>ERZ869936.185-NODE-185-length-75926-cov-19.378168_pt1 | contig 75926 bp, 78 predicted proteins | sample MGYA00520876_ERZ869936 | MGnify/ENA primary metagenome ERZ869936 (study PRJEB32218, sample SAMN09650985) | biofilter metagenome | isolation source: enrty point of leading RO module | place: Saudi Arabia: Thuwal, RO plant located on Red Sea | collected 2016-02-17 ... | reverse complement strand
ACTCTCTCTCCCACTCCATACACCAAACGTACAAACCAGGTATGACAGAAAACGCTTTCCAGCAGAGAACTGAAGAGAATTTCTCGGAAGTCAGCCAATCACCTCGAGCGGCAGTAGGTGACTACGACCAAGGATGACCGGTCGGGAGCCATTGGCTCAGAGGCTCGCGTTCTATTGGATCGAGGTTGGGGGAGCCCGTCGCACATCTTCGTGGTCTTTGTTGCGGGGATCTTTGCTCTCGAACAGAGAGATCGGTGACCAGCAACCGAGCGCTGGGTGCTGCGTCACTCTCCGCTATTTCGAGCCGGTGACCACCAGATAGCGAGCTCGTCCGGCGCCGAGGGTGTCGACCTTGGCCGGTACGTCGAACTTCTCGGTGATCTCTGCGGCGATGCCGATGGCGTCGTCGTAGGAGGCGCCATGCCCACTCGAGCCCGGCTTCAGCTCCCGTTCCACGATGTAGAAGGCGCCTCCGGGCTTCAAGACGCGGAGCATCTCGGTAATCCCGGCGTCGGTGTCGGCCCAGTGGTGGTAGGCCGATATCGCCCACACGGCGGTGAACTCATTGTCTTCGAAAGGGACCGACTCGGCCGATCCCTCCCGGACCTCGGCCTCAGGGACGCGATTGGCGGCACGGCGCACCATCGACGGGCTCGGATCGACGCCAGCCACGTAGTCGGCCTTGGCCTTCACGGCTTCTTGGAGCGACGCGCCGGGGCCGCAGCCGATGTCGAGCACCCGATCACCGGGTCCGACTCCTGCGTACTCGACGAGAAAGCGGTTGCGGGCGGCGTTGCCCTGGATCAGCGAGTAGAGCCAGGCTCTGAGACCGGACCATCTCTCGACTTCGCCGGCCCCGGCCACCTGTTATCGACTCTCCAGGGCTTCTATCAACTTGGGAAGCACCTTGTGCACGTCACCCACGACGCCGAGGTCGGCGATGGAGAAGATCGGCGCGTCAGGGTCTTTGTTGATGGCGATGATCGTCTTCGAGTCCTTCATTCCCACCAGGTGCTGCATCGCCCCGGAGATGCCGGCTGCGATGTAGATGTCGGGCTTGACCGTCTTCCCGGTCTGGCCCACCTGTTTGGCGTAGGGAACCCAGCCGGAGTCGACGATCGCCCGGGTCGCCCCGGTGGCGGCGCCGAGTTGCTTGCCGAGCTTCTCGATCATCTCGAATGCCTCTGCCGATCCGAGTCCGCGTCCGCCAGATACCACGACCGCGGCGTCGGCCAGCTGCGGGCCCTCTCGCTCTTCAACATGTGACTCGGTGACCTTGGCCGCAGACGCGCCTGCTTCGGGGAGCTCGAGGGTTGACACCTCGGGTGCACCGCCGTCTCCGGGCTCGGCCGGGATCGACTTCGGCCTCATCAGCACGATCGCAGGGGAGTCAGACGACGTCGCCACCGCGATTTGGCTACCTCCGAAGATCTCGTGATCGGTCTCGACACCACCGTTGCCCAGTCGAACGTCTGATGCATTGGACAAGACACCCACACCCAGGCGGGCCGCGAGGCGACCGGCCACGTCACGGTCGGTGTATGCCTGACCCAGCAGGATCAGGTCGGGAGATTCGGTGGCGACCATCTCGGCCAGGGCCGCCGAAACCGGTGCCGAAGGCAAGGCGTCGCCGGCGTTGGCGTGCAGAACCTTGGATGCTCCATGCGTGCCCAGCATCGCAAGAGCCTCGTCGCCACCCTCGCCGAGGTAGATGGCGGTGACGTCGCCCAGTGACCTGGCTTTGGTGAGGAGCTCCAAACCGAGAGTCGAGGGAGCGTTGTTCTCTTCTTGAACGAAAACCCAGACGGAAGCCATCAGAGCACCTTCCTCTCTTCGAGCAGAGCGACGATCTTGAGGTGGGCTTCGCCCTCGTCTTCGATCTTCTCTCCGGCCGAGCGCTCCGGAGCGTCCTTGATCTCCGTGACCTTCTGGTTGACCGAAGCTTCGACCCCGAGGTCGGCCAGTGTCTTGTTCTCGACTGGCTTCTTCTTGGCGTCCATGATCCCTTTGAAAGTGGGGTAGCGGGGCTCAACGACGCCAGCGGTCACCGAAACGACAGCCGGGAGAGGTGCTTCGACCACGTCATAGCCGGCAATCGTCTGGCGGTGGATCGTCACCGAACCGTCTCCGGTCTCAACCTTGGTTGCGTAGGTGAGCGCTGGGGAGTCGAGGAGCTCGGCAATCATTTGGGGCACGACGCCGGAGTACCCGTCGGTCGATTCGGTCCCGGCAATGACCAGATCGAAGCCTTCTTCCTTGATTGCTGCGGCGAGAACCCGAGAAGTGGTCAGAGCGTCAGAGCCGCGCAGCTCGCTGTCGTCGATGAGGATTGCCTTGTCGGCTCCCATGGCAAGTGCCTGACGGACACCCTGGTTGTTGCCGGCGGGGCCCATGCTGACCAGCGTCACAGTGCCTTCATTGGCCTGGGCGAGTTGAAGACCCATCTCCACTCCGTAGCGATCGGTGTCGTCGAGCACCTGCTCCGACGGCCTCACCAACCAATTGGTCCCCTCTTCGAGGGTGTAGGGAGTGGCAGGATCGGGGATCTGCTTGACGCAGACGACGACCTTCATACCGGATTACTCCTTGTGTTCATTAGCTGCGGCGATGGTAATGGCTGGCGATTCGATTGAGTAATCGCTCAAAAATGAGCAAATTCAGTCGATGCGCTCGATTATGAGATCGGGCGAGGCCACATCTTGGGGCCCTATCGTCCAGGCTTTGGCGAGTCGCTCCCTGTGGCGTTCCCAGAGGTCGGAGCGGCTGTAACGAACGGTGGCCAGGTTGTCACCTGCCTGAACCTCGTCGCCGATCTTCTTGTGCAGTGTGATTCCGACGCCAGGGTCGATGTCGTCCTCTTTCCGCTCGCGGCCCGCGCCGAGTCGGGTGGCCGTCATCCCCACTATCAATGCGTCACACCCTGTGACGTAGCCCGACTCATGGGCCGTCACGGTGTCCTCATTCGGAGCAGCGGGCAGCTTCGAAGGGTCGTCGATGACCGAGGGGTCGCCATCCTGAGCTGTCGCAACCTCTTTGAGCTTCTCCAGAGCCTCGCCGGAATCGACCTTCGACTGGAGCAACTCACGCCCGCCATCGATTCCTGCAAGCTCCAGCATGACTTCGCCAAGGGCGAAGGTCAGCTCGGTGATGTCTGCAGGTCCCTCCCCGCGCAGGGTCGCAATGGACTCGGCCATCTCGTTGGCATTGCCCACCTCGTTGCCCAGCGGCTGCGACATGTCGGTGATCAGAGCGATGGTGCGCACTCCATAGGAGTTTCCGATGCCGACCATGGTCCCTGCGAGACGTCTCGAATCGTCCAATTCCTTCATGAACGCCCCTGCCCCGGTCTTGACGTCGAGCACCAGGCCGTTGAGGCCTTCAGCCAGCTTCTTAGACATGATCGATGAAGATATGAGCGGGATCGAGGGGACGGTCGCCGTCGCGTCCCGCAAGCCGTACAACTTCCGATCTGCGGGAACGAGGGTCTCCGACTGACCGGCGAGGACCAGCCCTGTCGACTCGAGGATCTCGCCGAATCGGTCCGGGTCGAGGCCGGTGAAGAAGCCAGGGATCGTCTCCAGCTTGTCGAGCGTGCCTCCCGTGTGCCCCAGACCCCGGCCCGACATCATTGGGATAGCTACGCCACATGAGGCGACCAGAGGAGCGAGGGGGATGGAGATCTTGTCACCAACGCCGCCCGTCGAGTGCTTGTCGACCTTCGCAGCTTCTATGTGGCTGAAGTCGAGGACGTCCCCGGAGTGGAGCATCGCTCGGGTCCACGCGGTCAGTTCGTCGACATCGAGCCCGTTGAAGTAGATGGCCATCGCCATCGCCGACATCTGGTAGTCGGTCACCGATCCGTCGGTGTAGGCGCGAATCAGCCACTCGATTCCGTCGTCGGGGAGCTTCCCGCCATCTCGTTTGGTCTCGATGAGCTCAACTGCTGTGTATGACATCGGGCTCATACGTTATCCGGCTACGACCCGTCCACCGGCCACTGTTATGCCTTCGGCCTCCAGCAGCTCGGCCTGGCGGTGCCGCTTCTCCGTCTTGAGGTACCCGCCCGAGCCGACGACCCGCCACCAAGGGAGCCCTTCGCTCTTGCCGAGTACGTTGCCCACGGCACGAGCGGCTCCGGGGTATCCGGCTTCCTCGGCAACTTCGCCATATGTGACCACTTCACCGGGTTGGAGCGAGCGAATGACGTCAGTCACCCGATCCTCGAACTCGGTCACAACGTGCCGAAGAGACGGTCCCCCATGTCCCCAAGGCCGGGGCGAATGTAGAAGTTCTCGTTCAAGCCGAGATCGAGTGTGGCGGCGACGATGCGTACGTCGGGATGGTCTCTTTCCATGCGCTCGACGCCCTCAGGGGCCGTGACGACACAGACGGCCGTGATGTCTTGAGCACCGTTCTGCTTCACCTTTTCGACTGCCCAGGAGAGGGAGCCTCCCGTGGCGAGCATCGGCTCCAGAACCAGCACCTTTGCCGTGTCCAGGTTCGGGAAACGCGTGTAGTACTCCATTGGCTCGGCGGTCTCCTCATTGCGCTGGACACCAGCGAAGCCAATTGCGGCGTCGGGGACGAGCGTCAGCACGGACTCGAGGAGCCCGAGGCCGGCCCGCAGCACTGCAACTGCCACCACAGGGCGCCGCAGCTGCCTGCCGGTCATCGGCTCGAGAGGCGTTTCTATCTCCACGTCCTCAGTCTTCATGTCGGCGAGTGCCTCTGCGACCAGGAGATACCCGAGTCGCTCGGCGGTTTGACGGAACTGGGGTGGGTCGGTGTCGACTTTGCGGAGCTCCGTTAGGAGATCGTTGGCGAGAGGATGGTCGAGGACGGTTATCGGCATATCGGGAGGGTACCGGCCCTGTCCGTTGCTCTGTCGGGCGCCGCAAGCCCGATCGTTGTAGTTTGAATGGGCGACACGGAGAGGAGCAGCAAATGGACGCCTCGGAGGTCTACCTCGCCAAGCCCCCACCGGATGCGATAACCGAGCAACTCCAGAGGCCGATCAACGCGGTAGTCGGCACTCTCAACCCGGATGGGAGTATCCATCTCGCTTTCGTGATCTTCCTCTGGCACAACGACCGCTTCTACTTCGAGACTGCTTCGATGACGAAGAAGGTCAGAAACATCCGGAACAACCCGACGGCATCTTTCGCAATCGATCCCCCCGGATTCATGGCCATGGCCGAGGGAACCGCCCGGATCATCGAGGGTGAGGAGGCCGAGAAGATCAACCGGATGGTGAGGGAGAAGAATCTCACCGACGAGGCGGTCGGGACCGTCGGTGAGGCGTGGGGCGAGTTCGATGATGTGGCGGTGGAGATAACCCCGCACAAGTGGCGTTCCTGGTCGAGCGCCAAGCTGGTGGAGGCAAGCAAGGAGGCAGCAGGCGATCTTCCTCCCGACCAGTGGTTCGTGCCCGAGGACTGACGAGTCGGGTCAGCCGGCTGACTGCCAGCCGAGCTTCAGCACCTGGACATCGTCGCGGGTGGTCAACAGGTAATAGAGGTTCCCATCGGCGCCGAGAACCGTTGGGTGCTGCACATAGATCAGCTGGTCACCGACCGGTATGTCGACCCTGGCCAGGAGGTTTCCTTCGGCATCGAACCACAGGGCGTGATCAGTGACGTGGAGGCCTTCGGAGTCTTCGGTGAGCTCATTGGCGCCCAGCACAAATGACCCGTCCGGGTTCTTGCCGATCATGTAGCTGGTCATGACCCCGCCCGACTGGTTCTCGATCTCGACGGTTGTGTCCCCTGCCTGGAAGAGCGTGGTCGGTTCCATCCATGTCTTGATCACGTAGAGCCCGTCTGGATACGGGAATCCCTCGGTTATGGCGAACTCGAGTGTCGAGAGATCGATGTCTGCCACGCGGTTTCCGAGCTCCAGCTCGATCCACGTCTCATCGTTGGGCCCGAGCCGGAAGCCCGTCAGACCGTCCCCGAGCCAGAGGCCTTGGGGCAGGTCGTAGAGGTTGCCGATCGTCGCGTCCGCAGCCACCTCAACTATGCGAGCTTGATCGGATCCGAATGGCAGCTCCAGGATGAGATAGCCGTCGTCGACGATGACGATGTCGATGAGCGACTGGATACGATCCCATTCCAGCGTCATCTTCTCCACGCCCGCCTCCGTGGCTACAACGATGCCCAGCCCGCCGGTATCGAGGACTACGAATCTGCCCCGGTCGTCGATAGCAAGGGCCCCGGGACCCACGGGTTGAGCTTCTGGTGTGTCCAGGTGGAGATAGGTGACCCCGCTCTCGCCCACGGGGATCGAAGCTACGACTTCCGGCTCGCAGTCACAGATAGGGGGCCTCTCCCAGTCCGTTCCGGGTGAGGTGGTAGTGGTCGAGTCCGGGATCGATGTCGAAGTGGTCTCTGGCGGGACGTTCGTGGTGGTGGTTCCACCCGACGAGTCGCCCGAACAAGCCGAAACGAGGGCTATTAGGGCCACCAAAGCCACTGATCCTCGGGCCCATCTGGGTATCACGGCGAGAGCGTAGCTTGGTAGCTCGAACTGCGTACCCTGGCATCGATGGATTTGTTCTCCAACCGGGCTGACGAGATCATCGCCAGGTCCGCCCCACTTGCGGCGCGAATGCGGCCTCGCACTCTCGACGAAGTCGTTGGCCAGGAGCCCCTGCTCAAACAAGGTGCGGCCTTCCGGCGCGTAGTGGAGTCGGGGAGGCCTGTCTCGATGTTGCTCTGGGGTCCACCCGGAACGGGGAAGACGACATTGGCTCGGCTGATCGCCAGGTACGCGGATGCCGAGTTTGTCACCCTCTCGGCGACCAGCGCTGGAGTGAAGGACGTGAGAGAGGTCCTCGCCGGAGCGAGAGAGAGGCTCGCCACCGAGGAGCGGAAGACAGTGCTCTTCATCGACGAGATCCACCGGTTCTCGAAGAGCCAGCAGGATGCCCTCCTCCCTGGCGTGGAGGATGGGGTCATCGTCCTCATCGGTGCCACCACCGAGAATCCCTACTTCGAAGTGAACAGCCCGCTGATGAGTCGGATGACTCTCTTCCGCACCGAGTCGCTCAGCACGGAGGACGTTGCCGAGGTCGTTCGACGGGCCTTGGCCGACGGGGAGAGAGGCCTTGGGTCCGAAGCCCTGTCGATGTCGGACGAGGTGCTCGAGTTCCTGGTCAACCGGGTGGGTGGCGATGCCAGGCACACATTGAACACACTCGAAGTGGCGGCGACCCTGGCCACCGGGCGGGAGTCGGGCGACATCGAGACCGTGGACGTCGAGGAGGCGTTGCAGAGGCGGATCGTCCGCTACGACAAGAAGGGCGACCAGCACTACGACGTGATCTCGGCGTTCATCAAGAGTGTGCGGGGCTCAGACGTGGATGCTTCTCTCTACTGGCTCCATCTGATGTTGGGTGCGGGGGAGGACCCGGAGTTCATCGCCCGACGGCTGATCGTCCTGGCAGCCGAGGACATCGGGCTCGCCGACCCGAATGCTCTACTCCAGGCCACCGCCGCCGGCCAGGCTCTCGCCTACGTCGGTCTGCCTGAAGCGGAGTTCCATCTCACTCAGGCCACGATCTATTGCGCCCTGGCTCCCAAATCCGACTCCATCAAACGCGCCATGGGATCGGTCAAGCGGCTGATCGAGGACGGTCCGGCGCCATCTGTCCCGCTTCACCTGCGGGGGACCGGGTACCGCGGGGCGGAGAAGCTCGGCCATGGCGTCGACTACGAGTACTCGCACGATCACGATCAGCACGTGGTTGCCCAGCAGTACTTCCCCGACGGGATCGAGCCGACGTCGATCTATGAGCCAACCGACCAGGGCCGGGAGTCCGGGTTCAAAGAGCGGCTTGCCTGGCTCGACGAGATCTTCGACCGCAAGCGGAGTAGCTGAGCAGACGGTCAGGCGAGGCCTGCCTGACCGGCGAGCGTCTAGCCGGTGTTTCTCAGCCCGGCCGCGATTCCGTTGATCGTGAGCAGCAGGCCACGGTCCAGAAGCGGGCTCTCCTCGCCCGATCGGGATCGGCCCAGCAGCGACACCTGGAGGTAGTTGATCGGGTCGAGATAGATGTCGCGAACGTTGAACGTCCTCTGAAGCAGCGGCATCGACTCGAGTAGCTCGGATTGTTCCGTGAGCGTCATGACTTCCTCGGTCGCAAGGGATGCCTCTTCACGAAGGCGGTCGAGAATCGATCGGTGCTCTGCAGGCACCAGAGCGTCGACGTAACGATCGGCGATGTCGAGATCGGTCTTGGCGAGGGTCATTTCCACGTTGGAGAGGAATGTCTGGAAGAAACTCCACTCCAGGGCCATTTCGTCGAGCACCTCTTCGTATCCTGCCTTGCGGGCAGCGCGTAGCCCGCTTCCGACGCCGTACCAGCCCGGGACGATCTGGCGGCTCTGGGTCCAACCGAAGACCCACGGAATCGCACGCAAGTCTTCGATGCCGCCGAGGCCCCCGGGACGACGTGATGGCCGGCTTCCCAGGTTGAGGCGCCCCAACTCTTCGACGGGAGTCGAGGTGAGGAAGTACTTGACCAAACCATCTGACTCAACGAGGTTTCGATACGCGGAGTATGCCGACTCCGAGAAGCACTCCATGGCCTCCGTCCAGCGATCGAGCACGTCTTTCGGCTTGCGTGACTGACGATGGAGGAGCGAAGACTCGAGCACCGAGGCGACGGTCAGCTCCAGGTTCCTCGAGGCGATGTCGGGATGGCCGTACTTGTCCGAGATCACCTCGCCCTGCTCGGTGACCTTGATGGTCCCGTCGACCGTGCCGAAGGGCTGGGCCAGGATCGCTGCGTGCGTGGGGCCGCCACCACGCCCGATCGTCCCGCCCCGACCGTGGAAGAGAGTGAGGCGCACCCCGTGTCGCTGTGCGATGTTGCGCATCACTCGCTGCGCCTTGTAGATCTCCCATTGCGACGTGGTGATTCCGCCAACCTTGTTGGAGTCGGAGTATCCGAGCATCACCTGCTGGCTGTCGCCGTTGAGGCGCACGAGCGTGCGGTAAGTGTCGTTTTCGAGGAGCTGTTCGAGGAGATTGCCCGAATTGCGCAGATCATCGATCGTCTCCACCAGAGGCACGATGCCGATGCGCGCTTCGCCACCTGCCATATCCAGCAGGCCCGCTTCTTTGGCGAGGACAGCCGCGGCAAGCACGTCCGATGGTGATTCGGTCATCGAGATGACGTACGACTCGATGATCTGGCGGCCGTAACGCTCCTGGGCCTTCCGAATGGCGTCGAATGTCTCGAGGGTCCGGTCCGTGCCCTCGGAGAGAACCGTCGTCTTCCCGGCGAGGGGCCGGGGATTGTTGATCTCCGAATCGAGGATCGCAGCCTTGCCGGCCTCGTCGGCGGACTCGTAGTCGACGCCGACTCTCTCGAATAGCTCGGTCAACGCCGCTTTGTGCAAGGCGGCATGCTCCCTGATATCCATGGTCGCCAGTTGGAACCCGATCGACCTGACCACCCGTATCACTCGTCCCAGTGCGCCGTCTGCGATGAGGTCGCCCTTGGATTGGCGCAGCGATCGGTCCATGATCAGGAGGTCGTCGAGCAAGGCTGATGGGCTCGGGTAGTCGACGCCGGGTTGATGCGGGGAGCCCGTCTTGACCCGCTCGATTGTCTCCAGCAACCGTCCGTGGATGTAAGAGCATTTGAGGCGGTAGGGCTCCTGGGACGTTCGGCGGTGCTCCCGGGCCCACACAGCAGGATGAAGCTCCCGATCCTTTCGAAGAGACCTCTCCAGCTCGGAGCTGATGTCTGTCAGTCGTTCGGACACGGACAGTTCCTCAGCGAGTTGCTCGATCATTTCCACCAACTGCCGCAGGCCGCGCTCATGCTGTTGGGCGAGCACATCGAGTGTCATGCCCGGACTTATCCCGGGATTGCCGTCTCGGTCGCCCCCCACCCAGGTGCCGAACGACAGCGGCGCTGACGAGTGCGACGGAGACAGGCGAAGGAGCTCCCTGTGAATCTTCTCGTTCAGCTCAGGCAGCACTTGGTCCGCGAGCTGGACGAGGTAGTAGAGCGCAGACCTCGCCTCTTCGACCGGGGTCGGCTTCTCGTGGCGAAGCTCATCGGTCTGCCAAATCTGATCGATCAGCTCTGCGCTCCTGGTGTCGATGCCTATGGCGTCGACTTCGGTCGCGTCCAGGCGGTCTTCGATCAGATCGGCGAGGGCGCGGGTCTTGGTGAGTATCGAACGACGAGCTGCCTCGGTGGGATGAGCCGTGAAAACCGGGCGCACGGAAAGTCGGCCGACAATCTCGTCGATCAGCTGCTGATCGAGGCCTGCATCGAGGATTCGGTCCACCGTCGCGTGCAGATATCGGTCATCGGGTGCGAGCTGTTCGATTCGATGAACCTGCTCTGCGACGTTGGCGAGATAGAAGTATGTGGTGAACGCCCTGACCAGGGGGATGACCATGTCCAGGTCGAGCTCTCTCAGAAGCTTGTCGAGGTCGTCTCCTGCTGTCTCCGATCCGCCGCGACGGGCCGACTTGCCGAGGGCACGGACCTGCTCTACCAGATCCAGAAGGTGCTGTCCGTGTTGACGGACCAGCGTGTCTCCCAACTGGTTGCCCAACCGACGGATGTCGGATCGGAGGATCTCGTCATCGCGGTTGTCCGCTTCGGGCACTTTGTGCGACATGTGATGAGGATAGGTTGCGGCCGCGAGTGCGGTGCACTTCCGTTATCCATGTCAACTGCGTAGCGTTTGCACGGACCACACAGCATGTTCGACACCCTGACCCAGCGACTCGAATCGACCTTTGCGGCTCTGCGCGGCAAGGGTCGCCTATCAGAGAAAGACATCGACGCAGCACTTCGCGATGTTCGCCTTGCGCTGCTCGAAGCAGATGTCAACGTCGGGGTGGTCAAGGCTTTCCTGGCAAGAGTCAAAGAGCGGGCTCTGGGCGAGGATGTGAAGAAGAGCCTCACGCCGGGGCAGCAGGTCATCAAGATCGTCAATGAAGAGCTTGTTGCGACCTTGGGGAGCGAGCCCGCGGAGCTCGTCAAAGCTGCTCCACCGCTGACAATCCTCATGGTTGGATTGCAGGGCTCGGGAAAGACGACCACGGCGGGCAAGCTCGCACTCCATCTCAAGAACAAGGGGAAGAAGCCGCTCCTGGTTGCCGCCGACCTGCAGAGGCCGGCCGCCATCGACCAGCTCGAGACTCTTGCGGGCAGGGTCGACGTGCCCGTAGTGGTCGATCGCAAGGGAAAGCCAGCGAAGCTGGTGAAGACCGCCATGAAGGAAGCCTCGAGAATGGGGCGCGACGTGGTGATCGTGGACACCGCAGGTCGACTCCAGATCGATGATCAGCTGATGAAAGAGCTCGGCGACGTCTCAAAGGCCGCCGACCCCGATGAGGTTCTTCTGGTTGTCGACGCAATGACGGGTCAGGACGCAGTCAATGTGGCCACCGGGTTCCAGCAGCAGATCGGCATCACCGGGATCGTGCTTTCGAAGCTGGATGGTGACGCCAGAGGCGGAGCGGCCATTTCGGTGCGCGAGGTGACTGGCGCACCAGTCAAGTTCGCTGGTGTGGGTGAGTCCTTGGGCGACCTGGAGCCTTTCTATCCGGACCGCATGGCATCACGGATCCTCGGGATGGGCGATGTGATGTCGCTGATCGAGAAGGCCGAGTCGACCTTTGATGAGAAGGAGGCTGAGAAGGCCGCCAGGAAGCTCGAAAAGGGCGATTTCAACCTGGAAGACTTCCTCAGCCAATTTCAGCAGATGAAGCGGATGGGGCCTCTGAAAGACATCCTTGCTATGCTTCCCGGGTCCGGGTCGCTCCTTCGCGAGGTCGATGTCGACGATCGCGAGATACGCAGGGTCGAGGCCATCATTCAGTCGATGACTCCAGAGGAGCGCCGGAACCCCAAGATCATCGGCGGCAGTCGAAAGCGGCGGATCGCGTCCGGGTCGGGCATGAAGCCCCAGGATGTGAATCGCCTGCTCAAGCAGTTCGCCGACGCCAAGAAGATGATGAAACAGCTGGCCGGAGGACGAGGGATGCCAAACCTCGACGCTCTCATGGGCGGCCAGCGAACCAAGAGGTGACCAAATGGCAGTGAAGATGAGATTGATGCGGATGGGCAAGAAGAAGCAGCCCCAGTACCGCGTCGTGGTGATCGACGGTCGCGCCCCGCGTGATGGGCGTTACATCGAGCAGATTGGCCGTTACGCACCGCTCGAAGACCCATCGGTCGTCGAGATAGACAACGAGAAAGCAACTGCCTGGCTCGCCAAGGGCGCCCAGCCCACCGAGGCCGTCGAGAAGCTCCTGAACATCTCGGGCGCCATGGACACAATGAAAATCAAGACTGGCCAAATTCACACAGTCGGCGGCGCCGCGCCGACAGCCGACGAGGTCGCCGATGACGCGGCCGAAGCGGAAGCAGAAGTCGAGTCCGACGAATCCGGCGAGGAGGAGTAGCTCCCAATGGCCAAAGCCGACATAGTCGAACGAGTTGTCGACTACATAGTGAAGAGCATCGTCGAAGAGCCAGAGGAAGTCTCGGTGACCATCGTCGAACAGGGCCCGGACGACGTGGTGGCTGAAGTGCGCACTGCCAAGTCGGACATGGGTCGCGTGATCGGGCGACGTGGTCGTGTGGCTAAGGCCATCCGCGCCGCTGCCGGAGCCGCAGGCGAAGAAGTTGGGATAAGTGTCGGAGTCGAGTTCATCGACTGATCCGCGCTATCTGATCGGGCGACTCGGCCGACCACACGGTCTCGACGGGTATCTCGGTCTCTACGTTGACGACGAGGACCTGGTCTACTTTCAAGAGGGCCGCACGGTCCTGGTGGAAGAGAGCCCGCACAGCGTCGAGGCAATCCGACGCGCCGACAAGGGCCATCAGGTCAAGTTCGTTGGGATCAGCACCCGAGAACACGCCGAGCAGATACGCGGTAGCGACATCCATACCACTCAGCGGCGCGACCTGAGAGAAGACGAGTACTGGCCTGAAGACCTGATTGGCATCGAGGTCCGTGACGTCTCCGGCTCGCGGATCGGAACAATCAAATCGCTGATCACGGGGGGAGCACAGGACCGGCTCGTTGTCGACGTCGCCGGTGCGTCTCATGAGGTCCCCTTCGTAGCCGAGCTAGTCCCCACGGTCGACCTTGCTGCGGGCTACGTCGAGATCGAGGTGATCCCGGGACTCATCGAATCGTGAGGTTGAGAGTTACGCCTTGAAGGCTGCCGTCCTGTGGCGATTGCTCTCCGACGAATAGGTTGACTGCTCCCGGTGCGAGCGTGACCTCCGTTTCGAACTCACCCCATGTCTCCGTCCAGTCCGCCGCCGGCGTTGCCTGCGAGAAGATCACTTCGTTGCCCCTGGTCGCAACTATCAGGACGCTCGCCTCGAATACCCGTGCATAACCGGCGACCTCGAATTCGCCGTCCACAGTGGCCTCATCGGGGGGGACGACCAGCACCGTCCTATCCGACAAGGCGGGTGGCGGTCCTATGTCACCGCTTCCTGGATTCAACTCGAGCGTGAGGCGGGCTGGGGAGTTTGAAACAGCGATTCGGGCGTTGGCCTTCTCGCGTAGGTGAAGGTCGACGAACATCGCCCCATCCAACCCCCTCACGACGTAGATCCGATCGACGAGGCGCGTCTCGATGAGTTGGTCTGTGATGACGGTGCTGTCGATCTCGAGCGTGATCCTGATGATCCTCTCGCCATCGAGGAATCGGGCTGTTGTCGACGGGGGAGTGGTGGCCGGGGCCCCTTCGGCAGTATCGAAATCGAACCCGAATCGCTCGCATCCATCGAAGACCTGACGGGAGACCAGGCCAAGCGTCCTGCTGTCGGAGCTTGGCTGAGTGATACGGTCGATTTGGCCTGATGCGACGAACTCGGCGTCCTGAGGGCACCCGATGGTTGGGGTAGCCGTACTCGTTGTCGTCGATGTAGATGGAGCGGTTGTCGTTGTTGTGGCTGGAGCGCTGGTCGTGGTGGCGCCTGTGCCGTCGCACGCCACTGCTAGCAACAAGAGAAGGCCAATGGTCCAGCGCATGGCGCACAGCCTAAGTATCGAATTAACATTTGAGCGATTATTCAAAGAAGGAGTCACAGTGCCCGAGGCCGTCATAGTCGCAACCGCCAGAAGCCCGATCGGACGTGCCTACAAAGGGTCACTGATCGAAGTGCGCGCTGATGACCTCGCCGCACACGCCATCAATGGTCTGATGGAGAGAGTCCCGGAGGTCGACCGGGCCTCAGTAGTCGATCTCATGCTCGGCTGTGGGCTCACGCATCATGAGCAGAGCTTCAACCTGGCTCGCCCGGCTTCCCTCCTTGCCGGGATGCCCGACACGGTTCCCGCCACCACGGTCAACAGGTACTGCGCCTCGTCACTACAGACGATTCGCATGGCTTTCCACGCCATCAAGCAAGGCGAGGGCGATACCTACGTGGCAGCCGGTACCGAGTCGGTCACAAGGACCTATGGCAAGGCCGTCGACTCGGAGGACTTCAACCCTCGCTTCACCGATGAGTCGCGCGACGACTTCATCAACAACGTGTACATCCCGATGGGGGAGACGGCGGAGAATGTGGCCGAGCGGCATGGCATCACCCGTGAGCGCATGGACGAGTTCGCCAAGCGTTCCCAGGACAGGGCGGTGGAGGCGCAGAAGAACGGCTTCTTCGACTGGGAGATCGTGCCTATCGACGTGCCCGACGGTCGGACGATCATGGCCGACGACGGGCCCCGCCCCAACACGACGTTGGAGAAGCTCGCCGAGCTACCGCCCGCGTTCCGGCCGGAGGGAAGGGTCACGGCAGGGAACTCCTGTCCGCTAAACGACGGTTCCGCTGCCGTGCTCGTGATGTCCGACGAGAAGGCAAAAGCCCTGGGGCTGGAGCCCCTGGCCCGGATAGTTGCCTCCTCCGTGGTCGGCCTCGAGCCCGAGTACATGGGCATGGGCCCCGTCGGCGCCGTCCGCAGGGTGTTAGACCAGGCAGGGATGAAACTGGACGATGTCGATGTCATCGAGTTGAACGAGGCATTTGCCGCACAGGTGCTGGCATGTGTCGATGAGCTGGGCATCGATATGGAGAAGCTCAATCCACATGGCGGAGCGATTGCTCTCGGTCATCCCTTCGGAATGACCGGAGCGCGGATCATGGGCACCCTCATCAACGACCTACGCACCCTCGACAAGGCGATTGGCATCGAGACCATGTGTGTCGGCGGTGGCCAGGGCATGGCCATGATCATCGAGAGGCTCAACTAGCCGGCCGAGCCCCGTCCCCCTGTCAGTGGCAGGCGCGGAACTCACCGACGAGCGTTTCCGACAGCGTCATCACGTCTCCCATTCGATCGAGACGCTGGAATTCTTGGGCGCGCGCGGAACGGAAAGCCCGAAACGCGTCTTCTGATTCCCACCGGTCGATGGTCATGAATCGACCCGGTTTTCCCCGGTCTTCGAGAAGTTGGGTGTCGATGTAGCCATCAGCGCTCGCAAAGAGCTGGCTCCACGCGCCGTTTGGCCCGTAGAGCCGCCTGAATTCATCGGCCTTGTCGGCCGCCACCTCGAATGACCACACGTAGACGTAGTGATCGGACAATCCAGGCAGCCTATCGGGCTTCAGTCCGGCTGGTTGGCCAGATGAGTCCAGGTAGACCCGGCGAGATCGACCACAGCGAATAGCACGAGCTGCCATGGGCCCGATGTGAACGCCAGGACCGTCAAGCCCACGACGGCCAGCCATCGTGCGTACACGGTTCCCTGATACATCGTTCGTTGTCGGACCCGGAGGGTGTACGCGTACATCACGGTGAGGACCAGGACGATCAGGCCCAGGACCCGAACCCAGACCTCAGTGGTCTCCTCGATCTGAAAGAGTCCGAGCAAAACATTCGGGATGAAGAGCAGCGACGCCCCTACAACCGTCGTGTAGATCACCCACACCTGAAGTGAGCGCGCCACGGCAGAGATATTTACCTCCCGGTTGGGTTCTTCCGAACCTAGCGAGGCCGACCAATGGCATGCGGTCCCGATGCCGATGTGATGCTTGTAGCCTCCGGCATCGTGAAGATCAATGTCGTCACGATATTCCCCGAGTTCTTCGACAGCCTGCTTGGTATCAGCATCGTGGGGAGAGCGATCGAGGACGGAGCCCTGAGGGTCGAAGTGATCCCGCTGCGAGAGTATGGGCTCGGAAAGCACAAGCAGCTGGACGACACACCGTTCGGAGGCGGACCGGGGATGGTGATGATGGTTGAGCCACTGTCCAAGGCGCTCGAGCCACTGGCCGAGACGCATCGAGTCTTGCTCACACCGGCAGGTAGGCCGCTCGATCAGGCCACGCTCGACCGATTCGCTGAGATCGACGAGCTGACTCTTGTTTGCGGCCGCTACGAAGGGGTCGATCAGCGAGTCGCCGACAACTACATCGAGGAAGAGGTCTCCCTGGGCGACTTCGTCCTCGCCGGTGGGGAGGTGGCGGCTGCCGCGATCGTCGAAGGCGTCGCCCGCTTGCTGCCCGGAGTGGTTGGCAATCCCGATTCGACCCTGACGGAGTCGTTCCGAGATGGCCTTCTGGAAGAGCCGGTTTACACGCGTCCTGCCCAATTCGATGGCGATGCCGTGCCCGAGGTCCTGTTGTCCGGTGACCACGCCAGAATCGAGGCATGGCGCAGGGAGCAGAGGCTGGCCCGGACCCGGGAGCGCAGACCTGACTTGATGTCAGATGGCGAGAAATCTGAGAGCTGATACAATTCGTCTCGCTGGCCCGACTCGACCGCCGGCAAATCCTGAGGAGTTTCCCATGAATGACCTACAGATCGTTGAGAGCGCGCATTTGCGCGATGACATCCCCGATTTCCGCACCGGAGACACGGTGCGCGTAGACGTGCGAGTGGTCGAAGCCGGGCGTGAGCGGATTCAGGCCTTTGAAGGCGTTGTGATCGCCAGGAACGGCAGCGGAAGCCGGGCATCGTTCACGGTTCGCAAGGTCAGCTTCGGCGTAGGTGTCGAGAGGGTCTTTCCCCTCCACGCGCCCATCATCGCGAAAATCGAAGTGCTGCGACGCGGAGACGTCCGTCGCTCCAAGCTCTACTACCTGCGCGATCGCGTAGGGAAGTCGGCTCGCATCAAGGAGCTCCGGGACTGACTGCTCCGGAGAACGCCCAAGCACTCGAAGAGTCACCCGACGAAGCGCCGGCGCCGAAGCGTCGGCGTTCGTTTTGGGCGGAGCTCCCCGGGTTGCTGTTCACCGCCTTGGTCATCGCCGTTGTGGTGAAGACGTTTCTGATGCAGCCTTTCTGGATCCCGTCCGTGTCGATGGAGCCCACGATCCAGGTAAACGACCGGGTCATGGTCAACAAGCTCGCCTATCAGATCGGTGATGTCAGTCGTGGAGATGTCGTCGTCTTTCAGAATCCACTCGAGCCTGAGGAGGAAGAGTCGATTCCCGAAGCTGTCATTCGCTCGGTGCTCGAAGCCGTTGGGATCAGGACGAGAGGGCTCGACGATCTGATCAAACGGGTTGTTGCGCTGCCCGGCGAGACAGTTGAGATCAGGGACGGCGAGCTCCTCATCGACGGAGCGGCTCTCAGCGAGTCGTATACCGACGGCAGCTTCCTGCCGGACTTTGGTCCGGTCGAGGTAGAGGACGGAGCCGTATTCGTCATGGGTGACAACCGTGACGAGAGCTTCGACAGTCGCCGATTCGGGACGATCCCATTGGATGATTTGATCGGTCGCGCCTTTGTGATCATCTGGCCTTTCTCGAACTTTGGCGGGCTGTAGCTCCTGACGCTCAAAAATCCCCGCTGCGCGACCGGTTAGGAATGATCGCGGCATATCATCGGCGAACACCAGCGGGTTTGAGGAGACCATGGAAGAAGATCTGGAGCGCTACGAGACCGAGGTCGAACTAAAGATCTACCAGGAGTACCGCGATGTGCTCCCGATGTTCAAGTACGTGGTGGAGACCGAGCGTCGCTTCTATCTCGCGAACGAAGTGAACCTAGAAGTCCGATCCACGAACGGCTCCATGTTCTTCGAGGTCGAAATGAACGATGCTTGGGTATGGGACATGTTCCGCCCGGCCCGGTTCCTGAAGAACGTCAAGGTCCTCACCTTCCGCGACGTCAACATCGAAGAGGTAGACCAGCAGGGGTTGCCGATCTAGGCGCTCTTGGAGAGGCGCTCGCCCGTCGCCTCCTCATCGACCATGGTTACGAGATCATTGCCACCAACGTGGCCGTTGGCCGCGGCGAAATAGACATCATCGCCCGTTGCAGCGGTGAGCGCACAGTGATCGAAGTGCGCACGGTCACCGGATCCAGATACCCCCTGGATGCTGTCGATCGCGAGAAGAGAACACAGGTCCGCCGGCTCGCGGCACGTATCGGAGTCTCGCGATGCGATCTGGTCGGTGTTGGCCTTCACCCGGGGCACTACGTCATCCATTGGGACAAGCGATCATTTTGAGCCGACCCTGCTGAGCCGTAGCCTGCCTCTTTCGTGAGCGGTCAAATTGCGATTCATGTCTCCGGGCTCGTCAAGGATTACGGGAGTATCCGGGCGTTGGACGGGCTGGACTTCGAGGTGGAGCACGGCAAGTTGACGGGCTTTCTCGGGCCCAACGGTGCCGGGAAGACCACGACCTTTCGATCGATGCTCGGTCTCACGAGGCTCGACGAAGGCCACATCCAGATCATGGGCATGTCTGTGCCGGGCGATCTGCCCGATCTCGTGAAGCAGGTTGGTGCGATCGTCGAGGAGCCCGGTCTCATCAAGTCGATCACCGGCAGGCGTAATTTGAGAGTCGCCGCCGACACGCTCGGTCTCGGTCACGATCGAATCGACGAGCTCCTCGATTTCGTCGAGCTGACACAGGACGCAGACCGCAATGTGGAGCAGTACTCGAAGGGCATGCGGCAACGGCTTGCCCTGGCCGCGGCCCTCCTCGCCTCGCCAAAGCTGCTCTTCCTGGACGAGCCGCTCGACGGTCTCGATCCTGCGGGCCAGCACGCCTTCAAGGCGAGGCTGAGGCAGCTCGCGGAGGATGGCACCACAGTGATGGTCTCCAGCCATGACCTGGCGGACGTCGAAGCCCTGGCCGACAACGTCATCGTCATCAACAAGGGAAAGCTCGTCGCTCAGGGTCCCCTCGAGTCGCTTCTCAGCGCGTCCTCGATGAGAGTCGAAGGCGTCGAGGGCAGCGATGCGGCGGAGACGCTTGTTGCGGCTGGCTACGAAGTGAATGTCCGGGACGGATCACTGTTCGTGTCAGGTCGTGATGGGTCCGGAATCATAAGGGCGCTTGCCGACAGGGGCATCTATCCGTCGGAGGTCAAGCAGGCTCGAGACTCCCTGGAGTCGGTGTTCCTCGGCATGACAGAGGCGGGTCAATGATCGGGCTCATCAAGGCCGAGACCCTCAAGCTGAGCGGGCGCAAGCTCTACCCGGTGATGCTTCTCATCATCCTGGCGTTCACGGGACTCGCTGCCTTCTTCCTCATGGTGTTCGGCCAGATCCTCGACGATGCGGCCAGTCAGGGTCTCCCGACGATCCCCAAGCCGGAAGCATTCATCCTCGGCATCCAGCAGGTCGTCGGGCAGACATGGTTCCCTTTGATTCTTGCCGTGGTGGTCCTGGGCGGCGAGCTCTCGACGACGATATGGGCGACGACCCTGACGCGGGAGTCACGGAAGACCTGGCAGATCAGCGCCCGGCTGCTCGTGTTCACACTGGCCAGCTGGCTGGCCATGCTCCTGGGAATAGCCGCCTGGAGTGGAGTCGCCATTCTGTTCGCCGAGGGGAGCGGCGGCCTGTCCATCGTGGAGTGGCTGGACGTGTTGTGGAAGACCGGTGTCAGTCAGGTCGCGTGGGTATCGCTCGGGATCGGCTTCGTTGCTCTTCTGAGGTCTGTTGGCCCGGCGATCGGCGCCGTGCTCGCTCTCTCCTTCGGTGAAGGCCTCCTCGTGCTGTGGGACCCGTACGCAAACGTGTCACTGACTGGGGCAACCACGGGCGTCTTCGGTGCGGTCGGTCTCGAGGGAATAGCCGCCGAGTTCCTTGCACCTCCCGTGGGTCTCGGGCACTCGATGCTCATCCTCGCCGGTTGGACGACGCTGGGGATGCTATTGACGTGGTGGGGACTCAACCGCCGCGACGCCTGACGAGCCGAACCTTCGTCTCATCTCTTTGTGCCAGCAACCTCTGTGCCAGTGCCGTCTCATGTCGGGTGCATCGTCGGGCACCACGACGACGTGAAACGTCCCGGCAGGGATGGTGTGGCTGCACCCCGGGCAGATGTACTGCTTCCGCGCGGCGTATGGCTGAACAGGGGTAACAGTCACCCGGAGAAGATCGCCCATGCCACCAGTGCCAGGGCAGCACCGATGGCGAAGACGACCATCACGATGTCGACCACTGATCGGTTCTGCTCTCGGAAGGGATTGAAGCCCATGCCGACACGGTAACTGCCTCCTGAGTTGTCTACCGTCTTCGCCGTGGATTGGTTGCACATCGAAGACAATGAGGGAATTCGCTGGCTGACCCTGGCCCGCCCCGAACGTAGAAACGCCGTTCCCATGGACGGTTGGCAGGATCTCACCAGAGTGTTCCGCGAGTTCGAGGAGTCGGACCAGCGAATACTCGTGATCAGAGGTGCAGGCGACGACTTCTGTGCGGGTGCAGACCTCGACCCGTCGCGAATCAATGAGTTTCAGACTGTCACTGATCGGCATCGACGGATGAAGATCGTCGGCGAGACAGCGCTCACACTGCACCGCCTCAACAAGCCGACGATCGCCGCGGTCGACGGTGTCGCTGTGGGTGCCGGGATGAACCTCGCGCTGGGTTGCGACATCGTGCTCGCCACAGCGAGGTCACGGTTCTCGGAGATATTCGTGAGGCGCGGCCTCACCCTCGACTTTGGAGGCAGCTGGATTCTGCCTCGCATAGTGGGGATTCAGAGGGCGAAGGAGCTGGCCCTCACCGGGAGGATCGTGAGCGGAGAGGAGGCGTCTCAGATTGGCATGGTCACCAAGCTGGTCGAGCCCGATCATCTGGAGGATGCCGCCATCTCGATGGCTTCTGAGTTGGCAAAGGGAGCTCCCAAGGCGCAGATGTTCGCCAAGCAAACACTGAATGCGTCTTTTGGCATGTCGCTCGAAGACGCCCTCAGCTGGGAAGGGCAGTCGCAGGCAATCCTGCTCGGCACCGAGGACGCTGCCGAAGGGGTGATGTCGTTCAACGAAAAGCGCGACCCTGAGTGGAAGGGTCGATGATCATCAGATGAGGTCGATGGCCCTGGCGGCACCTTCCACCCTCGCCACGACGGCGGGGGAGACGGTGGTCGAGATGGGCGGCACGGCCGCCGACGCCGCAATCGTCATGGCGCTCGTCTCGATGTGTACCGAGCCGGGGGTCTGTGCTCCGGGATCCGGCGGGTATCTGACGGTCGACCCTCCACAAGGCCCGGCGGTGGTCATCGATGGATATATGGCGGTCCCGGGTGTCGGATTCGAAGGCGAGTCGATCGCCGAGTCGGTGACGATGAAGTATGGAGGTGGCGTCACCACCCTGGTGGGGGCCGGATCGATAGCCGTTCCAGGATCGTTTGCAGCACTCTCGGCGGCGTCGGAGCGATTCGGCAGAACTCCGTGGGTTGAGCTCCTCAGACTCGTGGCCGACGTTGTGGAAGGAGGATTCCCTCTCAGCCAGGCATGCTTCACCTATCTCATCGACTCCGGCCCCTTGATATTCAGTCAAGACCCGGCGTGCCGTGACGCCCTCTTCATCGGAGACCGTGTCAAGGAGACCGGCGATTGGGTGGTCTTCGAGGATTTGGCCGGCACGCTGCGACTGATCGGGGAGCAGGGTGCCGCCACCTTCTATCGCGGCGATCTGGCGAAGGAGATTGTCGTGGATCTCGAGGAAAGAGGGTCAGCTCTCACAGCCGATGACCTCGCCGGCTATGAACCGGAAATCCGCCATCCACTCGAGTCGGAGATCTCGGGTTGGGACGTCGTTGCCAACCCACCGCCAGCAGTCGGCGGAGTCGCAATCCTCGACGCCCTATCCCAGGTAGATCGGTCCAACAACCCCCTCGATCATGAGATCTGGAAGGACGCCCTCGTAGGTGCCTTTCGCCATCGTCGTGAGTACGAGAGGCACGGAGGTGAAGAGGGGATGCACCGTCTCCTTGCCTCGGCCGGCCTCAAGTCGCCGTCGACGATCTCCGTGTCCGCAGTCGATGACGAGGGCATGGCGGTCGCGGCGACTTTCTCGGCCGGCTATGGCTCCGGCGTGGTACCTCGAGGCACGGGCTTGCTGATGAACAACTCGCTCGGGGAAATCGAGCTCGTACCGGGCGGTGAGGAATCGCTTCTCCCAGGTGAGCGCATGATGTCAAACATGGCTCCGACGACGGTTCGCTCTGGCGGCGACGTCGTGGCAATCGGATCCCCTGGAGCGGACCGAATCACATCTGCTCTGGCGATCACGCTGATCCGCTTCTTGCTGGCAGGCGACAGCCTCGAGGATGCCATAGAGCATCCCCGGCTCCACCCGGAGCGGGTGAGCCCGGTAGCGATTGCAGCGGAGCGCGGTATCGAGCTCCACGGGCCGGAGTTTCGTTGGTATGAGGAGCCGCACATGTTCTTTGGCGGTGTCAACAGCGCCGGTCTCATCGGCGACCGGTTGATCGCACACGCGGATTCGAGGCGTGTGGGCTCCGCGGTGGTCGTCTGAGAGACCTCTAGAACGCCACTCTGCAGGCCCGTAACTTCGGTGCCATGTATTCATCGGTGCTTTCCGTCGCGCTCGTGGGCGGCGATGCCCGGGTCGTTCACGTCGAGGCCGCGGTCGGCAGGAACAAGGAAGGCTTCAGGCTCTCAGGGCTCCCCGACACAGCCTTGCGAGAAGCGAAAGACCGGGTGAGGTCGGCCATCACCGCCTCAGGGATCGAGTTCCCCCATCGAGAGGTGACCATCAACCTGGCACCTGCCGACCTCAGGAAGCGAGGCTCGGACTACGACCTACCCATCGCGTTGGCCATCCTCGCTGCTGACCGGCAGATCGCGGACATGGCGCGCGCCGTCATCGTCGGGGAGTTGGCCTTGGACGGGAAGGTAAGACGGGGCGGAAGCAGCCTCGGCGCCGCTGTCATAGGGTCCCGCCTCGGAATCCCGTGTCTCGTGTCCCGTGAGCACGCCGCGCAGGTGGCGGTCGTGCCGGGCTCGGAAGTTCACGCCGTCGAGACCTTGTCGGAAGCCGTGTCTCTGGTCTCGTCGGGGCTGCAGGCCCAGCCGACTGTGCCGGAAGGCGGTGAGTCCGATGCGCCCGAGCCGCCGGACATGAGGGACATCCGCGGCCAGTCCTTTGCCCGGCGCGCCCTCGAGGTCGCTGCGGCCGGAGGCCATCACTTGTTGTTGCATGGGCCGCCAGGAGGCGGAAAGACGATGCTCGCACGTCGTCTCCCGGGCATTCTCCCCGGACTCGAGGAAAGGCATGCGATAGAGGTCGCTCTGGTGAAGTCGAATGCGGGCTTGGGGGATTCAGTCTCCTACGTCCCACCCTTTCGTGCTCCGCACCACACTGCCACTCGAGCAGCCCTGGTGGGCGGAGGGAGTGGGATGCCCACGCCCGGGGAGATCTCTTTGGCTCACTGCGGAGTGCTTTTTCTGGATGAGCTCGCCGAGTTTCCGAGATCTCACCTCGACGCGTTGCGGCAACCCTTGGAGGAAGGCGCCGTTGTCATCTCCCGGCAAGGCTCGTCGGTCAGGTTCCCGGCGCGTTTTCAGCTGATAGGGGCAACCAATCCGTGCCCATGCGGTTATTGGGGCGACAGGCGAAGGCCGTGCACTTGCACAGGGCCCGGCCGGGATCGCTACCGACAACGCTTGTCCGGGCCGCTGCTCGATCGATTCGACTTGGCTGTCCACGTCAAGAGGGTCGCAGCCGACGACTTCAAGGGTGGGGGTGGAGAGGCATCCGCGCCCGTGGCCCGGCGTGTGGCTTCGGCCAGGGACATCCAACTGGCGCGAGGTGCCGTCAACGGGGATCTTCCCGACTCGTTGGTGCAGGAGCTGCCCATCTCTGGCACAGCGAGAGATCTATTGCTCCGTTCACTCCAGTCGTCGGCCATCACCGCCAGAGGAGTTGGGCGGGTGCGCCGCGTTTCGCAGACGCTCGCTGATCTCGACGGCACGGATGTGGGGGAGGAGCACGTGGCCGAGGCGCTGTCGTTGCGAGGGGGCTGGTGAAACCTCTGCTCCCCGGCGATCCTGCATATCCGCCGGGACTCAATGACCTCGAAGAGCCCCCACCCCTGTATATCCGGGGAAGAATCCCCGATGGTCCCTGTGTCGCTGTGGTCGGTACCAGGTCGTGCACGCGTTACGGGGTCGATATCGGTGAGTCGATGGGCAGGCAACTCGCTTCGGCGGGCTTGGTAACCGTGAGCGGGCTCGCTCGGGGAATTGATGCCGCCGCCCATCGGGGGACGGTGACAGTCCGTGGCCATGGTGTGGCGATACTCGGATCCGGGCTGGATCACATCTACCCACGTGAGAACATCGGCCTGGCGCAGAGTCTCGTGGAGCACGGCGGGGCAGTCGTCTCGGAGTATCCCAACGGCACACCACCGGATCGATGGAGGTTCCCGGCCAGGAACCGCCTCATCGCAGCGATGTCGGTGGCTGTTGTCGTAGTCGAGTCCAGGGTCACGGGAGGCGCCCAGATCACAGCGGTTCTTGCTGCAGAGATGGGCCGACCCGTCTTCGCCGTCCCCGGCGACGTCGATCGGGAGTCTTCGGCGGGGACCAACCGGCTGATTCGGGATGGCGCAATACCGGTCTTTGGCGGACAGGACTTGCTCGATGAGCTCTCGGTCCTTGCCGGAGTTGACGCCCGCCCCGTCGGGCTCAACGGGCCGGTGCCGGCCGGGGGCCTCGACATCGACGATCTACCTGACCATTGGGGGTGCACCATCAAGGAGGCCCTCGTCAGATTGGGGCGGCTCGAGGCGTCCGGAGAGGTGCGGCGTCTCGGAGATCGGATCTTGCCCGCAATCCGGGATTGAAGGCCCACTTCCAATACGATTGAACAGGTGAGACTTCCGGATCTGCCAGATTGGGCAGCTGCCGATGTTGACGACTACATATCTCGCTTGCGAGACCAAAGAGGGCTGTCGGAGCACACGCTCGAGGCCTATCGAGGGGACCTGGCTCAGTTCTTCGACTACTGCGACCGGGCGGGTGTGGAGTCGATTCAGAGTGTCGAGCGCCGCCACGCTCGACGCTATCTGGCGTTCCTCGATACCCGGCAATACTCACGGCGCTCGATGTCACGAAAAGCCTCATCCGTGTCCAGCTTCTACACGGACGCGGGCCGGCGAGGGACAGTGGCCAGCAACCCGTTCGAGAACGTGTCGAGGCCCAAGCTCGACCGGCCCCTTCCTCACGCTCTGCCCTCACGTCATCTGGTGAGCGCCATCGACGCCATTGACGATTCGACGCCGATCGGTCTGCGTGATGCGGCGATCATCGAGGTTCTCTACGCGACCGGGCTCCGGATCTCTGAGTTGGCGTCACTGACTCTGGACGACGTCGGCAAGGAGGTTCTCACCATCACCGGGAAAGGCCGCAAAGGACGTCGGGTGCCCATTGGAAAGCCTGCTCAGGAGGCTCTCGAGGCCTATGTCAACCGTGCCCGGCCGCAGCTCGCGGCGAATGGGGCTGGAGATTCATTGTGGGTCGGCAAGCGAGGCAGCAGAATGGGCCCGAGAGGACTTCGCAAAGTGGTCGCGGAGCGGCTCGCGACGTTCCCTCACGCATTGCGACACAGCTTTGCAACACATCTTCTGGAAGGCGGGGCAGACTTGCGTGTTGTACAGGATCTTTTGGGACACACCGATCTGGCGACGACACAGATATACACTGCTGTAACCCGGGAGCACCTCAGAGGGACGTATGACCGAAGCCATCCAAGAGCCTGATCAGTCCGTGATCGACGGATTGTGGCGCTCCTTCAAGGAGGATGGCGACGCCGCCGTTCGCGAGCGGTTGATCCTGCACTACTCACCACTCGTCAAGTACGTCGCGGGCCGCGTCGGGGCGGGTCTTCCCCGTTCTGTCGACCAGAACGACCTCGCTTCATACGGGTTGTTCGGCCTGATCGATGCCATTGACAAGTTCGAGCCAGAGCGAGGCTTCAAGTTCGAGACTTACGCGATCAACAGGATCAAAGGGGCAATCCTCGACGAGCTGAGGGCCCTCGACTGGGTGCCCAGGTCCGTTCGTTCCCGTTCGAGGCTGATCGAGACAGCCGTGGCCGAACTGGAACATCGCTTGCAACGAGCGCCCACCGAAGAAGAGCTCGCCGAGCACATGGAGATGTCCGTCGACGAGCTCCAATCGGCGCTCGCCGAGATTGGACGCACCGGAATCGCAGCTCTCGACGAGATGGTTGGCTCAGACTCGGCGACGACCGTCGGCGACATGCTGGCCGACCCCGGAAGCATCTCACCGGAGACTGCCGTCCAGGCAGAAGAAACGCGCGAGGGCCTCGTCGAGGCGATCAACAAGCTTCCCGAGCGCGATCGCCTCGTGGTCACCCTCTACTACTACGAGAGCATGACTCTCTCCGAGATCGGGGAGGTCCTCGGAGTCACCGAGTCGCGGGTCTGTCAGATCCACGCCAAGACCATGATGTCGCTCCGCAACCGGCTGGGCGAGCTCGCCCTTGGCTAGCTGATTTATCCAAGCTCCGCGCTGACATCTAGAATCGCCCCCATCAAGCACGCCTGTCCATCCTCACTGGTCGGCCCGGATGTGAACGCACCGGACCGGAAGAGGATCACCCGGAAACGGAGTGGGAGTACCGACAGGCGGAAGTACTAACCAGAAAGGAATCGACCGTGTCCACGGTGACCATGAAACAGCTCCTCGAAGCTGGTGTGCACTTCGGCCATCAGACGAGGCGTTGGAACCCCAAGATGCGCCCCTACATCTACGGCGAGCGCAACGGAATCCACATCATCGACCTCCGCCAGACGGTGAACCAGATCGCCGAGGCGGCCGAGTTCGTCAACGAAGTGGCCGCACGCGGGGGCTCTGTGCTCTTCGTCGGCACGAAGAAGCAAGCCCAGTCGGCCATCGCCGAGCATGCACAACGATCCGGCATGCCATTTGTGAACTACCGGTGGTTGGGCGGCATGCTGACCAACTTCCAGACCATCCAGAAGCGGATCTTCTACATGCGTGAGCTGCGTCAGATGGAAGAGTCGAATGAGCAGAGCGACCTCACCAAGAAGGAGCGACTCAAGCTTCACCGCGAGCTCGAAAAGCTGGAGGCGAACCTGGGCGGCGTTGCCGGAATGGAGAGATTGCCGGATGCAGTCTTCATCATCGACGTGAACGCCGAAGAGACGGCCGTCGCCGAGGCGGCGCGGCTCGAAATCCCGATCATTGCCCTCGTAGACAGCAATTGCGACCCTGACGACATCAAGTACGTCATCGCAGGCAACGACGACGCGATACGCGCCTCAGACCTCATCGCAGGTGCTCTCGCCGACTCGATCATCGAAGGTCGCGAGGCGTATGCCAAGAAGGGCAAGAAGCCGGCGAAGGCGGAGGCATAGGCGCCATGGCCGAGATCACAGCCAAAGACATCCAGAAGCTCCGCCAGACTGCCGGAGTCGGGATGATGGACGCCAAGGCGGCGCTGAACGACGCAGACGGCGACTTCGACAAAGCGTTTGAGCTACTCCGGGAGCGCGGTCAGGCGAAGATGGCCAAACGCGCCGATCGGGAGGCGACCGAGGGCACCGTCGGGATCTATGTCCATGAGCAGAACGGGAGACCGGTCATGGGCGTTCTGGTCGAGCTTGCTTGTGAGACCGACTTCGTGGCCAAGAGTGACGAGTTCCAACAAGTCGCCAATGATGTCGCCATGCATGTCAGCTGGGGCAATCCCGGTTGGGTGCGACGTGAGGAAGTCGACGAAACCGCCGTCGAGAAAGAGCGCGAGCTGATCGCGCGTCAGGCGGCGGCCGAGGGAAAGCCCGAGCAGGTGATCGACAAGATCGTCGAAGGGAAGCTCGAGTCCTGGTACGAGGACAATGTTCTGTACGACCAGAAGTTCGTGAATGCTGATAGGTTCGACGGATCGGTGGGAGACATGATCTCCCAGCTCGCTTCGAAGATGGGAGAGAACATATCGGTGCGCCGGCTCGCAAGGATTGCCGTAGGCGAATAGAGGCATCTTGACCAAAGGCCAACAGAGAAGGGTCCTCCTCAAGCTCTCCGGAGAGGCGTTCGCCGACCCGACTGTCGGATACGGGATTGACCCCCTGACCGTCGTTCGCGTCGCCGAGGAGATCGCACAGGGTGTTTCCGACGGCACCGAAACGGCCATCGTCGTCGGAGGAGGCAACATATTCCGCGGGGTCTCCTCGGCCGCGAAGGGGATGGACCCGGCGTCTGCCGACTACATGGGGATGCTGGCGACGGTGATCAACGCATTGGCTCTGCGTGATGCCCTGGAGAAACAAGGGGTGGACACCCGAGTCCAGAGCGCGATCACGATGCAAGAACTTGCCGAGCCCTATATCCGGCTCCGTGCCATGCGTCACCTGGAAAAAGGGCGGGTCGTCATTTTCGCCGCCGGGACAGGGAATCCGTTCTTCACAACGGACACCACCGCGGCTCTGAGGGCCATAGAGATGGACGCCGACGCCCTGCTGAAAGCGAGCAAGGTTGACGGCATCTACGACTCGGATCCGGCTACGAACCCCAAGGCCGAGAGGATCGCCGACCTCTCATACATGGACTTCATCGCCAGAGAGCTTCGGGTCATGGACACGACGGCAGTTACGATGTGTAAGGAGCATGGCGTGCCGATCGTCGTGTTCGACATGACACAGCCGGGGAACATCTTGCGCGCCGTGCGCGGAGATGAAATCGGCACCATCGTTCATTAGGAGGCGGACATGGTTGCGATCATCGACGACTTGCTCACCGAAGCAGAGTTGAAGATGGAGGGAGCAATCGAGCACGTAGCGTCGGAGTTCTCCACGGTCCGCACCGGTCGGGCCAATCCCCAGCTCCTGCAGAGGATCCAGGTCGAGTACTACGGCACACCCACACCACTTCAGCAGCTCGCGTCGATCGCGGTGCCCGAGCCGCGGCTGCTCGTCGTGCACCCCTTCGATCAGAGCTCTCTGGGAAACATCGAGAAGGCCATCCAGTCGGCCGATCTCGGGCTCAACCCGACCAACGACGGCAATGTCGTGCGCATCGCCTTCCCGACGCTCACTGAAGAGAGGCGGAAGGATCTCATCCGGGTCGTCAGGAATATGGCCGAGGAAGGCAGGGTCTCGGTCAGGAACATCAGGCGTCACGCCAAGTCCGAGATGGAGAATCTCCATGGCGAAATCTCCGACGATGACATCCGCAGGGGCGAAGATGAGCTCCAGAAGCTGACGGATCGGTTCACAGATCGGATCGACGGGCTGCTCCAGAACAAAGAAGAAGAGCTGACAGAGGTCTGAGACTTGGACGAGAACGGGCGTAACGACGGAGACGACAAGAGCTTCGGTAGGCCGTGGGAGGAAGACACCACGGAGCGGGATCGCGAAGCGGACGTCGTTCCACTGCCCGGCATCGAAGTCGACGACGGCGAGGATGACGAGGATCCGTTCCTGGCCGACGACGAACCGGAAGAGGAAGACGCGGCAAGCTCGGAGCTAGATGAGTTCAGTCCTCGGGAGTACACCGCATATTCCACGCAGGAATACGAGGGCCTGGCCGAAGACGTGGCTCGGGCTGCCAGTGAGGAATGGGAGCAGCAAGCCGTCTCTGCCTCTGTTGCCGGTGTGGACTCGGGCATGGTCGGTTTCGACGACGTGGCAGGAACCGCCAGGGTGAACATGGAGGATCACGAGGTGACTGCGCAGGCAGCAGCCTCGGACTTCGCACTGCGGGTAGCGTCCGCTTTCGTCATCTTCGGGCTGTTCCTCGGGAGCCTGCTGCTTGGCGGCTGGTGGTTCGCCGGATTTGTCATCTTGATCATGGTCGTGGCGCTGGGTGAGTTCTATGCCACATTGCGCACGGTCGATTACCGGCCGGTAGCCCTGTTTGGCCTCATCGGTGTGATGTTGATGGGCGTGGGCGCGGCTCAGATTGGCCCACTGGCGATCGGCGGCTGGGCTGCGGTCACAACCGTGATCACCGTCCTCTTCTTCTCGCTTGCCCCTCGTCGTCAGGCCCTGGAGAACGCCGCCGTGACCGTGATGGGCATGGGATGGGTGGGGCTCCTGTCGTTTGCGATCCTGATCGAACAGGGTCCCCAGCCCGTGGCATACATCATGTTCGTTGTGCTCCTCGTGGCCTTCAACGACATGGGCGCCTACTTCGTGGGAAGGTCCTTCGGCCGCCGCAAGCTCGCGCCTTCGGTGTCGCCCAACAAGACCGTCGAGGGCCTCTTCGGCGGCCTCATCGCGTCGATGGTCGTGGCGTCCATCCTCACGACGTTCCCGGCGTGGGAGGGGATTGGCATAGCCAGGGGCCTCATCGTTGCGGTTGTCGTGGGGTTCTTCGCCCCGATCGGCGATCTGATCGAGTCCTCGATCAAGCGGTCCATGGGCGTCAAGGACATGGGCTCCGTTCTGCCCGGGCACGGTGGGATGCTGGATCGGATCGACAGCTTCCTGATCGCCGTTCCTGCCGTGTATTTCGTGCTCCGGGGTTTCGGACTGCTGTGACCCGGCCGGTAGTCGTTCTCGGCTCCACCGGATCCATCGGAACCCAGACCCTCGATGTGGTCGATGCCATTGGTGCCGATGTGCTTGCCCTCGCCGCCCGAAGCCCGGGCAACCAGCTTCTGGAACAAGCACGTCGCTATCCCGATGCCCTAGTGGCGATTGCGGGTGGCTCCCAAGACGAGAGAGAGCGCTTCAGCTCCGAGCTCGGACGGGAGGTGAGCTTCGGCCCCGACGAGGTGGCGTCACTGGCAGGCCTGTCCGATGCGGTGATCGTCAATGGAATCGTTGGCTCCGCCGGCCTCCGCGCCACACTCGTCGCCCTGGCCGAGGGCAATCGCGTGGCGTTGGCCAACAAGGAGAGCCTCGTGGCAGGTGGGCCTGTTGTGCGAAGCGCTCTCGAGGCAGGTGGCGAGTTGATCCCGGTGGACAGCGAGCACTCTGCTCTGTACCAATGCCTCCTGGGAGAGCCATTCGACGCCGTTGCTCGACTCGTCTTGACCGCATCGGGTGGCCCGTTTCGAGGAAGGTCTACTGAAGAGTTGGAGTCGGTCACGCCGCAAGAGGCTCTTGACCATCCCACCTGGGACATGGGGAACCGCATCACCATCGACTCGGCAACTCTGTTCAACAAGGGCCTCGAGGTGATAGAAGCTCACTTCCTCTTCGACGTCGACTTCGACCAGATCGATGTGGTCGTCCACCCCCAGTCGATCGTGCACTCCATGGTTGAGTTCGTCGACGGGTCGTTCAAAGCACATCTTGGCCAGGCAGACATGCGCATCCCCATCCAGTATGCGCTGACGGCGCCGGAGCGCGCTCCGGGCCCTGACCTCGACTTCTCTCTGGTTGGTCGGGCACTCGAGTTCGAGGAGCCCGATCGCAAGGCGTTTCCTGCACTCGATCTCTCCTATCGGGCTGGTCGGGAAGGAGGGTCATCGCCGGCCGTGCTGAACGCTGCCGACGAGGTCGCCGTTGAGGCCTTCCTGCAAGGAAGGCTCGGGTTCACCGGCATACCCAGAGTGGTTGAGATGACCTTGGAGGAGGTTGGGTGGCGTGAGCTCACGGACTTCCAGTCAGTCGTCGATGCCGACAAAGAGGCGCGAGAGGTGGCTGCATCGCTGGTCGCCGGTGCCTGTTGACCGCTCGTAGCGGCCCACCCGAATTACCGTAACGGCCATGGTTGGTGGAATCGCCGCCGCAGTGGCAATCATCATCTTCGTCACGGCCCATGAGGCAGGTCACTTTCTCGCCGCCAAGGCCGTCGGCATGAAAGCGACCCAGTTCTTCTTTGGGTTCGGGCCCAAGATCTGGTCGACTCAACGCGGGGAAACCGAGTACGGGTTCAAGTGGATTCCATTGGGTGGATACGTCCGGATCGTTGGGATGAATCCCCTCGAGGAAGTGGCACCAGAGGATCTCGGCCGCACATACCGCGAGAAGAAGTTCTGGGAAAAGAGCTTTGTGGTCCTTGCCGGCGTTGGGACCAATTTCCTGATCGCATTCTTGCTCTTCTTCGGCATCGCCGTCGCCCAGGGCATCGCAACGCCCACAACTGAGGTCGACCAGGTCGTGCAAACTGTGGAGATCGACGGCGAGGAGCGGGATTCGCCTGCGGCGGTAGCCGGGCTCCAGACCGGCGATGTGATCCTCTCTCTTGGCGGCACTGAGGTAGACACGTGGGACGAAGTGGTGGCTGCGCTGCGATCGGAGGGTGGTGGCCCAACCACTCTGGTCGTTGAGAGGGAGGGCCAGGTGCTCACTCTCGAGACGAGCCTGATCGAGCAACCCTCCGCCGACGGCTCCGGGACCACCGGATTCCTCGGCGTCACATCCGAGGTGATCGTTGAGGATGTCGGGGTGTTCCAGGGCGTCGGCATCGCCGCCCAGAACGTCTGGACGGGAATAGAGAACACGTTCCGCTCTCTGTTCGAGATGCTCCGGCCATCCAACATCGCCCAATACTTCGGAGTCCTAGTCGGAGACACGGATGTGGACCAGGAGATCAGGCCTGTCAGCCCGATCGGCCTGGTCAACATCGGCACCCAGATGGAATCTGCTGCCGCTTTTGTGGGGATACTGGCGCTGGTCAACGTGATTCTGGCGACACTGAATCTCCTACCCCTCTTCCCCCTCGATGGAGGGCACTTTGCAGTGGCTCTGTACGAGAAGGTCACCCATCGCGAAGCCAATATCGAGAAGATGATGCCGGTCGCGGCGGCCGTCATCGCAATCTTCGGGTTCCTTGGCCTGGTGGCCATCATTCTCGATGTAGTGAACCCGATATCGCTCTAATGGTTCGCCTCCGCCCCGGGCTAGTTTTGGTCTAGATGATCGAGCGCAAACAGACACGACAACTGCATGTGGGCGATGTCGCCGTGGGCGGTGGCGCTCCGATTTCTGTCCAGTCGATGACCACGACGAAGACGGCAGATGTCGACGGGACGCTGGCTCAGGTGTACGCACTCGCCGGGGCTGGGGCCGACATCGTCAGGATCACCTGCAACGAGGTCGAAGCAGCTCAGGGTCTGGCCGAGATCGTTCCCAGGAGCCCGGTTCCGATCATTGCCGACATTCACTATCAGTACCGGCTGGCGCTGGCTGCCTTGGAAGCCGGGGTGCAGGGTCTCAGACTCAATCCGGGGAACATCCGCAAGGAAGAGCAGATCAAGACTGTCGCCCGAGAAGCTCGCGACCGCGGGGTGCCCATCCGGGTTGGGGTCAACGCGGGCTCACTCGATAAGGACCTTCTGGCCAAGTACGGCTCGCCCGTGCCGGAAGCTCTCGTCGAGTCGGCCAAGGTCGAGGTGAGATATCTCGAAGAGGTCGACTTCGAGGACATCAAGATCTCGGTCAAGCACTCACACGTGCCCTCGATGATCGAGTCGTACCGGCTCCTATCCGAGGCGGTCGATTACCCGCTCCACCTCGGCGTGACCGAGGCAGGGCCGCCACCCTCGGGGCTCATCAAGTCGGTGGCCGGGATCGCCACCCTGCTCAATCAGGGGATCGGCGACACCATTCGCTTCTCTCTGACGGCGGACCCGGTCGAGGAAGCGAAGGCCGGAAGGCAACTGCTCGAGTTTCTCGGTCTGCGCGAGCGTAAGGGCCTCGACTTGATCGCATGCCCATCTTGTGGGCGCGCCGAGGTCGACGTCATTGAAGTAACGACCAAGGCTCAAGTGGCCCTCGAGGCTGAGAACCTGCCGATTCAGGTGGCTGTCATGGGCTGCGTGGTCAACGGGCCCGGTGAGGCCCGTGAGGCCGATATCGGCATCGCCGCTGGACGTGGCAAAGGCCATCTGTTCATCAAAGGCCAAGTCGTGAGGGTCGTGCCCGAAGAGGAGATGGTCGAGGCCCTTCTCGACGAGGCGAGAAAGCTCGTAGAGGAAGGCGTCGAGAGCAGGCTGGCTCACGCCGAGGCCAACGCAGAAGAACTGGCTAAGGCGGCGCGCCAACAGCTCATCGAGATCCAGGGAGACGCCAATCGCTCCGACGAGCGCCGTCGACGCGTCGCCGAGGTCGCCAAGTCCGAGTAAACCTTCCCTCTAGCCTCCGGGCTACGGTTACCGTTCTCACTCGACACAGCCGACCGGAAAGACTCATGCGTTGGTCGCAGACCTTCATACCCACCCTTCGTGACGACCCCGCCGATGCGGAGGCGATCAGCCACAAGCTGCTCGTGCGCGGCGGATTCATCCGCCAACTCGCAGCCGGTTCCTACACCATGCTCACGCTGGGAAATCGCACCTGGCTCAAGATCGCCAACATCATCCGTGAGGAGATGAACGCCATCGGTGGCCAGGAGATGATTCTCCCAACGCTTCACCCGGCCGAGATCTGGAAGCAGTCCGGGCGCTACGACCTGATGGGGGACAACCTCTTCAAGCTGAAGGATCGAAAAGGCATGGATCAGGTTCTGGGCATGACCGAGGAGGAGATCTTCGGGATGTTGGCCTCAGAGCTCTCTTCATATCGCCAGCTGCCGCAGATCTGGTATCAGATGCACACGAAGTTCCGCGACGAGCCCAGGCCTAAGTCCGGCCTGCTGCGCGTCCGTGAGTTCACGATGAAGGACTCGTACACGCTCGACATCGACAGGACCGGACTGGACACCGGTTTCGAGAAGCACCGCGCGGCCTACCGACGGATTTTCGCCCGGATGGGGATGAAGGCCATCGACGTCGAGGCGTCGTCTGGAGCGATGGGTGGGTCTGAGTCGGTCGAGTTCATCGTCAGGTCCGATGCCGGCGAGGACTGGATCGTCACATGTGAGAATTGCGACTACCGAGCCAACCGGGAGAAGGCGACGTCCGCCCTCGGCGTGGTGGAAGACGGTGAGCCCGGCGAGTTGGATCGTTTTCCCACACCGGGCCTGCGGACGATCAAGGCCCTGGCCGAGAAGCACCCTGAGATCGCGTCTCCCGAGCGCCAGATCAAAAGCCTTGTCTATTACCTCGAGGGCGAACCTGTCGTTGTGTTGCTCCGTGGCGACCACGATCTGGAGGAGCAGAAGATGCTCGATGCCATGGGAGTGGGCGAGGACATCCGGGCCGCCCAGCCCGAAGAGATCGAGGGCCTCTTGGGTGCGCAACCCGGCAGCCTCGGTGCCGTGGGCGTCAAAGATCTGCGGGTGGTGGCGGACGAAGCGCTCCGGGGAAGGGTCAACATGACCACGGGGGCCAATGAGGACGATTGGCACTACTCCGGGGTGAGTGTGGAGCGCGACATCGACGTCAGTGTCTGGGCCGATCTCAGAACAGTGAAGGCGGGAGACAGATGCATCAACTGCGACGGTTCGCTCGACTTGTGGAAGGGCATAGAGGTGGGGCACATCTTCAAGCTGGGCACGAAGTACTCAGAAGCCTTCGGAGCCTATGTTCAAGATGAGGAGGGCAACAGCCACCCCGTGATAATGGGCTCATACGGGATCGGCGTGGAGCGGGCCATGGCGGCGGTCGTCGAGAGCTCACACGATGACAACGGGATGGTGTGGCCCGTCCCCGTAGCCCCGTTCGAGGTCGTGCTGACCGTGCTTCGCGCCGATGACGAGACAACGATGACGGCGGCCATGTCCCTATATGAGGCATTGGCCGGCGAAGGTCTCGATGTGATCCTGGACGATCGTTCGGAACGGCCCGGAGTGAAATTCGCTGACGCCGAATTGGTCGGGATCCCGTACCGGATAACCGTCGGGCCGCGCGGCGTGGAAAGCGGCGTCATCGAGCTCACCACGCGCGATGGCCTCGAAACCGTCGAGGTGCCGCTGGGCACCGTCGTCGAGAGGACCACCCACATCGTGAAGGCAGCCCGGGAGGCCTGAATCTTCGCTCCGGCAGGTCTTGGGGGAGTTTTGCGATTGCCCCTATAATCACCATCCACAACAGGACGCTTTTCGGTCAGGTGGGCGCCTCGTGCACCCACCTGTTTGCTGTGGTCATACGGGCCAGAGCCTGGAAGATGTTGGAGAAGAATTGACGACGACTGCGGAAATTTGGCAACTGGTAGAGCCGTACCTCGCTGCAGAACGACTCGAGCTCGACGATTTGGAGCTCAGTGGTAGAGGTAAGGGCAGAGTTCTGCGCGTCGCCGTTGACGGTGAGAGCCTCGATATCGACCGTCTCGCTGAGCTGTCGCGCGGCATCTCTCGAATGCTCGACAACGAGTCGGACCTCGAAGGTGCGTATCAACTCGAAGTGACGACACCGGGTCTGGAGCGCAAGCTGCGTCGGCCCGAGCACTATCGCAAGTCGGTAGGGAGAGAGGTCGCAGCGAAAGTCAGGCTGGGCGAGACCACCCGCACGATCAAGGGGGTCCTCACGAAAGCCAATGATGAGACCTTCAGCGTTGATGGCGATCAGGGCGAGGAGACTTTCACATATGAGTCGGTTGTCAAGGCGAACACCGTCTTCAGGTGGGAGAGAGCTCCCAAGCCAGGGCACTAAGGAGAAACATGCAGCTCGACACGATGATGGAGGCCATTGAGGTCCTCGCAAGGGAACGGGGAGTCGCCGTAGAGGCGATCCTCGATGCCTTCGCGAACGCCCTGGTCGCCGCATACAAGCGAAGCCCGGGGGCTGCCGAAGAGGCGAGGGTCACCATTGATCCCGACTCAGGTGAAGTGACTGTGTATGCCCAGGTGCTCGACGAAGACGGCAACGTCATCGACGAGTGGGAGGACACGCCGGAGGGAGAGGCCTTCGGTCGGATCGCCGCGCAGTCCTTCAAGCAGGTGATGCAGCACAAGCTCCGTGAGGCGAAGCGGGAGCTCGTCTATGACATGTACGAAGGGCGCGAGGGAGACCTGGTCACCGGCCTCGTGCAGCAGGTCGACTATCGATCGGTGATTCTCGACCTCGGCGACGCCGAAGCGATACTTCCCGGGTCTGAGCGAATCCCCTTCGAGCGGCTCGAACGAGGAAATCGCGTCAAGGCCCTCATCATCGAGGTGCGCAATGAGGGCAAAGGTGCCCAGATCGTGGTCTCGAGGAGCCATCCCGATCTGGTCCGCCGATTGCTGGAACTCGAAGTTCCCGAGCTGAACGACGGGACGGTCGAGATCGTCAACATCGCCCGGGAGCCCGGACACCGCACCAAGATCGCCGTGATCTCCAACGACCCCAACGTCGACCCCAAGGGGGCATGCGTGGGGGCGCGTGGCGCCCGGGTGCGCCAGGTGGTCAATGAGCTGCGCGGTGAGAAAGTGGATGTCGTGCAGTGGCGCGATGACATCGGCCAGTTCATCGCAGAGGCGCTGGGACCGGCCAAGGTCCAGGAGGTCCGCATCGATGAGGAGACGAAGACCGCTGATGTGATCGTCTCCGAGCACCAGCTTTCGCTGGCGATCGGGAAAGAGGGTCAGAACGCTCGACTTGCGGCTCGGCTCTCGGGCTACAAGGTGGACATCCATCCGGACCGGCCACCGGAGCCGCCGGAGGCCGAGGAGCAGGGCTCCGACGAGGACGCCACCCCTGCGGATGAGACAGCGGGAGCCACGACCGACTCCGGGGAGGAGACTGTCGAGAGCGCTTCCGATGCGGAGCCCGCGACCGAGGAGCCTTCAACCGAAGAATCAGCGGTGGGGCAGGCCCCGGCTGAAGATGACGCAGCTGTCGTGGATCCTGGCGAGGATGTCGAAGTGGACGCTGAGCCCGCGCCCGCTGCGGAGGCGGATGATGCCGCCGAGGAGGCCATGCCCGAAGCGAGTGTGACCGAACAGGATGACGAAGACGCCGTGAGCACCGACGAGGGCGCAGCAAATGACGACGAGAGTGAATGAGAGAGTTTGAGTAGTGAGGGTTTATGAGCTTGCCCGCGAAATGGGCCTCGAGTCCAGGGATGTCCTGGAGCAGGCGCAGGAGCTGGGCCTGGATGTGAAGACGGCGTCTTCGGGGCTGGATGACGAAGGCGCGGAACTGGTCCGTATGGCTTTCTCGTCCGACGAGCCAGCTGCGGTGGAGCAGTCAGACGGCGAGGTCGAAGAGACACAGGTCGAAGGGACAGAGGCCGAAGAGACAGAGGCCGATACGGAGGCCCAGGCAGACGAACCCGCGACGGAACCTGAGGAGGTCGCTCCGGCTGATGCCGACGAGTCTGCGGAGGCCGACGAGCCGACCGAGACCAAAGAGCCCGCTCAGGCTAAGGATGTCGAGATCACGTCAGTCCCGGCAGGCGCATCGGTCGCCGACTTCGCTGCCGCCATCTCGCAGCCAACCGGAGAGGTCGTCAAGGCACTCATGGGCAAAGGCGTGCCCGCAGGTGCCAACGCGGAAATGCCGAGCGACCTGATCGAAGAGATCGGCGAGTCCTTCGGCTACATAGTCGAGATCGAGGAAGCTGCTCCTCCGCCCGTTGTCGCCGAGCAGCCTGAATTCGACGACGATGAAGCAGACCTGGTGGGCCGGCCTCCGGTCGTGACGGTCATGGGCCATGTCGATCACGGCAAGACGACGTTGCTCGACACGATTCGCAGCGCCAACGTGGTTGAAGGCGAAGAGGGCGGCATCACTCAGCACATAGGTGCTTACCAGGTCGAGGTCAACGGTCACCCGATCACATTCATCGACACCCCCGGTCATGAGGCGTTCACGGCCCTGCGGGCACGTGGGGCGAACATCACCGACATCGTCATACTCGTCGTGGCGGCCGACGATGGTGTCATGCCACAGACCATCGAGGCGATCTCCCATGCCCAGGCGGCCGGTGTGAAGATGATCGTTGCCGTCAACAAGATCGACCTACCCGGCGCAGATCCGCTGCGTGTCCGCACCGAGCTCACCGAGCAAGGCGTCATCGTGGAGGAGCTCGGCGGGGATGTCCCGTCGGTCGAGGTCTCCGCAGTAAACGGGGATGGCGTTTCGGACCTCCTGGAGGTCATCGACCTCATCTCGCAGCTCGAAGAGTTCAAGGCAAATCCCAAGCCCAAGGCATCGGGCGTCGTGGTCGAAGCCCAACTCGAGCGTGGGCGCGGTGCGGTGGCAACGGCCATCGTCCAGAGAGGAACCCTGAAGCAGGGTGACGCATTCGTTGCCGGCGCCGTCTCTGGAAGGGCCCGGGCCCTTCTCAACGATCGGGGCGAGCAACTGAAGAAGGCGGGCCCCGCGACACCCGTGCAGATCATGGGCTGGGACGAGATGCCCGCAGCGGGTGATTTCCTCGAAGTCGTCAAGAACGATCGGGAGGCGCGAAAGATCGCGGCTGCTCGTCTCGAGGAAGTCAAAGCCGAGGAGCAGGCCATGCCCAGTGCCCGCGATCGGCTGCAAGGCCTCCTCGAACAGCTTCGTAGCGAGGACGCTCAGCTCAACGTGGTGGTCAAGGCCGATGCCCAGGGCTCACTCGAGGCACTACGAGAGTCGATCGGGAAGATCGAGCGCGAAGGCGGTCAGATCGAGATAGTCCATGGTGCAGTGGGTGGGATCAACGAGAACGACGTGTCACTGGCCGACGTGACCGGAGCCGTCATAGTTGGGTTCAACGTCCGTCCGGAGCCGAAGTCGCGTAAGGCCGCGGAACAGGCGGGCATCGAGATAAGGACCTACGGCGTCATCTACGAGCTGCTCGACGATATCGAACAGCTTCTCGTGGGCCAGCTCGCTCCCGATGAGCAGGAGCAGGTGCTGGGCACCGCCGAAGTCCGAGCCACCTTCAAGGTGCCACGAGGTGGCACCGTCGCCGGCTGTTACGTTCTCGAAGGCACCGTGCAGCGTGGCGCCAAGGCGCGCCTGCTTCGCGATGGCGTGATCGTCCACGACGGCGTCGTGTCTTCGCTCAGACGCTTCAAAGACGATGTCCGAGAGGTAGCGCAGGGCTTCGAATGCGGTATGGGATTCGAGAACTACAACGACATCAAAGAAGGCGACCTGATCGAGGTCTACCTCATCCGCGAGGTTGCTCGCACGTAATCCGGATGCGACCACATCCCCAGGGGTGCAGCCAATGACAACTCCACGCATGCTCAGGGTCAACTCGATTCTCCGCGAAGTGTTGGCCGAAGAGGTGGAGAAGCTGAGCGACACGCGTCTCGAACTGGTCTCGATCACGGGTGTCGATACCGCTCCCAACCTGCGCAAGGCAGTCGTATTCGTCGACGCACTGGCAGAGGACAAAGACGGCGTGCTCGAGGCCCTGCGCGCCGCTGGGCCGAGGCTGCAGAGGGCGATCGGCCGCGAGGTCCGTATCAAGTACACGCCGGTGCTGGAGTTCGAGATCGACAGTGGCGTGGTGGCGGGAGAGAGGATCGAGCAGATCCTGCGCGATCTGCAACCAGGTGAGGAAGAGTGAGCGCCGACTTGGGCCGGTTGATAGCGGAGGCCGCCAAGGTCCTGGAAGAAGCTGAAGAGATCACCTTTGCATGCCACGTGGGCCCCGACGGCGATGCGCTCGGCTCGATGATGGGTCTTGCAATCGCTGCTGAGAATGCGGGCAAGAAGGTCATCACTTCCTTTGGATCGCCCTTCATCATTCCCGAGAACCTGTCGTTCGTGCCGACTGTGGGCCTGGTCCCACCGGACGAGTTTCCGGAGAACCCGGGAGTCATGGTCGTGCTCGACGCCGGAAGTGCCGATAGGCTCGCTGAGCTCGGCCACCATGCCGGCAATGCAAGCACCCTCATCGTGATAGACCACCACGTGACCAATGAGGGATTTGGCGACATCGGGATCGTCGATGGGGAAGCTGCCGCGACGGCCGAGCTCGTGGCCGAACTGCTCCAGGAGCTGCGTTGGCCAGTCACTGCTGAGATCGCGACGTGTTTGCACACTGCGTTGGTCACCGACACAGGTCGCTTCCAGTACTCGGCGACCAAGCCATCGACCTTTCAGCTCGCTGCTGGTCTCGTCGCCGCAGGCGCCAACACCGACTACATCGGCCAGTATGTGTATGAGCGGGCGCCGTTCGGCTATCTCCACGCCGCGGGAGCTGCCCTGTCGAGGGCTCAATTGGACGAAGATGCGAGCGTGGTCTCAACCGTCATCACTGCCGACGACCTGAAGAAGGCGGGGATTGACTGGGGGGACATCGACAATCTCATCAACACCATCCGACTCCCTGTCGAAGCGGATGTGTCTGTCCTCGCCAAGACCCACGATGACGGCCGTGTGAAGCTGAGCATGCGATCGCGGGGCGGGACCGATGTCGGGGCCATCGCTGCCGGTCTTGGTGGCGGGGGCCACCGCTTTGCGGCTGGAGCCACGGTGGAAATGACCGCAGACGAGGCAATCTCCGCGGTGATCGCCGCCGTGAAGGCCGCGAAGTGACGACTGGATTCCTGGTCGTCGACAAGCCGCGCGGTATCACGTCGAATGCAGTCGTGGGCAGGGTGAAGAGGGCCACCGGAGAGAGGAAGGTGGGCCACGCCGGCACCCTCGACCCCTTGGCGACAGGCGCTGTGGTCGTCGCCATAGGGCGGGTCACGCGTCTGATCAGGTTCTTGCAAGATCAACCCAAGGAGTACGTCGCTACCGCTCGATTCGGCGTATCGACCGACACGCTCGATGCAGATGGTGAAGTCGTCGCCCGGGAGCCTATGGAGTTCGACATCGCCGACCTGGAGGAGGTGCGGGATCGGTTCGTCGGAGAGATTCACCAGGTACCTCCAATGGTCTCGGCTCTAAAGCATGAGGGACGAAGGCTCTATGAGCTGGCGCGCGAAGGTGTCGTGATCGAGAGGGAAGCCCGGCAGGTGCAGATCCACGAGCTCGAGTTCGAATCGGTGGGGGACGGCCCATACCCGGAGGTCACCTTCAGGGTCGTTTGCGGGAAGGGAACCTATGTGCGCAGCCTCGCCGACGACATCGCCGCCACATTGGGAGGGTCCGCTCACCTGACGGAGTTGAGAAGGCTGCGAATTGGCTCTCTCGATGTCGATCGGCTCGGCATCCACGCCGATCGGCTCGAAGGCTGGAAATCGAAGCTTCTCACACCGAATCAAGCCCTTTCCGACCTCGCCGGTGTCGAGGTGGACGCCGAGACGGCTGCGGCGGTGACTCATGGCACCCGATTCGTTGGATCGAGCATGAGTGACGCGCCCGAAGACGAGCCGTTCCGCGTGATCGGAGACGACGGGCGCCTGCTTGCGGTCTACACGAGGCACGGCGACACGAGCCGGGCCGAGGTGGTTCTCGCCTGATGCGCGTGCTCAGCGGTAGCTTCGTCGGCTGGCAAAGCCAGTCGGATCCCGGCTCGGGCACCCTCGGGGTGTTCGACGGCGTGCACGTCGGGCACAGAGAATTGCTGTCCCGGGCCTTCGAGCCCGAGGGCGCCGCGACGGTTGTGACATTCGACCCCCATCCGGTCGAGGTCCTGGCGCCAGGCACCACACCGAGGCTCCTGACAACCATCGAAGAGAGGCTTGATCTCCTCGAAGAGGCAGGTGCGGAGGTCGTGGCCGTTCTCGATCTGGGCGAAATTCGCTATTTCAGCCCTCAGGAATTCGTCGATCGGATACTCGTGGAGCGACTCAATCTCAGGTCGCTGACCATAGGAAGCGACTTCCACTTCGGTAAGGATCGAGCGGGCGACGCCGCCTTCCTCAGTACGGCGGGACGAGTTGCCGGGTTTGACGTTCACGTCGTCGACCTGATCGCCGAGGGCGGGGTGACCGTCTCGAGCTCTCGCATCAGGAACCTCATCGAGCTTGGCTCTGTGGCCGACGCGGCAACGCTCCTGGGGTCCCGATTCGCCACCACCAGCGCTGTCGTTCATGGCGACAATCGGGGCCAGGCGATCGGCTATCCGACGGCCAATCTCCTCCCGGTGGCGCGCAAAGTGGTTCCCGGCGACGGCGTCTACGCCACCATCGCCACAGTCGGTGGTATTTCTCGCATGGCGGCTACGAACGTAGGCACGAGGCCAACCTTTGGCGGCGGTGCGAGGATCATCGAAGCTCACATCCTCGATTTCGAAGATGACATATACGGCGAGGATCTCACCGTTGAGTTCGTCGAGCGTCTTCGCCCGGAGCTCGAGTTCGCGTCCGTCGAAGAGCTGGTTGAGCACATGGACGACGACGTGCGACGCGCAAGAGAGATTCTCGATACGGTTATGGGTTGAAGATGAGGATCTGTTATTCTTCTGAGAGTTCCCCTCACCGATTCAGGTTTTACGCGCAATGAAGACACCAACAGAGATCGTTGCCGAGTACGGCACACACGAGAGCGACACCGGATCTCCCGAGGTCCAGGTGGCCCTGCTCTCGGAGCGGATCAACCACCTCACCGAGCATCTACGCGAGCACAAACATGACCACCACAGCCGTCGTGGGCTCTTGATGATGGTCGGCAAGAGGCGTCGACTTCTCGACTACCTACGTCGAGAGGACGTCGAGCGCTACAGGGCGTTGATCGCCAAACTCGGTCTACGCAGATAACTTTCAGTGAGGAGCGGCAATCCCGCTCCTCACGTATATGCGGGCCAGATCGGCCCGCAGAGCTTCAGCCACAGTGGCTGAGATCACAACATGAAATGAGCCGGCCCCGGTTGTCAGTGGCGATGTCTCGCAAGTGCCTCGAACGAGACATGACTACTGCCAACAGGACCCGGCTCCTGACAAAGGAGCAATAGTGCCTGAATTCAAAGTAAGCGGCACCATCGGCGACAAAGAAGTCTCTCTGAGCACGGGCAAATTGGCCCAGCAGGCAGATGGAGCGGTCGTCGCCACCCTCGGCGGAACGCAAATACTCGTAGCCGCCACAGCAAGCAGGACTCTGCGCGAAGGCGCGGACTTCTTCCCTCTCACGGTCGACTTCGAGGAGCGGATGTACTCGGTGGGGAAGATCCCCGGGTCCTTCTTCCGGCGCGAGGGTCGTCCCAGTGAGCAAGCGATCCTGACCTGTCGTCTCATCGATCGGCCACTGCGGCCCTCATTCGCCGAAGGCTTTCGCTGCGAGACTCATGTCGTAGCGACCAGCCTCTCTGTCGACGGCCAGCAGGCTTTCGACGTCATCGCACTCAACGGCGCATCCGCTGCGCTCACCGTCAGCCCGATTCCATTCGAGGGCCCGATAGGTGCAGTGCGAGTTGCCCTCAAGAAGGGTGAGTGGGTCCCGTTCCCGACTGCCGACGAACTGGAGGAGTCGGTGTTCGAGCTCACCGTCGCCGGTCATCGCAACAGCAACGGCGAGATCGACATCACGATGGTCGAGGCCGGGGCCACCCCCGAAGGGCTGCGCCTGATTGCCGATGGCGATCAGCCCTCGGACGAGGAGACCGTCGCCCGAGGTCTCGAGGAGTCCAAGCAATACATCGGCCAGATGATCGACATGCAGCTCGAGCTTCGGTCCAAGGTCGACATACCAACCGTGGAATTCCCGCTCGCTGTCGACTACAGCGATGAGATGTACAGCAGAGTGGAGTCTCTCGCCTCGCCGAGGATCGCCGAGGTCGTCAAGATCGCCGGCAAGCAGGAGCGACAGAACGCCGAGAAAGAGGCGCTCGAAGCAGTAGTCCAGGACCTGGCCATCGAAGAGGACAACACGGATGCCCTTCGCGAGGCCAAGAACGCTTTCCGGTCCGTCTTCAAGAAGATGGCCCGCGAGCGCGTTGTCAACGAGGGCGTCCGTCTCGACGGCCGCGGATTGACCGATGTTCGCCCGCTGACCGTGGAGATCGGTGTGGTCGACAGGACGCACGGCTCTGCCCTGTTCCAGCGTGGAGAGACCCAGGTCTTGAACGTCACCACTCTCGGGATGCTCAAGATGGAGCAGATGCTCGACACCCTCGCCAACGAGGAGTCGAAGCGCTACATGCACCACTACAACTTCCCTCCGTTCTCAACGGGTGAAACCGGGTTCATGCGCGGACCGAAGCGCCGGGAGATCGGGCACGGTGCACTGGCCGAGAAAGCCGTGCTGCCAGTTGTCCCCGATTCCGACGACTTCCCCTACGCGCTGCGACTCGTCTCCGAGGTGCTCGCATCCAATGGTTCCTCCTCCATGGCATCGGTGTGCGGATCGTCACTCTCCTTGATGGATGCAGGCGTTCCCATCACGGCACCAGTTGCTGGTGTGGCCATGGGGCTCATCCACAATGACGGGAAATTCGTGACATTGACCGACATCCTTGGAGCCGAGGACGCCCTTGGCGACATGGACTTCAAGGTCGCCGGCACAGCAGATGTCATCACGGCTCTGCAACTCGACACGAAGATCGAAGGCCTTCCCTCTGAAGTCCTGAAGAATGCGCTGTCTCAGGCTCGAGATGCCCGACTGCACATCCTCAAGGCGATGACCGACGTGATTGCCGAGCCCAGGAGCGAGATGAACGAGTGGGCTCCCCGCATCGAATCGATCGAGGTGCCGAAGGACAAGATCGGTGAGATCATCGGCCCCAAGGGTGCCGTCATCCGCGAGCTCGAAGAAGAGACCGGTGCGAACATCGAGATCGAAGAGGCCGACGGCAAGGGAATCGTCCGAATTGCTTCTGCCGATGGAGCAGCTCTGGCAGCCGCCAGAGAGCGAGTCACCCAGATCGCCTTCCCGCCCGAGGCCGAGGTCGGCGAGGAGTACGACGGAAAAGTCGTCGGAATCACCAAGTTCGGCGCCTTCATCAACATCCTTCCCGGCAGGGACGGCCTCCTTCATATCTCCCGAATCGATGGCTCCAAGCGAGTCGAGAACGTCGAGGACTACCTCTCCGAGGGCGATGAGCTCCAGGTGAGGGTGCGTGAGATCGATCGTGGCAAGGTGAGCCTGGAATTGGTTAACGCACTGCCCGGAGCAACGCTGCCTGATGGCGATTCGTCGCCGCGAGGCGGCGGAGGCGGTGGCGACCGCAACGGTGGCCGGGGCCGAGGTGGCGATGGCGGCGGTGGCCGCAATCGTGACCGGAATCGCAATCGTGACCGTGACCGCGACAGTGGTCGCGGAAAGCACGAGAAGTCCGAGTCGACAAAGAAGGGCTCGGGTGAGCGACGAGCGGCACCGAGCTTCGAGATGGATTCCAACTGAAGCCACGAACGCTTGATTGAGAGGGCGGCCGATCGGCCGCCCTCTCTTCTATTCAGAGACGCTGGGCCCTACTTAGACTTCGACGACCATGACGGAGACCCCTCAAAGCAAACCAACGCGTCGGCGCAAGCTGCCCGGCGGTCTGGCGGTTGCGGCTGCGCTCGTCGCCGGCGGTGGGGTGCTCCTTCGGCCGCCGGTTGGTAACGCTGCCCAGTCCGAGGCGCAGCTTTCTGGCGGGGTGTCCTTCTGGGTGGCATTCGTCGTCGGAGGCGTATTGATCGGCCTGGTTGCAGTCATCATCAACGTCTTCAGCAGGACTGCTCGCCTGGTGGCGATCCTCGTCGTTGCGACGCTGATCGTCCTCTTGGCCATCGCTCTCGGAGAGCTGAATGTGGAGACAACCGGCCTGCTCGGCTACGGCTTCGTCGCCGGCGGGATCCTCGTCGCGGTCGGTGTGATGTTGGCCGACACAATCGGGCGAGTCGACTGATTCCAGATGCCTGAGCTGCCCGACATCGCCGTCTACATCGAGGCGCTGGAGCGGGAGTTCCTCGGCGAGACACTGATCGGGGTGCGCATCGCCTCGCCGTCGGTGCTCAGGACGTTTGACCCTCCCTACGACGCACCAGTTGGCCAGAGCGTCACGGGGTTTCGCCGCATCGGAAAGAGGATTGTCTTCGGGTTTCCCGACGACCTGTTCGTGGTCATCCATCTCATGGTCGCGGGGAGGCTCCGTCTCGAAGCCGCGGGCAAAGCGATACCGAAGAAGGTGGGTCTGGCGGCTTTCGACTTCGACAGGGCGTCGATCGTTCTCACAGAGCAGGGGACCAAGCGCCGTGCCGGCATCTGGGTACTCAAAGGTGAAGAAGCCTTGGGAGATGAGGACAGAGGCGGCATAGAGCCCCTGGAGGCATCGCCGTCTGAATTCAAGAAGGCCCTCACCCGTGAGAATCGAACTCTCAAGCGTGCGCTGACCGATCCTCGGATCTTCTCAGGTATCGGCAACGCCTACTCCGATGAGATTCTGTGGTCGGCGCAGCTGTCGCCGGTGAAGCGGACCGGCCAGCTGAACGATGAGGAAATCGCCCGGCTCCACGGTGCGGTGGTCGAGTCGCTCGAAGGATGGACACAACGTCTCCGTGAGGAGGTCGGGGACGGTTGGCCCTCAAAGGTGACCGCTTTCCGCCCGGACATGGCCGTTCACGGAAAGTATCAGGAGCCATGCCCGCGTTGTGGCTCGCCTGTGCAGCGCATCGTCTATGCGTCAAACGAGACCAACTACTGCGCCACCTGCCAGACCGACGGAAAGCTCCTCGCCGACCGATCGCTCTCGCGCTTGCTCAAAGACGACTGGCCGAAGACGATTGAGGAGCTGGAGGAGCCCTGACAGTGGCCGACGAGCCAATTGTTCCCGATGCTGGTGACTTCGGGCGGCAGCGGCCCATGCCCTCCAGGCGAATGTGGCTTGCGGGCGCCGCCGCCGGCGTTGTTGTGATTGCAGGCTTGTTCGTGTCGCTTCTCGCACCTGGCTCTGAGGTCTCTCCGACAACGGTCGCCGCCGGTGGGGCGCCCTTTGCAGGTGACGTCGGCGCATCGTATGGACGAAGCTGGCTCGAGGCGGTGCGTCTCGACGATATCGACCTATGGGGCCAGTTGACTCATCCCGATTCGGCAATGCGGGAGCTACCCGAGCTTGCGGTCCTGGCAGATCCCTCAGCTGACGTGATCGTCGATCAGGTGCCCTTCGGGTCGTTGTCGCAGCCACAGCTCTGCTATCTGATACGAGGCAGCGATAGTCAGGAGACCGGATCTCTCGTCTTCAAGAGCTCCGGGGGACAGTGGCTTGTCTACGAGATTCGCCCGGGCGTCGACTCTTGTCATGTTCCCGCTCCGATCGACCCGTGATCAGTCCTTTCTTCTCCGGCTGACTTCCTCAGCGATTGGCTCTCCGGAATCCCTTTCTCTCACAGCCTGCTGAAAGCCGACCTCTTCGGACCTTTCCTTGAACCAGATGCCTTCAGGAGAGTGACGAGTGATGCCGTCGAACAGCGTGGCAAGCATCTGGGTCGACTGAAGGCCCATGTTGTCGTAGGCCTGGTTCACCATCAGCTTCTGCATCATCAGCTGATTGCGCGGAACGCCTTTGATTCGGTCGACCAGCCGGCTCACCCGCTCGTCCAGCTCAGCCTCGGGAACGGCATCGATGACGAGGCCCATCTCCTTCGCCTCCGACCCGGCGATGAGGTCCCCTGTGAGGAGCATTCGCTTGGCCCGCTCGGCTCCGATGCGGTAGACCCACATCGCAGTGGTCGGACAGCCCCACACCCGGGTGGGCGGGTACCCGATCTTGGCGTCGTCAGCCATGACTATCAGGTCGCAGCACAGAGCCATGTCAGACCCCCCGGCGACGGCATAGCCGCGGATCTTGGCCACCGTGGGCTTGTAGGAGCGCCACAGAGACATGAAGTCCTGGGTGTTCCGGTACATGAGGTCGAAGTCGATCATCGGGTCCCAAGGCATGTCCTGGGTGAGCGGAGTCTCCGGGTTCTCCGCGTACTCTTTCAAGTCATAGCCGGCACAGAATGCTCTTCCGGCGCCGGTCAAGACGATCACGTGGACGTCGTCGTCGTGGTTTGCCTCTTCGACAGCGCTGCGGATCTCTCCGGGCATGGTGTCGTTGATGGCGTTGAGCCGATCGGGGCGATTCAGTGTGATTGTGGCGACGCGTTCGGCCGTCTCATAGGTGATGGTGGAGTAGCTCATCCAGCGAGGATATCCGCGCTTGTGTCTCGAACATATGTTCGATAGTGTGAAGTGCCCTATCGAGCTCGAAGCGGAGTCAGAAAAATGGGCAAACTGGAGATCGATCTAGCCGCACCTCTCCTCGACGGCCCGCGAGAGAGCGACTTCTTGCGGCTTCAGCCCGGGAAAATCACCGAGTTGGTCGGTGAAACCGGGGCAGGTCTCACCCGTATCGGGTTGAGTCTGCTTGCTGAGCCGTCACGGTCCGGCCCGGTGGTCGTGGTCGACACGAGGGGATGGATCTCTCCCGAAGCTGCTTGGGAAACCGGCGTCGAGGCGGAGAGCCTGGTGATCGTCCGCTGCCACGAACGCCCGTTGTGGTCCAGAGTCACAGCCGCCTTGATCGAAGGTGTCCCTGCGGTATTCGCAGAGGTGCCGGTGGGGATGAAGGATCAAGATCTGCGCCGTCTCGGTGCCCTGGCCAGGGCACGCAAGACCCTGGTTGCTTTCCGGCCAATGGGCCCGCGGCTCCCGGCGGGTGTGTCCCACCTCCGTCTCCGTTCTCTCGGCATCACCTGGGAAGGGGCCGACAGAGGTCATGGGAAGTTGAAGGGTCGCCGCATCCTCCTCGAAGCCTCCGGGAAAGGGGCAGGTGGGATCACGAGACGGTTCGAAGTGGAGGATGGCGGTCGAAAGATCGAACAGGTCGAAGATGAGAGCAAGAACCCTCTGCGTCTGGTTTCCGATGTGGTCGCTGACCAGGCCAGACGCGCCGCAGGATAAGCCGCTACTGGTCGTCGACGATCGGGTTACGGCCGCTACGCCGGAGGTGCTCGAGGCTGGCGTGACCCTAGGGATGCCGAGACGGGAAGCAGAGGCACTCGCACCCTTTGCCACCGTCCTGACCCGGGATGTGGGTGAGGAGGCGCGACGCTTCGAGGCGGTGATCGAGGTGATAGAGGCCCTGATACCCAGAGTCGAAGTCGTCGAGCCCGGGCTTCTCTTCGTACCGGTCGGGGGAGCGGTTCGCTTCTACGGCGGGGAAGACATCATTGCGATGAAGGTGGCCGAAGGCATAGCCGGATACGGTGAGGCTCTGGTTGGCATAGCCGACGGCCCCTTTGCCGCCAGATGGGCCGCGGCCCGGTCAGCGGTCGGTGATCCAGTGATCGTCGAGGACACTCTGCGGTTCTTGCGCTCTCTCGATTTGGAGACACTGCGTGAGGGTGTTGCCAGCGACTCACTGATAGCGACGTTTCGATGGCTTGGCATCTCGACTCTCGGCGACCTTGCCGGCTTTCCCCGCGATGCACTCGCCACGCGGTTTGGCCACGAGGGCGTTTTGGCCCACAAGTTGGCCAGTGGTGAAGACCGCAATGCGCTTCCACGGGAGATCGCCGATGAGCTCTCTGTGGAAATGGAGTTCGAAGACCCGTTGGAGCATGTCGATGCGGTTGCCTTTGCCGCTAGGAACATCTCAGAGCGGATGCTGCAACGCCTCCGATCGAACGGCGTGGCTCCTCATCAGGTCTCGATCCTCGCCCAACCTGCATTGGGTGAGGCGAGGGAGAGGATCTGGCGATCGGCCGATCCGTTCACAGAGAGGGCATTGACCGACCGGGTCTGGTGGCAGCTTCGCGCATGGGTCGAAGCCGGAGGAGTACCGGGAGGCATAACGCGGATCAGGATCGCTCCCTTCGATCTGTCCGGCGATGGCCGGCAGCTCGGCATCTTCGGTGACGAGGCGGCGCGAATCGAGGCAGAGCGAGCTCTGGCGAGGGCCCAGTCGCTTCTCGGCCCGGATGGTGTTCTCGAAGGCCGTCCTCAGGGCGGCAGGATGCCGGCCGAAAGGGTGGCTTGGTCGCGTTGGAACGAGTCTGCTGCAGAGATCGAAAGGGATCCAGGAGCTCCATGGCCGGGTTCCACTCCCAAGCCATCACCCGCCCTCGTCCCGCCGCGTCTTCGACCGCTCGAAGTCGAATGGGACGATGGCATGCCCTCCCGGGTGCGGCTGGGGACGAGGTGGGAGCCGGTCCTCACCTGGAGTGGGCCCTGGCGTCTCAGCGGACGCTGGTGGGCGGGGGAGCGCGACGCTGATCGGTACCAGATCGTCACGTCGGCAGGTGCGTTGCTCTGTGTTGTCGCCAACGGCAAGAGCTACCTCGCCGGCGTGTATGACTGAAGCTCAGGCGTTCGCCGGAGCCGGCGGTTGTGCGCTCTCCGCCTCTCGCTTCGAACCAACAACAGCAGCGAACACGGCCCACGCCCACAGCACAGCGAGAACCCCGTAGACGAGCAGTGGCACCGGCGCCGGCACCTCGAAATGAATCAGGAGCGTCCTGACGTTGGTGATGAGAATCAAGCCACCAACCACCGTCCCGAGGATCCTTGGTCTCACCCGGGCCACCAGCAACGCGGCCACCGGGGCCGCCACCGCTCCACCGGCAAGGAGCGCGGCCGCGATCGTCCAGTCCACTCCATCGCCGCCCAGGTTCACCAGGAACCCCACACTGGCCGCGACAGAAACGAGAAACTCGCTGGCGGAGACCGAGCCGATCACTTTCCTCAGCTCCGTGCGACCTGAGATGAGCATCGTTGGTGTCGCGATCGGCCCCCAGCCACCTCCGCCTGTGGCGTCGATGAAGCCGGCGATGAGACCGAGCGGGGCGAGAAAGCGACCCCTGCGACCGAAATTCGACTTCGGTGTGGTCAGCCCCCGAAACGCGAAACGGATCAAGAGCACGGCTCCGAGGACGAGGAGGATCGATGACATCACAGGCCGACCCACGGCTGTCGATATGTTGGAGAGAAGTGTTGCCCCGAGAAAGGCGCCTGCCGCACCGGGGACGCCGAGACGAAGGACGACCTTGCGATCTATGTTCCCGAACCTCCAATGCGAGGCTCCCGAGATCAGGCTCGTGCCGACTTCGGCGAGATGCACTGAGCCGGAGGCAAGAGCAGGAGATGCCCCCCAGGCCACGAGCAGCGTCGTCGATGTGACGCCGTACGCCATCCCCAAGGAGCCATCCACAAGTTGAGCCGCCAGGCCGATCAACGCAAGGATGATCAGAGAAGGCACCGCACCACCCCCACGAAACGAAACTGAGTCAGGGAGATAATACCTGGCCAGGGGACGGGTCAAGCCGTTGCGGCCCTCTCTCAGACCCGGATCGAACCGCCCATCTCGGTCACGTGATTGGCGATGATCGTGTACACCTTCTTCGTCAGGTCACCGGCATCCGAATGGGTCATTCCCTCCGTCGGGATGGGCTTGTCGACAACCACAGACACAGGGCCGCCGCGGATCCAAAGGGTTCCGGGCTTCCAGGCCTCGTAAGTTCCATGGATCGTCACAGGAAGAATGGGCAGCTGGCTGGCGATCGCCATGGTGAAGGCGCCCTTCTTGAACGGGTCGAGAGCACCGTCCCGGGGCCTCGTGCCTTCCGGGTAGATGATGAGGCTTCGCCCTCTTTCAACCAGCTCCTTCGATTTTCGGTTGACTTCGGCGTGAACCGCTGACCGGGCCTTGCGATCGACTTCGACTATGCCCACCGCCCTCATGCCTTGGGCGAATAGCGGGATCCGGAAGAGCTCCTTCTTCGCCAGGTAGCGAATCGGAAGCGGGACAGCGAGAAAGCACGCCATGATGTCGAGCGCCGACTGGTGGTTCGCGACGACCACATAAGAACGGCTCGGATCGATCACCTCTTGCCCGACAATCGTGAGCTGCGTGCCCGATGCGGCGAGCCAGGCCCGGCTCCACGCCCGGATCACCCGATCGATCCAAGGCGAGGTCTCGTTGATGAAGGCGATGGTCATGACCACCGGGACGGCGATGACAGTTGCGACGAAGCCCACGAGCGAAGTCACGACCGATCTGAAGAGGGTCCGCACCCAAGCCATGGTCGGAGGCTAGCTGCCGCCTATTGTGCTCTCGGTGGACAAGCGAGAGATCCGCGATCGACTGTCGGAGCTGCCGGCGGTGACTCCGGAGCAGAGCGAGGACGTCGTCAGTCATCTCTTCGAATGGCTGTCACCGCGACTCCCCGGGACCATTGCCTGCTACAGGGCTCTGGGAGACGAGGTGACCCTGGATGGGCTGATCGAAATGCTTCCTGGGTGGCGCTGGATCCTGCCCAGGGTCGAAGATGATGGTTCGCTCACCTGGAGGGATGCCCGGCTGCCTTTGGAGCGCCACGCATGGGGAATGGAACAGCCTCTGGAGTCGGGTCCCATCGTGCCGACGTTTGAGATCGACGTCTTCCTGGTGCCCGGCCTGGCCTTTGACCGCTCGGGAAATCGGCTTGGGCGTGGAGGTGGCTTCTACGACAGAGAGCTAGCGGCGAGGAGAAGCGACGCGATTTCGGTCGGTGTGACAATCGACAGCCGCCTCCTGGATGAGCTTCCTGTCGAGACGCACGACATGCCGGTGATGTTCGTCGCGACCCAATCTGGGGTCATCGAGCCGGCTCCCACCAATTGACTTTCCCGATCTCGACGACAATTGCCGGGCCAGCAGGCGGACGCACCGAGTACTGCTGATACTTGGCCGACAACGCCCTCCTGGCGCTCTCCCACGCCTCGCCCCCGGAAGCTACTCGAGCCTCGCCGTCGATTCGCACCCACCACAGCCGGCCCCAGTCGTCTTCGTAGTGGTCCACCAGGATCGACACGTGCGGGTTCGCCTCGATGTTCGCCAGACGTTGCAGTCGTCTCGTCGACTTGGGCTTGTGGTCGACCATCGAGTACAGCCGCTCGGCCTCTATCGCAAAAGTGATTGCCACTACGTGAGGCGCTCCGGAGGGGCGCGTTGTGGCGAGATGGGCTACGGGATAGGCGGCTGCCCGACCGATCGCACCGTCTCGATCAAGATTCATCGAGCCCCATCGCCACGGCGACGGTTCTCCATCCGAGCTCCCCCCAGACCTCGTGACCCTTGGCGCTGACGTGGAAAAGATCATCCGACCACATATGCCGCTCGTCCCAAACCTCGACAGGACTCTGCCGCTGAGGCACGACGTGTGATCCATGCCGCGCCGCGACACGCTCGTGTGCTGCGTTGAAAGTGAGTGCTCTTCGCGACAGGAGCGTGGCAAGGGGTGGAAACAGGCGAGGAATGGTTCCGAGGTCCCCCACGCCGCTTTGGACGACCACGGCCCCTTGCTCCCTGAATGCGGACACCAGCAGGTCGAGGTTTTGCTCGAATCGGACGGGTGTCACGCCTTTCAGAGCATCATTGGCACCCACCGAGAGGATCACGAGGTCTGGCCCGAAGTCGAGAGCAGGGCCTAGTTGATCGTCGATCAGATTGTGAGCCATCGAGCCACCTACTGCGAACGAGCGAAGCTCCACGAAGTATCCGGCCGTCAGCCGCCGGCAGATATGGGTCACCCATATCTCATGCGGCCCCCCTACTCCTGGAGCCGTGACCGTCGAGTCGCCCAGCACCGCGACCTTCAGGTGGGGGTTCTCCGGGTCGCCAAAGATGTCCGAGGGGTCAAACTCCTCCTGTCTTGGTGACGGCCGAAGGACGGCGTACAGGAGTTCGAGGGAGACGATCGTGAACGCGGCCACGATCGAGCCGTAGACAACGCGATAGAGGAGCCGGCCGAGGAGCGGGAGTTCGAGCCGCTCAGTCAGCGGGTTCGCTCGATTGCTTCTTTCAGGCTGAATCGCGAGGTCCTGGTCAGGTCGACCACCGCCCCTATTTCATCCGAGAAGCCGAGAGGGTCCTCGGGGAAGAATTCGAACAGCTCCCCATCGATGTTGAGGGAGAAGCGGTAGATCGAGGTTCTTTCGGCGCTAACTCGCGACATCGGCCATGAGCCCACCGCGACCGGCCCGGCGAAAATGCGGAGCCGCTTGTCGTCGTCCAGTCGCAATGTGACATGGCTGAGGTCCAGCGAGTCGCCTTGCATTCGTCCTTCGTAGATAGCCATCCCGTCACACAATCTAGTCGCGTTTTTTCCAAGTTGTACCTGGGAATGGAATCGCGCGTCAATCGCTCCTTATGGCGGCGAGGTGGGCGGTCAGGTCCTGAAGAGTGGCGGTATCCAGCTCGAGGCTCGTGAACACCTCATTGATCCGCCTCGTCGCTTGCTCGAGAGTCTTGCGCCCGTCCGGTAGCAGGCGAGCAAGGACGATTCGGTTGTCGTGATCAGCGGGGACCCTCTCGATGAGGCCGTCTCGCTCCAGTCGCTTCACCGCACTGGTGACCGAAGCCGGGTGCACCTGGAGCCTGTCTCCGATCTTGCCCATTGGCAGTTCATTGTCCCGGGCAAAGCCGAGCAGCCTGAGAATCTCGAATCTGGCGAACGTGAGCCCAAACGGGCTGAGCGCCTCCTCGATGCGCGACACGAGTATCCGGTTGACGCGGGTGATCGTGGTGACAGCTGCCATCCCCGGTGCAGCTTCTTCCCAGCCGTGGGCACGCCACTGGCGGGTCGCCTCGGCTATGGGGTCGTCCAGAGTGCTGCCCAGGAAATACTTTGACATCAAACTATTATAACTCGTAGAATGGAAGAGGCAGCGAGACGGCCCCGAATGGATCTAGCCACACCGACCAACAATGTCAGATTCGTCACGGCGACGACCCTCTTCGACGGCCATGACGCGTCAATCAACATCTTCCGCCGCATCCTCCAGTCTTCGGGCGCAGAAGTCATTCATCTCGGCCACAACCGGACCGGCCTTGACATCGTCGAGACCGCCATCGAGGAAGACGCCCATGCCATAGCGGTGACCTCTTACCAGGGCGGCCACAACGAATTCTTCCGCTACATGTGGGATCTCCTGGTCGAACGTGACGCCACTCACATTCGGCTGTTCGGCGGGGGAGGGGGCACGATCCTCCCAGAGGAGGGTGATGCCCTCGCAGAGTACGGGGTCACGCGTATCTACTCGCCCGACGATGGACGGGAGATGGGCCTCACCGGGATGGTCGCCGACATGATCGAGAAATCCGACTTCCCACTCGGCGAGCTCAACGGGTCAGAGCTCGAACACCTGTCAGTGGACAATCGCGCGGTCGTCGCTCGCCTGATCTCAGCGGCCGAGAACTACCCCGACAAGTACACAGATGTCTTCGATGATCTCTCGGCGCGTGCGCGGAGCTCCGAGGCTCCCGTCATCGGCATCACCGGCACCGGGGGATCGGGGAAGTCGAGTCTGGTAGACGAGCTGGTGCGACGGCTCCTGGCCGATTTCGAAGACAAGACAGTCGCCATCATCTCGGTCGACCCGTCGAAGAGAAAGTCCGGCGGCGCACTCCTCGGAGACCGCATTCGGATGAATTCCATTCCGCACCCGCGCGCCTATATGAGATCTCTGGCCACACGTCAACCCAACCTCGCCCTGTCGCCCTACGTCCAGTCCGCCGTTGACATCGTCAAAGCCGCCGGTTACGACCTCGTCTTATTGGAGACGTCCGGTATTGGCCAGTCCGACACCGAGATAGTCGACCTGTCCGATCACAGCATGTACGTCATGACCCCGGAGTACGGGGCGGCGACGCAATTGGAGAAGATCGACATGCTCGACTTTGCCGATCTGGTGGCCATCAACAAAGCCGACAAGCAAGGCGCCCAGGACGCCTTGCGCGATGTCCGCAAACAGTGGAAGCGAAACCATCTCGCCTTCCAGGCTTCTGATGACGAATTGCCAATCCACCTCACGGTCGCCTCGGACTTCAACGATCCGGGCACCAACCGCTTCTACCTAGCCCTTGTCGAAAAGCTCGGTCTCGACTCGACCATGACACTGAACACCGCAGATGAAGGGAAGCATCATGTGGTCCCGCCCAGCCGGGCGCGATATCTGGCTGAGATAGTCGAGGAGATAGAGAGATACGACCGCTGGGTCGAAGAGCAGGCGAACGCAGCGGAACGTCTCTACCGCCTGGAAGGCGCCCGGGAGCATGTAGCTGCGGACGTCCTCTCCGATGCAACCGAAGGGGTGACAGCCGAGAACCGCAGGGCGCTCGAGCGTTGGGACGGTCTGGTGGCTGAGTACGCCGGCGACGAATTCGTCTATCACGTGCGGGGCAAGGAGATCAAAGTGCCCTTGCATCGGGAGACCCTGAGTCACACCCGGATCCCGCGGGTGGCCTTGCCTCGATACCGCTCCTGGGGCGACCGGCTGCAATGGCTGCTCCAGGAAAACGTGCCCGGCGAGTTCCCCTACACGGCAGGCGTCTTCCCATTCAAGAGGGAGACCGAAGATCCCACCCGGATGTTTGCCGGCGAGGGGCCCCCGGAGCAGACCAACCGTAGATTCCACTATCTCGCTGAAGGCCAGCCGGCCAAGCGCCTGTCGACCGCTTTCGACTCGGTGACCCTGTACGGCGAAGATCCGCATGAACGGCCGGACATCTACGGGAAGGTGGGCAACTCTGGGGTTTCCATCGCCACGCTGGACGATGCGAAGAAGCTGTATTCGGGTTTCGACCTCAGTGATCCCACGACATCGGTGTCGATGACGATCAATGGTCCGGCGCCCATGATTCTTGCCTTCTTCATGAACGCGGCGATCGATCAGGCGTGTGAGAAGCACATCAAGGCAAACGGGCTGGAGGCAGAGGTCGATGCCAGGATCGAGGAGATCTATGCCGGGCGCTCCCGCCCCCAATACCACGGTGAGCTGCCCCCAGGCCACGATGGCCTTGGGTTGATGCTGCTCGGAGTCACCGGTGATCAGGTTCTTCCATCCGACGTCTACGAGAAGATCAAGCTGGAAACAATGGCCCGGGTGAGGGGGACCGTCCAGGCAGACATCCTCAAGGAGGACCAGGCGCAGAACACCTGCATCTTCTCCACGGAGTTCGCCCTGCGGATGATGGGAGACATCCAGCAGTACTTCGTCGACCACGACGTTCGCAACTTCTATTCGGTGTCGATCAGCGGCTATCACATGGCCGAGGCCGGAGCTAATCCGATCACGCAGCTTGCCTTTACCCTCGCCAACGGCTTCACGTTCGTGGAGTACTACCTGGCGCGGGGGATGGACATTGACGACTTCGCACCCAATCTCAGCTTCTTCTTCTCCAACGGGATCGACGCCGAGTACGCCGTGATCGGGAGGGTGGCCCGTCGGATCTGGTCCAAGGCGATCAAACACAAGTACGGCGGTAACGATCGATCACAGAAGCTCAAGTACCACATTCAGACTTCCGGTCGATCCCTGCACGCCCAGGAGATCAGCTTCAACGACATCCGCACGACATTGCAGGCTTTGTACGCGATCTACGACAACTGCAACTCGCTGCACACCAATGCCTACGACGAGGCGATCACCACTCCCACCGAAGAGTCGGTGCGACGAGCGATGGCGATCCAGCTGATCATCAACCGGGAGCTCGGGCTGGCCAAGAACGAGAACCCGCTCCAAGGCTCGTTCATCATCGAGGAGCTGACCGATCTCGTCGAGGAAGCCGTGCTGCTGGAGTTCGAGCGGCTCAACAGTCGCGGGGGAGTGCTCGGAGCGATGGAGCGGCAGTATCAGCGCACCAAGATCCAAGAAGAGTCTCTGTACTACGAGCAGCAGAAGGAGTCAGGCGAATATCCGATTGTCGGGGTCAACACCTTCCTCTCCAAGGAGGGCTCGCCATTCGTGATCCCGACCGAGCTGATCCGCTCCACCGACGAGGCCAAGGATCGTCAGATTGCCAATCTCAGGGCCTTCCAGGAAGGAAACGCTTCTCGGGCCGAGGAGTCTCTCATGGCCCTCCAGGAAGCCGCTATTAACGGCGGGAACTTGTTCGCGGCGCTGATGGAAACCGCCAAGGTGGCCTCGCTCGGCCAGATGAGCAACGCCCTATACGACGTCGGTGGCCAGTACCGCCGCAATATGTAGCGCTACAACGAGAACGCGGGCATTTAACCTGAATCGCCGATGCACCGGATCATCGTCGTAGGCAACTCCGGTTCCGGGAAGACCACCGTGGCCAGAGCGCTCGCCGAGAAGCTCGACTTCCCTTATCTCGAGCTTGACAGCATCTATCACCAGCAGGGTTGGGAGCCTTTGCCCGAAGACGAATTTCGCGTGAGAGTGGCAGACTTCGCCTTGCAGCCATCTTGGGTCATCGACGGGAACTACACGAGTCTCGGTATGAGGGATTTGATATGGCCGGTGGCTGACACTCTCGTTTGGCTCGACTTGTCTCGGGCTGTGGTCATGGGGCGCGTCATTGCGCGAACAGTGAAGCGGGCGATCACCCGCGAGGAGTTGTGGAACGGAAACCGTGAGCCGCTGTCCAACTTCACCAGGTTGGACCCGGAGAAGAACATCATCCGATGGGCATGGACCCGCCACGACCACTACCGACAGAAGTACTCCGAGGCCATCGCCGAGCCCGATGCAGTCCATCTCCGCGTTGTCAGGCTCCAAACGACGAAGGAGGTCGATCGTTTCCTGGAGTTGGCCTCCTAGGGGGCTTCCGCTCGCGCCAGCGCGGCCCGAGCATGTGCGTCGAGGCCCTCGAGACGAGCCAGATGCGCGGCATCCTTGGCGGTGACCGCGTCATCGATCCGTAGCCATGTCGGGGTGCGTATGTAGGTCATTACCGACAGCCCGGACTGGAAGCGAGCGCCGCCACCGGTCGGGAGCACGTGATTGGGGCCGATCCCGTAGTCGGCCAGGGCTTCAGCGGCCTGCGCTCCGATGAAGAGCGAGCCGTAGGAGTCGATGTCTGCTGCAAGCGCGTCCGGTTGGTCGACATGGAGAGCGAGGTGCTCGGGGGCGAGATGGTCGGCCAGAGACGCAGCTTCGTCCCTGGATGCGACCAAGACCATGAACCCCCTCTGTAACGCGGCTGAGGCCACGTTCGACGTGGCGAGATCTTGGAGTTGGCGGGCCAGCTGGGCCTCGACCTGACCTATGAGGGGCTCGTGGGTGGTTATGAGAATCGGCTCGGCCATGGTGTCGTGCTCGGCCTGAGCGAGGAGGTCCGCGGCTACCACACCGGCGTCCGACTGCTCGTCGGCGATGACGACTATCTCGGAGGGGCCGGCGAGCCCGTCGATCCCCACCTCGCCGAACAAGTGCTTCTTGGCTGCAGTCACCCATGCGTTGCCCGGCCCGACGATCATGTCCACCGCCGGGGAGACGGTGCCAAAAGCGAGCGCGGCAATCGCCTGAGCACCACCGACGGCCAACAGCCCATCGGCACCAGCAATCGACGCAGCGGCCAAGGTGACAGCGGAGGGTCGAGGCGAAGCGATCCAAACTTCTCGAACACCGGCCACCCGCGCCGGCACCACAGTCATCAGCACCGACGAGGGGAGAGGGTGACGGCCACCCGGGGCATAGGCTCCGACGGACCGTACCGGCTTCAGCTCATGGCCCGCCCGACCGCCAGGGACCTCGGTGTCGAGCGGGCGGAGCGTCTCGAGCTGGCTGCCGGCGAAGGTCTCGATGCGACCGGCAGTTCGTCTCAGAAGGTCTCGGGTGGCGTCATCGATCCGATTCAGGGAGCTCGCGAGCTCATCGCGATCGATCACTATGGGAGTTCCCTCGTGAGTGTCGCCGAATCTCTCGGCCAATCGACGCAAAGCCGGCTCCCCATCGCTGCGGACCTGCTCGACGATGTCGCGGGCCTGTTCCAGGACTTCGGCGGTGACGGCTGGACGCCGCCTGCGGCGGGCCTCCTCAAGAGTGAGCAGGGGCATTATGGACTTCATCGGGTAGACCTATCCATGGGGCGCCTGGTGACCCGCAGCTCGCGCCGATCGAGCTCCTCTTCGATGCGGTCGACGTCGACTCCGGCAGCGGCAGCCTTGGTGAGGGCAAAGTAGATGAGATCGGCCGCCTCGTGCGCCACAGCATCGAGGCTTGTGGCGGCTCCGAGCTCGGCAGCTTCCTCTGTGAGTTTCGATGACAGCAAGTCGGGATCGTCCAGGAGCTTCACGGTGTTTGACTCGCTGGGGCGATCCACGGCCACCTGCGCCAGGCGCCGGGCGAGACGAGAGATGCCCCGGTCTTCCCCGAAACACGATCGCGACCCGGTATGGCAAAACCCGTCGCCCGATTGTCGAACAGTGAAACGGAGCGCGTCACGATCACAGTCGACGGTGACGCGGAGCAGATCTTGCGTGGCGCCGGAAGTCGCTCCCTTGCGCCAGACACCTCTGGTTCGGCTGTGATAGACGCCGGCTCCGGAAGCCAGTGCCTCATCCAACGACTTGAGACTGCTGTAGACGAGGCCGAGCGCCTTTCCCGCTTCGTCGACGACCACCGTCGGCCACAGGCCGTCGGCCCGGTCCGACGTCATGGGAGCCGTGAAAGCCCTGGCCAGTGACAGCTCTCCGCTGTAGAGGGCCATCCCAACCTGCGCATCGATGCCAAGTGCATCGAGGGCGGCGATCTCGGAGGCATCGGACACTCCGCCTGCGACGGTCACTCTCGTGTCGCCGGCGACTCGGGCCACCTGGGCAGCCCTGTCGAGATCGGTTCCCTGCATACGTCCTTCAAGCTCCACAAACGTGACGAGGAGACCTCCGGTGTGTGGGCTCAAGGTCGAGACCTGATCGAGGAGGCTGTCACCGGTCTCCCGACGCCATCCCTCGGCGAGGACGCGATCGTCTCTGGAGTCGATCGCTGCGATGACACGACTTCGGGGGAGTCGAGACAGCAGGGATGGATCAGCGGCCGTGCCGATGATGATTCTGGCAGCTCCGCGATCGAGCCATCGAGTGGCGGTCTGGTAGTCCCGAATCCCGCCGCCGACCCGGATAGGGGCCATCCGGCACATGCGGGCGATCAGGTCGGCGTTGTGCCCTTCGCCTCTAGCTGCGTCAATGTCGATTACCGCCACCTCACCGACCCTGGAGAATCGCTCCAGCCATGTGAATGGATCGCCGCCCGAGATGGCAGTCTCCTCGCCGCCTATCAGCTGCACGGCTTGGCCGTTGACTATGTCGATTGACGGGATCAGCATGGGCGCACCTCGATCCCAGCTTCGATCATGTCCCGCTTGAGAGCGTCGACCGTGGTTCGGCTCGAGTGCAACATGGAGGCGACCAAGACGGCGGACGCTCCAGCATCGACTCCAGCGATCAGGTGCCCCGAGTTCGCTGCTCCACCGGATGCGACTACGGGGATAGAAACAGCCGAAGTGACAGCTTCCAGCAACTCCAGGTCATAGCCGAGGCTTGTGCCGTCCCGATCCCAGCTCGTGAGCAAGATCTCACCGGCGCCTTCGACTTCGATGTCCGCGACCCACTGCGCGACAGAAAGAGGCGTCACCTTGGTTCCGCTCTCGACCACGACTCTCCAGTCGGCCGCAACACGTTTGGCGTCCACTGCAACTACCGTGCACTGCGATCCAAACGTCGAGGCAAGGCTGGCCACGAGCGAGGGGTTTCCCACCGCCGCGGTGTTGATGGCAACCTTGTCGGCCCCCGCCTCGAGAAGTCGAGAGGCATCACTCTCTGTCCGGATACCACCTCCCACCGTGAGAGGTATGGAGAGCATCTCGCGGACCTCCTTGACGGTGTCGATGCCATGTGCTCTCCCCTCCGGGGTGGCCGAGACATCGAGGAGGACTATCTCGTCGGCGCCCTGGTCCTGATAGCTGGCTGCCCTGATCGCGGGCTCACCCATGTCGACGAGATTCTGGAAATTGACGCCCTTGACGATCCGTCCGTCCTTGATGTCGAGGCATGGGACTATTCGCGTGACCGGTCTCATGAGAGGGCGGCCCATCTCTGCAATAGGTCGGACCCCCATTCGCCGGACAGTTCGGGGTGGAACTGGCAGGCCAAGACATCGCCCTTCTCGATCGCGGCCACGAAGGGCTTTCCATAGATGGCCGTCGAACCGGCCCAGCCCTGGGGAATCGTGCCCAAACGGTAAGAGTTGGCAAAGTACCCCCAGCCCGGCTCGATCAGGTTCGACTCCGGACCCGGTATGACCTGGCTCCACGCCAACTGGGGCACGATGAGGTCGCGCTCATAGCGGGCCACCTCATCCTCGATGACTCCGATTCCCCGAGTGTCAGGTGACTCCTCGCTGTGACCCGCGAGTATTTGCATGCCGACGCAAATGGCCAGGGTTGGCTGTCCGGCCCGGATGCGCTTTTCAATGGGCTCTACAAGGCGAAGCCGTCTCAGCTCAGACATGGCTGCACCAAATGCTCCGACCCCCGGAACGACGAGACGCCTGGCCGCGCCGACGGCGCCCGGGCTGTTGTCGATCTCCAACGTGACACCGATCCGCCGAAAGGCGGCAAGCACCGATGCCAGGTTGGCGGTCCCGGTGGGCACGACCACATCGCGGCCGGTTCTCACAGTTTCCCCTTAGTGCTTGGAACGGCAGCGCTTCCCGTTTCTGAGACGGCCTCCCTCAGTGCGAGAGCAGCCGCCTTGAAGGCCGCCTCGGCTTTGTGGTGGTCGTTGTCGCCTCTCAAAACGTCCACATGAATGGCAAGGCGACCATTCGCCGCAAGCGAGCGAAAGAAGTGAGTCAGGTTCTCCGTTGCCACATCTCCGATGGTCTCCCTTTGCAGAGAGAGGGTCACCTCGGCCCAGCCGCGGCCGCTGAGGTCCACCACCACTCTTGCCAGCGCTTCATCGAGAGGGGCGTAAGCAGTGCCGAAGCGGGTGATCCCGGCTCGATCTCCGAGGGCGTTCGCCAGCGCCTCGCCGATGGCAATCGCGCAGTCCTCGACGGTGTGATGATCGTCGACATCTGTGTCGCCCTGAGCTGTGAGCTCGATGTCGATCGACGAGTGCTTCGACAGCGAAGCGAGCATGTGATCGAGGAAGCCGAGCCCCGTGTCTATCTTCGACACGCCGCTCCCATCTATCTCGAGATGACCCGAGATCTCGACTTCGCCGGTCTTTCTCTGTATCAGTGCCGCTCGCTTCATGATCTTGTCTCCTGGTCTCGTCGCAGTACTTTCTCCAACGTGCCCACAAGCCGCTCGAAGTCGGTCGCGACACCGGGCAGCGTGACTCTCAGAGCGCGTTCCAGGCCGGGTCGCCCCGGAAACGTCCGGATGGCGATACCGGCGTCGGCGAGGGCCGACCTGACGTACTCGGCCGCCGAGGTCTCGGCGAAGACGAAGTTCGCCTGGGACTCGATTGGCTCGAGACCCAACCGAGCGAATAGGTCGGTGAGGGTGTTGCGCTCTGCGCAGACCTCATGGATGAAATCGTCGACGTCACCGGCCTCGAGTCGTTTCTCGGCGATGGCCAACGACAGGCGAGAGACGGGATATGGGTTCCCGAATGCTGACACTCTCCGCACCAGGGATGGTTCGCCCAGCAGATAGCCAACACGCAGCCCCGCAAGGCCCCACGCCTTGGAGAGAGTTCGCAACATCAACACATTCGGTTGTTGCAGAGCGTCTCGGGTGAGATCGACTGCAGCGAACTCCATGTAGGCGCCGTCGAGGACCACATACTCGAAGGCCTCGGCGAGTTCGAGGAGGTCTTCGGAGCCGATGACCTCCCCTGTCGGGTTATTCGGTGAGACGATGAGGCAGACCGCTCCTGCTTCGGCACTCCCAACCAGCCGGTCAGTGGGGAAGGGACCGTTCTTCCATGGGACCTCGACGAGGTCGGCACCCTGGAGAGCGGAGTAGCGGGCGATCATCTCGAAGGTCGGTGTGGTCGTGACGGTTCGGGTCCCGGCCGTCAGCAGAGCAGCGCAACAGCGAAGGAGGGCGTCATCTCCGCCTGCCGTCACCAGGGTTGCCTCGGGACTCACGTCTCGCAGCTTCGACACTTTGTCCCGCAGCCCCGAGGAGTCGGGATAGCGGTTGAGCAGACCCGGTTCTCCTGAAACCTCATCGAGGATCGACATGTCCGGTGGCTGTCCTTCGTTACGGGACAGATCGAGGTCGATCCCGGGCAGTGTCATTGGAGGGGTGTAGGGGTCGAGGAGCCTCATGGGACGATCTGCTCGAGCCTGGACACGACGATGTCGGTGGCGCCGCGCTCTTTGAGCAGAGGTATGAGCTCCGGGAGCGTATCTCGAGGAACGGCTGCCTTCACCGCCAAGCCGCTGTCGCCGTGCAGGGATGCGATTGTTGGCTCCCTCATGCGAGGCAGTATCTCAATAACCGTCTCGAGGTACTCCGATGCGACGTTGAGCTCGATCATCGCCCGGGTGCGGGCGTCGAGAACCGACTTGAGCGATATCACCAGTCTCTCGATGCGGGATTTCGCCGACGGCCTGTCGAGGGCACCCTGGCTGGCATACAGCCTCGTCGACGATGTCATCAACTCATCGATTACCACGAGATCGTTGGAGGCAAGTGTCGCCCCCGAGGCCGTATTGTCGATGATCACGTCGGCATCCTCTGGCGGGAAGACTTCGGTGGCGCCATAAGAGCGCACGAAGACCGCATCGAGGCCCCTGGCATCGATCCATCGTTTGGTCAGTTGCTCGTATTCGCTCGCAACAACGAGCCGACGGCTTGGAAGCTTCTCATTCTCCAGCAGGGACGACGGTGCGGCCGCCACGATCCGCACCGGATCGAGTCCGGTGTCGAGGAGCTGGATGAGGTCGCCGTCGAGCTCCGACACCCAGTCGGCGCCGGCGAATCCGACATCGCGCGAGCCCGCCATGAGCATCTCGACAATGTTTTGCGGTTTGAGGAGTTTGACTTCGTAGCCGGAGATCGAGATCGTGGGCCGGTAGCCCCGGGGGCCAGATTGCAGCCTCATGCCGGCGTCGGCGAGCAGGTCGAAGACTCCTTGTTGGATGCGTCCCTTGGGGACTGCTAGGTGGATCTGGTCGTTGCTATTCACTTGGCGGGCCTTTCGAAGGGGAACGGCCCGCGTGCCAATGAGAAACGCCGACCATCCCGGTCGGCGTGTTGCTTCTAAATCGTCGTCTTCGTCAGAGCAGCATCAACCGACCCATGTGGGACGGTGATGATGCGTGAAGGCGAACGAGTTCGTCATGTCCCCGGAACGATACCGGCCGCCTCCGGCAATCACAAGCAGCGAGGTTCCGATGGCGCGGAACCGGCCGTTACCCTTGGGCGATCCATGACTCGAAACATTCCCGACAAGCCGACCCTCGACGGGCTGGAGAAGAAGTGGGACGCTCGCTGGGAGGCTGACGGCACGTACTTGTTCGACCGGAGCAAGCCTCGAGACGAGATCTTCGCAATCGACACGCCTCCCCCCACGGTCTCGGGCTCGCTACACGTCGGTCACGTCTTCAGCTACACCCACACGGACACACTGGCGCGCTATGAGCGAATGGCGGGACGAGAGGTCTTCTATCCGATGGGGTGGGACGACAACGGCCTCCCCACGGAGCGACGTGTGCAGAACTACTACGGAGTTCGCTGCGACCCCTCGCTTCCGTACGACCCCTCGTTCGTCCCGCCCGACGAGCCGGCAGACCCGCCGATTTCGATCAGCAGGCGCAATTTCATCGACCTTTGCCACGGTCTCACAGACGAAGACGAGAAGGTCTTTGAGAATCTATGGCGGATGCTCGGCCTGTCCGTCGATTGGACTCAGACATACGCGACGATCGACGATCACTGTCGTCGCACATCGCAGAGAATGTTTCTCCGCAACCTAGAACGCGAGGAGGCTTACACCCAGGAAGCCCCGGTCCTTTGGGATGTCGACTTCAAGACGGCGGTGGCCCAGGCCGAGCTGGAAGACAGGGAAAGACCAGGGTCATACCACCGCATAGCCTTCTACGGCCCGGGTGGAGATCCCATCCACATCGAGACGACGAGACCCGAGCTGGTTTGCGCTTGTGTCGCATTGGTCGCCCACCCCGAAGACGAGCGATATCGCCCTCTATTCGGAAAGATGGTCGAGTCCCCGCTGTTCGGCGTCGAGCTTCCCGTCGTTGGCCATGAGCTGGCTGACCCTGAGAAGGGGAGTGGAATCGCGATGATCTGCACCTGGGGCGACGCGACCGACGTCACTTGGTGGCGCGAGCTCGATCTGCCAACCCGAGCGGTCATCGAGCAAAGCGGTCGTTTCCAGGAGGAAGTGCCCCCGTGGATCGAATCGAACGAAGGCAAGCAGGCATATGCAGAGATCGCTGGCCTCTATCCGAACCAGGCCCGGAAGCGGATGGTGGAATTGCTCGGGGCCTCGGGCGACATCGAAGGCGAGCCTCGTGACATCACCCATCCAGTCAAGTTCTACGAAAAAGGAGACCGTCCGCTCGAAATCGTGAGCAGTCGCCAGTGGTACATCCGCAATGGCGGGAGAGACGAGTCGCTGCGCGACGAGCTGCTGAAGAGGGGAGAGGAGCTCGACTGGGTCCCAGACTTCATGGGAGTCCGGTACAAGCACTGGGTCGAGGGCCTGAACGGTGACTGGCTCGTGTCCAGGCAGCGGTTCTTCGGCGTCCCGATCCCCGTTTGGTACCGCCTGGATGAAGCAGGGCGAGCCAACTACGACGAAGTCCTGGTGCCTCGGGTGGAGGATCTTCCCGTTGATCCCAGCTCCGATGCTCCGCCCGGGTTCAAACCTGAACAGCGGGGGCAGCCAAACGGCTTCATGGGTGACCCGGACATCATGGACACCTGGGCCACCTCGTCGTTGACTCCACAGATCGCCGGCCATTGGGACGACGACCCTGATCTGTTCGAGCGTGTCTTCCCTATGGACATAAGGCCGCAAGGTCACGACATCATCAGGACCTGGTTGTTCTCCACCGTCACCCGCTCGCACCTGGAGTTCGACTCGCTCCCGTTCCGGCACGCAACGATCTCCGGCTGGATAATGGACCCCGACCGCAAGAAGATGTCGAAGTCGAAGGGCAACGTCATCACCCCACTGAGCCTCCTCGAGCAATATGGCTCGGACGGCGTGCGCTATTGGGCGGCATATGGGCGGCCCGGGTCCGACACGATCTTCGACGAGGGCCAGATGAAGATTGGGCGTCGATTGGCCACGAAGATCCTCAACGCTTCTCGTTTCACTCTCGGGTTCGGTGACGATGTCGGCCCTGATGCCATCGAAGAGCCAATCGACCGGTCGATGCTGGCCGGCCTGGCGAAGGTCGTGTCCACTGCGACGGAGGCTTTCGAGCAGTTCGACTATGCCCGTGCACTTGAAGTCTCCGAAGCTTCCTTCTGGGGCTGGACCGATGACTACCTCGAGTTGGTCAAAGGTCGGGCGTACGGGGAAGGCTCGGCCGCCGCCTCCGCTCACGCAGCGCTCCAGCTCTCGCTGAGTGTCTATCTCAGATTGTTCGCCCCATTCCTGCCCTTTGTCACCGAAGAGGTCTGGTCGTGGTGGCGCGATGGCTCGGTCCACACGTCTTCATGGCCGAAGGCTGATGAGTTGGAGCAGCTCGAGGGTGACGAAGACGTGCTGTCGGTGGTTGGGGAGGTCTTGACAGCAGTCCGACGTGCGAAGTCGGATGCCAAGACGTCCATGCGAACCGAAGTCACGTCACTGCGAGTGAGGGCTCGTGGAGACCAGATCGAAGACCTGAAGAAGGCGGAGACGGATCTTCTCGAGGCGGCGAGGGCCGATTCGATCGAATATGAGCTCGGTGACTTCCGGGTCGAGGTCGCACTCGCCGACGATTGAACCCATCTCTGAGACGCATATCGCCAGGTATTGCGTCTTAGATGCATATCTGATAGTATTGCTCTCAGTATGCATAAAAATAGGGTCTATGCCGCTCTGGTCGGAGATGTCATAGCCTCGAGGCATTCTGGGGACCGTGAGAAACTCCAGACCAAGATGCAGGAGGCCCTGATGGCGGTCAATGCCTCGGTGTCGGCAGTCCAGGGGCTGGCCATGACGATTGGTGACGAGTTCCAGGGCCTATACGCGCATCTGGGGGAGGCTGTGTCGGCATCGTTGATGATTCGGCTGCAGCTAGCCGGAGCTGCTGACACACGAATCGGGATCGGTTGGGGGGGTCTCGAAGTCGTCACGGACACGCCCCCCTTCGGTCAGGACGGCCCTTGCTGGTGGAGGGCCCGCGAAGCCATCGAGAGTGTCGAAGAGGCCGAGTCGTCGAATGCGGTGCCGAGGACGATTCGGACGTTTGTCAGGACCGACGATGAGAGGGAGCCACTGCTCAACTCGTATCTGATCCTGCGTGATCATGTGATGGCCGCTTGGGATGCGACCGATGCGCTGATTGCTCGTCGGCTGCTAGATGGTGCGAGTCAGTCCGTCGTGGCCCAAGAGGTTGGCTTGAGCCAGAGCTCGATCAGCCGGAGGGCTCAGCGGCATGGGATCCTCTCGGTGCTGGACTTCCAACCGGATGTCCCCCGATGATCGAGGTCTTCACGGTGGTAATCGTGGCGATCGTCCTGACCGCTCCTGCCAATTGGGTCGTGCGTGGGATACTCCGCGCAGTGCGCGCCGAAAGCCCTGCCGATTCGAATCGGGCCGGGCGATGGATCGGAATCCTGGAAAGGCTCCTTATCTACGTGCTTGTCCTCGTCGGGCAGGCCGCAGCCGCCGGGATCGTCGTGGCAGCGAAGAGCATCCTCAGATTCCCCGAAATCTCGTCGGAGCCAAAGCAGATTGCGCCCGAATACGTCCTCATCGGATCGCTTGCAAGCTGGCTCATCGCCTTCGGGGCAGGCGTTGCCGTGCTGGGATGGCTGCAGTAGCTACCCCTTGTAGATCACGACCTCGCCGCTGTCCACGTATTGGATACGCCCACTCTGGCGCAAGTGCTCGAGGTGTGAGACTGTCTCGAGGAACGCGAGACGCATCTGAAGCGGATCGAGGTTGGGTCGAAAGGAGCTGACCATCACCTCCCATGCGGTGGTGTCTGCCTGACGCACGAGCTCTGCCATGTCGAGGAGACGTCGGTCGTGATGCAACAGGATCTGCCTGACCCGCTCGTCCCCCTGATCCACAATCGTCCCATGGGCGGGGAACGTGAGGCCGATGTCCATCTTGATCAGCTTCTGAAGCGAGTTGAGATACTCGCCCAGCGGGTCGTCGAGGACTCCGTCGTACATGATGACAGGTGAGATCCGTGGGAGGACGTGGTCGCCTGAGAAGAGCACGCCGGTACGCGAGTCGCGCAGGCAGATGTGCGACGGCTCATGCCCTGGTGTGTATACGACCGTCAGGTGTCGCCCCCCGCCGAGGTCTATCTGGTCTCCGTCGTTCACGGTGAGCGACGGCTTGTAGATCTCGGGCATGTAATCCGGTCGCGACCAGTCCGAAATGGCGTCGAGAATCGAGCCGGGAACACCATGACGATGCCCAACACTCCGCAGCCTCCTAATGAAACCCGGAGTGTCGTTGTAGCTGTCGACGAGCGCTTCGGCCTTCTCGTGCATCATGAAGTCACAGCCCCACTCGTCGATGAGGCGAGGTGACATGCCCACGTGGTCGAGGTGCAAGTGCGAGACGAGGAGAGTGTGAACAGCGTCTTCGGACAGCCCGAGATCTGCAAACCCATCGCGAAGTGCGTCGCGGCCCTGGGACCAATCTGTCCCGCAGTCGAGCAGCAGCAGGCCGTCGCCGGATTCGATGGCGTATGCGTTCACGAACGGCGGCGACTTGAAGGGGAGAGGCGCAGGAATCTGATATATGCCGTTTCCGAGATTTCTCGGCGCAGGTGTCGGGTTCAAGCCTGCTCCTCGATTTCATCGAATCGCTTCGGCCCGGTCGCTCGCCAGATCAGGATGGCAGCAACGATGCCAACCGTGAACGATGAGGCTCCCTGGATGAACGGCGACTCGATCCATCTCATCCAGGATTGGAGCGGGATGATCTCCTCGTACCAGAGGAACGGCACGATGACGATCACGGCGGGGACGGCCGCACCGGCAACCAGGTATCCGAATCTGCGGTCTCGTTTGGCCCTGATCATCAGAATCACGGCAAAGGCGGAACCCGCCAGCAAGAAGAAGATGGTCCCGAGGAGGATGGTCCCGACTGGAATCTCAAAGGTCGCTGCGGCCTCGGCACGTGCATCCTCGAAGAATCGCTCGCCCAGCCACATGAGGAATATGGACGCGCCGCTCATCGCTGACGCGAGTAGATACTTGGTCATTCAGCTTCTACTCGTGCTCGACGGTGTCTTTGATTCCGAATGTGATGTCGAGGGTCACGGTGAAGAGGGTGGGAGCTCCTGAGCTGTCGACTTTTCCGCCCACTTCCACGATCTTGAATTTCTGGATCTCGCTGATGGTGGCGGCCGCCCTGGCGAGAACGGTCCTCACAGCATCCTCGATCGAGTCGCCGGCCTGGCCCGACAGTCGAATGGTCTTGGTTATCGAAGACATTGATTCCTCCTGAGCCCGACGGTACTACTCGCCGGCGCAGGGGGTCAGCTGCCAGTCGCTCCCGACGTTGGATGGCGTCGCTCCCAGCGACCCGCCCCGATGACACCCCCGGCGACGACGCCCGCCAGGGGAAGGAGCAACGCAACGACATTGAGGCCATCGGCGTCGGCGATCCCGCCGGAGGCAAGCATGCCGAGGCCGGCACACACGGCGACCGTGGCAAGGACCGGCTTCCAGACAGGCGGAGCGGGCCGGAGATCGGTGCGCGGCCGCTCGAATCGGCCGAATGCGACGAGGAACGGGATGAGCATCAAGGTCATGAATGCCAGCCATACCGGACGTGTCAGCCACCATGATGTCGTGCCGACCTCGAAACCGAGTCCCGGGCCTCCGAAGAGGAGCAGGACCCCGACGACTGCGACCATCGCAGTCAGGTGCCATAGATAGATGGTCATGATCGAACCGTTCACGGCCACAACACCCGTCCATGTCCGCACTTTGTCGAGCCACCGGCGGGCCGGGCTTTCGAGGAGCATGGCGAGACCGAATTGAAAGACGGCGAGAGCGACCAATGTCACTTTCGGCGGGTTCGAGTTGGTGATGGTCTCTCCGGCAAATCCGACCATGGACACCGGGTATGGGCCGATGATGATCAAGGCCATCAGGGAGGCGAAGCCAGCCACGGCAATTCCCGCCCTCTGCACGAGGCCCTGGATCCGACCGTCTGCCCACGCATATCCGAGGATGTGGACGGCATTCCACACGAAGGCGTAGTTGAGCCACCTGACAGGATCGACCTCGTATCCGATGTAGGCGATGTCGACCGCCGCGGCGGCCGCTGCGAACATGAAGAAGGCGCCGAGCCCGAACCTCTCCCACATGGCAAGGGTCAATGGCGCCATTGCGACGATCACGACATAGGTGGCGAGGAACCAGACCGGTACGAGTGCTGCCTGCGAGCCCACCCGGACGAGCTCCGTGTCGACACCGGAGGTGACAGCCAGCCACGCTCCGGGAGCCCAAAGGGCGAGCACGGGTAGCACGGGGACGATCAGCCTGCGTAGCCGATCGCGTAGCCATTGGCTGTAGGGGACTCCTTTGGCTCTGGCTGACCGGAGCCCGAGTGCATTGGAGAAGCCGCCGACGAAGAAGAACACCGGCATCACCTGCAACACCCAGGTGAGCCCGCGTGTCCAGGGAATGTCGGTGAGGGCGTGCCCTATTCGGATCTCACCACCAATGACTTCGGGTGCGGCCATGAGCCAGTGCCCGTAGACCACGACGAGGATGGACAGCGCGCGAAGCAGGTCTACGTAGCGGTTTCGGGTCGCCGGGGTGGCTTCTGCGATCTTGCGAGCCGACGTGATTGTGTTCTGGAGCGCCCTCATGGATGTTCGACCCTCATTCTCCTCGATCGGTTTCGCATCTTGCGGCTAGTTTGAACGGCTCGAACATATGTTCGATATAGTGGAACGGGTGACTGGGTACGCGGAGCTTCACTGCCATACCAACTTCTCCTTTCTCGACGGTGCTTCCCATCCCGAGGATCTCGTGGAGATGGCAATCGATCTCGAGTATGAGGCTCTTGCCGTTACCGACCATGACGGGTTCTATGGCGTGTCCCGGGTTTGGCAGGCGGCTCAGGCCACCGGACTCCCGGTGATCTATGGAGTGGAGGTGGGGCTGGAGAAGGCTGCTTCACATTCCGACCCCGTCTCCGACGCAGAGAAGTGGGATCGCGATCGATACGCCAGGTCGAAGGGGGCGCAGGGTCGGCTCCGCAGAGGGCGAAGTGTCCGGGCACACGGTACGAAACCGACCGATCTCCCGGAGACCGATCATCTCGTGCTCCTTGCCGGATCGCCATCCGGCTACCGATCATTGTCTCGGTTCGTCACCAGGGCACAGCTACGAGGGGAGAAGGATCATCCGATCTACGCATGGGAAGACCTGGCGGAAGCAGCTGAGAATCGCGATGTCCACGCTCTCACCGGATGTCATGCGGGTGCCGTCCCTCGGGCTGCCGCACGCGGCGACTTATCCGCGACGATCCGGGAGACTGCGCGCCTCAAAGATCTCTTCGGGACGCGACTCCATCTCGAGCTCTGGCATCACGGCATGCCCGAAGATGACGCAAGGAATGACCTCTTGTGGGAGGTGGGGGGAAAGCTGGCACTTTCGACCGTGGCCACCAACCAGGTGCACTACCACAAGCGATCTGATGCCTATCTCTCAGAAGTCCTTGCGGCGATCGGGGGCCGGCGCACACTTGCTGTTGCCGATGGGTTCAGGCCCGCAACCGACGAGAGGTATCTCAAGACGGCCGGTGAGATGGTTGAGAGGTTCCGGCCGTATCCCGGTGCAGTAGCCCGAAGCCTCGAGCTGGGGAGGCGCCTGGCCTTCGACCTCGGCCTCATGGCGCCGCGACTTCCCGACTTCCCCATGCCCGGACACTTTCGAGATGAGATGGAGTATCTGGAGGCGCTGACTTGGGAGGGAGCACGAGATGTCTATCCGGGATCGGATGACGGGGTGAGCCCAGAAGCGAGACGAAGATTGCGCCATGAGCTGGACATCATCAGCCGCCTCGGCTTTGCCGGGTACTTCCTCGTAGTCAAAGACCTCGTCGACTTCGCCCGAAGCCAGGACATCTATTGCCAGATCCGCGGGTCCGGAGCCGATTCGGCCGTATGTAGGTGTATCGGGCTCACGAGGGTGGACCCAATCAGGCTTCACCTTCCTTTCGAGCGGTTTTTGTCGGAGGAGCGGGGAAAGCCGCCGGACATCGACGTCGACTTCGAGGCCGACAGACGGGAGGAGGTCATCCAGTACTGCTACCGGAAATACGGGCGGGAGCGGGCAGCAATGGTGGCGAACGTGATCACATATCGAGCCCGATCGGTCTTGCGGGACGTGGCCAAGACGTTCGGGTTCACACAGGCGCAGGTCGACGGGCTGAGCCAATACGTCGATACCCGGGACCCTTCCCGGCTGCGCGATTCCGACGCTGCTCTCCCCGAGGGGATGACCGCAGAGATGATCTACGACATCTGCTGGCGCCTCGACGGCTACCCCCGCCATCTCGGCATTCACTCGGGGGGAATGGTCATCGCTGACCGACCCCTCTGGCAGGTCGTCCCCCTGGAATGGGGTCGCATGGAAGGGCGGACCGTGATCCAGTGGGACAAGGACGACTCGGCTGCCGTGGGAATCGTCAAGTTCGACCTACTTGGTCTTGGGATGCTCAACGCCCTCCACCTCACTCATGACCTGATCGAGGATCATCACGGTATTGACATCGATCTGGCCCGTATCCCGCAGGAACCGACTCTGTATCGCTCGATGACCCGGGCAGACACCGTCGGCGTGTTTCAGATCGAGTCCCGCGCCCAGATGGCGACTCTGCCGAAGATGAAGCCGAAGACCTTCTATGACCTGGCAGTCGAAGTCGCCTTGATTCGACCTGGTCCGATCCAGGGCCAGTCGGTTCATCCTTATCTACGGAGGCGTAATGGCGACGAGCCGGTTCGGTATCCCCATCCGCTGGCTGAGCCCATACTGAAGAAGACCCTTGGTGTTCCCATCTTTCAGGAGCAGCTCATGGAGTTGGCCCGGGTCTGTGCCGGGTTCGATGGGGGACAGGCCGACAGACTCCGTCAGGCAATGACCCACAAACGGTCGGAGCAAGCGATGGGACGGCTTCGTGACGAGGTCTATTCGGGAATGGCATCCAATGGGATCGTTGGTGCTGCAGCAGACGAGATCTGGGAGAAGCTCCAGGGCTTTGCCAGTTTCGGCTTTCCGGAAAGTCATTCGGTCAGCTTCGCCTACATCGTCTATATGTCGGTCTGGCTGCGGTTCCACTACCCCTCGGAGTTCCTCGCCGGCCTGCTCAATGCCCAGCCCATGGGCTTTTACAGCCCCAATTCGCTGGTCCAGGACGCGCAGCGCCACGGTGTCATGATTCTCGGGCCAGACGTCAATACCTCCTGGCACGACTGCACAATCGAGGCGGCAGAAGCAGACACGGAGGACATCGTCAGCTACCTGGGGGAGAGCTGGAGGAGGGGCAGAGGTCATGTCGACGACCCGATCAGGCCGGCGGTGGCGGTAAGGATGGGCCTGCGCTACGTGCGCAACCTGGGTGAGAAGGAGATCACACGGATCGAAGCAGCCCGGATTCTCGGCGGCGCCTTCGAGTCTCCTGAGGATCTGGCCTTCCGCACCGGGCTCGACGTTGATGCGCTCGAAGGTCTGGCCGCGTCAGGGGCACTTTCATCTGTGGGCCTGGGTAGGAGGGAGGGTCTATGGGCGGCGGGTGCTCTTGCCGAGATCGATCCGGGGCGACTCGCTTTGTCCCCTGGTGTGGAGTCACCAGAGTTGTCAGGCATGAGCAAGGAGGAAGAGCATCGCGCCGACCTCTGGTCGACCGGGGTCTCCGGTCGTCACCCGATGAGTTTCGTTCGCGATCGCCTGGGCGACTGCATGACCGCGGCGGAGGCACTGGATCTGCAGCGCCACGGTGCCCGGGTCAAGGTGGCGGGAGTGGTTACCCATCGACAGCGACCCGGGACGGCGAAGGGTGTCCATTTCCTCAACCTGGAGGATGAGACCGGCCTGTTGAACATCGTCGTGCTCCCTGATGTATGGGCCACCCATCGCCAGGTGGTCAGGAAGAGCCCAGCGCTGGTGATACACGGCAGGCTCGAATTCAACGACGGAGTCACGAACATCGTTGCCAGAGACTTCGAACCGATAGGGATTCAAACGGTCAAGTCGCGCGACTTCCGATGAG
>ERZ869936.184-NODE-184-length-76309-cov-6.777612_pt1 | contig 76309 bp, 60 predicted proteins | sample MGYA00520876_ERZ869936 | MGnify/ENA primary metagenome ERZ869936 (study PRJEB32218, sample SAMN09650985) | biofilter metagenome | isolation source: enrty point of leading RO module | place: Saudi Arabia: Thuwal, RO plant located on Red Sea | collected 2016-02-17 ... | reverse complement strand
TACGCCAGGCTTGGGTTAAGGTACGTTGGCAGTGCCAAGCCCTGATACGTTAGCAACCATACCAACAGAACCTTTCCCCCAATAAATCAGCTGACCATTAAAAATTCCGGCTTTTTTTAAAGCCAGGCGGCGGTGGTTTGGTTTAAAAAGGGGGACAGGCTTCGGGTTAAAGATCAGAATCAAAAAAAGCATAAAAGGAGCTTTTGGCCAGGGTGGTTCATGGACAGGGTAGCCGGGTTGACAAAGCAAGTGCTCTCCCCTACCGCCACCTGTTTTAAAAACCAGGGTAATACAACACGGCAAGTGGTTTTTACAGGCGTTAGGACCAGCAGGTACGGTATGCTAACAAGGGCTTGGCACAAGCCAACAAATTTTATAAATTAGCCTTGCTTACGCCAGGCTTGGGTTAAGGTACGTTGGCAGTGCCAAGCCCTGATACGTTGGGGGCAATGCTAAAAAACCGGACAGCTCTCCTTGGACAGTATCGTAGTAAAAACTAACTTTGTAAATAAAAATCAATGTCACAGAAACCAGACGACTTTGAAGCATTAAAGACAATCTGTAATGCTTTAGAACCTTTCAATGAAATAGACAGGGAAAGAATTATTCGTTGGGCATCAGAGAGACTTGGAATTAAAATTTCAGGTGTCTCCTACGGCCAGCAATCGCAGCAACAGCATCCCGTCCAGACAATTCCGGTTGTTCATCCGACAGGATCTAAAGATATTCGCTCTTTTTTGCAAGAGAAAAATCCAACATCCGCAAATCAATTGGTGGCAGCGGTAGCGTATTACTACAAATTTGAAGCACCTGATTCCCACAAAAAAAGTTCTATTAATGCAGAAGATGTAGTCGATGCTTGTAGAAAAGCAGGCAGAGAACGACCGAAATTCCCGAACGAAATAATGGCAAATGCTAAAAATTATGGCTTGGTAGACAAAGTGGGCCCCGGCCTATACGAAATAAATGCAGTTGGAGAAAATCTAGTTGCTGTTTCGATGCCAGGTGGGGCTCATGGGAATTCTGGCAAAAAAAGGAAAGCCAAAAAACCTTCCAAGAAATAGTGTCTATAAATTTATTTGATGAATGCCTTCACTGACACTATTGATAAAGCATCTTCTGAAGTTGACAGGCTACAAAAGCTACTTAAAAAATCCTCTTCTAATCAAATTAGAAGTCAAGACGAAAAAGAAGTTTTAAAAGCAGTTTCCTTTGCTTGGTTTCATACTCATCGAACGACAATCATTACTTTTCTAAAAGAAGATTTAATTCTTCACATTGATAAAAGCTATAAGGACCTTTTATCCTCGGCAGACAAATCACCACTTAGAAAAAAATGCCTTTTACTTCTCAAACAAGTACGTGGCGACCTGCATAAATTACGAAATGAAAATATTGCGACCGTATCAAAACCAATTACTAAAACCGCAGACACAATTCCCAGTTTCTCTAATGTTGTTCCAGACCAACAAATGCAACAAATTTTGTCATCGCGTTGGGATGAATGCATAAAATGCGTTGACGGCAAAGCACCATTAGCAGCAGTAGTTATGATGGGCGGGCTTCTTGAAACTCTCTTGCTTGCCAAGATTAACAAATTGCCAAATCAGTCGCCTGTATTTACCGCGACAGCCGCTCCGAGAAATCATCATGGACAGACCCTTCCTCTCAAAGAATGGGGATTAAGAAATTATATTGAAGTTGCTCACGAACTCAAGTGGATTACACAAACAGTAAGGGATTTGGGTTCAGTGTTAATGGACTACAGGAATTATATTCATCCGTTTAAACAAAAGGCATACGGAGTATTTTTAGAACCAGACGATGCAAGAATGCTTTGGGAACTCTGCAAGAATATCGCAAAGCAACTAATCTAAGAGACAGTCGCGCACTCGTTCTACAACATCGCACGGCTGACAAAAATGCCTACGGTTCCGGCTTTGCACTTTTGCAAGCTCGAAACTCGCAAGCAAAAGAGCAAACCGGCTACATTGCATCTAACAATAATCTTCTTGTCAGGGCAAGCCCATTTTCAACCTTCTTTTTATCGGTAGACACTTTTTTATGGGTCGCAAATCGGCTTGCCCTTCGTTTTTATTTTTCGCTTCGGCATCAACAGACAAAAAACCAAAACAACATTCACGGCTGACAGTTTCGCATTCACGGTAACGCACTTCACTCTTGGACAGTGACGCAGGACAAAAAAGCACAGCCCCCAACAGCCGCTTGCCTCAAAGGCGGGTAACTGCTAAATAGACAATGAATCTCTTTTCATTATCTTTGGTTCACGACAGACAGTGAAGCGTATTAAATCCGCCACTGCTGGCAAGCGGCAAAACGTTAGGCACAATTTCAGTTCTCCGTGGACAATTTTGTGGAATGTTAAAAAATCTGTATCTTTTCATAAGCAATCCAGTTATACAGACAGACAATTAAAATTTCTCAAAATGAAAATAAAAACTCTACTTCCGACAGTTCTGTTCGCCCTGACAACCTGGACAGTTGCGCACGGCCAGACAGACAAACTAAATCAGTTTGACACCAACGGCAAAAAAGATGGAAAGTGGACAGTCTATCTCGACAACCAGTGGAAGGAAGTTAAGGACAGTGAACAAGCCGTTTATTACCGCTACACTTGGTATGCTCACGGGACAAACACTTCTCCAATGGGTTCATTTGGAAAATTAACTTTAGTGCCAGCAGACAATGATTTGCAAAAAGGTAAACCAAAACTTCTTGACGGAGAGTATAAATGGCAGGACAAAAACGGACAAACAAAATTTATTCTGGTTCTTAAAAAAGGCGAATTCATTTCATACAAAGAGTTTTACAAATCGGGACAAGTTCATCAATACTTTGATTACACAAAGAAGTGGCAAGGACAACCTCACACTTATTGTATGACAATATATGATAAGACAGGTAACCCAAAAGACTACTATATGCGGAGCGGAGAATCTGGTTGGATGGGATACGGATATAAAGATGCAGACTCTACGACAATTAAAACATTGAAAACAGTTGGCGACAGTTCCTTCGTGACAATGTATATCTACAAAAATGGAAAACTCACTGGACAACGCGACCAAATTCAAATTCAACAATCAGACGGAAAAACTAAATACATCCAACACGGACACATTATCGAATGGTACTTAAACGGACAAAAAAGAGAAGAAGGGGACTACTATTACGGAAAAAAAACTGGACAATGGAAATGGTGGGACGAAAACGGTAACGAAAAAAAGACAGAAACATAAGAGACCGTTTCGCACGGCAGACAGCATCGCGCGTTCGACAGTTTCTTCGTGTGACTGTCTCGGCTGACAAATTTTTCATCGACACTTATTCCCACAGGACAGTTCCACACTTTTTCATTGCGCTGTTCTCGGTCGACAGCCACGACAGAAGAAACTGTGCCTAACAGCAGGTGTGCGTCAGGCGGGCGGACATGTAAGCAGACAGTTTTGTCTTTTGTTTTTATCTTTGTGTCGGTGGACAATAAATCATTCAATCGTCCGCCCGCTCGCACACCTGCAAAACGTTACCAGCAAGCGTAAAACGACACGATACGACACAGCAGACAGGCACGAACTTAAACAGAGAAAACAGTAAACCATTTTGACAGGTGAACACAGACATACAAACAATATTAAAATAGGAAAGCGAGTAAGCCGACACTCATTGCCGACCCTTCTGTGTTTTAATTTTTTCCCCACCGCACAAAAAAAATTGAATTTCTGTTGCCACCGCACAAATGGCACATTTGCTTTTGCCCCAACCGCACAAGCCGACCCTTCGGCAATAGCAAAAGAGCCATTTTTTAGCCAACGCACCAATTTGACTGTTGAAATTTTATGGTGACTTTTTATCTTAATAAATGAGATAGTAAAAATTTAAAATCTATCTTTGACAGACTAATTCAAGTAAGAAAAATGAATCGGATTAAAGAAGTGTTGGACGAAAAAGGCATCAAACAAACTTGGCTTGCGGAACAGCTAGGGAAAAGCTATAACATGGTAAATGCTTATGTTCAAAACAGACAACAACCACGACTTGAGGTTCTATACGAAATAGCCGAAATACTTGAAATAGATGTAAAAGATCTTTTACAATCCAATAAAGTGACAAAATAAATGAGGACAGGGATTGACATTTTAGAAAATGAATTAGTTGAGAAATATCCTCAAGTTCTTGACTCTTTGTTGTTCGACCACACAACAGGAAAGAATATTATTTGGGCGACTGACAACTACGAACATCTTGGAGATTCATACAGCTATCACTCTCAAATTTTACCTGAATTAATTACGGGCGACTATGGAAGTATTATTATGCCAAGAGTTCATAAGGACAAAATACTTCAAATTAACAGGTCAAAAGAAATGGCAGAAGTATTTACTCCTTCATGGATTTGCAATGCCCAAAACAACTTAATAGACAACGCTTGGTTTGAAAAAGATGGAGTTTTCAACTCTGAAATTGTTTTAAGTAATGGAACAAAGTCATGGGAAGTTAACCAAGCCAAAATCTGCTTCCCAAAATCTAAAACTTGGAAAGACTATATAAAAGATAAACGCTTGGAAATTTCATGTGGAGAAGCTCCTTACATAACTAGCAGATACGACAGTACAACTGGTGAGTTTATACCGGTGAACAATCGTATTGGAATTTTAGATAGAAAATTAAGAGTAGTAAACGAAAACACTGGAAATGAATCTGAATGGTTAAAAGCTACGATAGAAGCATATAAAAACACTTACGCTTTTGAATGGCAAGGTGACAGTTTGTTAATTGCACGTGAAGCAATGCTCACTACTTTTATTGAAAACTACAAACAACACTTTGACAAAGAACCTTCGCTTAAGCATATCCAAATCATTGGAGATATAATATCTTGGAATGTCTGGCAAATGGACGGACTAAAGGGTGTAATTCCTGATAGTTGTTCTGATGTTACAGAAGTTATAGAAGATTTGTTTGGGAATAAAACAGAAAACACAAAAGAATGCAATGGTTGTAAAACCAACAACATGTTGAATCACAATGGAAACTATTGCATTATTATGGATTGGGATGAGAAAGATCCAATAACAAAGACATTAGGAAAAAGAATAAAATTTGTTGACCTAATTAATAAATAATGAAACGCTAATTATGGCTAACTCAAGTAAAATAAACACAGATGTACTGAATGAATTGATTATTGGATGGGTTGAACCTCAGATATATGCTTTTACTACTGAAACTGTGCCTAACTACCTTAAAGTTGGTGACACTTATCGACCACTCGAAGTAAGATTAAATGAATGGAGAAAGTACTTCCCAAAACTTGTGAAGAAATTTGGAGATGTAGCAAAAGTTGATGATGATACATTTTTTAGGGATTATGCAGTTCACTTCTTTTTAGAAAATGAGTTAAAAAGGTCTCGTTTAGAAAAAGGCACAATAAAAAACATACCGCATTATTCAAATGAATTTTTTAAAAATGCCACTGAAGAAGATTTAAAAGAAGCAATAAAGGACATAAAGAAAGGTCATAAAAATAATGACCCGAAATATCAATACTACCGTTTTGATGAAAGTCATGTTCCAATAACACATACTTACAGACGCACTGAATCGTACGACCCAAGACCAAATCAAAAAGCAACAATTGAAAGCTTTAAAACTGCACTAAAAAAAGGCAGGAAAAATCTTTTAATGTATGCAGTAATGCGTTTCGGAAAGTCATTTACCTCAATGTGCTGTGCTGTTGAAATGAAGGCAAAATTTGTTGTTGTTGTTTCTGCCAAAGCTGATGTGAAAGAAGAATGGAAAAGAACAACAGAAAGTCATGTAAAGTTTGACGGTTATTCATTTCTAGACAGCAACTCGCTTCTTCAAAGCGAAAATATTATTTCTGAGAAGCAAAAAAAGAATGAAAAGATTGTTTTATTTCTAACACTTCAAGACTTACAAGGTGACATCATAAAGCCAAAACACAAGAAAATATTTCAAAGCCAAATAGACTTATTACTGGTTGATGAAACACACTTTGGAGCTAGGGCTGCGGAATATGGGAAAGTTTTAAGAGAGGAAAAACTTACCGAAAAAGAAATAAAAAGCGAATTAAAGCTTAATGACCTTGACTTAGATGAGATTGGCCTAACTACAAAGTCTTTTAATGCAAAAGTAAAGATTCATCTTTCTGGAACACCATACAGAATATTGATGAATAGTGAATTCACAGCTGATGACATTATTGCATTCTATCAATTTTCTGACATTGCAGACGACCAGAAAAAATGGGATGAAGAAAACTTCAATAAAGATGATGTAAAAGAATGGGAAAATCCATATTATGGATTTCCTCAAATGATTCGCTTTGCTTTCAATCCAAACGAATCTTCCCGCAAAAGAATGGAGGAAATGAAAAAGCACGGAGTAACTTATGCTTTTTCAGAACTTTTCAGACCTCAATCAATAATCCAAGACAAAACAAAACAGTTGCATAAAAAATTCAAGTACGAAAAGGAAATACTTGATTTGCTCAAAGTTATAGACGGTACAGAAAAAGATGAAAACTTATTGAGTTTCTTAGACTATGACAAAATAAAAGAAGGTCAAATGTGTCGTCACATAGTTTGTGTTTTGCCTTACCGGGCATCATGTGACGCTTTAGAAGCTTTGATCAACAAAAACAAGTTTAAGCACTTAAGCAATTACGAAATAATAAATATCTCAGGTGTTGAGAGTGAAAAGTCATATAAGGACACTGAATCAGTAAAGACTAAAATTAGAAAGTGTGAAAGCAAGAATAAAAGAACTATTACACTTACGGTAAATCGCATGCTTACAGGAAGCACTGTTCATGAATGGGATACCATGCTTTATTTAAAAGATACAGCTTCACCGCAAGAATATGACCAAGCGATTTTTCGATTACAAAATCAATATATCAAAGTCTTCAAGGAGACAAATGGCGATGTGGTTAAATTTAATATGAAACCACAAACATTACTTGTTGACTTTAACCCAAACAGAATGTTCCAAATGCAGGAGCATAAATCACAAATCTATAATGTAAATGTTGAGAAAAACGGAAATAGCAAACTTGAAGAAAGAATACGAAAGGAACTTGAAATTTCACCCATTGTTGTTTTAAACAAGAATAAGATTGTTCAAATAGAACCGTCAGACATTCTTGATGCCGTTCGTGAGTATTCAAGCAATAGAAGTGTACTAGATGAAGCAACCTCAATCGCTGTTGATTTTTCATTATTGGATATTGAAGCAATTAAGGCAGAAATTGAAAAACAAGGGATAATTGGTTCACGTCAAGGAATTGAAATTAAAGGTGCAAAAGGCGATGGAGAAGATATTGAAGTAGGCGGTGAATCAGAAGGTGGAAATGAAGGACTTGGTGATGAAGGAACCTCAGATTCTGCAACAGTAAGTGGTGAAAATGAAGTTGACTATAAAAGTAAATTCGCCATGTACTATGCGAGAATTTTATTCTTTGCATTTCTTACAGATACAAAAGTCAAATCCTTGCAAGAAGTAATCAGTAGCATAAAAGAAAATAAAGACAATCTTAGAATTGCTTCTAACTTAAGCCTTGATATAAAAATATTATTACTATTTGAGAAAAACAATAATCCGTTTGTCTTAAGCGAACTAGATTATAAAATTCACAACATAAACACACTGGCTAACGACTTGACTGTTTCTCCAATAGAAAGGGCAAGTAATGCTATGAAGAAATTTAGTCGTTTATCTGATTCGAAAATAGTTACTCCAGAAATTGTGACGAACAAAATCATTAGTTGCATACCAAAAAAAGGAATTGATAAATCAACAAAACTATTAGACATTGCCTCCAAACAGGGAGAATTTGTCTATGCTTGCTATAAAATATTTGGAAAAGAAGTAGCGAATAACTTTTACTCAATACCAACATCGAAAATTGCGTATGAGTTTACAAGAAAAGTATATAAACTACTAGAATTAGACATCAATTTAGTAGTGAAAAATTACACTGCATATGAATTGATTCAAAAAAACAAGATAATTGAGAAGCAGTCTCTTAAAATCAATAATAAAAAAATGAAGTTTAATGTAATAGTTGGCAATCCGCCTTATCAGCAAAGTGATGGTGGTGCCCAAGCAAGTGCTAAACCAATATATAATCTATTTGTAGAGGTTGCTAAACAGTTAAACCCAAATTACATTTTGATTATAATGCCCACTCGCTGGTATGCTGGTGGCAAAGGTTTAGATGAATTTAGAGAAACAATGCTTAATGACAAACACATTTCTGAGTTACATGATTTTTTAAAACCAGATATTCTCTTTCAAAATACAAATAATCGAGGTGGTGTTTGTTTTTTCTTGAGAGACATATCTTATGATAATACTAAAAAACTAACAAAAGTTTATACATACAAAAATGACTTAACACCTGTTCTAAATATTCGTAGTCTCAAGACTCCTGATTTGGACGTTCTGATTCGACACAGCTTAGCATTAGATATAATTTCCAAAATAAATTCACACAAGGCTTTTAAATCTTTTGAAAATCATGTTTCATCGAGAAGGCCATTTAACCTTGATGGAAACGTTACTAAAAACTCAAAAATATTTAGAGCTACAAACAAAGGGCTAAAGCACCCTTTGACCTGTTATGGTAAGAGTAAGACAATTGGTTATGTGGAAAGAAAAGAGATAACAAAGAATGCTGATTGGATAGAACGTTATAAAGTTTTTGCCCCTTATGCAAACAATATTGGGACTGAACTAAATGATGATAATTTAAACGCATTTGTCGGTGCACCAAATACTATTTGCACTGAAACATATATTGTTATGGGAGCTGAACTGAACTTAAATGCAATGTCAGCTAAAAACATGGTAAAATATTTTAGCACAAAATTTTCTAGGTTTATGCATAGTTTACCTAAAGTTAGTCAGCATGGTACTTCCAAAACATACAAATTTGTTCCACTCCAAGACTTTACTACAAAGTCAGATATAGATTGGAGTAAGTCAATTGCAGAGATTGATAAGCAACTTTATAAAAAATACAAGTTGACAAAAGAGGAAATTTCGTTTATAGAAAGCATGATTAAGCCAATGAACGAGTAAATAAATAATAAAAAAGATAAAATAAAGCCATGTTAAAAGCACACACATTGCCAAGTCGCACAATCCGACACACAAGCCAAAACTTGGCAAAGAGTGTGCTTTTCTCTACTCAAGAAGAAATTCAATTTGTTTTATCCTTCCCTTCTGAAAAAATGAAAACACCCGACACACAAACCAACCCGACAAATAAAGTGAAACTCAACACAGACAATGGTTTGCAAAGCCGGTGTTATGTGGCATTTTAAAAAGACAGACAATATGAAATATTTACAGACCATTTTTACATTGACACTTGTTTACTTAATGACAAGTTGCTCAAACGGAAAACTTGAAGAAAAAGGTTTTCAGGTAAGTTCAAGTTCAGAAAATTCCGAGAACGACCAATCAAACGGACTAAACAGTGATTCTTTGAAAATTGACACACGACCAAGTAGCGTTTTGTTGACAGGCATTCCAAACGTTCGGTTGACAACTATTTATAAAGTAAATCTGAACAAAAAAGACAATTCGACTTTCATTGGTTCAAACAGCTTTCATTATAGATATGAAGAGAGCGAAGGAAACAAAGGGAATAATTGGAACAACAATCTTATGCCAGGACTTGAAGCTGTTTACGGCTATAATTTGGTGAATATTTCACATTATGACATTAAAGAAAATAAGCAAAAAAACTTTTTTGAGAAACCAGTTTTAGTTAGAACACTTTACTATCCGACATTTTCCAAAGACACACTAAACAATAAGCCAATCACCAGAAATTACTTTATGGTTTCTGTTTATAATGAAGACACAAACAAAGACGGATTTGTAAATCTAAAAGACCTTAGACGACTTTACTTGTTCGACATTAACGGGGAAAGACTAAAAGCACTTATTCCAGAAAATTATTCAGTTTTTAAGTCAGAGTATGACTCAGATAATGACTTTATGTTTGTATTTGCACAACTTGACAGTAATAACAACGGACGACAAGACGAAGGAGAACCAATTCATATTTTTTGGATAGACCTAAACGACCCGAGTAAAACAGGACGACAATACTAAAATGACAAGAAAAACGCCACATAACAGCACCTACCCAAAAGGCGGGGGTTCGTGTTCCAAAGACAGTTTTGTGGTTAATCAAACATTAGTTTTTCAAATCAAGTTTTGTGGTAAAAGTCCCGCCCTTCGGGTAGCTGCAAAACGTTATAGGCTATATTAAGAAACGACCCAATGACAATTAACGAACAAGATATTCAATTGACAAGTAAAGAAAAGTTTAGCGACTTTTTCAATTCTTCTCCATTGAGTTTAATTGTAATGATACCTGTCGTAATTATTATACTTATTCTACTACCATTTTTCTTGCTATTCGGATTAACGTATGAAAATGTAATTGAGAAATATTATTACAAATGGACTGGGAAAAGAAGAAAACACGTATCACCGAAATTTGAAAACCCATATGCAGAACTTTCAATCTCAATTGACTTTAAGCATATTTGGTTAATCGACAATTGCGTTGAAAATTTAAAGGAAAAATATAATTTATCAGACAACGACTTTCGTGATTTGGAGATTGGAAAAATAGAAACTGACCCGCAAATTAACGACCTTTCCGACAAGTATTTTGACTACAAAACAATCGTTTTCCAAGACAAACTTTTTGTACAAGAAATTAAATTCCCTGACTTTAATACAAGCATTGGATACATTGACTGTAAAAGTTTAAGTTATCAAACTATTAAAGACCTCGACTCTTATCCAATGACTTCATTTAATAAAACGACAGACGAATTAGAAATAACATTACGACAGAATGGAATGAAAACATTAATAAAAGTGAAATAAATACCGCCTATAACAGGCGTTTGGCAAAAAAGCGGGTTAAGTGCTTAAATGAAGCTTTGTGCTTCGTAGCAAGTTCAGTGCTGGCAGACAGCTTAGTGCTTCGAAATCCGCTTCTTCGCCAAGCGCCAAAACGTTAGAGGTAACTTTATGAGACAACAAATAACTACTCTAATATTTGCAATTTGTTCAATAACCGTATCAGGACAAATACTGGACGGAGGAAACGGACACGCATTAATTTTAGACAAGCAAGGAAACGTTTGGACAATTGGAAGAAATAATTTCGGACAGCTAGGTGATAGTACTATTGAAAACTCTCCAAAGCCAATAAAAGTAAAAAGTCTAAAAAAAATAATAGCCATCTCTCGTGGTTACGACCATAGCATTGCACTGGATAAAAATGGGGATTTGTTTTTATGGGGCAGAAATAATTATGGTCAACTTGGGTGCTCATCGATTAACGACCAATTAACACCACAGAAATTACCAAATCATACAAATTTTGTTGCCGTTGAAGGCGGACATTGGCATACAGTTGGGCTAAAAAAAGACGGGACGGTTTGGTGTTGGGGACATAACTATTTCGCTGAACTTGGCAATGGAACAAGAGAACATAGTTCATGGCCGGTGCAAGTTTTACAAATTTCAAACTCGGAAATTTTAACTAATGTTGTTAGTATTGCGTCGGTTGGTTATCATACTTTGGCTCTAAAAAAAGATGGTACTGTTTGGGGTTGGGGTGGAAATACTTTTAATGAACTTGGGAAAAAGGGAGAAGAGTTCCAACGATATGCAATAAAAATTGAAGGTATTCCTAAAATAAAAGAAATAGCAGTTGGTTGGCATCACTCAGTTGCTTTAGATTATGATGGAAATATTTGGGTTTGGGGTTCTGACCCAGCGTTTCAATTTATGGAGGAAACGAGAAAATACTACGACCAGCCGGTTCTTTTTAAAGGGTTGCCTAAATTTACTAAGATTGCTTGTGGCAGTTGGCATTCACTTGCTATTGATGAAAATAAAAATGTTTGGGGTTGGGGTAAAAACCATTACGGAATGCTGGGAACAGGAGACACTTTAAGCTGCTCAACTCCTATTTTAATAAAGTCGCTGAAAAATATTGTTGACATTGGAGGAGGATGCTTTCAATCTATTGCAGTTTCCTCAACAGGTAAGATATTTACATTTGGAGACAATCCATCTGGACAGCTTGGTATGGGAAATTTCTCACGGTGTTATTCCCCTAAGATAATGCCGCTTGACATTAATGGAATTCTATTAAATGACCCTTTGCCTATTTCAACACATAACAATTCATCAAAAAAACTTGCAACAAAATTGAATGAAAATGATAGAACGTTAAATACTGATTTTGTCTTTAAATTTTTAAAATATCTGCTGTTATTAATTAGCATTATATTGAACATCGTATTATACATAAAATTAAAAAGCTACCGCTGACAGCATCTTTCCGCAATGGCGGGTGAGGAGCAAGTATGAGCGCTTGTTCTTTCTATTTACTTTTGTGCCAGGGAACAGTGATAAACATTTAATCCGCCAGTGCAGCAAGCTGAAAACCGTTATGCTTCACCCTAAAAGACGACATTGCAACATGGAAACGAGATAGAAAAATGGAAATTTTTGACCGCAAAAAACATTGGGAAAATATCTATCAGACGAAAGAACTGAAAGATGTGAGTTGGTTTCAGCCGACACCTGAAACCTCTTTGGACTTCTTTAAACAATTCAATGTACCGGCAACCGCAAAAGTGATTGACATTGGGGGTGGCGACAGCTTTTTAGTTGACCACTTACTTGACTTGGGCTATAAAGACATTTCAGTTCTCGACATTTCAGCGGCTGCCATTGACAGAGCTAAACAACGACTTGGAGAAAAAGCAAAAAATGTAAAATGGATAATTGCAGACGCAGCGACTTTTAAACCGACAGAGAAATATGACTTTTGGCACGACAGAGCTGCATTTCACTTTTTGACAGACGAACAAGAGATTTCAAACTATTTACAAACTGCTCAGGAAAGTATCAACCCGACAGGGATATTAGTAATCGGGACATTCTCGGAACAAGGACCCAAAAAGTGTAGTGGAATAGAAATCAAACAATATTCAGAAGCGTCAATGACCGACCGACTGAAAAGGTTTTTTGAGAAAATCAAGTGTATAACGGTTGACCACAAAACACCGTTTGACACTATTCAGAACTTTGTTTTTTGCAGTTTCAGAAAATTACAATCGGCTTAACACGACACGAAAAAATGGAAGGGCGAAGGCATAACACGGGTTTTTCGGCAGGCGGGGTGACCCCGATGCTCCTTAAAGTCGATCGGTACAGACTGTGCAATCCGAATAGCTATCTGGATCGCCACTTCTTAAACCCGCAAACTGTTTCAGGCTATCCAAAAATGAAAATGACCTTTTGTTATCCAGGCTAATATGACAGCACAAATAGGGGAAAAACTTATTTACAATGGTGAAGAAACCTGGATGGCCTCAGAACCATTAAACCAATATCTGCAAAGCAGAACCGACATAAAATTTGTTTCACCCTCAACAGCTTGCTGGCGTGGATACTTTGGGCAGTGGGAAATAAAAGACAATAACTTATACTTAACCGGCCTTAAAGCATATATCGAAGATTACAAAGAAGTTGATTTAAACTACCTGTTTCCGGGACAAAACATCATATTCGCAAATTGGTTTAACGGGAAAATCAGAATACCACTTGGGGAAATGCTGAATTACCGGCATATGGGGTATGCTTCTCTTTTCGAAAAAGACTTATTTCTTATTTTTGAAAATGGGACCTTGGTAAATCAATACGAAGTTGACAATGAAACAGAATATCAAAACAGATTGAAACAAAGAGAGGGAAAGAAATGGTAACCCCCTCCACCCTTTAAACTGCCCTCGAAATAGCTTTCCCACTTTAATATAGTTTTTGCTTTAAGAAAACAAATTGCCACTGGGGCATCCCCATTGACTTATAAAGCCTGGGATCAATGGCTCGCCCCCTACCCTGGTCGGCTTGACAAGTCCCTGAAAATTATTTACCTTTATTTGTTGTTTTGCAGGTCTGCCCACTGGAGATTTTTAAAAATCCCGGGAAACCAGCAAAGACTTTTTTTTAAAGCAATCCGAAAAGATGAAACAACTGCTGATAGCTATTCTCCCGGCAATATTCTGGTTTACTGCTTCAGCCCAGTTTAGCAATCCGCATATCATTACCTCCACAGCCGATGGGGCACGCTCGGTTTTTGCCATCGATCTGGATGGCGACCTTAAAAAGGATGTGCTTTCGGCCTCCTCCAACGACAGCACCATTGCCTGGTATAAAAACCTTGGAAATAATCTTTTTGGCCCTAAACAGATAATATCCACCAATGCGCGCGGAGCTACCTGTGTTAATGCGGCTGATCTTGACGGAGATCAAAAAATGGATGTTATTTCTGCCTCCGGGCTTGACAATAAAATAGCCTGGTACAAAAACCTTGGCAATGGGAATTTTGGCCCCCAGCAAATTATCCATAATAATGCTATGGGTGTAGAATCCGTTTCAACGGCCGATCTTGATGGGGATGGAGACCAGGATATCCTATCTGCTTCCAGATGGGATAATAGTTTCAGCTGGTTTGAAAATCTGGGTAATGGAAATTTTGGCCCTCGTCAGATATTCAGTTCCAGTGTTTCCAATCCACGACAAATTCTTGCGGCTGATTTAAATAACAATGGTCTTATAGACATAGTTGGAGTTACAGACAGTTATGTTGTCTGGTTTAATAATCTTGGCAATCTGAGCTTCTCTCCTCCCCAGCAGCTCCACTATCTGTTTTATATGATCTCGGCCTGCGTATTGGATGTAGAAAATGATGGAGACCTTGACATTGTGGCCATTTCCCTTTATGAAACAGCATTGATTGAAAATTTTGGAAATGGAAATTTTAATTCCGGAGTCCAGATTAATCCGAGCGTTGGAGGGGTTTTTGCCGTATCCTCTGATCTAAATAACGATGGACTTAAGGATTTTTGTGTGGCAGAAGTTGGCGCAAACTCAATTCTTTACTACCTTAATAATGGGCTGGGAGGATTTTTACCGGCTCAGGCCACACCGGGGATTTTCAACAACATCCAATCCATTTATTGTTCCGATTTGGATTCCGACGGCAAAACAGATATTGTCTGGTCATCTTTTGACGACGACCAGGTTGGATGGCTCCAAAATCAATTTCCCTTATCCCTTGCTGAAGAGCCCGGATCCCGATTTTTGATTTTCCCGAATCCTGCCAATGGGCGAACCCATATCCAATACGGGGAAACCCTGAACTTACATGAAATCAAAATATTCAATGAATTGGGAAGCGCTGTGACTTTCGATGCAAAGATTTCCCACAATAATATTCAATTGGATTTAAAAGAAACCCCGCCCGGTATTTATTTTATTAAAATTACGGCGAATGATAAATTTAGTTTTCATAAGCTCGTCATTCAATAGAACTTAAGTTAATAATCAGGACCTGAACAGATAGTATTTTGGGATCCTTAATTATTTATTAGCACATAAATAAAAAAATCTGTTGCCCCTTCAACCAACCCGACAAAGCCGCCCGGTGCTTTTATAAACCGGACAATAAGCGATCTAAACCCCTGATGAAATCCGGATAATGACCACTCAGCCTCTGATAGATTATTTCGAAAGCCATCTTCCCCTAACCGATGAAGAAAAGGCAGTGGTAGAGCAGTATTTTAAGATGCGAAACATAAAGCGAAGGCAATTCATACTTCAAGAGGGTGAAATATGCCGGCATAATACTTTTGTAGTAGAGGGATGCTTCAGAATGTACACCGTGGATGACAAAGGCAAAGAACATAATCTGCAATTTGCCGTTGAAAACTGGTGGGTTGGAGACATTGGAAGTTTCCATGCTGAAAAACCCAGCAAACTGTACATTGAAGCCATAGAGAAATCCCTTATCCTTCAGTGTAAAAAAGAAGATCAGCTAAGTCTGTTTGTAAACTATCCGAAATTCAACCGGATTTTCAGGGTGCTTGCGGAAAATGCCATGGTTAGTCTTCAGAACCGTATTTTGCAAAACATTAGCTCCACCGCCGAAGAACGCTACCTGTATTTCGTAGAACATTACCCTGATTTTTTCAACCGCATTTCCAACGTTCAGATTGCCTCCTACCTCGGGGTAACACCCGAATTTCTGAGTACCATCAGAAAGAAAATCGCCACCACTTAATATGGCTTAAGGCCATTTCTTAAACTACCTTATAGGTGAATCCCCTTCACCTGTGCGATCTTTGCTATACAGTTAAACCAAAAAAATAATTCAAATGGATAAAAAAACAATTGCCGTAATTGGCGCCACAGGCCATCAGGGAGGTGCCGTAGTAAATGCCCTAAAAAAAGAAGGAAGTTTTAAAGTAAGAGCCATAACCCGAAACCCGGACCGGTATGAAGGAGAGGCTGATGAAGCAGTGTCCGGTGATCTGACCGACACAGGATCGCTGATTAAAGCCTTTGAAGGTGCCAATGGCGTTTTTGCAGTAACCAATTTCTGGGAAGGAGCCGACGAAATGGCCCAGGGAAAAGCTGCCGTGGAAGCCGCAAAAAAGGCCGGTGTAAATCACTTTATCTGGTCAACCCTGCCCAACGTGGAAAAAATAAGCGGGGGAAAATTTAATGTTCCCCACTTTACCGGAAAAGCCCGGGTAGATGAGGTGGTAAGAAATGCCGGATTTGAATTCTTCACTTTTGTACAGCCTCCCTTCTATTTTCAGAACCTGAGCGGACAATTAGCAGCTCAAAAGCAGCAGGACGGAAAAATGGGATGGACATTGCCCATCGATCCCTCAAAAAAAGTAATTCACATGGCAGATATCAAGGACCTGGGGAAAGTAGTGGCCGGGGCCTTTTTGAACCCTGAAACAGCGGGCAGGGGAAATTATTTATCCTTAGCTACCGAACTGAACAGTTTTAATGATGTTTTAAAAGCGTTTAAAGCCAATGGTATGGAATACAGCTTCAATCAGGTGCCGACCGAGGTGTTTTCAGGTTTCTTTGAAGGGGCCGGAGAAATTGCTGAGATGTTTGCCTATTTCGAAGCACATACCTACATGGGGCCCGGTGCAGTGGAGCAAATTCAAAGGGCCAAAAAAATTGCCACAGGACCTCTCACCCCGTTGGATACCTGGATTAAACAAAACTTTAGCTAATATGAAAAAGATTATAACAGCGTTTTTAGCCATTGCTTTAATGGCTTCATGCAAACCCGAAAACAACAATAACCCCGATTCGGAAAAAACACAAAAAACAGAAACCATGGAAAAACAGGAAAAACAAAAAATTGAAGCCTTGCTTAAACAATATGAGAAAGCCCTTAATACTTCGGATGCCAAATTAGTACAATCCCTATACACCAAAGACGGCATTTTCATGCCCTCGGAAGCACCATCGGGAATTGGATCGGAAGGCATTTTAAAATCTTATGAATACGTTTTTTCACAGATAAAATTGAGTATTGAGTTTTTCATAGAAGAAATACAGGTGGAAGGAAACATGGCCTTTGCAGTAACCGGATCAAAAGGAAGCACCCTTATCCACGCCACCGGCACTACCCTTCCTGAAGCAAACCGGGAACTCTTTGTTTTTGAAAAAGAAAATGGGGAATGGAAAATCGCCCGGTACATGTTTAATAAGACAGAACCCAAAAAGTAGCTGAAATTCCTGATGGGAATTACCAATCCGGAAATAAAAGCACCAGGGGTAAACACCAGGCCACGAGGGAAAACTCCGAAGGGCCCCTGGATAAGGGTTACCGGGAAATCCGGCTCCGGGCCTCACCGGGAGGGAAAAACACAAACCAGGATCAGTACGGCATCCAAAAAACAAGTAAATTACGGTTCAAAACAACGCAACTTTGGAGGCCCTGAGACAAGGATTGAGATTATATTCGGTTCTTTTACCTGCAGTTTCTTTTTTAATTGCACTTACCTTTCCCGACAATTGTTTTGGGCAGCAAAACAAAATCGACTCATTAAGCCTTCTTCTCAAAACCGCAAAGCAAGACACCCAAAAGGTAATGCTGCTGTGCCAACGGGCTGAATCGCATACCAAACAGAAAGAGTTCTCCGAAGCCAATGCCTCTGCGGAGGATGCGCTCAGACTCAGCAAATCCCTGAATTTCAAAAAGGGAATGGCCCGCAGTTATTATGAACTCGCTGCTGCCAACTCCTTCAATGATACCCTCCGTTTACAATACCTTTTTAAGGCCTCGGAAATACTCGCTAAACCCGGTATTGATGACAGACTGCAGGTTATAACCCACCTCTCGATCGGACAAATTCATATTGCCCAAAAAAATTTCAGCGACATGCTGAAAAATCTGCAAATAGCCTTAAAAACAGCCGAGCGTATAAAGGATTCCGTATTAATGGCCAAAACCTATTCCAACATTGGAAACTATTATAGTGCCACCGGGAATATTGAAAAACAACTGGAATATTATTTAAAAGGACTTGCCATTGTTGAGAAAAAAAATGACAAAAAGGCTTTGGCTATTATCCTTGGAAATATGGGAGATGCCTATGCAGAATTAAAAAATTACCCTAAGTCCATTGAATCCTACGAGCGGTCAATCGCCCTATTTGAAGAACTTAAGTCGAAAGAGGGGCTGGCCCTTCGGCTGGCCTCGCTGGCAAAGGTTTATTACAGTACCGGTAAAAAGCACGAGGCCTATGAAAGTTTACAAAAAGCATATGCCCTTGCCCGGGAGACTCATTATTCCCTGGCATTAAAAGAATCGCTGGAGGGCTTGTCGGACTATTATGAAAAGGAAAAGGATTTTAAAAATGCCTTTATAACTTTTAAAAACCTCCGGTCATTTACCGATTCCCTTTACAATTCCGAAAAAGCCACCGAAGTAACCAAATTACAATACCAGTTCGATGCCGCCCAGGCAGCCAAAATAAAAAAACTGGAAGAGGAAAAACTTGAGGCCGAACGCCGGGCAAAAGAAGAACAGCAAAAAATTATCCTTTACAGCATTTCCACCGGATTCATCCTCGTGCTTGCCCTGGCCTTTTTCATATTCCGGGGTTATCGACAAAAACAAAAAGCCAATCTTATTATTTCAGCGCAGAAAAAAATTCTGGAAGAAAAAAACAAAGACATTACCGACAGCATCAATTACGCCCGGCGCATTCAGGAGGCTATTCTGCCCGATAAGGAAATAAAATACCGCATATTCCCTGATGCCTTTGTCCTTTTTCAACCCCGTGATGTTGTAAGCGGAGACTTTTACTGGTTTTCTGAAAAAAACGGGAAGCGGATTATCGCAGCGGCCGACTGTACCGGCCACGGAGTGCCGGGGGCATTTATGAGTATGATAGGAAACTCCTTTCTTAACGAAATTGTAAACGAAAGGGGCATTACCCGGCCCTCGGAAATCCTGAACGAACTGCGCCACCTCGTTATCAAAAGCCTGAAACAAAAAGAGGAAAGCGGGAGTCCCCGCGATGGCATGGATATTTCCCTGCTTTGTTTTTCTGAAAACCATGTGGAATGGGCAGGAGCCAATAACCCACTCTGGATTGTTCATAATGGAAATCTTACTGCATTTGCCCCGGATAAACAACCCATTGGATTACACCACGGCGAGAACCTTCCCTTCACCAACCATAAAATAAGTCCCGAAAAGGGCTCCTCACTATATATTTTCTCCGATGGATACGCCGACCAGTTCGGGGGTGCAAAAGGGAAAAAATTCAGGGAAAAACAGTTGAAAGAGCTTTTGCTCTCGATTCAAATGAAATCCATGCAAGAACAGGAAGAAGTATTATTAAGTACCTTCCAAAACTGGAAAGGAGAATTAGAGCAAATTGACGATGTTTTGGTTATAGGCGTTCGTATTTAAAATTCACATTCTCCATGGAAAAATCAATCCTGAAAATTATACTTCTCGTTTCCGGTTGTCTAACCAACCCCATCGGGATTCTGCTTTCATTTTTCAGTCTCTGGGGAAATGGTGGCTTTCTTACCCAAAGCACCAATGTGGGCATTATGAACCCGGCATTCATGCTCTCCTTTCTGGCCATAGCCGGATTTTACAATTTGATTTTTATGGCCCTGGTTTCATCCTTTGCCTGGTTTCTTGACGATATTAAATATTCTTTCAGCCATTATCTGGGAAATGCCGCCTTTGCCCACCTTTCCTTTCTTCCTATGGTATTGGCTCTTTTTCTGATGATGTTCGCGCCCCTGGAAGGAAATATCGTCGGATTTATCATTCTGCCCCTGTTCATCCTGCTTTCTCTGGGTTGCTTTATAGCATTTTTTATCTGGTTCTCAAGGCGAAATGCCAAACATCCCAAACCCGACCGGGGTTCCCTTAAAGAGGAACTGAACACCCTAAAACCCGAATTTATATTATTTGGAGTTTTACTGTTGGGCACTGTTTTTTCTTATCGCCAGCTTAACCTCCGCAGTTCTGAGCCTTCCATTGCAAAAACCATAATTTCTTTCAAACACGATGATTTTGAATGGGGCATTGGATTGTGGAAACCCCGCTTTGAAAAAAGCATGGGGGTTTATGCCGATAATGAGGTGTTTTTGTTCATAGAGCGACCCAAGGATAAAAACCCGGATAAAAAATTCATGCCTCTGTACCAGATAATGGAACTTTCCGAACCCTCGCTTTTTTGCAATCAAAAACATGTGGTTTTCTGTCACCCCTTGCTTTTTGAGAAAGGAAAAGGGGAAGCCAAAATTCAAGTGGAAAATCTTATACCGGCGTGCAGGCCGGATACTACCATAAATCGTTTGATGAGCGGAAGAAGCATTTATTTTTTCCCCAACCGCTTTCGCCGTTCCGAGTTTGATATTATCTGTGCTGATTTCCAAAAAAATCACGAACAACTTAATCACACTATCCAGAGTTTATTGTTCGACAGAAGTATCGAAATCGAAGCCCTGGTATTTGGAAAAGTGGTTGAAATAAATCATTGGTTTGATAATGGAAACAAGGAGGATGGCTCCTATTACATTGACAATACCGGGAAATTGAGTTTTTCTCCGGAAGAGAACCCCTCCATTGACCGGATTGATATAGGACTGGTTAAAGAGGGCACCCTGTATTTCTTTGAAACCGAAGAGGCAGAAAAAATGAAGGAAAAGGTATTTCGCGATCTGGAAACATTTAAAACCCATCTGAATTATAAAATTTCGGAGGTGATTAAGTCTTTTAAAATTCCGGGGCAAGAAGGTAAAAAATAACAGATTCAGGAAATCACCCCTTCTTAAATCTGCTCCTGAAAAAGGAAGCAATCTGGGCACGGAAGATGAATGCCAGGGCGAAATAGGGAATGGCCATAAGATATAAAATGGCTCCGTTAAGATTTTTTGCCACACTGCCCTTGTTCACCACATCCTTTCCCTCCGCTACCTTCTTGCACATGGCACACTGGGCATCAGCATCCAGGGTCATAACCAGGGTAAACACCAACATCAAAATCAGGTAGGGCAAAGCGCGTTTCATGGTATAAAAATACAAAAATTAAAAATTATAATACGGCGATATCATCACATATACCACAACCCCGGTAATACATACATACAACCAGATGGGAAAAGTAAACCGGGCCAGTTTTTTATGCTTTTCGATTTTATTGCTCAAACCAAAATAAAAACTCATCAGAATCATGGGAAACACTACCGCCGCCAGAATGATGTGACTGGCCAGAATAAACAGATACACAGGCCGCAGGGAATTATCTTCGGGGAAGCGGGTATCGTCCATAAAAAAATGATACACCACATAACTGATCAGGAACAAAGCCGAAAGAAAAAAAGTAGTAAGGTTTAGTTTCTTGTGCAGCGCAACATTTTTCTGCTTTATGGCAAACAGGGAAATGCATAGTAACAAGGCACAGGTACCGTTCAGGGTGGCATGCAAGGCCGGCTGATACGGAACAAAGGAAGGATAATCGGCCGGAGGGGTAATGAGTTTCCGGTTCAAAACAACCACCACACCCAACACTACAATCGAGAGGGCCAGCACAATCCGGAAAACCGACTTCTCACTCATTGGGTTTGCCCTGGGTAATTTTGTTTTTCTTTTCACCCTCGGTTCTCGCGTAACGAGCCATCAGCACCTTAATGTCTTCGATCAGACTGTCGACCGAAGAAACGCTGGTGCCGTCGTAAAAGCCTCTTATATGCCGGTTCTTATCAACCAATACCAGTTTCTCGGAATGAATAAAATCTTCCGGCCCCCCATCTCCTTCCTGGGCAGGAATCAGATAACCCCTTCTCGCCTGCTCGTACAAGGCTTTTTTATCGCCCGTTACAAAAAACCAGTTGGAGGTATCCGCATGTACCTTCAGGGCATACTCAAGCAGGGCTTCGGCGCTGTCGCGATCGGGATCAACGGTATGGGAAATAAAAAACAGGTCCGGACGGTCCTTGAATTTCTGTTGCACCCGCAGCATATTGGAGGTCATAACCGGACAAATACCCGGGCAGGTGGCGAAAAAATAATCGGCCACATAAATTTTCCCCTCCAGGTCTTTTTGGGAAATGGTGCGACCATCAAGGTTGGTAAATGAAAAGTCGGGAATGCTGTGGTAAACCGTATCAATTACTTCCTTACCATCCACCATGGTTTTAACGACGTCCCTTTCCCCGTAATAGGGCAGGGACATAAAATGGGTTTTTCCCGTTGAGAAAAATAAATAAACAAGTGAAGGTAAAACAAGGACCCCCGCAAGGATCCATTTGCCTAAAGCATTGCCTTTAGTGGGCGTCTTCTTTGTGTCCGTCGGGTTTTTCTCCTCCATGATCTCCTCCGCCGTGAGCCGCTTTAATGGCTTTCTCACGAATCAGATTTTTCTGTTCAATCAATCGTTGGTCTTTGTACACTTTGTAGTCGCGGGTAAAGTTCCCTTCAATGATGGTACAAAGGGCAATAAGGTAAAGGGCAAAGAAAGTATAAGGCCAGAGGATTACTTTACGAAGCAATGAATTTTCATCGCCCAGGTGCATGAATGAATACACGATGTAGCCGGCCTTGATAATGGTAAATGTGATGTAGATGAATTTCAGGGTAATGGTTCCTGTAAGATTCATGGCATCCTGGTTGATACCAATAACAAGCTCAATAAGTGTAACAATGAGCATGATCCAGAATACCATCCAGAGTTTCTTTCTGATTTTCTTACCCTCCTCTTCGGAGTGGTTTGCCATCAGTTCGTACTGGGGATAATTATCGTTGAATTCCATAGTCTGAAATTATCGTTTGTGTTTTTTTACAATAGGTAGAAAAAGGTAAATACGAATACCCATACCAAATCTACAAAGTGCCAGTACAGTCCGGCCTTTTCCACCATTTCATAATGTCCTCTGCGTTCCATAGCACCCTGAATTACCATGATCAGAATAACGATGTTGATAATAACACCGCTAAACACGTGGAATCCGTGGAATCCGGTAATCACAAAGAAGAAGTCGCCGAAGAGACGGTTCCCGTATTCGTTAACATGCAGGTTGGCTCCATGGAAAACATCGGTGACCCACTGACCCGTCTCGGGGTTGATGAAATCACGCACGGCCCCCTCTCCGCCAACAATGAAATTATACCACTCCCATGCCTGTGATCCCAAAAAGGCGAAACCGCCTATAATGGTCCAGAACATCCAGATGATTACGCCTCGTTTATTATTCCGGTGACCCGCTTCCACGGCAAGTACCATGGTAACGGAGGACATGATCAGAATGAAGGTCATTAACCCTACATAATAAAGGGGGTAATGTCCGTGTACGAAAGGAAAGTGAAAAAATACATCCCCGGGCACAGGCCAGGTTTCAGGATGGGCATGGCGCTGAAAGCCATAAGCCGAAAGCAGAGATGTAAAAGTTAATGCGTCGGAAACAAGGAAAAACCACATGAAGAGCTTTCCATAACTCACAGCGAAAGGGGATGAGTTTCCTCCCCAGTCAATCGGTTTTGCATGCGCCATATAAAATCAGAATTTTTACGGGTTCAAATATGTTAAAAATCTTCAAACGCTCAACGAACCAGGTGCAAAAAGATCAATAAATATATCCACAGAATGCCAAGGAAATGCCAATACATGGCTCCCACCTCCAATCCCAGGTAATTCGACGGGGTATAAGCCTTTTTCATCGACCGGAACCACATTACAACCAGGGAAAGGAGTCCGCCCGCCAGGTGAGCCAGGTGAAGGCCGCTGAGCATGTACAAATACTGCCCCGAGGAATGCCCCGAAAAAAAGATCTTCTGGGCCACCAATTGTCCCCATCCCCCAAACTGCGACCAGGAAAAACCTATGCCCAGAACGAGGGTAATAAGCAGCCCCGCAGACACCCCGGAGTACTTTCCTTTTTTGGCCGAATAAGTAGCGTAAATCATTGAAATACTGCTAATTGCAATTATTACGGCACTGATCCAAAATAAGGGCGGAACATCTACCGGCACAAAATCAGACTTTCCCGAGGCCACCACATAGGCGCTGGTTAAACCCCCGAAAAGCATTACGATACTGATGATACCTATCCACATCAGGTTTTTCTTAACCTTTACCTGGATTTTAAATTCTTCTTCTGTTAAGGGTGCTTTCATTGTTTATCCGAAAATCATGGCCAGCTGTACCACCGGCAGGTAAAAAAACGATCCGAACATCAGTTTTTGCGCGGCTTTGGTACTGCAATCGCGGAACAAGCCGTAAGCCTGCCAGGCGAAAACAATACCGGCAAACAAAATAACCGCCGCCGGACCGAGGCCAAACATACCAAAAAGCAGGGGCGATAAACTGATCGGGATCAGGAAAAGGGTATAAAGCAGGGTTTGAAAAGCGGAACTTTTATCGCGCTGCCCGCTGGGAAGCATGATAAATCCGGCCTTTTTATAATCTTCATCCATTACCCATGCAATGGCCCAAAAGTGGGGAAACTGCCAGATAAACTGAATAAAAAACAGTAACCATCCGTACAATCCGATATGACCGAAGCCCTCTTGCGCGGCCACCCATCCCAGCATGGGAGGAATGGCACCGGGAAAGGCTCCCACAAATACCGCCAATGGGGTTATGCGTTTCAGGGGCGTATAAACCAAAGTGTATAAAAACAAAGAAAGGGCGCTCAGGATGCCGCTCAGGGGATTGGTAAAATAACCTACTACCGCTATGCCCAGAATGCCGCAACAAGTGGCAATGGCATAAGCTTCGGAAATACTCATTTTTCCGGTGGGCAGAGGCCGGTTACGGGTGCGATCCATCAGCTTGTCGAGGTCGCGTTCCATTATCTGATTAAATCCGTTGGAGGAGGCGGTAACGAGAAAACCACCTAAAATGAGCATGCTGAACAGAAAGCAGTCCATACTGCACGGACTACCGAAAATAAAACCGATAGCGGCTGAAAAAACCACCAGGAAACTCAGGCGAAATTTTACAAACTGGAGATATCCCGAAATTTTTTCCACGGCATTTTCCTTCTCGAAAACTTCTGAAACGGGTTGTTCCATTTCCGAAGGCAAACCTACGCAAAAAATTGTCCGGAAAAGGGATTAAATCTTCAAAATTCGGTATTCCGGTTCCATAATGTGGTATGGATACCGGCAAAGAAAAAACGGGTGATTTGGGTGGCATGGGGGTTCCTCTCCTCCCGGTAACGGAAGCCCAGATCGGCATACAGGCCGTAGTTTTTTTGCAGGAGCCAGGAAACCCTGATGGCTCCGTTTTTAATTTTTGTTTTCAGGCCCTGAGCGGTAAGGTTCCCATACTCGCTGTAGCGCGAGGCATAGGAACGAAATATGTTGGAACCGAAATTAATTCCGGTGCTGTCGCGACCAACGCTGGCACTGCCCCAGAACCCTTCCACCTGGAATTTTTTATACAGGTAGGTCAGGGTGTGAACCCATTCGTAAAAGTTGGCGCCCAGAGGATGGGCGAGAGCCATTCCGGAATGCCCGTAATTTTGCTGCACGCTGCCGTGGGCATAAGTAAAGGGCCTTACGGTATTAAATTCCTGCTGCAAAACCAGATTTTTAAGGGTAAAGGCATTGGGAGCCTTCCACCCCACCTGAATGCCATATTTATTGGCCCACCACCCCGAATCGTTCGCGTCGTCGGGAAAGAAAAACTCACCCACATCGGCTTTTATTTCTTTAAGCAAAAACTCGTCGATCAGGAATTGCCCGTACCATTGAAACCAGCGACAGGGTTTGTGCTTGAAGGAAAAACCCATCAGCACATTATCGGAGGAGCCCAATGAAAATTCAACCGGCCGGAAAAAAATAAAGGGGTTGATATAATTCACATCGAAATTCCGGTTGCGGAGCGAATCGCTGCCCTGCCAGATTACGGTTTCGAAAAATGAAAAATTCCATTTGGGAGTGGCGTTCCAACTTAAAAAATGAGATACGGCGTATTTCCTGTTGAAATCGGCTTTCATTTGCGATGGATGTGTGGCATCGGTATGCATGGAAAGCAGGAATGAGTATTTCAGTTTCCAAACCTCTCCCCGGAAATTAAAATAAGGATATGCCGGTGCGGCATCACTGAGAAACAAACTCCGGAATCCCGGTCCCCAGAAATGTTTTCCACGGCCCAGGGCAAACGAAAGGTGTTTTTTCGGTGCGAACACGGCGGCAAAATCGGCATAGGCCGAACTGTATCCGGAGCTGTCTCCAAAAGCCCTTCCAAATCCCGGTTCAAACCCCGAAACACGAACAACCGAATCAACATAACCCAGGGGACGAAACCAGGATGCGCTTACATTGGCATTCAGCGAAAATCTCCGGTCGCCCGGAATCAGGGTAAAACCTGCACCCGCCTCTGTACGGAAGGGCATATCGCTTTTACCGGATTCAGATCCTCCGGAAATATCAAGGAGTGGATAAACCGTCAGGTCAAAAATATCCTGACCTCTGTGCTTTGATTTGCTGGAGAAGTTGAGGCTGGTATCAATCGAAGGAACATCCGAAAGTCGAAAGGGTTTTATCTGTTCATGAAAGGTTCCGTTCTCGCGGCAAAGGGCAAGTTCGTGAAGGGTATTGTTCAGCGGAAGAAAAATCTGGGCCAGGGTGGGAACCGGAAATGCCAATGCAAAAAGACAATAGATTCCAAAGGAAAAAACTCTCAAAGTATGATGTCTTTTTTAATACCGTTCCTGATTTTCTTAAAGAGGAAGGGAAGCTGACTGAGCAAAATAACAATGGATCCTATAACAATCACCGATAAACTGGTATCCATATTCCGGAGCAAAACGGCAAGGGCAATAACGAACAGGTTCATTACATAAAGAAGGAGTACCGTTTGCTTATGGGAAAAACCCAGATCCAGAATCTGATGATGGATGTGATTCCGGTCGGCCGAGAAGGGCGATACACCGCGCACCAGCCGGAAAATAAAAATCCGGAGGGTATCAACCAAAGGATACACCAGCACACTCATGGCAAAAACGGGTCTTGAAATATCCAGAAGCAATGAGCTTTTGATGGAGCCTGGGCTGAATTCAATGAGGCGTATGGCCAGGAAGGCCAGGATAAGACCAATTACCAATGATCCGGAATCGCCCATAAAAATTTTGGCGGGATTGAAATTGAAGACCAAAAAACCAAGCAATGATCCTGCCAGTGAAAAGCTGAGCATGGAAAGTACCATATCTCCGGCCAGATAGAACCAGGTTCCAAAAGCCATAGAGGCAATAAAACCAACTCCGGCAGCCAGGCCGTCAACACCATCAATCAGGTTAAAGGCATTAATAATAACAATTATGGTAAACAGCGACAGAAAAACAGATGCCCACTGGGGCAGGGCATAAACCCCGAAAATTCCGTGCATTGAAGTTATGCGCACATCGGCCATCAAAACCAGAATAAGACCTACCAGAATATGCGCTGCCAGTTTTTTGATGGGAGCCGTTCCGATGATATCGTCTTTAACTCCTACAAAAAACAAAATGAGAATGGTGGCCAGCATGTATTTGAAATCATCGATGCTGTGCAATGCCTTCTGGCTTACCGATTCAAGCTGAATGCGGGAAAAAACTTCAAGGTTCGGAGTAAGGCGGAAAAGGTCGTCGCTTGGGAACCAAAGGCCGAAACTAAAGAGGGTAGCTGCAAAAATGATAATACCTCCAATGGTAGGAATCATCCGGGTATGAAGTTTCCGCCCACCGGGCTCATCGAAAAGTCGCTTCAGAATGGCCACCTTAATCAATGGAGGTATGCACAATAACGAAACAAACAAGGCGGTAAGAAAGGCTATTACAAGGAATCCCAAGGGAGGAAAATTTTACCTGCAAATTTACAAAAAATCTGTTTTTCAGGCAATTCCGCCGGTTCAGAAGTCGAGATACTGATTCCAGAGGGCGGTTTTGAGCCCGAAAAATACCAGGGGTGTTTTCTGTTTTACTCCTGCCTGCCCGGATTCCCGAACCCCGGCACCGGCAAACAGCACAAAATTATACGCGGGATTAACCAGATAAGAAACCATGGCGCGCTGGTTGAGGATATTGGTTTCCCTGCCCTGAAACATTTCATTGATGGTTGATTCGGGTCCGTAAAATGCATTCAGATCGGATTGCAGGGGGTTGGAACCGAAATGATTTCCGAGGGAGTCCTTACCCTGATGGGCCATATTCAAGGAAAGGGAAACAGAGAACCGGTGAACCCTGTAAGAAAGTGAAAAATACCATTCCTCAAAATTTCCACCCAGGGGATGTGCCAGGGCCTGGTTATAATGCGTCCAGGACTGGGCCGGTAATTCATGACTGTAAGTGTAGGGCCTCGCCCGGTTGTATTCGGCCCGAAGATGCAGGTTATTGATACCGGCCACATTCAGGTAATTGATCCCCGCCTGCCAGGCTTGTTTGTTACGTAATGATCCCCCTACCCTTCCCTTGGGAAAACCATCCACCACCCACTGACCGTAAATACCCAGGGTTTTGTAAACCCGTGCATAAACATTAAATCCGGCCACGGTATTTTCTTTGCCATGAAAACCGTTGATCAAGGGAGCCACAAAGGGAATGGGGAAAAACCAGGAAGTTCCCGGCCGAAAATGATTCATGCTGTCGTTGGCAGCGCCGATAAGCCCTTGAAAATAACCCAGAGAAATTTTTCCGGGAATGGTATATTCCAGCAACTGGAACTGAAAGGGCTTTTTCTGAAACAGTCTTTCCGTGAAAGGAGGTGTTTTTGTTCCACCGGAATTCAGATTCATTAAAACTGCCTGAACCAGAGTATGGGAAAAGCGTTTATAGCTTCCCTGCAATTTTAAAAAGGGATAATTAAAGGCATTGTCGGATAAAAACAGGGAACGGTATCCATTGCCCACAAAAAATTTCCCATGTCCGGCCGACACTTCAAAATTGGGACAGGCTCTGAAATAAAAAGTTCCTCCGGCGAGGGCAAAATCGTAGGGTTTGAATTTTACTTTTTTCCACCTTCCCAAACCCGGAACCACACCCGTTACCCTTACCATGGAGTCGATATAATCGGGAAAAGCACTCTGATTTTCCAGAAACCAGGATTCGAATCCGAATTTTTTTCCCGAGCCGCGAATCCTGTAACCCCTGGTATTCCTGAAATAGCTTGTGTCGGGCTTGTTCTGATCGTTGGTCCATTCGAACTGAAACAAAGGGTCGGCACTCAGGGAAAAACCCTTGGCCGAATCGGAAACTTTTATCAGGGATTCATCCAGCAGCTTTCGGAAAAAACCATATTTGCGGGTTTTCAAATTCACTTTTCCAGTGCGGAAACAGGAGCGGATAAATTCGGGATGGTCGGAACCCGGATTTTGTGGGAACAAGGCGGTGGGGATATTGGGATTGGTTGTGTCGCGGGCCGCAAAAGATTCGTATTCGAGGCGAAGGCCCTGCTCTAAAAAAAACTGAGCCCCAAGTTTTCCCGGAAAAAAAACACCTGCAAAAATGATGAAGCCCCCAATAAATCCGCGTACCGATGCCATGTTTCAGCTCAGGTTTTTTTTCACACTTTCATACACTCCGGCAATACCTTGTTCCAGTTCAATGGTATGTTTCCAGCCCAGCTTGTTTATCCGGGAAACATCCATCAGTTTTCTGGGTGTGCCATCGGGTTTCGTGGTATCGAAAACAAAAGATCCATTATATCCTATCACTCCCGCGGTCAGACGGGCCAGGTCCGCAATGGAAATTTCTTTTCCGCTGCCTACATTAATATGACCGGGTTCATTCCAGTGCTGCATCAGAAACAAACAGGCTTCGGCCAGATCATCCACATGCAAAAATTCCCGCAAGGGCTTGCCGGTTCCCCAGATAACCACTTCTTTATCCCCGGCAAGTTTTGCTCTATGAATTTTCCGGATAAGAGCCGGTAATACATGCGAAGTTTCCAAATCAAAATTGTCGTTTGGGCCGTAGAGGTTGGTAGGCATGGCCGAAATAAAATTACAACCGTACTGATGCCGGTACGCATCGCACATTTTTATGCCTGCAATTTTGGCAATGGCATAAGGCTCGTTGGTGGGCTCGAGCAAACCGGTCAGCAGGTATTCTTCTTTAAGGGGCTGTGGTGCCAGGCGGGGATAAATGCAGGAGGATCCTAAAAAAAGTAATTTCTTAACCCCGGCCATTTTGGCGGAATGGATAATATTGGTTTGAAGGGCAATATTATCGTAAATAAAATCTGCACGATAGGTATTGTTGGCTACAATGCCTCCTACTTTTGCCGCGGCTAAAAAAACATATTCGGGTTTTTCAATATTGAAAAATTCCTCCGTTACTTTCTGATTTCTCAGATCCAGCTCTTTACTGGTTCGCAAGACCAATTGGGAAAATCCTTTTTTTTCGAGCAGGCGGTGAATGGCTGAACCCACCATTCCCCGATGTCCGGCAATAAATATGCGAGCGTTTTTTTCCAAAACAGATTATTCGGCTTCGAAACGGATGTCGTGTCCTCCTTCCAGAAGGTATTTATCCCGTTCAAAAAGTTTGAGGTCAGATGCTACCATCTCTTTTATCAAATCATCCACGGTATATTTCGGTTCCCACTTTAAAATTTTACGGGCTTTGGAAGCATCTCCGATGAGGCAATCTACTTCGGAAGGTCGGAAATATTCTTTGTCAATCTCAACTACCACCTCGCCTGTTTTTTTATTGATTCCTTTTTCCTCGGATCCTTTGCCCTGCCATTCAATATCAATTCCGGCCTCTTTGAAAGAACGGGAAACAAACTCCCGCACCGTAATTTTTACGCCGGTGGCCAGCACATAATCATCGCCCTTTTCCTGTTGCATCATGGCATACATGCCTTCCACGAAATCTTTGGCATGGCCCCAGTCGCGCTCCGCATCGAGGTTTCCGAGGAAAAGCTTTTTCTGAAGCCCGTGATAAATTTTTGCCACGGCACGGGTAATTTTCCGGGTAACAAAAGTTTCCCCCCGAACAGGACTTTCGTGGTTGAAAAGAATTCCATTGCAGGTAAAATATCCGTAAGCTTCCCGGTAATTTTTGGCAATCCAATAACCATAAAGTTTTGCCACCCCGTAAGGGGAACGGGGATAAAAGGGTGTTGTTTCCCGCTGAGGAATTTCCTGTACCAGTCCGTACATTTCCGAGGTAGATGCCTGATAAAACCGGGTTTTATCTTTCAGCTTCAGAATCCGGATGGCTTCCAGCAGTCGCAGGGTGCCAAGGGCATCGGCATTGGCGGTATATTCGGGTGTTTCAAAGGAAACTTTAACATGGGATTGAGCAGCCAGATTATAAATTTCGTCGGGTTGTGTTTCCTGTACAATGCGAATCAAATTGGTACTGTCGGTGAGGTCGCCGTAGTGCAAAAAGAGCTTTACTCCTTTTTCATGAAGATCCTGATACAGGTGATCTATTCTGGCGGTATTAAACAAAGAGCTCCTTCTTTTAATGCCGTGAACTTCATACCCTTTGGAAATCAGAAGTTCAGCAAGGTAGGCTCCATCCTGTCCGGTAATACCCGTAATTAATGCTCTTTTTCCCATGCATTTGGTTTATGCAATAATACGAAGAATGCCTGAAAAGGGGATTCAGCAAACGAGGAAATCGGGGTTCAGCAGATTTTCCTTGTTGTACTTCAGGGGGCTTCCGGTTTCGGGCACAATAACTTTTTTTCCTGCACCCAGAACAATGGCATGCCCGGCCCCGGTGTCCCATTCCATGGTGGGTCCGAACCGGGGATACTGATCGGCTTTGCCCTCAGCCACAAGGCAAAATTTCAGGGAGCTGCCTGCAGAAATCAAATCCAGATCAGGATGTTGTTTTTTGAGGTCATCTATATAATCCCGGGTAGGTTCATTCATGTGGCTGCGGCTGGCAACCACGGTAAAGGGTCTTGAAGCCTGCCGGTTGGGAAGCCTTTTTCCCTGTGCCAGGGAAAAGGGAAAAACATCTTGTTGGTATTGTTCTTTCCCAATCCTGAATTTCAAGGCACCGGAAATGGGGTCGGCATAATACATGAGTCCGGTTTCGGGGACAAACACGATGCCCATTACCGGATTTCCGTTTTCAATGAGAGAAATATTTACGGTAAAATCATTTCCGCCCCGTATGAATTCCTTGGTTCCGTCGAGGGGGTCCACGAGCCAGAATTTTTCCCACCGGGAACGCACTTCATAGGGAATTTTCTTTCCCTCCTCGCTTAAAACGGGAATGCCCGTAACTTTTAGTTCCTTTTCAATCAGGCTTCCCGCTTTTTGGTCAGCCAGGGTAACCGGACTGAAATCGGATTTTGTTTCTACTGAAAAACCCGATTTTCTTATGGCCAGAATTTCCAATCCGGCCTTTACTGAGGTAAGGGCGAGCAGGGGAAAAATTTCTTCGGGTTTCAGGTTCATATCAATACCCTCCTGATCCTGTTTCTTTGCCTGCCATTACATCGGCGAGGCGACTGGCTCCAAATCGGAAATATTCCGGATTCAGGTGTGCAGCTCCGCAAATTGCTTCAACAATACCCAGGTAATGAAGGGCAGTTTTTTCATCCGAAATGCCTCCGCTGGGTTTTATGCCGGTTTTTTTTCCGGAATTATTTTCGTGGTATTGGGCACAGGCAGCCATGAGTGCCACCGCACGGGGTGTGGCTCCCACGGAAATTTTTCCGGTAGATGTTTTTAAAAAATCAGCTCCACCGGCCAGGGCAAGAAAGGATGCTTTGATTATGTTTTCGTCGCTTTCCAGCTCTCCGGTTTCAAGAATTACTTTCAATGTGACGGTACCGCAAAGTGATTTCATGGCGAACACTTCATCATAAACCGCATTAAAATCTCCTTCCAGAAATTTTCCACGGGAAATTACCATATCTATTTCTCCGGCTCCGGCGGTAAGGGCATATTCGGCTTCCTTCAAACGCAGGTTCAGGGGAATTTGTCCGGACGGAAAACCTCCTGCCACACTGGCAAGCCGGATGGGTGCATCGCCCAGTATTTCGCGGGCAGGGGCAATAAGTTCCGGATACAGGCAAACCGCTGCAACTCCGTATGCGATGGCTTTTTTACATAATGCCTCCACAAGAGCACGGTTATCTTTTCCCTCGAGGCTGGTGAGGTCGATAAGGCTTAAAATGTTTACCGGAGAAGAAGGTTGGAACCTTTTTTCAGCTTCGGAAGCCCTTGAAAGAAGGTCTTTTAATTCATTTTCCGGAGGAAAGGAATAAGAAGATGCCATGGCCATGGTTCAAAATTACCTTAAAATTTGCTGAAATTCCGGAAAGATTTACCTTTGTGCCGTGAACAAAACAAGTCTTTCCGTATTTCGTAAGCCCTCCGCCATGATGAACTGTTGCGGAATGTGTTGCTTTTAGTACCGGAAAGGCGTTTAATATATTTACCCAGAGGCCTTTTCGTAATATTCCGGAAAGGCTTTTTTTATTGTCATGCAAAACAACATATATCCAACCGACAAAATTATTTCCCGCGCTGAAAGAGAGCGCCGGAACGGGCATCGCGCTGCGGTAATCTGGTTTACCGGATTGAGCGGATCGGGAAAAACCACCCTGGCCCTGAAACTGGAGCGCTACCTGTTCGAAAAAAATGTTCAGGTTGTGGTGCTGGATGGCGATAACCTGCGCACCGGTCTTTGTTCCGGCCTTGGCTTCAGCGATGAAGAAAGGCTGGAGAACATCCGGCGCGCTGCGGAAACCGCCAAACTTTTTCTACATGCGGGTTTCGTTGTGCTGGCCGGTTTTGTTTCGCCCACCGAAAAAATAAGGTCATTGGCCAGAAATATTATTGGTGCGGACGACTACCGGGAAGTTTTTGTAAAAGCCTCATTTGAAACCTGCCGGCAGCGTGATGTAAAAGGGCTTTACCGCAAAGCGGCGGCCGGCGAAGTGAAAAATTTTACCGGAATGGAATCAGCCTTTGAGGAGCCTGCCCGTCCCGATTTAACCCTCGACACCGAAAGCCGGAGCGAGGAAGAATGCTTTGAACAGTTAAAAAAATTTGTTGTATACCTATTTAATAAATAAATCATGAAGGCCCACAGCTTTAAACACCTTGATGAGTTGGAATCGGAATCGATTTATGTACTCAGGGAAGTAGCCGCACAGTTCGAAAGACCCGCTTTGTTATTTTCCGGTGGAAAAGACAGCATCGTTTGCTTTCACCTGGCAAGGAAGGCATTTTTTCCGGCCCGTGTTCCCTTCCCACTTGTGCATATTGATACAGGACACAATTTCAGGGAAACCCTCGATTTCCGCGACGACCTCGCGAAAAAATATGGGGTTCAACTGGTGGTGGGCCATGTTCAGGAAAGCATTGATTCCGGAACGGCCATAGAAGAAAAAGGAGTTCATGCGAGCCGGAATGCCCTTCAAACCATTACGCTCCTGGAAACCATCGAAAAGCATCGTTTCGATTGCTGCATCGGAGGTGCCCGCCGCGATGAAGAAAAAGCACGGGCCAAGGAAAGATTTTTCTCGCATCGGGATGAGTTCGGACAGTGGGATCCTAAAAACCAGCGTCCTGAATTGTGGAACCTGTTTAACGGAAAGAAAAATGTGGGTGAGCATTTCCGGGTTTTCCCGATCAGCAACTGGACAGAAATGGATGTGTGGCAATACATCCTGAAAGAAAAAATTGAAATTCCTTCCTTGTACTTTTCACATACCCGCCAGTGCTTTTTACGAAGCGGAGCCTGGTATGCCTTCAATCCTTTCATGACTTTAAAACCCACGGAAAAACCGGTTGAGAAGGTAGTCCGGTTTCGCACCATTGGCGACATGACCTGTACCGGAGCGGTGGAATCGGGAGCCAAATCGCTCGAGGAAATCATTCAGGAAGTAGCCGCCACACGGGTTACCGAACGAGGAACAAGGATGGATGACAAGCGCAGCGAAGCGGCAATGGAAGACAGGAAAAAAGCAGGATATTTTTAAAGGATTCAACACATGATAACGGAAAATCATAATTATTTAGACATGGACCTCCTCCGTTTTACAACGGCGGGTTCTGTTGACGACGGCAAAAGCACCCTCATTGGAAGGTTGCTCTATGACAGCAAATCTATTTTTGAAGATCAATATGAGGCGGTGAGGGAAAGTTCGGAAAAACGGGGCGAAGAGTATGTAAATCTGGCCCTCTTAACCGATGGGCTGAGAGCGGAACGGGAACAGGGAATAACGATAGATGTAGCCTATCGATACTTTGCCACTCCAAAAAGGAAATTCATTATTGCCGATACTCCGGGGCATATTCAATATACCCGGAACATGGTAACCGGAGCCTCCACCGCAAATGCCACCATCATTCTTGTTGATTCGAGGAAAGGCATCATTGAACAAACCATGCGGCATGCTTACATTGCTTCGCTGCTTCGGATACCCCATCTGATAGTTTGTGTAAACAAAATGGATCTGGTGAGTTTCAGCGAAGCGGTGTTTGACGACATCCGGAAAAAATTTGAGGCTTTGGCTGTTTCACTCAACATACGCGATGTAAATTTCATTCCTATCTCGGCCCTTTTGGGTGATAATATTGTGGAGCGCTCAACGCATATGGACTGGTATAATGGTCCTACCCTGCTCTACCTTTTGGAAAATCTTCACATTACCAATGATGAGAACCTTGCCGATGCGCGTTTCCCGGTGCAGCTGGTGATTCGTCCCATGCGGAATGAATACCACGATTACCGGGGTTATGCCGGAAGAATTTCCGGAGGCATCTTTTCGGTGGGGGATGCTATTACGGTTTTGCCTTCAGGTTTAACATCGCGGATTAAGGCCATTGAAAAAGGCGGAGCGGAAGTAGAAACTGCTTATGCCGGAGAAAGCATAACCCTGCTTACCGAAAACGACCTTGATATTTCCCGCGGAGATATGATTGTGAAGTCGGCCACGCCCTCGCGGCTGAGTCAGGAACTGGATGTAATGGTTTGCTGGTTATCGGAAACACCGCTTAAGCTGAACGGAAAATATTCCATACGACATACCACCCGTGAAGTGCGGGGGATAGTAAAAGAAATCTCACACCGGATAAACATAAATACCCTGGAGAAAGAGAATGAAGTTGAAGGGTTGGGATTGAACGACATTGGTAAAATCAGCATTCGGACTACTTCGCCCCTGGCGGCGGATTCTTATTTGAGAAACCGGAATACAGGAAGTTTGATTCTGATAGATGAATCAACCCATGTTACAGTGGGAGCCGGAATGATTCTTTAGGGCTTTACTTTTTTGGGAGGCAACACCATTTCGATGTGGGGAATATTATCCTCCAGGTATTCCTCTCCGTCGGGCAGGAACCCGAAAGAACCGTAAAATCGGGTAAGATAGCATTGGGCACCAATTCGTACCGGAACGGGACCAAATTTATCGTAAACCGCTTCTATGGCTTTTTGCATCAGCATTTTTCCCAAACCGGTTCCACGGGTGCGATGAGAAGTAACAACTCTTCCTATGGATACCTCATTAAAGGAAACCCCGGGGGGAATAATCCGGGCATAGGCAACTAACTCTCCTTTTTTTGATTTTCCCAGGAGGTGGTAACTGTTCTGATCTTTATTGTCGAGATCGAGGTAGGCGCAATCCTGCTCTACATGAAAAGCTTCCGAGCGGAGTCGTAGCAGGCCGTATAATTCCTCGAGGGTAAGGTCGTTAAATGCTTTGTGTTCCCAGGTAGCGCTTTTCATGGTCGGAAAATCTTGCCAAAAATAGGATGATTTATCCACTTTTTACGGGTAAAAAGCGCAAGAATAATTCCCGTATCGTTGGCAAGGATATCGAGCCATTCAAAGGAGCGACCTTCAAAAACCAGCAATTGCATTAGTTCCAGCAGGGCCCCATACAAAGAGGAGGCCAGCGCAATGAAAAGAGCATTTTTAAAGGTATCATTGCTTCCGGCAAGAAAAATGCCGGCCAGAAACAGGAAATGCATGAAAAAGATGCCGGCGTGAACAAATTTATCCAGGCTGATAAGATCGGCCCAATCAAAATGCGGCAGGTCCTTCCCCGGGATGGCATATAAAACAAAAATGAGCACCGTCCATAACAGTGCCCATTTAAACCGATACATTTTATTTATTGTCCGATTAAGGATTTGTAATCTGCGGCAGAAAGCAGACCGGAGGTATTGGCACCGGAGGCCAGTTCCACCTTTACCATCCATCCTTCTCCGTAAGGATCTTTATTTACGGCTTCCGGGTTGGAAACCAGGCCGGGGTTAACCTCAGTTATTTTTCCCTGCAGAGGCATGAAGAGGTCACTTACGGTTTTCACAGCTTCCACGGTTCCAAACACGGCACCTTCCTCTACATCCTCACCCAGGGTTTCTATTTCCACATAAACAATGTCGCCCAATTCGCCTTGTGCAAAATCGGTAATGCCTACCGTAGCCACGTTTCCTTCAATTTTTACCCACTCGTGGTCTTTGGTGTATTTTAAATTATCAGGGATGTTCATAAAATTGATTTGGTGACAAAAATAGGGTTTAGAACAACAACTGCAAACCCCCTTACCAATTTCCTACAAAGTAAAGCGCAGGGCCACCCCGGAATTTACGTTGCTGGAATTAAAGCTGGTTGAAATAACCGGGCGCGTGAGTATCTGGTCGTAGAATATCCTCAGGTTAAGCCTTTCGCTGATGGTATATTCGGCCGATGTTTTCACGGAAATTATGGTTTGCCCGGCCGTGGGCTGGGTTACATTTTCCACCACTTTTCGGATCAGGGTAATATTCCGGCGTATCGACAGATCGGCCCGGATATTAAGGTCGCTCTTAAGAGGTTTCTTTTTCTTGTCTTTGGAAAACTTAATCTCCAGACCGGGAATCCGGTAGCCGGCACCGAAAATATACTCGGTTCCGAAAATTTCAGTTACCTGATTATTGGAAAGACTGAGGGCAATGTTCCTGTCTTTCTTCAATTCCACATTTCCTGTAATTTTATTGGTCATGGTAACATCGACCTTAATAAGGGGCGAAAACTGCTCGGTCAGGTTTATGGTATTTATCTGCTCTTTAAAAATAAAGTTGCTCGCATTATCCAAGGCGGTTGGAACGTTGTTTCCGTCATCAGTATACAAGAGATTTTGGGTAAAGCTGAACGAGTAAGAGGAACGATAAGCATGAGTTAGTGTTACCGTTTTAAAGTGCTTTTTCAATATCTCCATTTTTGCCAGACCATTATAGGTAATCCGCCAGTTGGGCTTGGGAATAACCGGGAAGGTATTTCTTGAAATTCCGCTGGCATCGTGGCCGGCATATCCTGAAAGGAAAGAGAACATCATTACCTGTTGGCTGGTGGGACCGTATCCGTTATAGAAGCCCTGGCTAACCCCGCTGCTGTTTCCGTAATCCTGTGCCAGCAAGGCCGACATTTCGGCCCGGTTATTCCGAAACTTTTCATAAGGTTCGTAGAAATAATCCTTACGATCGAGCTTGGAAAAGGCCGTTTTCCAGGTTATGAATGACATGCTAAAGTTACCCGTTTCCAAAGGGTTTCGTTCTTCGAATACTCCATCCATGGGATCGAAAATGAAAAACATGGTTTGGTTTTTCGAATAATTACGGTTAGCGGTAACTTCAATTTTAAAATCGTTGAATGGTTCAATATTAGCTCTTCCGTTATAATTCAGCGTGGTATTTCGGGTATAGGGCATGTTATGATTAGCCGTTGTCATATATCCCGCTCCGGCAAGTTCATTGTGTATATTGGGATCCTGGCCACCCATGACAAATCCGAATCCGGGGGCAAAAGTATTTCCGTAGGGACTGGTAGTTGACATCCCTAATACTGTAGTATTGGGTCTATATCCTGGAAGAACCGTTCCGTTGTTCTGGGTTACTGAGAAGGAAAAGTTCCTCACCATCATCACCGTTCTGGCGATATAATCCAGTATGGTTATTTCATTGGGATCCTTTTCTTTTTTCTTTGCAGAATCCTTTTTCCCGGGTTGTGGTGTTGGCGGCGGTTTATTCGGATTGCCAAGAGGTGAAGGCTTGTTCGATGAGGTTGCTTTCTTCAGGAATTTCTGGTTCACTTTTTTAAAGTACTTCACTTTGTTATAAAAGTTAACCATGTTCAACTGAGAATTCAGGGTTTTGGTATTGGAGTTGTTCAGGGTACGGCCCATAGTATCGGCAAAGAAGGATGGCCGGTTCCAATTAAAGTTACCCGAATAGCTTGCATTGGCGCTGACCCAGTCGAGCAATGGAATTTTGTTTATGGGCAGAGTCCAGTCGAGCCGAACCTGCTGCATAAAGGTCATTGAAGTACCACCCCGGAACAGATCCTGCTTTATGGAATCGCGTTCCCAGTCCTGATCAATTTTTCCGTCAGGTTCACGGATCAATCCGGTATTGGTGGCATTATAGGCCATTTTCAGGGAACGGGCTATGTCGTAACGGAGGTCGTAAGACCGATTTATATTAAATGATTTCTGGAATGCGGTATCGATGGTAAGGTATTCACCCGTAATATCACGCAATAACTTTTCGCTGTAAAAGCGATCTACATCCATCACAAAAGCATAGCTGTTGGGATAGGGATTCAAATTAAACTCCCTGACAATACGCATGCTGTTCGACTTGAAGAGCTTTTTCTTTTCAAACGGTTTCCAGGGTTTGGGTTGGGTAGAATAATTATAAGTTATTCCGCCCCGGTAATTTTTGGTTTGATAATGAGCCACCGCATAATTCCGCTGGAATAATTCGCTGTAGGAAAGGTTCAAAGCAAAATTTTCCACATCATATAAATGCGTTTTGGTTTGGCCCCGCCCCCTTTCCTTTTTCACATTGGTTAAATTTATACTTCGTCGTCGCGTAAAATCCTGGGTTGCTTTTCGTATGGAATCCTTATAAGCTTCAGAAAACTCCGGACTATTATAGACGTTTTTCAATTCGATATCGGGATCGTAGGGATTAAATTGAGGGTTAACCCTGATTTCGGAGAAACCGTAATAAAGAGGAAGACGGATATTCCAGTTAACGGGGAAGAATTTACCCAATTCAAACTGGGTAATTACATCGTAGGAGTAAACGGTTTCCCGTTTCCGTTCCGAAACTTTTTTCTCGAGACTACCCCAACCCGGGGTACTCATGTTTCCGGCTAATGTCACGGTTCCGAAGTCGGCCAGTTTTCCGGTAACTCTTGCCGTAGCAGCCCAGCCTCCGGCTTCATCAAAATCGGTAAGCCGTAATTCGTTTACCCAAACCTCCGCACACTTTGTAAATCCGTCGTCCCCACCTCCGGGTACCTTTTTGGGATTCCGGACTCCAATCATAATGGTTTTTACGGTGGACAGGTTTGGATTTCCTTTAATCCGGATAATTCTGGCATGCCCGTTTTCATCGGTAATGTTAACCGTATACTCCGTGGTCAGGGTAACCCCGCTGCCGGTTGTATTGAGGCGTGAATTCCGCTGTTGTTTTGCAGCCTGAAGTTCGGCGAAACTCAGAATCATGTCGTTTTCGTACCTCCAGACTTTTCGTTTATCGTCGTCGCTGGTATTGCTATAGTACCCGGGAGCTGTAACATGCAGCGGAATGGAATATTCGTAATAATTGTCGGTATAATCGGTTCCCAGTCGAATGAACATCTGAAGGTCGCCATTATTAAGCACTTCGTTATTGGGTCCGGCCTCGGCATGCACAAACATCCTCAGCTTCCGGTAGCTTCGAAGATCGAGGCTCACATTTTTGAAACAGGCACGGCTGTCGCCATCTTTTAATCCGCAAACCCTCAAGGCAAGAGCCTGCTCGTTCAGACGGATGAGATTAGCCGTGGTAATATCCGTTTCCTGCTCAATATCGGGAGGCAGAATATAGTTTACAGGTTGCTTGGAACCGTTTTCTTCAAAATTAACGGCAGAAACATCAAAGGTTGTTGCCGAATTATCCACCGGAATGTATTCGCCCGGGGAAAGCAAATCAAAATTATATTTCCTCCATTCCCCTCTTACCAGGTCGAGGCGGGCAAAACGAAGTGTAATAGGCTTGTCGAAACCTTTTACCACCATTCTCATAAACCGTATGGAACGGAAATCTTCGATATTCCCCATTTTTTGAAACTGGGAAAGGGGAATTTTAAACTGATAGAAGTTAACGGTTTTCCGGCTTCCGTTGGGAGTGGTGAAAGAGCTCTGATACACGTCGGTAATGAAATTGTTACCCACATTAGTAGGGCTGATATCAATGGGATTTATTTTAATCCGATACTGATAATAATCTTCCGTTTCGTTCAGGTTATTATCGCGGTTTACATCTTCGGTATTGGGAATGGTGGTTGAGGATTGGGTATATCCGTTATCGCCCTGTTCAATGGGAGAGTTCCCTTCCATTCCGTTGAAATATTTGTAGCGCCGCACAATGTTATACTGGGCAGCATCATAGTCGCCCCTGAAATGGTGATAGTAGTCATGAGAAACATCACCGGTTTCTCCGTTGCCATCGAGCAGATTCTGATAAGCGGCCGAATTGGTTCCGTGGAGTGCGGCTATGGCGGCAAGGTAAGAGGCGAAATAGGTTTTTTCGTCAACCTGATTATCGCTGCCGTCGGGATCCACATCGGGAAGTCCGTCAAGACCGACATCCTGCTTACTCCTAACCAGCGTATTGTTGTCGAAGGCATTAACAATGGAGGTAACGGTGGGAACATTTCCCCAGGGCGTTTGCATGATATTGGTGGGAAGCCCGTTTTCGAAACTGAGTCTTCCGTCTTTTAAAATATCTTCAGATACATTCCCGATGTTAACATACAAATCTCCCCCGGAAGGTGGTGTAGTTCCGAATATTTCCTGGTAATCGGGCGAGTTTCCATTTTGGTCTCGTACAAAGGGATCCATCATCCAGAACTGTATGTATTCGATGTTGGCCGCTTCAAAATCATTGGTTTCGATGCGGCGCATAATTCCGGCCCACCGCGATCCGGGGTTATTGAGCTTACCGCTGGCATTTATCCCTGCAGCATAGCTGGTGGGGCTAACATTGTAATTGTAGGGACCAACTTCCTCGGGATAATAGGTCAGATCCAGGGTGGGAATGTTAATCGGCTGGCCGGTGGGTGACTGGCGGTTTGGAAAGAGATAGGTTTCCAGAATTTCACAGGAAAGAAGGTTAGACTGGAGGTTTGTATTGCTGACAACATCGGTAGTCCTCAAAAGAATGGGATCAATAACATACCAGCTGAGTAAGGCACGGTTATAACCCGAAGCAATTCCCATGCTGTCGGCCTCGGGCCAGAGCGCAGGTTGGTAGCGCGGAACGCTGGACAAAGTCCATGCGCCGAAATTTTTAATGTCGATGAGGGTTTGGCTACCTTCAAAGTCGTCGATATACGAGTTACCGTTTTTACCTATAGCCTTGCTATGGCCGGGAAAAAGTTTTGCCGCTTCGAATGAAGTGGTGATGGTTGACATTTCCTTGGTGGCAAGAAGGGGAAGTTTATCCACCAGGCGGGTGAGCCAGGGTGCTTCGGTACGGTAATTTCCGTCGATCCCAACCACGTTGTTTTTTATGGGTTCATCCCCAATATTAACTTTTTGGGTAAGGGGTCTTTCGTTGAGGCGAATGTGGGTTAATCCGAAATTCAGATCCCGGTTCACACGGTAATCAACCCGTGTTCCAATCATGGTTCGACTTTGAATGCTGAAAAGAGAATTGCTTTCAAGGCTGATTTTAATGGGAGCACCTGATTGCAATAAACCTTCGTTAATGATTTTTACCCGACCCAGAGAATAATCAACGGTGTAATCAATATTTTCCTGCAGGGGAACACCGCCTGCCGTAACCGTTACGGAACCCTGTGGAATGTTTGCAGCATTGAGTGAAATTTCAGAACCGGAAGCGGAACGGTAAGAACCGCGGAGGATGAAACGGTTTTTGTCGGGAAACTGCTGGGCTGCTGTTTTGGAAGAATCGTAAAGCTGATCGAAAGCATATTTGTTTTCAATTGCAATGAGGTTTACGTTACCTGTGGGATTAATTTTCTTTCGCAAGTAATCGCCGAAGGGTTCCACTACGGGAAAATAGACCCTTCCGTTGGAAGCATTGATGGTAATTTTATCGAGGAAGTCGAAAACACCATCTGGGGTAGGATTTTGCTGGGGGTTAATTCGGTCCAGATTCAGCACCTGAATCAACTGTTGTCCGCTGATGGGCAAATTATTTTCGGGGAGCACATTCACATAAACACCGGTAGAGGGGTTGTTGTAAAGTACATCCAGTTTAAAGTTATCGGGTTTTACCTGATAGGCTCCGATGGCGTAAACGTTTTTCATCATCAGATCCCATAGCATGGTATCGCGACGGGTGCTGACGTTCGTGCTTTTGAGCATTTTCACCATCAAACAGTTGGGCTCGGCTACTCCATCGGTACTGAATTCACCCACCTGAAAAACATTTCCGTTTTGAGTGAACTGAAAAGCAACGGCAAGCACCTGATCGGGATTTAACTGGCTGTTGAGCGAAATATATCCCAGCCTTTCATTCAGGTAATATTCAGAAGGAGAAAGTTTCCGGGCAGCAATCAGTTTTTCAAAGTCGCGCACGGATTGGAAAACGGGATTGAAGTTTACCGGGTTTCCCAAATACACTGAAACTGCATTGATATCGCGAACCGGAGGATGGGCTGCAGTAAACGTAATCGGGTTCAGGGTATTGTTTTGGTTTTGTGAAACAGTTCCGGGAGGTGTCAGCGGAAGCACCTGCGCAGGAAAATTGATATTTCCCGATTCTTCACCCAAATCCGTGAAGGCAACAATGTTCCGGGTTTCATTAATGTTTCCGGTGGTATTGGTTACCCAGACTTCTATTTTGGTAATGTTGATGTTGGAAACCACAATAGGCAGGTTTGCCAGCGCTGATTCGTAATTGTCGCGAAACCATTGGGAAAGAAAATAGTGTTTGTTGGCTTCGTAATTATCGCCGTTTACTTCGAAGTTATTCGTTTGAGCTCCGCCGGTAATTTCAATTTCCGATTTCCGTCCACGCTGCTGTGAAAAAACATTGGTTACGGTAACTTTACCAAACTGCATTTGGGTTTTTATTCCGAAGAGGCTCTGACTTCCGGTAATCAGAGATCCGGTAAGGGGCAGACTGACGTTACCGGCTTCGATCTTTTTGATGATGTCATCCTCGAATCCGGTAAATTCAAGTTTCATCTGGTTTTCAAAGTCGAAGGTAGCTTCGGTATTGTAGCTGGTGGTCAGTTTTAATTTCTCTCCGATTTTTCCAATTACATTCAGCTGGATTTTTTCATTGAAGTCGAAAGTAGTGAGCCTGCGCTGCCGTTCGGGAATGGAAGGGTTATCGGTTTTAGAAACATTAACTCCGAAGGTAAGTTCGGCACTACCCTGGGGACGAATATCGACCGTGTTCCCACCGAAAATATCCTGGAACACATCCCCTTTAACGAAGAGTTTTGGAATTACTCCTGATTTTGTGTTTTGCTCATTGAGGTTATCGGCATGCTGTTTCTTTTTCCAATACTCCTTCATGCGCTTGTCGAGATCATACCTGGAATATTCTTCCACCGTCATGTAGGTTGGAGGGCGGAAATGCTTATCTCCAATTTTTTGTTCCACCACATAAATGTTGGAATCGGGGTCGTAGGTGTAGGTAGTGCGGATATTGGAAGGATCATTCAGATAAAGCGGACTCCAGTCGCGAAACATGGGGTCGATCCAGCTTTGGTCTTCAAAGGGGTAGCGGAGTTTAATTACATTGGTATCTGAATCGGAAGCCAGGGGAAGGATACCGGGGTTTTCGGGACCAAAAAAGGCAGGGGCTGGAGCATACCAGGCATCGCCGTGGAAGCTTCCGGCAAAAAAGATAGCACCCAAAAAGCCCAAAACGGGCAGAAAATGGGAGGCCAGTATTCCCCTATGAAAAATTCGGAATGACATTAAACAAATTTCAGGGCATCTTTAACTAATTGTTCAACCGTTTTTTCCGTGGGGTTGGCTTTGATTGCTTTATCAAGGGCCTTTTCGCCCGCCGTTTTGTTAAAACCTAAAGCCACAAGAGCCCTTAACGCTTCTTCCATGATTTTATTGTTGGAAACAAGGAAGTTTTCGGGTAATTCTGAGCCTGAACCTAACTTGCCCTTAAGGTCGACAATTATGCGCTGTGCGCTCTTCTCCCCTATGCCCTTTACACCCTTCAAAGCAGCCACATTGCCGGTGGAAATGGCAGATACCACTTCCTCGGGGTTTAAATGTGAAAGAATCATTCGGGCCGTGGAGGCTCCCACTCCTGATACAGAGATTAATTGCTGAAAAATGGCCCGTTCGGTACGGTCGGAAAACCCAAAAAGAATATGGGCATCCTCGCGCACCACCAGGTGGGTAAAAAGCTTGCAATCTTTCTGATTTCCAAGCTTTTCTGAGGTATAGAGGGATATGAAAACATGGTATCCCACCCCTCCGCAATCAACCACGGCATAAGTGGGAGTTTTCTCAATCAGGCGTCCTTCCAGGTATTCGTACATGCTTACTTTTTTTGGAACTGGGCATCAATTACCGCTATGGTAACCATGTTCAGTATTTCCCTTACCGAACTGCCCAGCTGAAGTACGTGAATGGGTTTTTTCAGACCTATGAGAATGGGGCCAATAGCTTCCGCCCCACCCATGGCCTGCATGAGTTTATAGCCAATGTTTCCTGAGGCTAAGGTTGGAAAAATCAAGGTGTTAACTTTCTTATCGACGAGGTCGGAGAAGGGAAACACTTCTTTCAGAAGCTCATTGTTAAGGGCAAAATTTGCCTGTACTTCTCCGTCTACAATCATTCCCGGATAATCGCGGTGCAGGATGGCTACGGCTTCCCGCATTTTATCGGGAATTTCACCCTGGCTGGATCCGAAATTCGAATACGATAGCAAAGCAATCCGGGGGGTAATGTTATACCTTTTCACCGCCTGTGCGGTTAGAACCGTAATATCTACCAGATCCTGAACCGAAGGGTTTACATTCATGGTGGTGTCGGCAAAAAAGAAGGGGCCTTGCTTGGTATTGAGAATGTACATTCCGGCCACTCTTCTGGCTCCTTCTTTCACTCCGATAATCTGCAAGGCAGGTTTAATGGGATCGGCATATTTCCGGGTAAGTCCCGAAATCATGGCATCCGCCGCTCCCGTTTCCAGCATCATGGTACCAAAATAATTCCGGTCGCGCATGGCTTTTCGGGCTTCAAAAAGGGTATACCCCTTTCGTTTTCTTTTATTGAAAAATATATCTCCAAAACTATTTCTCCTTGTTTCTTCCGAAGGATCGCGGGGATCAATAATGGGAACGTCTGAGAGGTCGAGATTGTTTTCAGCTATTAGGGCCTGAATGCGGTTCACATCACCCAACAAAATAGGTTTTGCCACGCCTTCGTCTTTCGCCATTTGGGCAGCCTTCAGGATTTTGTAATGATCGGCTTCCGCAAAAACAACGCGTTTCGGATTCTGCCGGGCTTTGTTGGTTACGAATCGAATCAGTTTATTATCGAGACCGAGGCGGTTGGTCAGTTCCTGCTTATACCCTTCCCAATCGGTGATTTTGTATCCGGCAACGCCAGATTGAATGGCGGCTTTCGCTACGGCCGGAGCCACGGTGGAAATGAGGCGGGGATCGATAGGTTTGGGAATAATGTAGTCGCGCCCGAAAACCAGATTCCTGGAATGGTAGGCCGAGTTTACCGATTCGGGAACAGGTTCTTTTGCGAGTCCGGCTATGGCATACACAGCGGCCAGTTTCATTTCTTCGTTAATGGCGGAAGCTCTTACATCGAGGGCTCCTCTGAAAATATAGGGGAAGCCAAGCACATTATTCACCTGGTTGGGATGATCGCTGCGGCCGGTCGCAATGATGATATCTTCACGGGAAGCTACCGCCTCATCGTAGGGAATTTCGGGATCGGGATTGGCCAGGGCAAACACAATAGGGTTTTTGGCCATACTTTGAATCATTTTCCGGTCAACCACATTACCCTTACTCAACCCCAGAAACACATCAGCTCCTTTCAGTGAACTGGCCAGGTCGGTTACTTTTTTATCGGGTTTCCGGGCAAAAAAAGTTTTGTTTTCGTCAAGATCTTCACGGTCGAGCGTGATGGGACCCTTACTGTCGAGCATCAGCAGATTTTCTTTTTTGGCTCCCAAAGCCAAATATAATTTCGCGCAGGAAATGGCTGAGGCACCGGCTCCGTTTACCACAATTTTCACTTTGCCGATTTTTTTTCCGGCAAGTTCCAGAGCATTCAGAAGCGCTGCTGCTGAGATGATTGCCGTTCCATGTTGGTCATCGTGCATAAGGGGAATGTCAAGCTCCTCCTTCAGGCGCCGTTCAATTTCAAAACACTCCGGTGCTTTTATGTCTTCCAGGTTTATGCCACCGAATGTGGGTGCAATGGCCTTTACGGTTTGAATAAAAACTTCAGGGTCTTCCGCATCCACCTCGATATCGAACACATCGATATCTGCATAAATTTTGAAGAGCATTCCCTTTCCTTCCATAACGGGTTTGGAGGCTTTAGGGCCGATATTTCCCAATCCGAGTACGGCAGTGCCATTGGAAATTACCGCTACCAGATTTCCTTTAGCGGTGTATTTGTAAACATCTTCCGGATTTTTATGAATTTCCAGACAGGGTTCGGCCACGCCCGGGGAATAGGCCAGCGAGAGATCGCGCTGGGTGCTGTGGGGCTTCGTGGGAACAACTTCAATTTTTCCTTTTCTTCCCTGGGAATGGTAATCCAGGGCATCTTGTTTCCGCAGTTTTGGCATCCGCAAAAATTTATTGTGTGGCAGGGGCCACAGGTGAGGGGCGAATATACTAAAAATGAGGGGCTTTGAATGGCAAAAATTGCCTCATTTGTAGGTAATTAGGCTTTGATTTTTCGCTTACTTTTTTATACCTTGCATGGGATAAATCCATGACTAAATCGAGGTTAGTTGTTTTCACCGGGGCCGGTGTGAGTGCAGAAAGCGGCCTGAAGACTTTTCGCGACAGCGGAGGGCTTTGGGAAGAGTATAATGTTATGGATGTTGCCACCCCGGAGGCATGGCAGAAAAACCCCTCACTGGTACTTGATTTTTACAACAAACGGCGGACTCAGGTCTTAAACGCCCGTCCTAATCTGGCGCATTACAGCATTGCAAAACTTCAGGAACGATTCGATGTGGTTGTAATTACCCAGAACATTGATAATCTTCACGAGCGGGCCGGTTCTAAAAAAGTACTTCACCTTCACGGAGAAATAACAAAAAGCCGGAGTACGGTTGACCCCGGACTGATTTACCACATGGAAAGTCCGGAACTTAAACTGGGAATGATTTGTGAAAAAGGTTCCCAACTCAGACCTCATGTAGTATGGTTTGGCGAACCCGTTCCCCAGATGGAAGAAGCCTGCCGTATTGCTTCCACCGCTGAACTTTTTATCATTGTAGGAACCTCGCTCAATGTTTATCCTGCGGCCGGATTGGTAGATTATGTGCCTGAAGCTGCACCGAAATTCATCATCGATCCCAATCAAACCCGTGGGGAAACAATTCCTAACCTGGAAATTATCCGCGATGTAGCCAGTGTTGGAATGGATTCATTATGCAAACGCCTGTTGGTATTGCAATCCTGAAATCTCAGAACTGCATTTCCACCTGAAACCTGAAGCCCAGGTCAAGGGCATCACTGCCTTCCCGCTCCCTTACGCTGAAATCGCTCTGAATTTTAAGGGAATGTTTTACAATGTATTTGCTGACACATAGGGTATACATGGTTTCGTCGCGAAGCCCGGGGGTTTCATCTTCGGCATCGATGTAAGTACATCGGGCAGCAATTTCATAATTTGAAGGAAGGAGGTATCCTCCCTGAACGCTGATACCCTGACCGGTTACAAAGGCTTCTACCTTTCCGGTAAGCGTATCCTGAAGAACGACAGGATCATCTGTTTCCCGCATACTATATTCAGATTCTACGGAAAAGCCTTTGTACTTGAACATCAAATCAGCCTGGAAAGTTTCCAGATCACGGGGAGCCGATAAAAACGAGCCCAGCCTTCCATGGCTTCGCACGGCCTCATCGTTGTAATCGTACACCAGCCCAATGGAAAGTTTTGGTGTTTGCTCTCTTTCAAGGTCGGAACCAAAATAATCACCTTTTGATTTAAAAGTTCCGAATGGAAGAAACTCCAGACGGGCAGTATATCCGAATCCGTTATTGGTGGCAGAAGTTACATTCCGGCCTTCGCCGAGAGATATGGCCGCCAGTTCACGGATTTCCATTTTTCCGATCTGGAATTTATGCCTCCATTGTATTCCCACATCACGATCGAGATTATAATAGGCATTCACCAGGCTGCGATCCACAAATTGCAGGGCCCGGCTGGAAATAACCCTTTCCCTGTTTCCGGGCAGCTTAGTCTGACCAATCCAGATTTCAGCTTTTTTTCCATACTTATATTTTAGTACTGCATCGAAAACAATATTGCTTGCGGTATTAAAATTCCGGTTGTCATTTCCCGGTTTTCCCAGTCCGATATCCCGATTGCTTAAGCCCAGCTCAAATTTGTATTTGATTCGGGGATTAAAAACAAATCCATCAAATTTTAAACGAGCCCGGCGAATCATCATTTTACCTTCAAAGTCATCGAGCAATTTTCCATCGAGCAGGGTTTGGGAAAAATCGAATAAGGTTTGAAAGCGTGCCGAGAACACCACATCCATACTGGAATCCGGTGCCATCAGGTAAACTCCCTTACCGAAACGGGTTTTTGAAGATTGGGAAAAAAGGGGTAAGCCGCTTGAAATTAAAACCAGAAAAAGGAGGATCAGGTTTTTCATTGTCGTTAATTTTTGATTACCTCAAAATTAAACAGGCAATGTAACCTGAATGTTACCTCAACTTAATCTTACATTTAAGAAATTCAGGATTTCAAAAACTCAAGGGCTATTTTTTCAGCTCCGGAAAGCGCAGAAGCGAGATTGGAATTTTCTAAAATAATATCAAACTCTCCGGCCTTTTGAATTTCCAGGGTAGCTTTTCCCAGTCTTCGTTCTATGGATTCAGGCGTTTCGGTTTCGCGTTTTTCTAATCGCTCACGCAAAGATTCGATAGAGGGTGGCATAACAAAAACAGAGCGGGCCCGGTCGCCAAATTTCTTTTTCAAGCTAATGCCTCCTGAAACATCCACATCAAAAATCACATGCATCCCCTTGCGCCAGATTCTTTCCAATTCGGCTTTCAGGGTTCCGTAAAAGTGATCTTTATATACTTCTTCCCATTCTACAAAATCGCCCGCGTCTATTTTCTTTTTAAAGGCTTCTACGGACAAAAAATAATAATCTACCCCTTCCGTTTCGGCCGGGCGCTTTGCACGACTTGTGGCAGACACAGAAAACTCAAGGAGATGGGGAAATTTTTCGAGCAGGTGATGAACGATGGTGGTTTTCCCCGCTCCGCTCGGGGCCGAAAAAATAATCAACTTGCCGGAGTTCGTTTCCATCACAGAATATTATTCACCTGTTCTTTAATTTTTTCCAAATCGTCTTTCATTTCCACCACCCGCTTCTGCATTTCGGAATGGTTGGCTTTGCTGCCGATGGTATTTATCTCCCTGCCGATTTCCTGGGCAATAAAACCCAGTTTGCGTCCACACTGATCTTCTTTCATGGCCTCCAGAAAATAAACGCAATGGTTTTTCAAGCGCACTTTTTCTTCATTGATGTCGAGCTTCTCGAGATAAAAAATCAATTCCTGTTCAAATTTTCCGGAATCAACCTGGACTCCTGATTCGGCCAGAAATTTTCCAATCCTGTCGCGCACCGATTGCATGCGACCGGCTTCCATTGCCGTAATTTTTTCAAGGTTCGCCGAAATTTTTCCAACCTGGGCTTTTAAATCGGCCGCAAGGGCCTTCCCTTCTTTAACCCGGAAAGCATCCACCTGAACGAGGGCTTTTTGCAAAAGAGAAGAAACTGTTTTCCACTCATTCTTATCCAAAGAGCCTACCTCTGCCTTAAATACATCGGGCATGCGCATGGCAATTTCCAGCAATTCATCGTCATCCTGTTTGTTTTCCCTGGCGATAGCCTTGAGTTCCTTTAAATAAACAATAACCAGTTTCCGGTTAATGATGTCTTTTGCTCTTCCCACCCCGGATTCAACAAAAACACTCAGGTCGGCTTTTCCACGAATCAGTTTATCCTGGCAAATTTTCCGGATGTCCCCTTCTTTTTCCCGAAGGGAAGAAGGCATACGGATATTAAGATCGAGCTGTTTACTGTTCAGGGTACGGATTTCAACCGTGATTTTTTTTCCTCCGGATGTTCCGGCGGCTTTCCCAAAGCCTGTCATTGATTTGACCATTAGCAAAAGTACATTTTTTGTGGTGGCCTGAGAAACGATCTTATTTTTTACGGGAATAGCTAACCAGGTAAACCCCCAGAAAAATCAAAACTCCCGAAACTATTTTCCCCGGTGTAAGGCGATCGTTCTGAAACAAATAAATAGCAAAAAGAGAAGTAAGCAGGGGCTGGAGGTAAATATAAGCGCTTACTACGGTTGGGCTCAAGGCTTTCAGGGAATAGGTATTTAAAAGATAGGCGGCGAAAGTGGTTAATACGATAACAAACAAGGCAAACCAGATGATTCTTGAGGGCCATGCCTGGACATCCAGCTCAGATACTCCCGACCACCCGAAAGGGGCAACCATGAAAAGTCCCATCAGAAAAACCCATTTAAGAATGGTAACAGTATGGTATTTTTTCATCAGGGGTTTAACCAATACAAGGTAAATGCCCCAGCTCAGGGCGTTTAAAAAAACAAACAGGTTTCCCAGTAAGGTATTTTCCCTTCCGGAAATGTCCTCGCGCATTAAGATCAGCAAGGCAGCACCCGCAAATCCAATAATAACTCCGGTTATTTTTCTTAGCGTCAGTTTTTCGGAAAGCAGAAAGAAAGAAATAACCAAAACTAAAATGGGCGAGGTAATCATCATGATGGCTGCCGCAATAGGAGTTGTAAGATGTAATCCTTTCAGAAACAACATCTGGTTACAGGCTACCCCAAAAACCGCCAGCAACACCAAACGGGGGAAGTCTTTTCTATCTATTTTTTCCCTAATGAACAACAGGGATGTAAGCCAGAAAAGAAGGCTGGCTCCCAAGACCCTGAAAACCACAAAAGCTACGGGTCCTATATGTCCCTCCATAACCTCCTTGGCAATGGGGAAGCTGATGGCATAAATTAAATTGGCCAGGAATAAGGTAAGGTGGGCAAAGAGAATTTTATTTCCCAAGCGTTGCGATCTTTTTCTTCAATGCGGCAACATTGGAGGGTGAATTACCAATAAAAACTTCATTCCCGATAAGAGCCACAGGCCTCTTTAAAAAAGTGTATTCCTCCAAAATATAACGACGGTAATCCTTTTCACCCAACGTTTGATTGTTTAAGCCCAGGGCCCGGTATTTCAATGCCACTCTGCTGAACAAACTCTCGTAGGAACCTGCCGCAGATTTCATGGCATCAATTTGCTCCGGGCTGATTTTCTCTGTTTTTATGTCCTGCATATCGAACAGGGTATCTTTAACCCCTACCTCTTTAATAATACGCTGGCAGGTAGAGCAGGTTGAGAGGTAAAAAAACCGTCCTTTCTTTTTCATAGGACACGAATTTACAAATTCGTGCATTTCGTACCTTCGTCGCATGAAATTTGAAACAAAAGCCATCCATGAAGGGCAAGAGCCCGATCCCTCTACCGGGGCTATCATGACCCCTATTTATCAAACCTCCACCTATGTTCAGGAATCGCCCGGCGTGCATAAAGGTTTTGCGTATGCACGGGGTAAGAACCCAACACGGGTGGCTTTGGAAAAATGTATTGCGGGTTTGGAAAATGCCCGGTTCGGACTTTGCTTTTCCAGCGGCATGGGGGCTTCCGATGCTTTGATTAAACTGTTACAACCCGGCGACGAAGTTATAGCCACCGACGATCTTTACGGGGGTTCTTACCGTATGTTCGAAAAAATTTTCCGACCCCTGGGAATTGTTTTTCATTATACCAATATGGGCAATCTAAAGAATGTTTCCGACCTGGTAAATGAAAAAACAAAAATGATCTGGGTTGAAACACCTACCAACCCTTTAATGAAAATCATCGATATCAAAGGAGTTGCCGCCATTTCCAAAAAACATAAAATTCTGCTGACGGTCGACAACACTTTTGCTTCTCCCTATCTGCAAAATCCTCTGAATCTGGGAGCCGATATCGTTATGCATTCCGCCACCAAATATCTGGGAGGTCATAGCGATGTGGTTATGGGAGCCATCTGCACAAACGATGAGAAAATTCATGAAAAACTTGCCTTTATTCTGAATGCATGTGGTGCAAATCCCGGTCCCATGGACTCGTTTTTGGTGTTGCGGGGAATAAAGACCTTGCATGTGCGTATGGACCGGCATTGTGAGAACGGAAAAGCCATTGCGAACTTTCTCAAAACCCATCCGCGGGTAGAAAAGGTGTATTGGCCCGGCTTTCCGGATTTTCCAAATCACCAAATAGCCCGGGATCAAATGCGGAATTTCGGGGGCATGATTTCATTTCTGCTAAAGGGGGCTGATTTTGACCAAACCGCTGCCGTGATGCGTAAAACCCGTGTCTTTTCACTGGCTGAATCCCTGGGCGGCGTGGAATCACTTATTAATCATCCCGCCAGCATGACCCATGCCTCCATACCCAAAGAAGAAAGGCAAAGAACCGGGGTTCTCGACAACCTCATCCGCCTCAGTGTGGGTATTGAAAATTGTGAAGATCTGCTCGATGATCTTACTCAGGCACTTGCCTGAAAAGGCATAAGCCAATCGCTGGTCAAGGTATTTGACCGTTGGTGGATTAATCGTTCTGCCCGACGCGTCTTTTTTTACTTTTAAGTAAATGAATGTGTATTACATAACCGGTACTTCCCGTGGCATCGGGAAAGCCATGGCTGAATTTCTCCTGCGCGAAAAAGGAAATGTGGTTATCGGATTATCGCGTACCAAAACATGGGAACATCCGGGCTTCACGCATCATTCCCTTGATCTTGCGAACATCGAGGAAGTAAAGAAATTCACCTTCTCCTACCATGGCGACGCCAAAAAAATATGGCTGATCAATAATGCCGGAATCATTTCAAAAGTCCGGTATTGCGGACGAAATTATTCCGACTCAATTATAGCGGATTTTAATGTGAACCTGGTATCCCCTGCCCTGCTCATGAATAAATTTATGTCGGTTTTTGCTGATTCCCCGGCCGAAAAATTTATCATAAATGTTAGCAGCGGAGCCGGAAAAAATCCCATAGATGGCTGGAGTACATATTGTTCCGCCAAAGCAGGCCTGGATATGTATTCCCGGGTGGTTGATCTTGAACAAAAAACCGGAAAAACAGGATTCCGTATTTTCTCCATCGCACCCGGAATTGTTGATACCCGCATGCAGGATGAAATCCGGAAATCCGACCCTGAAAATTTCTCCCGGATTGAGGATTTCAAAAACTACAAAAACACCCACCAACTCAGCGACCCGCTATTGGTTGCGAAAAAATATTTCAGTATCTTGGCTAACCCTGAAAATTTAAATCAACCCGTTTTTTCCCTAAAAGATTATCCCTAAGCTTATGAAAAAGAATCGACTCATTGCTACCCTGTTTTTATTGGCTCATTTGGCAGGCACTGCTCAACAGGTAATTCCCTGTCATACCATGGAGCAAATGGAAATCCTCTCCTCACCAGGACAAAAAGGTCATGAGGAACGGGAATCCTGGTTTAAGATGATGTCTCAGTTAAATGAACTTGCTAAAACCCAGGCTCCCGAAACAACAGGATCTCCCCGCATAATCCCCACGGTTTTCCACATCATTCATGTGGGCGGAAATGAAAACATTTCCGATGCCCAAATCCTGGATCAGATGCGCAGTCTGAATGAAGATTTTCGCCGTCTGAACGCCGATACCACCAATACCCCATCTCCTTTCAAACCCCTGGGTGCCGATTGCAATATCGAATTCCGGCTGGCTCAAAAAGACCCGAATGGGAATTGCACCGACGGGATTGTAAGGGTTTACTCTCCGTTGTCTGTTAACGCCCGTGATAATGTAAAGGCCATCAGCTACTGGCCCAGCAATAAATATTTAAATGTGTGGGTGGTAAAAAGCATCAATACCAATGGAAGTCCGGGTGTTATTCTGGGATATGCCCAGTTTCCCGGCTTTGGTCCGGCAACCACCGATGGTGTAGTTATCCGGCACGATGTATGCGGCAGCATTGGAACGGTTCTTACCGGTCCATTCAGCAATAACAAGGGAAGAACACTCACCCACGAAGTGGGTCACTGGCTCGGACTCCGGCACATTTGGGGCGATGCCACCTGCGGTAACGACAATGTCAGCGACACCCCTCCACATGTTACGGCCAATAATGGTTGCCCTCCCTTTCCACACAATCCGAATAACTCATGCGGCGGTGGACCCAACGGAGAAATGTATTCCAATTACATGGACTACACCGATGGTTCCTGCCAGAATATTTTTACGCTCGGACAATCATCCAACATGACGCTTGTTTTGAATTCGATTAGAACTAATATCTGGTCGGCTTCAAATCTCACCGCCACCGGAACCGATGGAAGTCCGGCTGTGACCTGTGCTCCAACCGTGGATTTCTATCCATGGACTCCGGTTATGATCTGTGCCGGTGATAGCATTCAGCTAAAAGATATGTCGTTCAACGGGCAACCCACTTCGCGTAGCTGGACTACCACAGGAGGCAGTCCTTCGTCGAGTACCGACAGCATGCCCTGGGTGCGTTACACAAATCCCGGAACCTATACCGTTTCTTTAACCGTTAGTAATTCAGCCGGAAGTTCAAGCACCACCCGAAACGGGGTTGTTATTGTAAATCCCACCACAGCCACCTATTCCAACTGGATGTTTTATGAAGGATTTGAGAACGGAAACATTCCTTCCGACTGGGCTGTAATTAATGCTTCTTCGAATACTGTTACCTGGACCTATACCACAGTAGCCGCATGGGAAGGCAATGCTTCGGTTCGGATTCAAAATGCAAGTAACCTGTCGGGCCATGTGGATGAATTGGTTACCCCCGGAATAAATCTCAGTGTGATGAACACTCCCAAAGTATATTTTCACCTGGCCTATGCACAACGGAGTGGCTCCAGCAATGATAAGCTTCGGGTGCTTGTGAGTACGGATTGTGGAAAAACATGGGTCCAAAGATATTTGAAGTCGGGTAGTGTGTTATCCACGGTTACACCCACATCGGGCAATTTTACCCCTACTTCTCCTTCCCAGTGGCGTATGGAAACCGTAAATCTGAGCACAGTTGCAACGGCCACCAACGCGCTGATCAAGTTTGAATTTACCAGCGATGGCGGGAATAATATTTACATCGACAATATTAATCTGTCCGGTCCCCTGGGTGAAAATGAAAATTCCACAGGCGACCTTTCCGTGAGTGTATTTCCGAATCCTGCTTCCGGAGAATTTGTTTTTCAATTCGAAAACAACAATGCCGGCAAAGGAAGAATTTTTATTTCCGACATAACCGGAAGGGAAATTTCAGAATTATATAACGGTTCATTCTCAGAAAACTTCACCCGTTCTTTCTCTACCGACGCAATTCCTGCCGGCATTTATCTGGTAGGTTGCGATTTTGAAGGTGGATTGATTTTCAAAAAATTAATCATCAAATAACGGGATCATGAAAAAACTATCACTTTTTTTCCTGCTTGCATTCGGGTTTTTGTTTGCAGGAGCCCAGCAATCTCCATTTTTACCTTGTGGCACCACCGATTATTATAACAAGGTTACCCTTCAAAACCCTGAGCTTGTTAAACAAAGGGAGTTACTTGAAGAACATACCCACCGGTATGAACAACACGCCCACGGAGAATCGAACCCTCCGGTGTATATTATTCCCGTTGTATTTCACATCATCCACCAATATGGTTCTGAGAATATTTCCAATGCACAGATTTACGATCAGATGCGGATTCTGAATGAAGATTTCCGAAAACTGAATTCCGACATTTCCAATATAGTTTCCACTTTCCAGGGAATAGCCGCAGATTCTGAAATCGAATTCAGATTGGCTAAAAAAGATCCTAACGGAAATTGCCATACCGGTATTGACCGCATTGTTTCTCCGGAAACCAACATTGGAGACGATGGATCCAAACTGAACAGCTGGCCCAGGAATAAATACCTGAATGTTTGGGTGGTTAAAACCATTGCCTCCGGAGCGGCCGGATATGCTTATTTACCGGGAGGAGCACCTTCAGGTGCGGTAGACGGTATAATGATCCGTCATGATTATATCGGTTCCATAGGAACCGGTTCTCCGGTGAGAAGCAGAGCCCTTACGCATGAAGTAGGTCATTTTTTGAATCTTTCCCATACCTGGGGTAATACCAATCAACCGGGTGTAGCCTGCGGAAACGATGGAGTTAACGATACTCCCATAACCAAAGGCTGGACCACTTGCAACCTTACCTCTAATGATGTTTGCAATCCCGGGACCCCGGAAAACGTTCAGAATTTCATGGAGTATTCCTACTGCCCCTGCATTATGTTTACGCAGGGCCAAAAAACACGGATGCGTGCAGCACTAACCTCTGCCACTGCGGCCCGAAATAATCTTCCTACTGCGGCCAACTTAACTGCCACCGGAACCGATGGCTCACCCCAGGCCTTATGCAGTCCGGTTTCTGATTTCATTGCCAATCGTACCATGATTTGCGCCGGATCCAATGTAACCTTCACGCATTTGGTATGGATGGGACAGGCTTCATCCTACACCTGGAGTTTCCCCGGAGGAACGCCCTCTTCAAGTAACGATTCGATTGTAACGGTTACCTATAACACGCCCGGAGTTTATTCGGTGACATTAACGGCATCCAATGCCACAGGAAGTAATACCAAAGTAAGAACCAATTACATTATTGTTTCATCCAATACCGCCATGTACAATAACCCCACCTATACCGAGGGGTTTGAAAACATAACGGTTCCCAACACCGACTGGATTATAAATAATCCTGCCTTGAACGCCTGGCAAACCACCAGCACGGTGGGTTATACCGGAAATTATTCCCTGCGTTTTGTAAATAATGCAAATCAGAAGGGTGAAGTGGACGATGCCATCAGCCCTTCCTTGAATCCTTCGTTAATGAACAGCCCCACTTTTACTTTCCGTGTGGCTTATGCCCAGCGCACATCCACCAGCAACGACCGCCTGCGGGTTTTAATCAGCACCGATTGCGGACAATCATGGACACAGCGGTATAATAAATCCGGAACCGTTTTGAAAACCGTAAATCCCACCACGGCAAACTTTGTTCCTTCGGGTCAAAGTCAGTGGCGACTTGAAACCGTTTCAATTACTCCCTTCCTGTCGGATCAGAATATGCGTTTCAAATTTGAATTTACCAGCGACGGGGGCAACAATATTTACATCGACGACATTAACATCATGGGAAGCACGGGTATTTCCGAACCCGAAGAAAATCCATTCCTGCTACAGGTTTTTCCGAATCCGGTTTATGGTAATTCGGAAATAGCCTTTGTGCTCGATGAAAAAAATACAGCCCTGCTTGGTGTGTTTAATTTAGTTGGGGAACAGGTTTTATTGCTTGAAAACCGCCTTTTGGGTCCCGGTAATTATTCGTACCGCATCAGCACGGAGAATCTGGCTTCGGGAACCTATATGGTAAGGTTATCGGCCGGAGAAAAGCAAAGCTGGAAAAAAATAATTATCTACTGATTAAGCCGTCTTAGTAATAGCCCGTTTTCTCCTTCACACGACTGAGAGTGGAACGGGCTACTTTACGGGCTTTTTCCTCGCCTTTAGAAAGCTCGGTTTCCAGCAGGGTTTCGTCTTCCACCAGTTCATTATACAACCTTCTTTCTTCCTTATATTTTTCGAGAATCAGTTCGTAGAGGGCCTGCTTGGCATGGCCATAACCAAATCCTCCGGCCAGGTATTTTTTCCGCAAGTCAGCTTCCTGACCGGCATCGGCAAGTAATTTATAAATGGCAAACACATTGCAGGTATCGGGATTTTTGGGAGCCTCCAGGGGAGTGGCATCGGTAACAATTGTTTTTACCACTTTCAGCAATTCCTTTTCCGGCAGAAAAATATTAATGAAATTGTTGTAAGACTTACTCATTTTTTGTCCGTCGATTCCGGGCACAATCATTACCTTTTCATCTATAAGAGGATCGGGCAAAACGAAGGTATCGCCGTAAATGCGGTTGAAAGCCCCGGCAATGTCGCGGGTCATTTCAAGATGCTGTTGTTGGTCCTTGCCCACCGGAACCAAATTGGCATCGTATAACAAAATGTCGGCAGCCATTAAAACCGGATAGGTAAACAAGCCCGCGTTCACATCCGAAAGGCGGGAAGATTTGTCCTTAAAGCTGTGGGCGTTAGCCAACATAGGATAAGGGGTGAAGCAATTTAAAAACCAGGCCAGCTCACAAACTTCCGTAACCCGGCTTTGGCGGTAAAAACAATTGGAACTTACATCAAAACCAAAAGCAAGCCATGTAGCTGCCACGGCACGGGTGTTGCGACGAATTACCTCTCCTTCTTTAATAGAAGTCAGGGAATGAAGGTCAGCGATAAAAAAAAACGAATCGTTCCCTGATTTGCGGGAAAGCTGGATTCCGGGCAAAACAGCTCCGAGAATATTACCCAGGTGGGGAATGTTGGTGCTTTGAATTCCGGTTAAGATGCGTGCCATAGGGGGCAAATTTACCCCTTTTTTCAAACCCCTCCCTGCCTCAAAATAGCCTAATTTTGAAAGGTGAAAATTATTACCCTTCCTTTTCGGGTTTTTTGGAAATGCTGGATAGCACTCAATTTTGCATTGGGACTGGTTATTCTTTACCCCGTTTTTTATCTGTTGCTGTCCAATCCCCGGCATTACAGGAAGGCATTTCGCCTGATGCGGGTTTGGGCCCATGTAATTGCCTGGGGCTCGGGAATCTTTGTTGTCCGAAAGGGAAATGGAAATTTCAAAGATTCCGGACCCGCTGTTTATATTGCCAATCACCATTCCTACCTCGATATTCTGATTGCCTACCTGATTATTCCCAATTATTTTATTTTCATAGGTAAACGGGAAATACAAAACGCCCCCTTGTTTAACATCTTTTTCAAGGGCATGAATATTCTGGTTGACCGGCAAAGCAATTTCGACAGCCACAAAGCATTTATTGAAGCCGGGCGGAGAATCCGGGAGGGGGCTTCGGTATTTATTTTTCCGGAGGGAGGGATTAAGAACAAAAGCGGAAAATTGTTTCCCTTTAAGATTGGGGCATTCCGGATGGCGCTTGAGAACGGGGTGCCTTTGATTCCGGTAACTTTTTGCAACAATTTCAAACGCCTGCAGACCGGGAGTTTTCTGATGGCAGATGCCGGACCGGGAATTTCCAGGGTAATCATAGGAAATCCGGTTCCCACCGAAGGAAAAACAGAAAAGGATTTAATATCTTTGAAAAATCATTGCTTTCAGGAAATTGAAAAAAACCTGAAGAATTATCATGAAGCCTGAAATTAACGACGCCCTTATCGATCATCTGGCCCAACTGGCCCGGCTGGAGTTTTCTGCTGCCGAAAAGCAGGAAATCAAAAAAGATTTGGAAAAGATGCTGGCTTTTGTAGATAAACTTGAAGAAGTAGAAACAGAGGGCATTGAGCCCCTGGTATACATTAACGAAAACGGACCCACACCACGGAAAGACGAGGCGGGTCCGGTATTATCGCAAGAGGAAGTTTTACAAAATGCTCCGAAACGGGACAGCGACTACTTCAAGGTTCCGAAGGTGGTGGAGAAAAAATAATTGCCTTTCACCTTCCGGAAGGAAGAGCTCACAAAAAACTCATGCAATTAACCAATTCCCGGATGAGAATAAGTCCGGAGCAGGCTTTATTGCCTTTGTTTAGCAATATTGCTCAAAAACCGTTTTCAGGTGGGTAGCAATCATTTCGGCATTTCTGCCTTCAATATGATGCCGTTCAATGAAGTGAACCAGTTTTCCGTCTTTGAATAAAGCCATGCAGGGTGAGGAAGGCGGATAAGGCGCAAAATGCTTTCGGGCCTGGGCAGTAGCCTCGGTATCGAAGCCAGCGAAAACAGTCACCAGTTTACCCGGCTTTTTATCCCCTTGCAGGGCCATTTTTACACCGGGCCGGGCAGCGCCTGCGGCACAACCGCAAACGGAGTTTACAACGCACAAAACTGTTCCGGGCGCACTCAGGGCAGCATCAACCTTCTCAGGCTTAGTTAAATCTTCAAATCCCTCAGCAGTCAATTCCTGCTTCATGGGCATCACTATTTCGGGAGGGTACATAATCTTTGTTTTTAATTTGTTCTACAAAGGTACAAACAATGCGGGGTTCTGTCAAGTAAGTATGCAGGAAAGCCCCTGAAACCATGGCATTTCAGCCCAAAAATGTTACCTTTGGTATCCTAATAAAAAACCCATGAAAAATTCCGCATTTAGTTTGTTTTCCTTTGGGCTTATTTGCGCAAGTCTTACCGCCCAGAATCCGGCTCCGCAGAAGGCCAAACTCATTCAAAAAGTTGATAAAAAAGGAAACGAATTGGTTATCCCTTTCGAAAAATATGTCCTTCCCAACGGATTAACCCTGATTATTCACGAGGATCACTCCGACCCCATTTGCCATATTGATGTAACCTATCATGTGGGTTCGAACCGTGAGCAACCCAACCGTTCAGGCTTCGCCCATTTTTTTGAGCATATGATGTTCCAGGGCTCGGATAATGTGGGTGATGAACAACATTTCAGAATTGTAACCGAAAGTGGTGGAACCCTGAACGGTACCACTAATCTCGACCGCACGAATTATTTCGAAACCCTGCCCAGCAATATGCTTGAAATCGGTCTATGGCTTGAGGCCGACCGTATGGGCTTTTTGCTGGATGCGGTGACTCAAAAGAAATTTGAAATTCAGCGTTCAACCGTTAAAAACGAAAGAGGTCAGAATTACGATAACCGGCCTTATGGGCTGGTGCATGAAAAAATTTCAGCTGCCTTGTATCCTAAAGGACATCCTTACTCCTGGCCTACCATAGGATATCTGGAAGACCTTGACCGGGTTGATGTAAACGATTTGAAAAAGTTTTTTCTTCGCTGGTACGGACCCAATAATGCAGTGATTACCGTTGCCGGAGATGTAAACCCCAAAGAGGTAGTTACCCTTGTAGAAAAGTATTATGGTTCCATTCCCCGCGGGCCCGAGGTAAAAGACCTTCCTAAAACTCCGGTGGTGGTTGACAAAGACCGGTACATCAGTTATGAAGACAATATCCGGTTCCCACTGTTATCTTTTAATTTTCCTACCACGCCGGGTTATACCAAAGATGAAGCGGCACTGGATGTTTTGGCCTGGGTTTTATCTGCAGACAATAAAAATTCCATTTTCTATAAAAACTTCATTAAGGCCCAGAAAGCCGTGAGCGCCCAGGTAATGAACCCCTGTTCCCAACTCTCGGGAAGGTTTATGATAAACGTACTACCCTTTCCCGGCATCAGTCTTGCCCAGATGGATTCCATGGTTAGGGCTGCCCTTGTAGAATTTGAAAAAACCGGAATCAGCGATGTGGATTTATTAAAGTTTAAATCCAGCCATGAATCGGATGTATTGAAAGACCTTCAGAGTGTAAGCCGGAAAGCAGCAAATCTTGCCGCCTATCACACGTTTACCGGAGACGCTAACTTTTTCAAAAAAGATTACGACCGCTACGCTACGGTTACCAAGGCCGATGTAATGCGGGTATTCAACCAATACATCAAAAACAAACCCGCTGTTATTCTAAGTGTTTATCCCAAAGGAAAACCCGAAATGCGGGCCAGGGAAGATAATTTCACCACTCCGGAAAGAGATTTAAATGCCCCCGAAAGTCCGGAATATAAAAACCTGGTTTACAACAAACCCAAAGACAATTTCGACCGCTCCAAAATGCCTCCGGCAGGTCCTAATCCGGTGGTTAAAATTCCGGATTACTACCAGCAGGAGTTTCCCAATGGATTAAAACTAATTGGAACCAGATACGATGAATTGCCTCTGGTTACCATTGAACTTTCCATAGAGTGCGGACACCGGTTTGAGCCGATGAACAAATCGGGACTGGCTAATTTAACGGCCAGTCTGATGAATGAATCAACCCTGAAGCGCAGTGCAGAACAAATGAGTGAAGAACTTGAAAAGCTGGGTTCTGAAATCCGGGTATCGGCCGGGCAAAATGAAGTTTCGGTTTCGCTTTTTTCGCTCAGCAAAAATCTGGATGCCACCTTGAAGCTCATGGAGGAAATTTTATTCAAACCCAAATTTGACTCTACGGAATTTGAGCTTGCCAAAAAACAAATTCTGGAAAACATCCAGAATCAAAGCACCCAGCCAACGGTTATAGCCGACAACACCTTTAAAAAGTTGCTTTATGGGAAAAACCATATTCTTTCCATTCCTAATATTGGCACAACCGAAACCGTCAAGAATTTAACATTACAGGATGTAATTGATTATTATAACAACAATTTTTCTCCTTCTGTTTCTTCCCTGGTTGTGGTAGGAAACATCAACAAAGAAGAATTGCTTCCTAAAATCAATTTCCTTCAAACCTGGCCGGGAAAGAAAGTGGTACGACTTCCAGAGCCTGAACTTCCAAAACCTGAAAAAACCACGGTGTTCCTTATTGACAAGAAAAAAGCAGCTCAAACAGAATTCCGCATTGGCCATCTTTCCATTCCCTACGATGCCACGGGTGACTATTACAGGTCTTATATCATGAACTATCCCTTGGGCGGCGGATTCAATTCAAGAATAAATCTGAACATAAGGGAAGATAAAGGATGGGCTTATAATGCCTATGGCTTTTTCCGGGCCGGAAAACAGGATGGTTTTTACCAGGTTTTTGCCGGTATCAAACGGGAAGCCTCAGACAGTGCCCTTTTCGAATTCATGAATGAAATAAAAAATTACCGTGAAAAAGGAATTTCGCCCGACGAGTTAAACTTCACCAAAAATTCCATCGGCCAGAGTGAAGCGCTTAAATACGAAACCACACAGCAAAAAGCCGGATTTTTAAAGCGTATTCTGGATTACAATCTGGACAAAGGATATGTTGACAAGCAGGGAGAAATTCTGAAGAGCATTACCAAAGAGGAAATTGATGCCTTTGCCAAAAAAATGCTTCAGCCTGAAAAAATGGTAATAACGGTTGTGGGTGACAAAGCCAGCATCGGGGAACAAATTAAAGTAACCGCATCCAAAATGGGCTATAGTATGGTGGAGCTTGATCTTGAAGGAAATCCCATTCCACCTCCTGCCCCACCCGTGGTAGATAAAAAGGACGGCCCGCCTTACAATTACGAGACAAAGGATAAGAAAAACAAAAAGAAAGAGAAAAAGAAAAAGTGATTTTGAAAAGCGGGCTACGGCCCGCTTTTTTTATGCCTCCAGAAAAACCTTACCCTGCTCGGAACATTGCCGGCACATTTCAGGTTTATCGCCTGCGGTTAACAACATATCACGAAATGCGAGGTAAGGTTCCGAATTCCAAATCTCCTTAAAACTTTGCTCCGGGATTTTCCCCATAGGAAAATCCGCATCTTTATCAAAGCAACAGGGAACTACTTTACCATCCCAGGTAATTACAGAAGAAGACCACATCCGAAAGCAGGAAACAGCGTCCTTATTAAAATTACCGTCGGAAGGTTCTGAGGCAAAGCGGCGAAAATCCGGATTTTCAGGAATCATCTCAGGATTGTTATTTACCTGGGCTGATTTCAAAACAACTTTATCAACGCCGAGAATTTTGAAAAAATCTCTTGCCTTTCGCACTTCACTTTCATTGTGGCTGAAAACAACAAACTGAACAATAATCTCAGGGAAATACGCCTTTCTGTTTCTTTTTTCCAGCACAATATTTTCTATTCCCTTTACCACCTTTCCAAAATCCCCTCCGACCCTGTACTTAAGGTATGTTTCGGAAGAAATTCCGTCCACCGAAATAATTAACCTATGCAACCCGCTTTTGATCAGGGCAGCACATTGTTCCTGTTCCAAAAAATGTCCGTTGGTGGATGTGGATACTACCATGTTCTTTCTGACGGCATAAGAAACCATATCAGAAAAATCGCGGTTCAAAAGGGGCTCCCCCTGAAAATAAAATGTAAGGTAACCGGTATTGTGGGAAATCTCATTAATCAGAGACCGGAAGAGATCCGGAGATAAATTACCCTGAGGCCGGGTAAAGTCCCTAAGCCCGCTCAGACATTCCGGGCAGCGGAGGTTACAGGCTGTAGTGGGTTCTATGGAAACCGCGAGTGGCATAGGAGGCTGATAGCTCCTTCCCCACAACCTTGCACGAAAAAAATTCAGGTAAACAACCGCCAGATTTCCAAACCGCTTCGGCGAAAACCAAACAAAAAACAACCTCAGGTTCCGCATTCAATAAAGTTAAGTACTTTAAAGCTACCTATCTTTGAGAATGCATAAAAAAAGGGGATTCCTCATTATTTGCCTGTCGCTTTCCATGTTTTCATGCATTCAGGCCCAAATTTTAAAGGGAGTTGTCTTTAACGCCGAAACCGGCGAAACCATGCCCTTTGTTAATGTATTTGAAAAGAATAGCGTCCGTCAGAGTACCAGCGACATCAACGGCAATTTCCAATTCAATCTGCCGGTTTATCCCCTTCATTTAAAATTCACCTTTGTGGGGTTCGAACCCTTTGAAGTTGTTCTTTCGGCCCAGCCTGAAAATCTACTGAAGATTTTTATGCAGCCAAAGCAAAATATGCTCGATGAAGTACCCGTTTTCCCGGGACTTAATCCTGCACATCGAATAATTCAAAATGCAATAGACAACAGGACTCGCAATAATCCATACCATAAAAGCGAATTCAAATGCATGCTCTATAGCAAAATGTATATTACCGGAGAATTTTTTACCGATTCTCTTGCCCTTAAAAAGGCCGTTCGCGATACCACCAAAACAACGGCCCGGGAGTTTTTCGACAAGCAACATCTTTTCATGACAGAAACCTATGCCGAAAAAAAATACAAAAAGCCGGGAAAAGAAAGCGAGAATATAATCAGAACCCGGATCAGCGGATTTTCCAAAGCCCCATTGTTCCTTCCTATCTCAACAAACCAAAGCTTTTCGCTTTACTCAGACTTTATAGACCTGTTGCAAAAAAAATATGTAAACCCTGTCAGTCCCGGAACTTTTAATCGGTATTCGTTTGTTCTTGCGGATACGCTTTACGACAACCAGGATTCTGTTTTTGTCATTCGCTACTTCCCGAAAAAGGGCCGGAATTTTGAATCGCTGGAAGGATTGTTGTTCATACATTCTTCCACTTGGGCCATTGAAAAATTTACAGGAACTGCCACCGATAAAAGCGGCATGATTTTGCCCTCGTTGGAGCAAATTTGGGAAAAACAAAACGGAGTCTGGTTCCCCAAAGAAATACTTACCCAATGGTATTACAACACCCTGCAACTAACCGACTCCAGTATTTCCACAACCACATATAATTTTAGCGAAACCAATCAGAACAAAGTGAAAGTGGTTATGAAAACCTTTGTTATAGAGGCCGATTTCAGCGAAGGGGTATCAGATAATATTTCATTCCAGTTCCAGGTTCAGGCCGAAAAAAATTTCGACGAACCCGATACTTCCTTTTGGGGAAAAATAAGGCCGGTATCATTGGATTCAAAAGAAAGAGAAACATACCGGATTGTCGATTCGGTGGGAAAGAAAAAAAATCTCGACCGGAAAGTCAAATTCTGGGAGGCCATGGCAACCGGAAAAATTCCTCTTGGCAAATACTTTGATTTTCAGTTTTCGGAAATTGCCGGTTTTAATGAAGTGGAAGGTTTCAGAACCCGGGGAGGATTTGCCCTCTCCGAAAGGAGATTTCCAAAGATCATGCTTGAGGCTGTCGGCGGCTACGGCTTTCGCGACCGTGAAATAAAATACCGGGGAAAAGCAGGCATGCGATTTCAAAGCATTCATCAATTTTCCTTCTTTTTTGAATCGGGTCTGGAAACACGGGAACCGGGTTTAACCCAATGGAATGAAGCCGGTGGAGGGGTTCAGGTTTCGCAGGTAAGAAATTACCTGATTTCCATGCTCGATTATTACCGATTCAATGCATTGGGCATGAGCATAAGGCCACTCAGGCCGATCCGGTTTTCCGGGTTTATCAGAGAAGAAATTGTAAATACTTCCTATCCTTATTTGATTCCATTTTCGTCAACATCTTCCGGGTTTCCTGAAGTTGCTTTATCCGGATATGCCAATGCTTATGCCCATCTGGAACTGCGGTTCCAACCCGGCGAAAAATTCATGCGGGGAAAATACGGCATCCAAAGTCTGGGAAGTCCCTGGCCTGCCCTTTGGATTCAACTTGAAAATGCCATTCCCTCAACCCTGCTTTCACCCGAGGGAAGCGGATATTTTGCGTATCAACGCTGGTCGGCCCGGGTAGACCTGGAAAAACAATTTAAAACCCTGGGAAAAACCACCCTGCGTGTTGAGGGAGGTACGGTACTTAATCCGGCACCCTTCGGACGATTATTTATCCCTTATGGAGCCTGGCAACCTTATTCATTTTTTGCCCCGGGGTATTTTGAAACCATGCGTTTGTATGAGTTCGCTCATGATCGTCAGCTTCAGATATTTCATACCCATGACTTTGGAAAGCTTATCCGGAAACGAAACTTTTCGCCGGAACTGGTATTGGTAAATAATATTCTTTTTGGAGAAATGAAGGGACGTCGGAACCATCAGGAAATTGCTATCCGGTCGGCCGAAAAAGGTTATTTTGAAAGCGGAATCCGGATCCACACCCTGATAAAAAGCCAGTTTTTCGGCCTCGGAGTCCAGGCATTATACCGGTATGGGCATTATTCTCTTCCCGAACTGAAGGAAAATCTGTCGCTTAAACTCACCGGAAAAATAATCCTGTAAGAACCCCCTTTCCGGCTTAATTTGCTTAAATTCGTCCCATATAATTCAATTTATTTTCAGGCATTTAGAATCACCTGAGAAAAATATATGTGGTCGGAATTAGGCAGAGGAATAATCAGATACCGGGTGTGGATACTCCTGGCCCTTGGCCTTATTACCGCCTTTATGGCCTGGCAGGGGTCTAAAGTTGAATTAACCTATACCTATGCCCGGGCCCTTCCCAAAACAGATCCGGCTTATATTGCTTACGAAGACTTCAGAAGTCGCTATGGGGAAGATGGCAATGTTCTGGTAATTGGAGTTGCAAATCCCGACCTTTTTAAACTTGAAAATTTCAACCGCTGGTATGATCTTGCCGAAGAAATAAAGAAAATAGAGGGGATAAAAGATGTGATGGGGATCACCCATCTTTATAATCTTCACAGGAACGACAGCCTTCAGAAGTTCGACATAGAACCCATAATCAAATCAAAGCCCCGTACACAGGAGGAGCTAGACAGCCTGAAGGAACTGATTCTTTCTTTGCCGTTTTATGAAGGATTAGCCTACAATAAGGAAACCCATGCAACGCTGCTTGCGGTAACCTTTCATGAAAAACAACTGAATTCGCGGAACCGGATCAGCATAGTGGAAAATATTGTTTCCATGGGCGATGCGTTTGGGAAGGCAACGGGATCAGAAATGCATTACTCGGGCATGCCCTTCATCCGAACCAATTTCATGAAGAAAGTTGCCTCAGAAATGCAACTCTTCCTGATTCTTGCTTTGTTGGTTACCACAATAATTCTCTGGATTTTTTTCAAATACTTTAATGCCGTTTTCTTTTCGCTGATCGTGGTGGTTGTCAGTGTTGTTTGGTCGCTGGGTATTCTTCAGTTGTTTGGTTATCAAATTACCATATTAACCGGTTTGTTACCACCCTTGACAGTAATTATCGGACTGCCCAATTGCATTTTCCTTATCAATAAATACCAGGAAGAATTATTGCGGCATGGGAATAAAGCCAAGGCCCTTTCGAGAATGGTTGAAAAGGTAGGTTTGTCCAACTTTCTGGCGAATGTTACCACCGCCATCGGATTCGGCGTCTTTTATTTTACCAACTCCTCAATGCTTGTTGAATTCGGTCTCGTTGCCGCCGTAAATGTTTTAACCACCTATGGTGTTGCCTTATTTTTTATCCCGGCAATTTTTTCCTATTTGCCCGTTCCTTCCCTCAAACACACCCGGCACCTGAAAGGGAAGCGCATTAACTTTTTACTCAAGTGGGTTGATGTTGTGGTCCACCGGCACAGGAAATTAACCTACCTAATTGTAGTAATTGTTACTCTCATATCAGCCTATGGAATGACCCGGATAAAAGTACTCGGATATGTTGTGGACGATCTTCCTCAAAAAGATCCTGTTTATCATCACCTTCGATTTTTTGAGCACAATTTCGGAGGAGTACTTCCCTTTGAAATTACCATCGACACAGGCAAGGAAGGAGGAGTATTTGCGGAAAACGGAAACACCTTGTATAAAATAAAAAATCTCCAAAAACAATTGGCTGAATTTGAAGAATTGTCAAAGCCCCTTTCTGTGGTAGAAGCTCTCAAATTTGCTTACCAGGGATACCGCGATGGAAATTCCCGATTTTATCTTCTCCCCGGTTCCACAGAGTTAAAAAAACTATCCGATTATTCCGGGTCGCTGAAAGGAAAAGAAGGCCGCCTCTCGAGTTTTTTGGATTCCACCCGCCGCTACACAAGAATAAGCTATCAGGTGGCCGACATTGGCTCGGTGGAAATGAAAAACCTGTATGAAAAAGTAGTTCCTAAAATAGATTCGATTTTTCCGAAGGAAGAATACAACGTTAGTGTTACGGGCTTCAGCTATGTGTTCCTGAAAGGAAATGATTATTTGTTTCGGCACTTGTTCGTGAGCCTTGTAATTGCAATCGTTCTTATTTTACTTATTGGCATGGTATTATTCCGCAGCGTTGCCATTATTGTCCTCAGCAAAGCCCCTGCCCTGATTCCTCTGATTTTTACCGCCGGGCTGATGGGATTTCTGGACATTCCCTTCAAACCCTCTACCATTTTAATTTTCAGTATTGCTTTTGGCATTGCATCCGACGGAACCATTTATATACTAACCGAATACCGGAATCAGTTAATCAACAAAAAACTGGATCCAGCCCGGGCCATCAGTCAGACCATTGTTGAAACCGGACTGAGCATGATTTACACTGCGGTAATCCTGTTTTGCGGATTCGCCATTTTTGCCGCTTCCAGTTTTGGAGGAACCGTGGCCCTTGGAATTCTTGTTTCGGTTACGCTGTTGATTTCCCTGGCCACAAATCTCGTACTCCTTCCCTGCATTCTCATTTCACTTGAAAAACGAAGCGTTGTGAAGGCCCTGAAAAAAGAACCCCTGATCAATATCATTGATGAAGATGAAGATATTGACCTGGATAAATTGACCATTCAGAAAGTAGAAACCGAAAACACTACACGGGAACCCTCATGAAAGGAATAATTTTGGCCGGTGGATCCGGCACCCGATTGCATCCGCTTACCCTTGCCATCAGCAAACAACTCATGCCGGTGTATGATAAGCCCATGATTTATTACCCGCTTAGCATTCTTATGATGGCGGGCATACGAGAGGTTTTAATCATTTCCACCCCTCACGACCTTCCCATGTTTGAACGGCTGCTGGGAGATGGGAAAAAACTGGGTTGTTCCTTTTCCTATGCGGTTCAGGAAACGCCGAACGGACTTGCTCAGGCCTTTGTCATTGGGGAATCCTTCATTGGAAAAGATAAAGTAGCCCTTGTTTTGGGTGATAATATTTTTTACGGAGCCGGCCTGGGTCGCATGTTGCAAAAATTCAATAACCCCGAGGGCGGTGTGGTGTTTGCGTACCATGTCAGCGACCCTGAAAGGTACGGGGTGGTGGAATTCAATGCCGACGGAAAAGCGGTATCAATTGAGGAAAAACCGCAAAAACCAAAATCAAATTATGCCGTTCCGGGTTTGTATTTTTACGATAATTCGGTTATAGAAATTGCCAAAAATTTAAAACCCAGTGCGAGGGGTGAATATGAAATTACCGATGTAAACCGTCATTACCTGAATCAGGGAAAATTGCAGGTTGGTATTCTGGAACGTGGAACGGCCTGGCTCGACACCGGAACCTTTTCGTCCCTGATGCAGGCCGCCCAGTTTGTTCAGGTAATCGAAGACCGTCAGGGACAAAAAATCGGATGTATAGAAGAAGTTGCTTTTCGCATGGGGTTTATCAACCGCGACCAACTTAAAAAACTCGCCCAGCCCCTTGAAAAAAGCGGGTATGGAAGTTATCTGATGAGCCTGGAATGATTTCCGATGAAGTACTTTTAGGGGAATTACAAAAAATTCAGGATGAAGCCATCCGGAATTTTCCTGAAGATCTTGCCGGCCTATACGACCCTCTGAAACACATGCTGGGTCAGAAAGGAAAACAAGTAAGACCCCTTTTGTGTTTACGGGCCTGTCTCAGCCAGGGCGGATCCTATGAGAACGCAATTATGCCTGCCCTGGCTCTTGAGTGGTTCCACAACTTCACGCTTATCCACGACGACGTTATGGATAATGCCGATACCCGCAGGGGGCTTCCTACCGTTGCAAAAAAATGGGGTGCTAATGCGGCCTTACTTTCCGGCGATGTATTGCTCATGAAATCGATGCAATTACTTCATTCTTATTCAGGGCCAAATAAGGATAGGATTACCGAGCTGTTTATTCAAATGGCAACAGGCATTTGCGAAGGGCAACAGATGGACATGGATTTTGAAAAAAAAGAAAATGCCGGCCTGGAGGGATATATTGAAATGGTTTCCCTTAAAACAGCCATTTTATTCGGCAGCAGTTTAAAAATCGGTGCGCTTGCCGGAAATGGAGGAGAACAGGAGGCCAATCATTTATTCGAATGCGGATTAAAAATTGGCATTGCCTTTCAGATTCTTGACGACCTGATGGATGTATTCCCGAGGAGTGAACAATTTGGGAAAAAAGTAGGCGGAGATATAATTCAGGGCAAAAAAACCTGGCTTAGAATAAAGGCAGAAAACCTGGCAGACCAAAATCCCCTACAAAAAAAAGAGCTGGTGATGGCTTTTAATGAACCTGACCTTGAAAAAAGAGTGGAATGGGTTAAACAACACTTCCGCAATATGAATATCGAGGCACTCGCTCTGCAGGAGGCCGGTAATTTTTCAGAAGCCGGATTTGACCACCTGAGGAAAACAAAACCATCGGTTTACAGGGATCAATTGGAAAATTTATTGAAAAACCTGTTAAACAGGCTTTCCTGAAAAGGGTTTCTATTATTAGACGAAGTGCAGGATCACATCGACGAAGGGCCCTTTTAATTTCGAAAAAACAGGGCTTTTCCATGCAACGGATATTTTAGATAACACGTCTTATATTCAGATATTTATCCTTATTTTTGAATTCGTTTTCCTGATTCATCTCCCCGGGAAAAACCTAATAATCTGTCCGTGAGTAGATTTTTGGTTTGTATTCTTGCCTTTTTCCTTTCAGGTTCACTGTTTGCGGGTGAAATATTCTGGGTTGGAGGTTCGGGTAAATGGTCCGACGCCAACCATTGGTCCCTAAAAAGCGGGGGATCCTCTTCCGGGAAAATTCCCGGACCCACAGACCGGGTAATTATCGATAATAATTCAGGGCTGAAAGAAGGGGAGTATATTTTTCTTGAATCCAGTGTTTCCATTTATTCCATTTCCTTTTATCCCGGAACGGAAAAGGTTAAAATAGCGGTTCCCAATAATGCGGTAATTGAAACCATTTCCGAAAAAGATTATTCAGCACTGAATCCGCATCTGATCAGCAGAGACTGGATCGAAAGAAAAGCTCAGGAAAATCAAAAAACAAACAATCCGCCGCCGGTTCCTGCTACCCATACCTGTTCCGTCGTTGTAATTACCGACAATCTTTGTCCCGGACAATGTAACGGGGTTGCCCAGGTGGTGGTAAATCCTCCGGGCAACTACACTTATTTCTGGTTCCCAAGCGGACAAACCACACAAACCGCAACCGGCTTGTGTACAGTGCAGGGGTATATTGTGCAGGTAACCGACGTCAATAATCCTGCAGACGTATGTCAGGCGGGAATTATCATGACCAATTACCTGCCTTTTGGTAGTTTTTTCAATAATGTAAATGTTACTTGTAATGGGCAGTGCACCGGACAAAGTACAATTAACGTTATAGGAGGTACAGCGCCTTACCAGTATTCCTGGAATCCTACTGGCCAGACAACTCAGGTTGCCACCGGTTTATGTGCAGGCACTTACACAATTACTGTGACCGACGCAAACAACTGCACCTATACCACTACAACAACCATTACCCAACCAACACCCATTCAACCCAACCCGTCTCAAACCAACATTTTATGTAATCCGAATTGTGACGGGGTTGCCACTGTTTCACCTACCGGAGGAACTCCTCCCTATTCCTATTCCTGGAATACCGTTCCTGCTCAAACCACAAGTTCTGCCACGGGATTATGCGCAGGAAGCTATACCGTGACCATAACGGATGCAAACAACTGTACCCGAACCCAGGCTTTTACTATTACCCAGCCCGCTCAACCTTTGGGAGCGACTACTTCTACTTCCGGAAACCCCGTACCCTGCTTTTCAAATTGCACGGCCACCGGAACGGTAACCGCCTCAGGTGGAACTCCCGGTTATACCTATAGCTGGAATCCTTCCGGCCAAACCAATGCCACCGCCACAGGGCTTTGTGCGGGAACCTATACCGTTACGGTAACCGATGCCAACGGATGTACGCTCACACGAACAATTACAATTACGGAACCTCCGCAATTAACCTTATCCATAAATTCCAGCAACAATCCCCTGTTGTGTAACGGGCTTTGCAATGCAACCGGAACGGCAAATCCAGGGGGAGGAACCGCTCCCTATACTTATCTCTGGAATCCTGGCGGACAAACCACCCAAATTGCAACAGGACTTTGCGCCGGCACCTATACATTAACGGTTACCGATGCCAACAACTGTACAATTTCCCAAACTCTTACAGTTACCGAGCCACCACCCTTAACCGTTTCAACGGCAACATTTAACAGTCCGGTACAATGCTTTGGCGATTGTAATGCAAGTGCTAGCGCAACACCTTCGGGTGGTACTCCTTCCTACACTTATAACTGGATGCCGGGTGCCCAAACCACCCAAACTGCAACAGGACTCTGTGCAGGGACTTACACCGTTACAGTTACCGATGCCAATGGATGTACAAATACCTCAACGGTAACCATTACCAGTCCGCCTCAGTTAACGGTTACAATTTCTACTACCAACAATCCGCTTCCTTGTAATTCCGTTTGCAATGGTACGGCAACGGCAAATCCTTCCGGTGGAATTCCGGGGTATAATTACAATTGGAGTAACGGTCAAACCACACAAACTGCAACCGGACTTTGCGCCGGAACATATACGGTAACCATATCCGATGCCAACGGATGTACACGCAGTACAACCGTAACCTTTACCCAACCGAATGCGCTTACCCTAACCACCACTTCAACCGCACTTCAGTGTTTTAATCAATGCACCGCAACCTTAGGTGTTAACGCGCTTGGGGGTACTGCACCTTTTACATACTTGTGGTCCCCTGTCGGACAAACAACAGCAACTATAACCGGACAATGTGCCGGAACCTATACCATTACCGTTACCGATGCCAATGGGTGTACAAATTCTGCAACCATAGTTGTGAATCAACCTTCCCAGATGAATATTTTCACTACTGGAAATAACCCATCCTGTAATAATTTATGTAATGGATCTGCCTCAGCTCTGGCCGGTGGGGGAAATCCACCCTATTCATACTCCTGGGCACCGGGTGGGCAAACTACACAAACCATAACCGGATTATGTGCAGGAACCTATACGGTTACTGTAACAGATGCTAACGGTTGTACAGCTACCTCAACGGTTCAACTTACCCAACCCACTCCCATTGTGCCGGGTGTAACAACCCAGAATGCATTATGTAACGGACAATGTAACGGAAGTGCAACTTCCAACCCTTCGGGTGGAACGGGACCCTATACTTACTTGTGGCAACCCTCAGGAGCCACTACGGCATCAATTACGGGATTATGCGTTGGAAACTATACGGTAACCGTAACTGATGCCAACGGATGTACGGGCAATCAGGTGGTGAGTATTCAACAGCCTCCTACCCTGAACGTAAATATTTCGGCGGCTACCACGGCATGTAATATTTGTAACGGAAGTGCCACAGCCAATCCCATTGGAGGAACATCTCCATACTCTTACAACTGGAGTAATGGACAAACAACACAAACTGCAACCGGACTTTGTCCCGGACAATACACTGTTACGGTTACCGACGCCAATGGTTGTACCGCAACTACCGTGGCCAATATTGTTCAAACGGTTCAAATTTTAATTACTACCAGCGGAAACACATTAAATTGTTTTGGTGATTGCAATGGAATTGCAACGGCCAATGCCGCAGGAGGTGCCTTGCCCTATTCTTACCTGTGGTCTACCAACCCTATTCAAACTACTCAATCTGCCACCGGATTATGCGCAGGTACCTATACCGTAACCGTCACCGATGCCAATGGGTGCTTTGGCACCGGCACCGTAACTTTCTCAAACCCTCCTGCCCTTACCTTATCCACCACATTCACGAATGTTTCCTGTAATAACAATTGTGTGGGAACCGCTACTGCAACCGCCGGAGGACGAACTCCGGGCTATACCTATTTATGGACCCCGGGCGGACA
>ERZ869936.183-NODE-183-length-76366-cov-7.606584_pt1 | contig 76366 bp, 64 predicted proteins | sample MGYA00520876_ERZ869936 | MGnify/ENA primary metagenome ERZ869936 (study PRJEB32218, sample SAMN09650985) | biofilter metagenome | isolation source: enrty point of leading RO module | place: Saudi Arabia: Thuwal, RO plant located on Red Sea | collected 2016-02-17 ... | reverse complement strand
CGTCACAAGAATTGGCCGCGGCCCCGGGAGGGCCGCAGCGGCGCACGAATTTTTTTCGGCGACGGCCCGCATGCAATTCCGCGCGCGTTCGGCGCAACGGTGCGCGCTTCCGCACGCATCTCGCCATGTACCCCGCTCGCCACGGCCCTGGCCACATCTGTTCAGCAAGTTACCTCGGCACGCCACGTAATACACCCTTGGTGCCAGCGAGGGTGGCCGACTTTCCTCTTGGAGTTTGCCCAGCCGCTTCGGTAAACTGGAGGGGTCGGGCAATTCGAACGCACACGGCGGCTTCGCGGCTTCATGTCTTATCGCTCGCTCAAACGTGTTCTCGGCGAAACCAGCCTCGAACGGAAGTGCCGCTTCCTGTTCGGTGGGTGTTTGCTCGTGTTGATCACCGGCAGCTTCTGGTGGTACGGCCGCAGCACCGAAGAGCTGGTCTACAAGGCAAGCCGGGAGAGTGCCCGCGGATTGGTCGAAACGATCATCGTGATGCACCATTGGAATATCTGGCAGAGCGACGACGACCAAAAGTCGGGCGAGCCGTTCTTGGACCTGGTCGAGGACTTGTACCAGGGTCTGGCCAGCCGCAACTACCGCTGGCGGTTTCTGAAGCCCAGCGGCCCGGACGGACCACAGGACGAATTCGAGAACAAGGTCATCAAGAATTTTCCGCTGCGCAAGACGATGTCGGCCGAAGACATCGCGGGCACGTCCGAGCCCGAGGCAATGGAGCGCCACGTGATCGTCGACGGCCAGCCGGAGTATCAGTACTACACGCCGATCCGGATCACCAACAACCAGTGCGTTCTGTGCCATGCCAGCCAGAGCATCAGCGCCGTCGAGCTGGGGCGCGAGATGGAGATCGGCGATCTGATCGCGATCTCGAAGGTGAGCTTGCCCGACGACGATACGCAGACTGCGCTGAGCTGGAACAAGGCCGTGCTGTTGGGCACGGCGATCATTACCGTGTTCATGGCGATGCTGGCCAGCTACGCGATCGTGCGGTATGTGATCGTCAAGCCATTGGCACACCTGCGCGACGTGAGCGATCGGATCAGCCGCGGCGACATCGCGCTGCGGGCCGAGTTGCACACCGGCGACGAGTTCGAGCGATTGGCCACGGCGTTCAACCGAATGCTGCGGCAACTGGCGTCGAATCAGGACGAGCTGAAACACGTCAACGACAACTTGAACGTCAAGGTCGACGAGCTGGCTCAGGCCAACATGCGGCTCTATGAGATGAATCGGCTGAAGAGCGACTTCTTGGCCACCATGAGCCACGAGCTGCGCACACCGCTCAACGCGATCATTGGCTTTAGCGACGTGCTGGAATCGATCGCCTCGCTCGACGACAAGCAAAAGCGCTACGTCAAGAACATTCAGACTTCGGGCAAGGTCCTGTTGGAAATGATCAACGACATTCTCGACCTGGCGAAGATCGAGAGCGGCAAGATGGAAGTCCGCCTGTCCGACTTCCGCGTCGACGGCGTGATCACGGCCCAGTGCGACATGGCCCGACCACTGACGGAGCGAAAGAACATCGACCTGGATTGCCAGATCCAAGCGGACCTGCCGGACATGTTCCAGGACCAGGCCAAGGTGCAGCAGATTCTGAACAACTTGCTGTCCAACGCGATCAAGTTCACGCCCGAGGGCGGCCGCATCACCGTCAGCGCGGAGCGCACGCCGGACAACTGGTTGTTGCTGCACGTTGCGGACACCGGCGTGGGCATCGCGCCGGAAGACCAGGTGTCGATCTTCGAGAAGTTTCGCCAGGGCAAGACGGCACTGGCGGGCGGAGACGCGATGACCCGCGAGTATTCGGGCACCGGGTTGGGGCTGTCGATCGTCAAGGAGTTGTGCAAATTGCTCGGCGGCGAAGTGTCGCTCAAGAGCGAATTGGGCAAGGGAAGCACGTTTACGATCCGCCTGCCGTGGACGCGAAGCGACGTGCCCAGCCGCGACGCGGATTTGCCCTCGGTTGCCGATGAGACGACCAAGTTCCGTCGCGTGGGCGCTGCGCAGCCGCTGCACATTTCCGCCGGCACGCCGAACTAAGATGCCGCCGCGCGGGGCCGATTGCCCGACGGCGATTCACTCGCCGTTCTTTTCCGCGAACAGATTCACACGCGGTATGCTGCGCACGAGCAGGCCGAGCTGCTTTGTCGAGCGGGGCGCCGCAAACTCGCGGAACCGACGGGCAACGCGCGAGCCCTACCGCCTTTGGCTGTGCTCGGCTACGATGGTCCGCCATGCATGCGAAACAAAAGAATTCCGCCGAACAACTGCCGAGCGTCGACCTGTACACCGACGGGGCGTGCAGCGGCAATCCGGGGCCAGGCGGATGGGCCTTCATCCTCCGCCATCCTAACACCGGCAAAGAGTTGGAGCGGGCCGGCGGCGAGCGCGAAACAACCAACAACCGGATGGAGTTGACCGCCGTGGTGCGTGGGCTCGAAGCGCTCAAGAAACCGTCGCACGTCACGCTGATGACCGACAGCGTCTATGTGGGTAAGGGGCTCAGCGAGTGGATGGCCAAGTGGAAGGCCAACGGCTGGCGGCGGCGCGAAGGCAAACAGTGGAAAGAGGTCAAGAACGAGGATCTGTGGCGCGAGCTTGACCAGTTGGCCGCGCGGCACCAACTGACCTACGTTCGCGTGGCCGGCCACAGCGGTCACCCGGAAAACGACCGCTGCGACGAGTTGGCCGTGGCAGCGTATCAGAAGTACCTGAAGCGCTGACGGTCGGCGTGGGGCCGCAATCGCCGACTGCCCGTGTTGTGCTTGTTTCGCGCCCGGGGACTCGTCCTGCTGGCTGCGTGCCGGATGGCCGGGGCACCGCCAGATTCGCCAACGCGCGGCGACTTTCTAGAATAGTTAGAATTGTCGCACGCTCGTTCTTGCAAGCGATCGGCCCGGCGGCGCGTTTTGTCGCGCGACGCTGACCGGCGCAGCGCTGTCCCCGTCTTGCGATTGGCCATGAACACCGCGCACACGGTCGAACTGACGACGCCCGTGCAGTTTCTCAAAGGCTGCGGGTCTGCGCGGGCCGAATTGCTCGAGCGGCTCGGCGTGACCACCGTGCGGGATCTGCTCTTTCTGTTCCCGCGCGACTATCAGGACCTGACCGACGTGCGGGCGATCGCCAAACTCGAAGAGGGAACGTTGGTCAGCGTGCTGGGCACCGTCGAGGAGATCGATCTGGCGGACCGCGGGTTTGGTCGATCGGTCTTCGGGATGCTCTTGCGCCAAGGTGACGACTACCTGCGCGCCGTTTGGTTCAACCAGCCGTATTTGCGCAACAAGTACCACGAGGGGCAGACGCTGCTGCTCTCCGGTCGACCGAAGCGGCGCGAGTCGCGCTGGGAAATGGTTCATCCGCGGGTGCAATTGGTCGAAGAGGATCAGGATTCGCCGCTGGGGCAATTGCTGCCGGTCTATCCGTTGACCGAAGGATTGGCTCAGCGCCACGTTCGCAATCTCGTGCGCCGCGCGGTCGACACGTGCACCGAATCGCTCGAGGAAGTCTTCCCATCCGAGTACTTGGAAGCGCACCGCCTGCTGCCGATTCACACCGCCCTGCCCCGGCTGCACTTTCCGGCGAGCCAGGCACAGTTGGACGAAGCTCGGCGGCGGTTCATCTATCAAGAGCTATTGATTCTGCAACTCGCGCTGGCGGTGAAGCGGCAACAGATTCACGACACGTTGCCAGCGGCGCCGCTCGAACGAACGCCGAAGATCGACGCGCGGATTCGCCGGCTGCTGCCGTTCGAGTTGACGCCGGGCCAGAACGGCGCAATCGACGAGATCGTGGCCGACATGCAGCGCCCTCATCCGATGAACCGGCTGCTCGAAGGAGACGTCGGCAGCGGCAAGACGATCGTGGCGGTGTACGCGATGCTGCTGGCTGTGGCCCACGGGGCACAGGTCGTGCTGATGGCGCCCACCGAAGTACTTGCCCGCCAGCATGTCGACACGCTCAGCCGCCTGCTGGCCGGCAGCCACACGCGGATCGGCCTGCTCAGCGGTGGACAGACCGCAAAGGCACGGCAATCGCTGCTGGCCGAAATCGAGTCGGGCGAAGTGCAAATCGTCGTCGGCACGCAAGCGGTCGTTTCGAGCAACGTGCCGTACCAACGGCTGGGGCTGGTCGTGATCGACGAACAGCACAAGTTTGGCGTGCGGCAGCGGGCGGCGCTCAAGAACGTTGCCGAGCAGCCGCACTACCTGGTCATGACGGCCACGCCCATTCCACGCACGATGGCGCTGACGCTGTTCGGCGATCTCGACGTCACGACGCTGCGCGACGCGCCGCCCGGGCGGCAATCCGTTCACACGTACCATGCCGCGGAAGCAGACCGGGACCGTTGGTGGGAGTTCTTCCGCAAGAAGCTGCGCGAGGGACGGCAGGGCTACGTGATCGTGCCGTTGGTCGAAGGCTCCGAGGAGATTCAGGCCGCGAGCCTCAGCGAGACGTACGAGGCGCTGGCCAACGGCGCGCTGGAAGCGTTTCGCTTGGGGCTGGTTCACGGCCGGATGTCGGCCACGGAGAAAGAGGCTGCGATGGAGGCCTTTCGCCGCGGCGAGACGCAAGTGCTGGTGGCGACCAGCGTCGTCGAGGTGGGTGTCGACGTGCCCAACGCGACGCTGATGACCATCGAAGGCGCCGAACGATTCGGTCTGGCCCAATTGCACCAACTGCGGGGCCGCGTGAGCCGCGGATCGCATCCGGGTTATTGCACGGCATTTTCCAACGCCACCACCGATGACGCCACGGCCCGGCTCGATGCGTTTGTCGAATCGACCGACGGCTTTCGTTTGGCCGAGTTGGATTTCGAGCTGCGCGGGCCGGGCGAGATTCTCGGTACCCGGCAACACGGAATGCCGCCGCTGCGAATTGCCGACCTGGTGCGCGACGCGGCCGTCGTGGTCGAGGCACGCCGCGACGCGCAAGCGCTGGTCGCCGACGATCCGGGACTGTCACGAAGCGAACACGAACGATTGCGCCGGATGGCCCTGGTGCGGTACGGGCGGGCACTGGAATTGGGCGACGTCGGGTAGGCACCGCGCAGTTTCGCGGTGACTTTTCGCCGGCAAGGTCCCTTTCTTTCGCCCAAGTTTCGTGTGCCTCTTGCCGGCGGCCGTGCGTAGGGTAGAGTTCAAGGTACCGCCCAACTCACGTCGTCCGTAGTTTCACCCACGCTCGCACTTTCCGACTCGCCAAATGCAATCGCTGCTCGCCGCTTTCAATTCGCACTGGGAACCGCTTGTGTGGTTCGTACTGGGGATGTTCGCCGCCGTCGGACTGGTCGCCGTGCTGCATCCTCGCCGGTTCACGACGATCGTGCTGCGCGAAGCGGGTTGGGTCGAGTCCAGTGGCGCGTCGGCCAGCGACGAACCGGCCAGCAGCAGCTTCTACGTGCAGACTGCCTGCCGAGTATTCGGCATCGCTCTGTTGGGCGGAATCGTGGCGGTTGCCTACCTGCTGGGTCAGCGGTAAACAGCGTAGCACGGCGTTGCCACAAGCCGGTCAGCCGGACGACGCTTCGCGCGGGCCGACTGCTAACGCGCACCGCGGCGCTTGCTCTTGTCCGCACCAGAGCGTAGCCTGGACCACCATGACCAAGCTTCGACCGCGATGTGTGATCCTTTGCGGCCTGCTGCTCTGCGCGGCATGCCCACCGTCAGCGGCGGAGGAACCGCCGACCGAAAAGGCGATTGCGCCCGATGGCTGGCAGCCGAATTCGCCACGCGACGAGCTGCGGCCCGAGTTCCGGTTCTTGCCCGACGGAGGGCACGGCGGCGCACCGCGATTGGTGATCGCCGCCGACGAGCGACCGGGATTGCACGGCTATTGGTCGCGCACGTTTCCAATTCGCGGCGGACAGCACTACCGCTTCGTCGCGTATCGACGCGTCCAAGGTGTCGATCTGCCGCGGCGCAGCGTGCCAGTGCGCCTGCTTTGGCAGGATGACAAAGGACGCAAGGTGGCGCGCGACGAACCGGTGACCACCAATCTCAACCGGGGTCGCCGGGCGTTGGCCGAAGCGGAGCATCCACCCGACCGAACCACCGATGCCGACGGTTGGACCGAAGTGTCCGGTGTGTTTCGCGTGCCTGAAAGCGCCACACGGGCCGTTGTCGAGTTGCACCTGCAATGGGCCACCAATGGACAGGTGGCGTGGAGCGATGTTTCGCTCGAGCCGTCGAGCGCTCCGGCGCCGCGCACGGTCCGACTGGCCACCGTCCACTTCGTGCCTAAGGGCAAAACGCCGCGCGAAAACCGCGAGCAGTTCGCACCCCTAGTAGCCCAAGCCGCCGAAGCGCGGGCCGACTTGGTCGTGCTCGGTGAAACGCTGACGTGGATCGGCTCGGGCAAGCCGTATCATGCCGCCGCCGAACCGATTCCCGGGCCCTCGACGGAGTATTTCGGCACGCTGGCCAAGAAGCACGGTCTGTACATCGTGGCCGGACTGGTCGAGCGCGACCAGCACCTGGTGTACAACGTGGCCGTGCTGATCGATCCCGACGGCAAGCTGGTCGGCACGTATCGCAAGGTCACGCTGCCCCGCGGCGAGATCTCCGGCGGCATCGCACCCGGCGACGACTATCCGGTGTTTGACACGCGGTTCGGCAAAGTCGGCATGATGGTCTGCTATGACGGGTTCTTTCCCGAGGTGGCCCGCGAGTTGACCAATCGCGGGGCGGAAGTCATCGCCTGGCCGGTGGCCGGTTGCAATCCGCTCTTGGCCCGTGCCAGGGCGTGCGAGAACCACGTGTACTTGGTGTCGAGCACGTACACCGACGTCGCGATCGATTGGACGATCACGGCGATCTACGATCGCGAAGGCCAACCGATCGCGCAGGCCAGCAAATGGGGAACGATTGCCGTTGCCGAGGTCGACCTGGCCGAGCCGACGTACTGGCACAACCTGGGCGACTTCAAGGCGATGATCGACCGGCATCGGCCGCCGGCCGCGACGGACTAGTCGGCCACCGCAGCGCAGGCGGGCACTGACTCCTCGCCGGCCGATTCGCGGCGCAAGACCACCGCGGCGGCAATTGCCACGAGCAGAATCAGGGCGGCGTAGATCATCGTCGGCGCCGCGTCGTCGCCGACGGCCGGCAGCACGGCCTTGACCCAATTCTCGGTGGCATTGAGCGATGCGTGCAGCACGCAGCAGATCATCAGGCTACCGCCGGTGCGGATCCACACCAGCGTGAACAGCACTGCCAGCGCGACGGTGTAGACCGTAAATAGCACGAACATTACGGCGCCGCCTTCTTTGCCGTCGGCGAGTCCCCAAAACGCCGGCGCGTGCCAGACGCCCCAGCAGAGTCCGACGAGCAGGCTGGCCACCAGCGGTGAGCGCCGCTCGAGCAACCGCGGCAACATAAACCCGCGCCAGCCGATCTCTTCGCCCAGTCCGCCGCCCAGGAAGAACCGCCACAGCAACAGCGGAATGAACGTGAGCAGGGCCGCCGAATTGATTGCCAGCGATTCCCCGCCGACCAATTGCCAGTTGGCCACGGCAACCGTCCACAGGGCCCAAGGACCAACCAGTGCCGCCAGCCACCAGTGGATCGGCACCCGGGGGCTCATGGCGGCCGCCAGACCTCGGCCCGTCTCCCGACCTCCGCGGCACACGATCATCATGACCACGCCGGCCAGCGACGGTCCAAACTTGGCCAGCGTGTCCAGCAGGAATCGCGTGCCGTAGGGCGCTGTGGGCGAGACCTGCTGTGCAGCGCCTGCTGCCGCCCAGGAGATGGCGATGGCCAGCAGCACAAAGCTCGACAGGGGATAACGGCGCAATAGGTTCATCGGTCGATCCTGGCTCAAGCCGAGCGTGGTCCGTCCGTCCGGCGCAATTTGACCTCGGCAACGTTGGACTCGCCCCAGCGGCCATCCAACGGGTATTCTATTCGTCGCGGTACGGCGTTTCTTGATCGATTGCAACATCTCACCAATCCGTGCCACGACGCGCGAACAAGTGTGGCCATGCCCGAAGAAACCAGCTTTCGCATTGCCTTGGCGGTAACCCTAGCGCTCACGATCGCCACGGTGCTGCCGTTTCGGCTGCGAGCGCGCACCGATGAAAAGTTCGATCGCCGGCGCGAGGGCCTTGCTGTGGCGATCGTGCTGCGGTTGGGCGGCGTGGCCCTGTGGGTCTTCGTGCTGGCCTATTTGATTCGTCCGCAGTCGATGCACTGGGCCATGCTGCGTTTGCCCGACTGGGTCCGCTGGTGTGGTGTGGTGGCCGGCGTGCTCTGCTGCGCCATGATGTGGTGGACGTTGCGAGCACTGGGCCGAAATCTGACCGATACCGTGGCAACGCGCCGCGATGCGACGCTGGTCACGAACGGGCCGTATCACTACGTCCGGCATCCATTCTACGTCGGCGCGGGCCTAATGATGCTCTCGGTGACGTTGCTCACTGCCAGCGCGGCGATCGGAATCACCAGCCTGATCGTGTTGGCGCTGTTGGCCGCGCGCACGCCGAAAGAAGAGCGGCAGTTGCTAGCTACGTTTGGCGAATCGTATCGGCGGTACCAGGCCGCGACCGGCGCGTTTTGGCCGAAGCTCCGGCGCTAGCCGACCAGCGGGGTTAGTCTTCAAACACCATTCCCGTCAGTTCGGCCAGGTGCTCGTCGCCCGGATGGCGTGAATCACTCGATGCCAGGATGATCACGGTGTCTTCGTCAACGAATCGCCTCAAGGCGGCGAAGAAGATGGTGTTGCTGCCGTCATGGCGGATTAGTCTGGTGCCGCGATCGGTATTTGTTAGGAACCAGCCATAGCCGTACTTGAGCTTACGCTGTTGCGACACCATGGCATACGGAGTGAACATCTTGGCCTTAGCCGCTTCGGAGAGGATCGCGTCGCCCAACAGGGCCCGATGCCAGCGGTACATGTCCTCGGCCGTAGACAGAACACCGCCGTTGGCCCGCAAATTCCACGATGGCCCGTCCTCGGCCCACGGCTTGTCGATGGGCGATCCCCAGTCGATTCCATAGTTGAGCACGCCGCGGGCCATGACCACCTTAGACCAGTCGGGCAGGCGATAGCCGGTGTGGTGCATGCCGGCCGGCTGCCAGAACGTTTCATGCAGGTACGATTCGTACGGCTTGCCGGAGGCGATTTCGACCACGGCGCCCAGCACGCTGTACCCGCCGTTCGAGTAACTGAACCGTTCGCCTGGCGGCGCGACGACCTTCATGGCGAAGACGTCGCGCAGGGTCTCGTCGCGCGAAAAGACTTTGTAATCTCCCTCCACCTCTCCCTCGAGGCCGGAGGTGTGCGTCAGCAGGTGGTGCAGCGTGAGATCTTGTTTGTCCGGCGGCACGTTGTCGAAGAACTTTGTCAGTGTGTCATCGGTCGACAGCTTACCGTCCACCTCCAGCCGCATGATGGCCGCGGCGGTAAACTGCTTGGTGATCGAGCCGATGTCGAATACGGTTTCGGACGTGAACGGCACCTTGTTCTTGATCCAAGCGTAACCGTATCCCTTCGACAAGACGATCTTTCCCCGGCGCTCGACCAGCAGCACGCCACAGAACCCCTTTTCGGCCTGCGCGGACATATGGCGATCGAGTTTGCGGCCAAGCGGGCCATCGACGACCTCGGCCGCCGGCAGCGTCGTAGTCCAGACGATGGCCAGGCCGCCGGCGATCGCGCGAAGGGGCCGTTCGTGCATGGTGGTCAGCTCCGGGGCTCGTGGTGTCGTGCTGTGTGCGCGAATTCGTGGCGCGATCAACAGTCCATTCGTTGCCGGTCGACGGATCTTGGCCGCTTTCGCGCGCCGCGGCTGAAAGGCTAGCCAACCGCCAGCGGCTCGGCCGCGGACCACTCGGTTCCGTCGCGCACCACGCGATGGTAGAGCGTGTCGCGCTCGATCGGCTCGCGGCCTGCCTCGGCGATCAAACGGCGGATGTCGTCCACGCTGAGCACTTCAGGCGTGGTGGCACCAGCGTCGTGATAGATCAATTCGTGGCGCACCGTTCCGTCCAGGTCGTCGGCGCCGTAGGCCAGCGCGGTTTGCGCCGTGCCGATCCCCAGCATGATCCAATACGCCTTGATGTGATCGAAGTTGTCCAGCATCAGCCGCGATACGGCCATCGTGCGCAAGTCGACAATGCCCGAGGCCTTCGTGATGTGGTCCAGCCCGGTGTTGTCGGGATGGAAGGCCAGCGGGATAAACGTTTGAAATCCGCCCGTTTCGTCTTGCAGTTCGCGGAGGCGAATCAAGTGATCGACACGGTGAAACGTTTCTTCGATGTGGCCGTAGAGCATCGTCGCGTTGGTGCGAATGCCAAGCTGATGGGCGGTGCGATGGATGTCGATCCAGCGGCCGGCGTCGGCCTTGTGCTCGCAGATTCGGTCGCGCACTTCGGGATGGAAGATCTCCGCGCCGCCGCCCGGCAGGCTGCCCAGCCCGGCATCTTTCATCTCGCTCAGGATCGAGCGCACGTCGCGCCCTGTCATCCGGGCAAACCAGTCGAGTTCGACGCCCGTCCACGCCTTCAAGTGCAGCCGGGGATAAGCTTCGTGCAGGATGCGGATCAGGTTCAAGTACCAGTCGTACTTCATCTGGTGGTGCAGCCCGCCGACGATGTGCATTTCGGTGGCGCCGCACTCGACCGCCTCGCGCCCGCGAGCCAGCACCTCGTCGTCGCTCATCAGATAGCCCTTGGGGCTACGCAAGTCGGAACGAAACGCGCAAAACACGCAGCGATATACGCAAACGTTGGTGGGGTTCAGATGCGAGTTGATGTTGTAGTACGCGCGGTTGCTGTTTTTGCGCTCGCGCACCAGGTTGGCCAACTCGCCAACTTCGGGCAGCGGCACGTCGGGGCGGTACAAGAACATCCCCTCGTCGAACGACAGCCGCTCGCCGGCTTCCACCTTGGCGCGAATCGAATTCAGCGTGGGTTCAGGCGCTCGAATCATGGTTTCAACCGTCGGTTCATTCGTATCGCGCGGCCAACCGTCGGCTTTGGCCGGCCGTCGCTGTTAAGAATCTTAGCGTAACACGTTGCCTGACGTGAGCAAGTCCAAGCTGGCGACCAGAAACAGGCCGATGCTGACGATCGCGTTGACCTGAAAAAACGCGACGTTGACCCGATCCAGATCGTCCGGCCGAACCAGCCAATGCTCGTAGAGCAACAGCGCCGCGACCGCCGCGACGCCCAGACCGTAGATCCAACCCAGCGGCGGAAAGACCCACGGCAGCGCAATCAACAATAGGACCATGCCCAGGTGGCACGCCGCCGCCAACCGCAGCGCGCCGGCCACGCCGAGCCGCGCCGGCATGCTGTGCAATCCGGCCTGGCGATCGAACGCGACGTCCTGGCAGGCGTAGATCATGTCGAAGCCCGCGACCCACAGCAAAACGGCGCCGCCCAAAACCAGCGCCGGTATCACGTCCGTCGGGTCGGCCAAAACCTGCTGCCCACGGATCGCGATCCAGGCCGAGACCGGTGCCAGCATCAGCGCCGCGCCCAACCAAAAGTGGGCCGCCGCCGTGAAGCGCTTCGTGTAGCTGTAGGCCAGCAAGAAGATCAGCACTGGCACCGCCAGATACAACGGCAACCGGTTCGGCAGGAACAAGAGCGTGGCTGCGACAAAGGCGATCGAATTGACCGCCGCGAATACCGCGACCGCGCCGAACGACAGCACGCCAGCCGGCAAATGCCGCTTGGCCGTGCGCGGGTTGTCCGCGTCGATCCGACCGTCGGCGATGCGATTGAACGCCATCGCCGCGCTGCGGGCCGTGACCATGCACAAAACGATGCCCAGCAACTCCTGCCAGCGCCACGCCACCGGCGGATCGCTCCGTGCTCCCGCGGTCCAAGCCATCACGGCCGCCAACAGCGCAAACGGCAGCGCGAACAGCGTGTGGCTGAACCGGATCATTTCCAGAATGTGGCGCAGTTGTGCGAGCATGAATGCAACAGTGTCGGATTCGGTCGGTGTGGCTATTTGCTTCCCCAACGATGCACCAGCGCGTTCTCTACCCCCAGCGCGTCGCAAATCCGCGCGACCACAAAGTCAACCAGGTCGCCGATCCGCTCCACGCCGTGATAGAAGCCAGGCATGGCCGGCAGTACCACCGCTCCGGCTTCGGCGGCGCGGCGCATATTCTCCAAATGAATCGTCGAAAGGGGCGTCTCGCGCGGCACGACGACCAGCCGGCGGCGCTCCTTCAGATGGACGCTGGCGGCACGATGAATCAAGTTCTCACCCGTTCCGTGCACCACCGCGCCCAGCGTGCTACCGGAACAGGGACAAATCACCATGCCGGAAGTTAGGAACGAGCCGCTGGCGATCGAGGCCATGAGATCTCGGTGATGGTGATAGACCAGTTCACCCCTGCCGGCGCTCGGAACGGCTGCAGGCGGAGGCGGAGCCAGCGCGGCCTGAATCTCGCTCGGAAGATTCCGCTGTGCGCCGGACTCGGACGCAAGCGGCAAAGCGGTCAGGTCGAAGCGATCAAGATTGAGCTCGACGCGCAACTCCTGCCGCATCACCAGCGCGCCGGAAGGGCTGATCGAAAGATGAACCCGCGCACCGGTCGCCAACAGCACTTGCAGCAGCCGCATGGCATAGATCACGCCGCTGGCGCCGGTGACGGCCAGCACGATGTTCTGTCGGTTTTGCGATGCGCCGGGTGTCATTTCGTGCCTACATACAGGGTGGCCACGCCGAGGGTGAGCGGATGGTAGCGAACGTCACTTGCGCCGGCCGCCCGGATGCGCTCAGCCAGAGCCTCGCCCGAGGGAAACTCGCCGACGCTTTGCGGCAAGTAGTTGTACGCCGCGTGCCCGTTGCGCGAAACCGCTTGGCCGATGCGGGGCAGCACGTTGCGAAAGTACCACCCATACACGGCACGAAACGGCTGCCAGCGCGGCATCGAGAATTCCAAGACGGCGACGTGTCCGCCCGGGCGGCAAACGCGCACCATTTCGCGCAATCCGCGGTCGGTGTCGGTCACGTTGCGCAATCCGAACGCGACCGAGACAATCTGAAACGTGTCGTCGGCGAACGGCAAGCGTTGTGCGTCGGCTTCGACGAACGTGACGCGGTTGGCGGAGTCGTGGTCGATCTTGCCGCGACCAATCACGAGCATGGGGCGGCAAAAGTCCGCGCCCACGATCGCGACCCGGCCGGCCGACGCGCGGCTGTACGCCAGCGCCAGGTCGCCGGTGCCGGTACACAGGTCGAGTACGGGCGCGTCGCCCGTCGGCGGCACCTTGCGCACCGTGCGCCACCGCCAATAGACATCCACGCCCAGCGACAGCGTATGGTTCAGAAAGTCGTACCGCCCGGCGATTTCGCCGAACATGTTGCGGACGCGAGTTTCCGATTTGTCGACGACCATGCCCTGGTTCACGCGGTGTGGATGGCTGGGGAATCTGCCATGATAACCGGCCTGGGGCGGCCGCGCTAACCACCGAATCCGCCGCCGGCGTCCGCATGGACCGGCCAGACCCGCAGCAGCCCAACGGCCAATCGGGCATCTACAAGGGATCGGCCCAAGTGGCGCTCAGGCCGTACTCGCTCCAGCGCTGGGCGACACGTTGCTCGATCGGGCCGTCGCTGGCCGGACGTGCCGTCTCGGCGACGGTCGGATTGGCCGAGACTTCGGCGTGACCGCCCGCGGCGGCACCCGGTTCGCCGGGGATCTTGGTCGTGGCGTCGATGCCGCAGTGACGCGCCAATGCGCCCGGCGCGTCGTAGGCCGACGTCGACGAAGCCGGACCGTCGTAGAAGAACAGGTCGCATGCCGGATCGGCACTGGTTCCCATCGCCGACAGCACCGCCTGCACGTTGCGCACGTCGGTGTCGCCGTCGACCAGTACTAGAAACTTTGTCGAGCGCAGCGCGGCCGAGCCCCAAAGTGCGCTGGCCACCTGGCGTGCTTGGTGTGGGTACGTCTTGCGCACCGCGACAAACGCGTAGTGATGCAATCCGCCCAGAGTTGGAAGGTGGACGTCGACGACGCCCGGCGCGATCGTTTGCAGCGCCGGCAGCAGGACGCGCTCGCGCACTTTCAGCAGGACACGGGCCTCTCCAAACTCCTGAGCATCGATGACCAAGGGCACGAGCGGATGCGCCCGATGAGTAATTGCAGATACGTGAATTGCCGCCGCGCCCTGTTCGCGAGGCATGCCGTTGTGGCTCGTGCCGTTGGCCGCGTCACCATTTTCGCTTGCCGGATCCAGGTAGCCTTCGAGCACGACGTCGGCGTCGGCCGGAACGAAAAGCTCGTGCGTGCGGCACTTCACCAACTCGACCGGCTTGCCGCGCAGCAATCCTGTTAGGTGATAGTGGTCCACCTCGGCCGGAGGCTCCATGTTCGCCGCGACCGTGCCAGCCGGATCGCCGCCCACCACGATCGCCACGGGCATTTGTTGGCCGGCTTGTCGATACGCCTCCCAGTGTTGCCAGAATTCAGTTTGCCGTCCGTCAGTGACTGCCAGCCGGTTGATGCCGGTTGCCTCGACCCGGCAGACGCTGGCGCGGTGATGCTCGGCGGTGAGTGGATGCGTGACGATCCGGGCAGCGGGCAGCGCGGGCGCCGCTTCGCTCGGGCCCTGCGTGACCAGCGGCAGCGTGTCCAAGTCGACGTCGCGCCCCAAACAGACGACCTGTTGTGATAGCCCACTCTTGACCACCTTGGGTCGAAACCGGTCGGCGCCGGTTGGATCGTCGCTGGCTCGAAGCCGCTCGAACCAGTTGCGCGGTGTGTGCTCGTCGATCAGGGAGTTTAAGCGCGACGGAATCGCGTCGATCGAATCAATCTCGAGCGCGCGGCAAACGCGCGTTTCGCTTCCCAACAGATTGGTGACCACGGCAAACGCCCGGCCGCGCACTTGCTCAAAGAGCAGCGCCGGACCGTTCTGCCGGGCGACGCGGCGCGTGATCTCCGCGATTTCCAGCGCGCTATCGACCTCGGCCGTGATTCGCGCAAGTTGCCCACAGCCAGCCAGGTCTTCCAGGTAGTCTGCCAGCGCCGCGTTAGCCATCGCCGCATTGTAGCGGCACGGGGCAAAACCGGGCAGACGACTTGCGGCGCTACGCTATCATGAGGGCGTTACCCGTGAGCCAGGAGCGTCCGCGTGCGCCGATTGAGTGTCCATGCCCTGCCCGAGCATGTCCCGCCAGATGCCTTGCAGCACGCCACGGCGGTGGTGATCGACGTGCTGCGGGCGACCACGTCGATCGTCACCGCGCTGGATGCCGGGGCCCGGGCGGTGATTCCATGCATGACGATCGATGAAGCGCAGGCGGTCACGGCCGGATTGTCCGTCAAGGAAACGCTGTTGGCCGGCGAGCGCGGCGGCCGGCCTATCGTGGGGTTCGACATGGGCAATTCACCGGCGGAATTCGTGCCCGAGCAGGTACGTGGCAAACAAGTCGTCTTCACCACCACCAACGGCACGAAAGCCCTGCTGCATTGCCGCGAGGCGCTCGACGTGCTTGTGGCGGCATTTGCGAACCTGTCGGCCGTGTGCGAAGTCCTGACTGGGCGGGACGCGGTCGACGTGATCTGTGCCGGAACCGACGACGAACCGACCGACGAAGATCTGCTGGCCGCCGGCGCGATCGTCGATCGGCTGGCATCGGTCGGCGACTGGCAGACCAACGACGTCGCCGACGCGGCGCGCAATCGCTGGCGCGACGTCGCGGGCAGCGCGACGGGCGACGAGCTCCACGCGCGACTTCGAGACGCGCTTGGCGATTCGCGCGGCGGGCGGAACCTGATCGAGATCGGCTTGGCCGCGGACATCGACGCGGCCGCCCGTTGCGACACAAGTCGGCTGGTGCCACGCTACGACGTGGCCCGTGGTGAAGTCGTCGCCCGCTAAGCGGCGCGCTGGCCGAGGTGGCATGGACCGCGCCAGGTGGCGCGGGGTACACTTGGACCTTTCGACCGCCATCGCCGAAGAATTACCCACAAGCCGCGTGAGGACGACCGACCACGATGGACATGGACAAGCTGGTATCGCTGTGCAAACGGCGCGGGTTTCTGTTTCAGTCGAGCGAGATCTACGGCGGGCTTAACGGCTTTTGGGACTATGGCCCGCTGGGCGTCGAGTTGAAGCGCAACGTCAAAGACGCGTGGTGGCACGACATGGTCACCGGGCACGACGACTTGGACGTGCCGGCCGGCGCGCCCGAAGCGTACGAGATGGTCGGCCTCGACTGCACGATCATCATGCATCCGCAGGTCTGGAAGTGCTCGGGCCACTACGACCTGTTCCACGACTACATGGTCGACTGCCGCGAGTCGAAACGGCGCTACCGGCACGATCAAGTCAATGGGCGCTGGGTGGAAGCCAAGGGCAAGCGGGCGTTTGTCGCCACGCAGAGTGGCGGCGACGAAGGCGTGGCCGAGGCGCAGCAGCGTGCGCTGAAGCTCTTCAACCTGCGCAATAAGGACGCCGAGCAACTCGCCTGGGACGGCCCGTTGGTTTCGCTGACCACGGTCGACGACTTTTCGCAAGTGCTCGGCCCCGACGCGAAGGAACTCGGCACGCTGACCGAGCCGCGCGAGTTCAACCTGATGTTCAAGACGTACGTCGGGGCATTATCCGGCGAGGAGGGCGCGGCCTTCCTGCGGCCCGAAACGGCCCAGGGCATCTTCGTCAACTTCAAGAACGTGCTCGACAGCAGCCGCGTCCGGGTACCGTTCGGCATTGCGCAGATGGGCAAGAGTTTTCGCAACGAAATCACGCCCCGCAACTTTACGTTCCGTTCGCGCGAGTTCGAGCAGATGGAGATCGAGTTCTTCTGCCACCCGGATGCCTCGCCCAAGTGGTACACCTACTGGCGCGATCGTCGTTATCAGTGGTACCTGGACCTGGGGCTGGCGGGCGAACGGCTGCGACTGCGCGATCACGACTCCGACGAGTTGAGCCACTATTCGTGCGGCACGGCCGACATCGAGTACGCGTTTCCGTTCTTGCCCGACGGCGAATTCGGCGAGTTGGAAGGTATTGCGCACCGGGGCGACTTCGATCTGCGCAGCCACATGGAGGGCAAGCTGGTTCGCCAGGGCGAGCAACTGGTCGTCGAGTCCGACGCCGACGGCAAGCCGCGCCATCGCGGCAGCGGCAAGGATCTGACCTATCGCGACGATTTATCCGGCGAACGGTTCACGCCGCACGTGATCGAGCCCTCGGCTGGCGCCGATCGGGCGACGCTCGCCTTCTTGTGCCAGGCATACACCGAAGACGAGGCCCCGGACGAGAAAGGCAAGATGCAAAAGCGGGTCGTGATGAAGTTTCACCCGCGGATCGCGCCGATCAAGGCCGCCGTTTTTCCGCTGGTGAAGAAAGACGGGATGCCGGAGATCGCCCAGCGCATTTACAAAGACCTCAAGAAACGGTTCAACGCGTTCTACGACGCGAAGGGGGCCGTGGGCCGCCGCTACCGCCGTCAGGACGAAGCCGGCACGCCGTATTGCATCACGGTCGACGGGCAGACGCTCGACGACCAGACCGTCACGGTGCGGGATCGCGACACGCTCAAGCAGTGGCGCGTGAAAGTCGACCAGTGCGCCGACGAAATCGATCGCTTGATCGCGGCGCCAGCCAGCGCGGAATGATGCGGCACCGCGACCGGATCGCCATCTGTGTGTGGCTGGAGGCGTTTCCGCGAAGACGATCCTGCCCCGAGCACGATCACTGGCACGCAGGTCCCGCGAGCAATCCATGAGCGACGATTACTTGTTCGTCTACGGCACGTTGCGGCGGAATGCCGGGTATCCGATCTACGAGTATTTGCGGACCACCGCCGAGTTCGTCGCCGACGCCACGCTGCAAGGCCGTCTCTACTTGGTGTCGACGTATCCCGGGGCGGTCACGTCGACCGACCCGCGCGACCAGGTGATCGGTGAGATCTTCCGCCTGCACGACAGCGACGAGGTCTTGCGCCACTTGGACCAACACGAGGGGTGCGGGCCCGGCTGTGCGAAGCCGGCCCAGTACGTCCGACAATTGCACGAAGTGCGACTGGTCGACAGTGGCGAGAAGCGCACCGTTTGGGTGTATTTCTACAACCTGCCGGTGGAACATCTGCGGAGAATCGCCTCGGGCGATTTTCTTGACACGTTAGAAGAATCGTAGATTATGCCGGCGCTGCGCGGCCTTGTCGTAGGTTCGGCCGCGCGAAGAGCTATCCGGCCCGGGACGCGCCGGCCAGCACGTGCCGCACGAAACGACCCATCAGCGAGTTGGCTTCCGGCGTTTCGCGGAGGCGATCCGCGAACTGCTCCAGCGTGAGCCCCAGCAGCCGTTCGACGTATTCCGGGTATTGGACAACGCGCTCCAGCAGTGCGGCGCGGTCCAGCTCCGGGTGGAACTGCGTGCAATAGATCGGCCGATCGGCGAACGCAAATGCTTGATGTGCGTTCCGTTCGGACGAGGCCAGATGGACCGCGTCGTCAGGCAGCCGAGTGACGATGTCCTGGTGGCCGAGCTGCGCAGCAAACGTGGGCCACGCGGGGCCGATCACCGGATCGTCGCGGCCGACGTCGGTCACGTGAATGTCGAACGTGCCCACTTCGGCCCGAGAGACGTCGGTGATCACCTCGCCGCCAAGCGCCAGGGCCATTGCCTGAAATCCCCAACAGGAGGCGAAGGTGGGCGTGCGGGCCTCGTAGAGCGCGCGCATCGCGTCGAGCGCGGCGGGAAGCCACGGTCCGCCCTCGGCAACAGAATAGTCGCCGCTGCCGCCCATCAGCACGACGTCGGCATGCCGCACACGATCGCGCGACGGTACTTCGTGGATCAGGTCGAGTACTTCGATCTGCTCCGTGCGGCAGCCCAGCGCGCGGCTGAAGCAGCGCACCTCTTGGTCGCGCATGGGATCGTCCGGCTTGCGAACCTGGAACAGCAGAAAGTGAAGACGGTCGGGCGTCATGGGGTGCAGTTTTGCGTCGCGTGGTTGATCGGCGGGAGTCGGTCGGCTGCGGTTGCGACAGTCTTTGCTACGGCCGGCGCGCGGCACGGCGGCGCGTGGTGCCAATCGGATCGAACGAGCCGTGCGGCCGCGATTAGACCAACTCGCTGATCAGGCCGCGCTCTTCCAGGATATACCGTGGGCGGCCCGAGTGGTCATTGAACGTTTGTCCCGCGTCCATGCCCAAGTGGCGATAGACCATGGCCAGGATGTTTTCCGGCCGATACGGTGCTTCGGCCGGCACCTCACCCTTCTGGCTCGACGCGCCTACGACCTGTCCTACGCGCAGCCCGCCGCCGGAGAGCATGACGCTCATCAGGTTGCCCCAGTGATCGCGGCCCGGGGTGCCCTGTTTGCGGCCGTCGTTCATGCGCGGCGTGCGACCAAATTCCCCCATCGCTACCACGAGCACGTCCTGGTCCATTCCGCGCTCGTACAGATCGCTGATCAGTGCGGCGACTCCGGCGTCGAACGGGATGCCGCTGCGCTCCATCCGTTTGCGCAGATCCCAGTGCATGTCCCATCCGCCGGCCCGCACGGTTACGAACGTCGAGCCGGCCTCGACCAGGCGGCGCGCCAACAGCATGCTTTGTCCGACGGTTGTTCGTCCGTAGCGATCGCGCGTCTTCGGATCTTCGCGCTCCAGATCGAACGCGGCCCGGGCCCGATCGCCCGCCACGATGTCGAACGCCTGGCGCGTAAAGTCATCGACCGATTCGGCCACGCCGCGGGCGTCGAGAATGCGGCGCGAGTCATCGAATGTTTGCAGCAGCCGGCGACGATTCGAGATCCGCTTCACGTCCAGTCCACGCGCCAGCGACAGATTGCGGACTTCGAAGTTTTTCTTGTTCGGGTCTCCGCCCGTGGCGAACGGATTGAATCCGTGCCCCAGCCATGCCGCATCGCCGTAGCGCATCACGCTGGGGATCGCGACGTAGGCCGGAATGCCCGGCGCGTTCGGTCCGCGCAGCTTGGCGACGATCGAACCGGCACAGGGCATTTCGTTGTCGCGGTTCTGGCGGTCGCGCAAGTAGTAACCGGTCTGGGCCAGGTGCGACGAGGTTTGGTGGCTGCCCGAGTTGTGGTGCATCGAGCGGATGATGGCCAGCTTGTCCATCACCTTGGCCTGGTGGCTCATCGCTTCGCTCAAGACGACGCCTGGGATGCGCGTCCGCGCCACGTTGTAGATCCCGCGAAACTCGGCCGGCGCGTAAGGTTTCGGATCGTACGTGTCGTGTTGCGCGGGTCCGCCGGCCATCTCGAAGAAGATCACGCTCGTCTTCGGCGCGGGCCGGCCCGCCTTGGCCGCTTCGGCCCGATGGCGCAGCAACGCCGGCAGCGTCAACCCGCCCAGTCCCAGGAAGCCGGCCTTGAGAAAATCGCGCCGGGCAACGCCGTCGCAATACGCAGATTGTTTGCCTCGCAACTCGATCATGACCACCTCTGCCGTCGGATAGAGGGTTTCGGTTGTGGGCCGTCAACGCGGTGTGATGTCGTCGGTGGGAGACGCAGCGGCAAGGTCATGCGGCCACCCGCACTGCGCCTGACGAGGGATTGTACACGAAATCCGGGCCGGCTCGCAATTAGAGCCTGAGTGCGGCTGCAGCGACGAGCGAATCGGCGCGGTTCGCACGTCAATGCGGGCCGAGAGGCGGAAATACAGCGAACGGCCGCGCTTGCTGCGGTACTGCTCGTTGCAGCTACCGCTTGGGCTCGTAGCCCAAATTCGGCGCGAGCCAACGCTCCACATCCTCGACGCTCATTCTCTTGCGCCCGGCGTAGTCTTCGACCTGCTCGCGCGAAATCTGCCCCACGGAAAAATAGCGCGCTTCGAGATGGCCAAAGTACCAACCACTGACCGACGCGGCGGGCGTCATCGCAAAACTTTCGGTCAGCCGGATGCCGGTCGCATTTTCCGCGTCGAGCAACTCGAATAACGGGCCCTTCTCCGTATGGTCGGGACAGGCCGGATAGCCGGGCGCGGGCCGAATGCCTCGATACGCCTCGGCAATCAACTCGTCATTGGTCAGCGCTTCGCCGTCGCCGTAGCCCCACGCGATCCGCGCCTCGCGGTGCAAACATTCGGCGAAGGCTTCGGCCAGCCGATCGGCCAAGGCCTTGACCATGATCGCGCCGTAGTCGTCGTGGTCGGCTTCGAACTGACGGACCAGCGCGTCGACGCCATGCCCGGCGGTGACGGCAAACGCGCCGACGTAGTCTTCGCGGCCAGAATCGGCCGGTGCGACGTAGTCGGCCAGCGCGCGAAAGTGCTCCTGGCCCTTGCGCTGCCACTGCTGGCGCAGCGTGTGGATCCGCATGACTTCGTCGCGGCGCGACGCGTCGGCGAATAGCGCGACATCGTCGCCCACCGCGGCGGCCGGCCAAAAACCGAACACGCCGCGGGCCACGAGCAGCTTCTCGGCCACGATGCGATCCAGCAGCTTGCGGGCATCGTCGAACAGCCGGGTCGCCTCGTCGCCGGCCTGTGGGTCGTTGAGGATCTGCGGATACTTGCCTTTGAGTTCCCACGTCAGAAAGAACGGCGACCAGTCGACGTAGTCGACTAGCGTTTCCAGCGGGAACGCATCGAGCACGCGCGTGCCGGTAAACGACGGCTTGTCGATCCGCCAGGTGCTCCAGTCGGTAGGCCATCGCCGTTTGACCGCGTCGGCGTACGGCACCAGCTCGACTTTCTGCTGCCGCTGCTCGAACGAAGCGACCAGCGACGCCTGCTCTTGGCGGTTTTGGTCCTCGAACGCGCTGCGGTGCTGGGGATTGATCAGTCGGTCGACCACGCCCACGCTGCGCGACGCATCGACGACGTGGACGGTCGCCTGCTCGTAGGCCGGCGCAATCTTAACCGCGGTGTGTTTGGCGCTGGTCGTAGCGCCGCCGATCAACAGCGGAATGTCGAAGCCCTGCCGCTGCATCTCGCCGGCCACGTGAACCATCTCGTCAAGGCTGGGCGTGATCAGGCCCGACAGCCCAATCATGTGCACCCCTTCCTTGCGGGCCGTATCCAGGATCTGTTCACAGGGAACCATGACGCCCAGATCGATGACTTCGTAGTTGTTACAGCCGAGCACGACGCCGACAATGTTCTTGCCGATGTCGTGAACGTCGCCTTTGACGGTGGCCATCAAAACCTTGCCGCGCGTTGACTGCGCAGCGGCACCGGCCTGCTTCTTTTCTTCCTCCATAAACGGAAGCAGGTAGGCCACGGCCTTCTTCATCACGCGGGCACTCTTGACGACCTGTGGCAGAAACATCTTGCCCGCGCCGAACAGGTCGCCAACGGTCTGCATGCCGCTCATCAGCGGACCTTCGATCACGTCGAGACAGCGGGGCAGCTTTTGCCGGGCCTCTTCGGTGTCCTCGTCGATGTAGTCGACGATTCCCTTGATCAGGGCGTGGGCCAGGCGCTCTTCGACGGTGCCCTCGCGCCAGGCCAGGGCGGCCTTTGCGTCGCCTTCGCCACCCTTTTGCTTCACCGTTTCGGCATGTTCGATGAGCCGTTCGGTGGCGTCCGGGCGGCGATTGAGGATGACGTCTTCGACCAACTCGCGCAACTGCGGATCGATATCGTCGTAGACGGCCAGTTGTCCGGCGTTGACGATGCCCATGTCCAGCCCGGCATTCACGGCGTGGTACAAGAACACGGAGTGAATCGCTTCCCGCACCAGGTTGTTTCCGCGGAACGAGAACGAGACGTTGCTCACTCCGCCGGAAACTTTCGCGCCCGGACAGCGTTTTTTGATTTCGCGCGTGGCCTCGAAGAAGTTCACCGCGTAGTCGTTGTGCTCTTCGATGCCGGTGGCGACCGTGAGAATGTTCGGGTCGAAGATGATGTCCTCGGGCGGCATCCCGACCTGTTCGGTCAGCAACCGGTAGGCCCGTTCGGCGATTTCGACCTTTCGCTCGGTGTCGGTTGCTTGGCCTTGTTCGTCGAAGGCCATGACGACCACCGCCGCGCCGTAACGGCGCACGAGTCGCGCCTGGCGCAAGAACGCCTCTTCGCCCTCTTTGAGGCTGATCGAATTGACGATCGCCTTGCCCTGCACGCACTTCAGCCCCGCTTCGATGACCGACCATTTCGAGCTGTCGACCATGATCGGCACGCGCGAAACTTCCGGCTCGGCGGAGATCAGGTTCAAAAAGCGCGTCATCGCGGCTTCGCCGTCGAGCAAAGCCTCGTCCATGTTGACGTCGACGATGTTGGCGCCGGCTTCGACCTGTTGGCGCGCGACCGAGACGGCCTCGTCGTAATCTTCGTTGAGGATCAGCTTGGCGAACCGCTTCGAGCCGGTGACGTTAGTCCGCTCGCCGATCATGAGGAAGTTACTGTCCGGGCGTAGCGTGAGCGACTCCAGTCCGCTCAAGCGTGTCAGCGGTTCCACGCGCGGACGGCGTCGCGGAGCATGTTCGCCCACGGCTTCGGCGATCGCGCGGATATGATCGGGCGTCGATCCGCAGCACCCGCCCACAATGTTGACCCAGCCGTTGGCGGCGAATTCGCCCAGCGCTCGGGCCATCATCTCGGGCGTTTGATCGAACCCGCCAAACGCGTTGGGCAATCCGGCATTCGGATGACAACTGATGTAAATCGGTGCGATGCTCGAAAGCTCTTCGATGTAGGGCCGCAGTTTGTCGGGTCCCAACGCGCAGTTGATGCCGACGCTCAGCAGGTCGAAGTGCGCAATCGAATCCCAACAGGCCTCGACCGTCTGCGCAGAGAGCGTGCGCCCGCCCTCGAAGATCGTGAAGCTGGCCATCACGGGCAGCCGCGCGCCGGTCTTCTCGAAGAACTGATCGATGGCGAACAAGCAAGCCTTCATCACCAGCGTGTCGAACGCCGTTTCGCACAGCAGGATGTCGACGCCGCCTTCGACCAGCGCTTCGACCTGTTCGTAGTAGGTGGCCACCATCTGGTCGAACGTCGCGCTGCGATGGCCCGGATCGTTGACGTTGCCGGCGATCGACAATTGTTTGTTCGTTGGCCCGATCGACCCGGCGACGAAGCGCGGCTTTTCGGGCGTGCGCTGCGTCATTTCGTCGGCCGCACGACGCGCCAAGGACACCGCGGCCAGGTTCAACTCGCGCACGTGGTCCGACAAATCGAAATCGGCCATCCCGACGCTCGTAGCGCCGAACGTATTGGTCTCGACGATGTCGGAGCCGGCTTCGAGATAGGCGCGGTGGATGCCTTCGATCGCCTCGGGCTGCGTCAGGCAGAGAATGTCGATGAAGTTTTTCAGGTCGCGCGGATGGTCCGCAAACCGTTCGGCCCGGTACCCCGCTTCGTCGAACCGCAGCGCATGCACCATGGTGCCCATCGCCCCGTCGAGCAGCAGGATCCGCTCGGCGAGCAGCGTCTTGAGGGCTTGGCGGGTTCGATCTTCTGTAATGACGGCCATGGCAACCTGGGAGACGTAACGTCTTTTACAACAATGGTTTCTTACGGGCGGTTGGGCTCGCGGGGCGTTGGCGGCGAGGGGGTCCGCAGTCGGGATCGCCCGCAACGGGGCGACAGTCGGCAAGCCATGACAACTATCGCACAGACCCCCCATTGCCGCAAGATTGACAGCCGCCGGCGCCGGCTGCCTCGATTCGTGTAACGGCGTTGCGCGGTTGGGCTTACTTCCACACCGACGCATGCCGGCATGCCTTGGTTCGCACGCATTCGGCCGTGTCCAGATTCGGCAGCTTCGCCCGTATCGCGCAATCGCCCACTTCTAGCCATCGTGCCCGCACCCCGCAGACCGGATATGAGTCAAGATCGATTCGACCCGAACCGATAGAAGCTGTGAGGCGTGTTTTGCGCGGAAGGACCTGTCGCACGGAGACCAGGCATTAAAATGGCTGCTTTATCGGCAGTAAGTCACGCCGCCGACGCGGGTAACCCACCGGTTGCCGGGCTGGATCCGCCACAAGCCGAGCGCCTGGGGCACCCATCCACGACAGTCGACATTCCGCTGTCGTCGCCCGGCGGACAGTACCAACAACATCACCTGCGTCGCGACGCGCTACCGGAAACGCTCCTGCAACTGCCCGATTTGGTTGCTGCACGCCAATTCGCGGCCGACCGCTGGTCGACGCTCGGAAATCGCGTGTTTTGGATCGGGATCGTTCTCGGCTCGCTGGCGGCGATTTTGCTGCTCTGGAATCCGCGCGGCCGCATGCCGCGTCAAATGGAAGAAGCTCCGACGTGGGACGGCGCTGGCAGCATACCGCCATCGGCCCCTGCCGCCAGTATGGCGCCAGCCCGAGACGCGCGCGGAGAAGTTGCGCTGTGGCCGCCAACCACGACGGCGGCGGTGCCGCAAACCGGCGCTCCCGCGGAACACACAGCGCCCGCGTGGCCGAACGACGCTGCAAGCCAGCCGCCTGCGACAGGCAGCGGCAACCATCCTGACGGCGGTACGTATCCCGGTTCTGGCGCCGGCCAACAAGACAATGTGCCTGAACTGGCTCCTGAAGAGCAGGCCGCTCCTTCGTTCGATCAATGGAGCCGCCGCGCACCAAATGCACCCGTTGTGCCACACACGGCCGCGAATAGAGGCTCGGGGCGCTGGGACGGAACATCCGCCGGCGCGCGACCGGGCGAAGCGGTACCGACCGGCGATGTCTTCAACACCATGGAGAACCGATGAGCGCGCTGGACCGAGCCTTCATGAAAGCGTTCGCCGACGCCCCGGTTCGACCGAAGTCGTCCAGTGGCGAGGATCGGCAGCGTCCCGGATCGCCTCCGGCGCCGCACCTTCCGATCGCGCCGACTTCGTCGTCGGTTCCGATCGGCAGCGGGCCGAAGCTCGACCACTCTGTTGGAGAGATCGCGTTGGACGCACTGGTCATCGACCGACCGGCGACTGCGCCGTTGTCGGTCTTTTCCACCAGCGCGCCACCCGACATGAAAGAACCTTCGGGCATCGAGGTCGACGAACTGGCCTGGCCCGAAGAGAGTTGTGAATTGCTCGATTGCGCGGGTCGCGCTTGGGACCGATTCGTCGACCGACTGACCGAGAAGATGGCGGTAGGCGAAGCGTGCATCGCGTTTGCCAGTTGCGGGGCCGGCGCAGGACGCACGACGATCACCCTCTCGGCGGCCAAGCACCTGGCAGCCCGAGGTCTCCGCATCGCCGTGATCGACGCCGACTTCGAATCGCCGAACCTGGCCCAATCGTGTCGGATCACTGCCCAATCCGGATGGACCGACGTGGTGAGCGGTGCTCGCCAGCTCAGCGAAACTCTGATTACGGCCGTCGACTGCGGCGTGACGGTCGTGCCGTGCCGTGGTCGCGGTCAGGACGTCGCGCCGCTGGACGACCGTGTTCGGTTGGCGGCGGCGTTCGAATCCATGCGAGAGCGATTCGACTTGCTTCTTCTCGATACGGCACGTTTGGCCGACCAGGCCGCAGCCTTCGCGCTAGCCGACCTGGCCGAGGCGATCCGGCTGGACGCGGTGTATCTGATTCGCGACGCGCGCAGCACGTCGGAAGCGCGGTTGACGGACGCATGTGCCGCGCTTCGCGCGGGCGGCGTGCGACTTGGCGGTTTGATCGAAAACTTCGTTGATCCGGCAAACCTCGGCGATTCGTTGGTCCAGCTCAAGATGCCCGAGACGGCACGCCGCTGGCTCGCACGAAACCGCTAGCCCGGTCAAGGTGATACCCATGTACGAAGCGTATTGGCAACTGCATTCTCGGCCGTTCGACAACTGTACCGACGAGCCGTTTTACTATCCGAGCGAAGTCCATCAGGGCGCGCTGCTCAAGCTGCGCTACGTGGTGGAGAACGAGCGGGGCGCCGCACTGTTGGTCGGCAGCCCCGGATCGGGCAAGACGCTGCTCGTGGGCGAGCTGCGGCGCCAACTCGACGATCGCTACGATCCTTTTGTCCACGTCGTCTTTCCCATGATGTCGCCGCGCGAGTTGCTCGCGTATCTGGCCGGCGAACTGGGAGCGCTGGGCAATACGAACGTGTCGGTGTCGATCGATGAGAGCATTCGACGCCTCCAACATTTCCTCGCGGAGAACACGCGCCGGGGACACCATGCCGTCATCGCCATTGACGAAGCCCATCTGTTGCTTGAGTGCGAGGCGTTCGACACGCTCCGGCTGTTGATGAACCTGGAAGGTACGGGCAAGCCGGCACTCACGCTGTTGCTAGTTGGCCAACCGCAATTGCTGCCGGCACTGGAGCGGATGCCGGCGTTGGAGGCGCGGCTCGGCGTCAAGTGCCTGCTGCGACCATTCGACCTGGAAGAGACAATCAGCTACGTAAACCATCGGTTGACCGCCGCTGGGGCCGACCATGAGATCTTTGCCCCCGAAGCCTTGCAGGCGCTCTACGAGCTGACGGGTGGCAATCCGCGGCGAATCAATCGCCTTTGCGATCTGGCCCTGTTGATCGGCTATGCCGAGGAGCAGGTGCGGATCAACGCGCACCAGATCGAGGCCGTCTCGAACGAACTGGTGACCGTGACCCCCGAGTAGGGCTGCTCGGCGCCGCGCGGCATTGCACGACGCGCCGCGCCGCTTTGGGCAGACTTGCCGTCCATGTCCGCGCCTGATACCGGACGTGGTATGATCGGGCGCGTCATGTCTGACTCACGTGCCCATACCTTCCTTGCCGCGGTTGCCGTCACGTTGCTGTGCGGCGCGCTGCTGTTGGCCACTTCGCCGCGCCTGGCGATCGTGTGGGACGAGGGCGATACGATCCTCCGGGCGGAGCGCGTGTCCGAGGCCGTCGCCGCAGCCCGTGAGGACGGGTTGTCGGCCGTTTGGCCCGCCCTGAGGAGCGAAGTCAACTGGCAATACACCGTGGTTCGCGAGGGCCATCCGCCCCTGTCGGGCATGCTGATCGCCATCGGTCAGTGGATAACGCCCGAGGCCATGGACCCGCTCACGCGCGCACGCTTCGGACCGATCGCGCTGTTTTCGCTGGCGGCAGGCGCGATGTTCTATCGGCTGGTGCGCGACTATCGATCCACCGCCGTGGGCGTCATGGCGGTAATTGCACTGTTAACGATGCCGAGGGTCTTCGCGCACGCCCACTACGCAACGCTCGATGGGCCGGTAACCGCGTGTTGGGTGTTGGCCTGGGCGGCGTTCGTGCCGGCGAGTCGCGATTGGCGCTGGGCTGGCTTGTTTGGGTTGGCGCTCGGATTGGCGTTTTGCGCGAAATTCAGCGGCTGGTTGGCCGTGGTTCCCTTTGTCGTGTGGACCGCCATGTATCGCGATCGCGCGGCGATGCGTGCATTGGCAGTGGGCGTTCCTCTCGCGCTGGGCTTGTTTGTCTTGTTGAATCCGCCAATTTGGGACGGGCCGGTGGACGGAATATGGACGTTTCTCGAGCTGAATCTCAGCCGAGGGAATCGGCCCGAACACAACATCACGACCCAGTTCTTCGGCCGGATGCACGACTTGGACCATCCGCTGCCGTGGTACAACGCATTGGTGTGGACGGCGATCACGATCACGCCGATCGTGCTGCTATTGGGCGTTTTGGGCATCGTGGCCACCGTGCGACGTTGGCACACCGATCGGGCCAGTGCGCTGTTGCTGTGCAATTGGGCCACGATGATCGGCGTTCGCGCATTGCCGATGTCGCCGCCGCATGACGCTGAGCGGCTGATCCTGCCCAGCTTTGCCTTCTTTGCCGCGCTAGTTGGTGTGGGGATCGGTCGCGCGCTCTATCGCGACACGTTGCTCGAGCCGCAGCGCATTCCCGCCCAGGGTTGGGCCAAGGTGGCCATGGGGTTGGCAATCGCGGCCGCCGCGTTCGACACGTTCAACTACTATCCGAACATCCTCTCGTATTACAGCCGGATCATCGGTGGATTGCGCGGGGCAACCGCCTGCGGCATGGAGCCGACATACTACTGGGATTCGCTGGACGACGAGGCATTGGAGTGGCTCAACGAGCATACGCCCGATGACGAGCGCATCGTCTTCGGCGCAGCTTCGCCCCACAACATCGGTCTGTTGCAACGATGGGGACGTTTGAACACACCGACCGATGCCGGTGGCCGACGACGTTGGTACGTCTTGCAGCGCCGGCCGAGCGGCCTGGACAAGTACGATCTCCAACTAATCGAGAAGCACAAGCCCACGTTCCAGCGGACGTTGTCCGGCGTGCCGCTGCTAGAAGTCTACCGCTACGACGATTACCGCCGGTTGCTGGGCAGCCGCTATGGCGAACTGCCGCTGAGTGAGCCTTGAGTGGGCCGAGAGCGCTCGGCCGGCGTGCGTGTACGAGCCCACAACCTAGTACAGCCCTTTCATCGTGGCATAGAGATCCAGGTCTTCCCGGTCCCCGAGGATGGCAAACAACGCGCGGATTTGATTCAGGCCGTCGTGAATCAAGAACCCGGAATCGCGACCGAAGCTCTTGGCGCCCAGCACGTAGTAGTCCGGCTCTGGCGTACACAGCGTAGCGGCATTCCAAACGAACGGCTCGATCGGCCCAGAACCGCCGCGCGCCGCGGATCGTGCCCGGCCGACGGCGGCCGGGGCTTCGGTGGCGTGACACGCGTCGAATTGCAGCTCCCGACAAAGCGTCGCGTCGGGCCGATAGCCAACGTTGGCGATCACGCGATCGAATTCCATGTCTCCGCCGTGCTTGCCCGTCAGGGACACAGCGAATCGCTCCAGGTCCGGATGCCAAATCACGGCGTCGACCGTTGTTTCGCTGTAGAAGGTCACGTGGTTCGCGTCGTCGGCGGCCAGCCGATTCGCCACGCTGGCCAGTCGGTTCTGCCGTGCCAAACGAGCGTCCGTTGCGGCAATGACCGGCTCGGGCGATCGTTCGTCGCAAGCGTGTGGCGTGATCCATGTGATCCAGGTATCAGGCGCTTGGCTGGCCAGTTCACTCAGCGCGATCATGTTCGTGGCAGCCTCGATCCCACTGCCCACCAGCAACACGTTGCGGCTCGCGTAGCGGTCACGGTGCCGCCCCAAAATGTCGGGCAGACGGTATTCGATGTGCGACGTCGAATCCAACTCGCCGATCGCAGGCAGTCCGTCGGTTCCGAGCCAATTGTGATTGCCGAACGTGCCGGTGCAGTCGATCACCGCGTCGGCCGTCGCGACGTGTTCGCGGACGTGGCCGTCCGGCTGGGTCGTCGCCAGCAACAGGCGAAACTCGCGATCGCCGCGCGCCGATGAGTCAACTTCCTGCCCTTTGAGCAGTCCGGCCCGGCCGACCGCTTCGATCTGAGTTTGTTCGTGCAATCCGTCAGCCAGCAGATCGCTTCGAGACAACGGCGCGAGATACTGCGCGATGAACTCCTCGCCGGTCAGTAGTGCGTCTTCGTCCGGCGGGTTCCAACCCGGTTTCTGGGCCGCCAGCGCCGCCATGCCCAGCGGCGAACGATTCAACCCAAATGGCGTAACCATCCGCACGTGACCCCATTGGCGAACGTGGTCGGCAACGTGGCCACGTTCGTAGAGCGACACCTCGTAACCCAGGTAGCGGCCATAGAGCGCGGCCTCCAGGCCGACCGGCCCCGCGCCAAGAATCGCGATGCGGGCTGGAGTTTCAATGGCCATGCTGGAACCAAGTTGACGTTGGTGTTCGGCGCGGCGGCGAAGGTTGTTTAGTTCGTGGATACTCTCGGACGAAGGGCGCGCGACGCCGGTCGCGCTCGAGCGGTGACCTGCTGGCGATCGACGGAAAAGGGCGCCACGTCGACGTCAGTCGGCTCGCCGCGCATCATCTGGCCCATCACGACCGCGGTCCCGGTCGATAGTTGCAAGCCGCTACGAAAATGCCCGGCCGCGATCCAGACATTGTCGAGTCCCGGCAAGCGTCCTAAGTATGGATACCCATCGGCGGTTGCCGGACGCAGTCCGGCCCACGTTCGCTCGATCGGGGCGCTTGCCAGTTGCGGTACGAGCCCAATCGCGAAGTTCAGCACGCTTTGTGTGCCGCCGGCGGTGGTCGATCGATCGAACCCGACATCTTCTTCGGTCGAACCGGCCAGGAGGCGACCATCGTCGCGTGGCACCAGGTAGCGGCTGCCTTCGTTGACGATTCGCGAGAGAATCGGCCGCTCGGTATGGAACAAGACGATTTGCCCGCGCACCGGCTTGATGGCCAGATGGAGCCCAAGCGGCCGACAAACAGCGGCGGTCCACGCCCCGGCGGTCAGGCAAACCTGTCCGGCCGAAATCGAACCGCAGTCGGTTTGCACGCCGACGACCTGGTCGCCGCGGAGCTGAAAGTCGTGTACTTGGGTGGATGGGGTGATTTCCACGCCGCGCCGCGCACACGCGATCTGCAGTGCGCGCAGATGCCGCGGATTGCGGATTTGGCACTCGTCCGGCACCAGATAGGCCGAGCGGATGGGCACATCGGGGGCTAGGGCCGGTTCGTATTCGTCAACGCGGTTCGCTGCGATCCGTTCGGCGGCGATGCCCCGGGCCGCAGCCAACGTGGCGAACTGATCGAGTTGGACCGCGGCGGCGGCTTCTCGTTCCACGTAGATGGCGCCGCAGCGGCGATAACCGTTGTCGATGCCGGTCGTCTCGCGCAGCGCTTCGGACCAGTGTGGGTGGACTTCGTTGCTCAACGCGGCCAGTTGCTCAAGGGGATCGTCGGTCGCCGCGCTCGATGGCGGAAGGATCCCGGCCCCGGCCCACGAGGCCTCGCGCCCCGGCTGACCAGAGTCGACCACGCGCACGGTCTGGCCATGGCCTGCCAACTCGTAGGCGAGCGACAGGCCCACCACGCCTCCTCCTACAATCAACACGTCGGTCATCGGTGAAACCATGCGGGCCGCGGGCGAACCTGACGGCCGACATTCTACCGCGAGGCTGTCCGCTCGACGAGTCGGCAGGCCGACCCAACGCGACGCGCGCGGCCGCCATGACGCAGCGCGAGGGCCGTTTCGCGTGGCCGGCCGATCGCGACGTAACGCCCTGAATCTGCGCAGCTCAGCTCAACGGCTGGCGCGGCGGGCAAGTAGCCGGCGCAAGAGCAACTCGTCGATCCGGCCGCGAAACCGCTCCTTGCCGTCGATTACCACAACCGGCACGCATTCGTTGTAGCGATCGCGCCATTGAACGTCTTGATCGATGTCGGTGGTGCGAAACGACACTCCGTGCCGCCGCAGTACGTCGGCCGCCTCGTCACAAAGGTGGCAGCCCTGCCGCGTATATAGCATGACGTCGTTGGACGGTTCGGTCATGGTGTCGTGGTCGCTGGTTCGGAATCGTGCCGTGCGTGGTAGCACTCGGCGCTCGATATCGCGGCATTCGGCGAGAAAATCGGGCGCAAAATGGTTCCGCCGGCCAATATAGACTCTTTCGGATCGAATCGACCACGAGTATCCTCACGTCTGGCGGCGAAGTCTACCCATCCACCCGGCCCGCGGTCCCGGCAGCCGGCATGAGCAAGCCAGCGCTTGACAAGTTCTTGGCATTGGCCGAGCGCAGCCGGTTGGTGCCGACCGAAGCGCTCTGTGCGGCGGTCAATCAATGGAAGCAGCGGGCTTCCGCGTCGCACCACGACGACGCTCGCTCCTGTGCCGACCATCTCGTCGATACGGGCCTGCTGACGCGCTGGCAGGCAACCAAACTGCTCGAAGGACGGCACCGAGGTTTTTTTCTGGGCCGCTACAAGTTGCTCGATCATCTGGGTAGCGGCGGGATGAGCAACGTCTATCTCGCTGAGCACACGTTGATGCGGCGACAGGTCGCGGTGAAGGTGTTGCCGCGGCATCGCGTCGGCGATGGGTCGTACCTGGCCCGTTTTCATCAAGAAGGCCAATGCGTCGCGGCGCTCGACCACCCCAATATCGTGCGCGCCTACGACTTGGATAGCGAAGCAGACATTCATTACCTGGTGATGGAGTATGTCGACGGACAAAACCTGCAAGCGATCGTCGAGCGCTTTGGCCCCACCGACTTTTACACGGCAGCCGACTACATCGCCCAAGCGGCGCTCGGACTGCACGAGGCGCACGAAGCGGGAATCGTGCATCGAGATGTCAAGCCCGCCAATTTGCTGGTCGATACGCACGGCGTGGTGAAGATTCTGGACATGGGTTTGGCCAAGTATACGAAGCTGAAAACGCTCAGCAACGATGCCGACGCCGAACAAGTGGTGGGCACGGCCGACTATGTGGCGCCCGAGCAGACGGTCGACTCCGACGCGGTCGACCATCGGGCCGACGTCTATTCACTCGGCTGCACGCTTTATTTCCTGCTCACCGGCCATCCGCCGTTCACTTCCGGGACGCCGGCCGAGCGGATCGCCTCACATCAACGGGAGGCGCCGTCCAACTTGTTGGACGATCGGCCCGACACGCCTGCCACGTTGGCGCGCATCTGCCATGAGATGATGGAAAAGTCTCCGTTGGCGCGGTGCCAGACCGCCGCGGAAGTGAATGCCCAGCTCACTGCATGGTTGGCCGAAGAGGCATCGGCCGGCCGTGTGCGCTGGCATGCCGAAGCGATGACTTCGCGGGCGGCACAACACGGCATGCAGCGCGATGCACCGCGAACCGGGGTCGCCTCCGCCGACCGCGACGAAGGGCCAGGGCCGAAGGCATCGCGGGAAGCGGCCGCCACGTCGTCGCCCGTTTCGGACACCGACCCGAACTTGCACCGGCCGACCGACAAGATCTCGCCGGAGGTGATCGCGGCAAGCGATCTGCCGTCGCCTCCAAGCGCATCGCACAGCCACGTATTGCATCACGACCTGCTTCGGCTGGAGTCGGGCAACGTCCCTCCAACACCACCCGATCCGCCGGTTGCGCGAACCCCCCCATCGCCACCAACTTTTCAGCCGCAATCGAGTTCTAGACAGCGCGGAGTGGCACCGGTGCGGGCCGTGCCCGCGCGATCGTCCGGCGCGCCGCAACCGCCGGTGGTGCGCGGGCGAACGTCGCGATCGCGACACCGTGCGAAGCGGTCTTCCAGCACCGCGACGTGGGGCGTCATCTTGCTCAGTGCATTGATTCTTGCCGCGGTGCTTCTGGCGGTGCTCGCGTTGGCTGACTGAGTGTCGAATAACACGCTCGCGCGGCACCTCACAAGCCTGCCATAATGGCAGTTTTGGCCCCGGTCAAGACCCCCGTTTGGCAAAGAGTTCGGCCTGTATCGATATTCATAACCCGTTTGTGGGATGGTATTTATGAAAGTGTATTGAAACTGGCCATGGGCTGTGCGTAGGATGGAATTGCCGGGCCACGGTCCGGTCCTTTCTCGTTCGTCCGACGCGCCTCGGAGCGGTGCAGCAGGGCGGCCCGTTAGCGGTCGCTTCTCAACGGATTGACCCGTGCTGCAGGACAACGCCCTTGGGGTTTTTTCGATGCACCGTCGCGAACTGCGAACGCCGAAACCGCTGTCCAAATCGCTGCAGCGCCGCAACGCTGCGGCCTTGGCGAAAGCGCGCCGTCCGATGACTCGGATGAGCCGGCGCAACCGCGGCGTGAAGCGCAACGAGATGCTTCCATTCATACCCCCCGAAGACTGGCATGAGCCGGCGTCTGAACATGGCGATTACCGCATCGTCGTGCAACCGCCCGGGCCCGGCTTTCGTCACATTCTGACGCCGCAAGACGTGCGCGCGCGGCTCAGCCAGTTCCCGGATCACGTCCTGGAGCGGTTGGAGGTGGTGCAGCTCAGTCGCATGACGCGGAAGAAGCAAAGTTTCCCCTGCTATGGGATGCAGTGGGGATCGAGTCTGTACCTCTATCCGATCGAAGTCGGGCTGGTTGAGCACTACCACGCTCCGCCGAGTCCGGCGCTGCGCAACGAAGCCCGCATGTACGGCGGGCGCTGGACGCAGGAGTCGGCCAACGTTTGGACGCTCTGTTGGACTGAAAAAACCATCCGCGACTTCTACCTCAACAACATCCTGATCCACGAGTTGGGCCACTTGCTCGATGATCGCAACTCGAGCTACGTGGATCGGGAACGCTACGCCGAATGGTTCGCGCTGGAGTACGGCTACAAACGCAGCATGGCGGGCCGTGAAGCGCGCAAGGTGGTACGCCGCCATCATCAGGCGCCATCGCGGCGCATCGCCTGATTCGCGGTCGGTCCCGTTTGATCGCGCTGCGCCGTGTCGTTGGTTTCCCGCTCGCGAGTGTCTCGGTCGGCTCGTATAATAGTCGGCAGTCAAGCCGCAAGCGGATTGAATTTGGCCGCTGACCAAATTCCGGACACGAGAAAGGCGCACTGCTCGAATGTCGCTTCGATTGATTGGGCCGGCGACCGGGGCGAGGAAATTCGCCGCCGTGACGTTGGCCCTGGTGGTGGCGGTCTGTAGCGCGCATTTCGCGAGCGCGGCGGAACCCACCACGCGGCAACGACGGCAGGTCCGGGCCGCCGAGAACAAGCTGAAGCGCGCCGGCAATCTCTATCGTGCGAAGAACTACCGTGCGGTCGCCGAGCTCGTCGAAGAAGTGCAGCAGGCACTAGTGGACGTGGTGGGCGACGAGGAAGATACCGAAGCCCTATCCGAATTGATCGCTCCGGTCCAGAAACGAGTCACCCGCGCACGGCAATTGCTCCAAGAGCAAGGCATCGAAATCGCGCCGCCTGCGACCAAATCTGCTATGGCGGGAAATGACGGCGTGAGCTTCACGCGGCAAGTAGCGCCCCTCTTGGTGGCAAAGTGCGGCAACTGTCACGTCCGGCGTTCGCGCGGCCAATTGAGCATGGCCACCTTCGCCGCGCTCGAAAAGGGGTCGGAGGCCGGGGCGGTCATCGCATCGGGTGATGCCGACGGTAGTCGGTTGATCGAAGTGATCGCTGCGGGCGACATGCCGCGCGGCGGTGGCAAGATCACACCGGAGGAGCTAAAGCTGCTGAGCACGTGGATTAACGAAGGCGCGCGGTTCGATGGGGACGACCCGGCGACTCCGCTCGTTGACATGGCCGGAAGTGCCGCGGAGCCCGCGGACAATCGACTCTCGCTGATCATGGCGCGCGAGGACGATACGGTCAAGTTCGGCCGGGACCTCGGCGAAGTGCTGATCAAAAACTGTTTGGGCTGCCACGGCGATCAAAACCCGCGGGGCGGCTTCAGCGTGAATACATTTAGCCGCTTGCTACGTGGCGGCGACAATGGCGCGGTGCTCGTACCGGGTAAGCCGGAGGACAGCCTGCTGGTTAAGAAGCTGCGCGGCACGGCCGACGGCGAGCGAATGCCAATGGGCCGCCCTGCCCTGGCCGACGAAACGATCGCCGCGATCGAGACGTGGATTGCCCTCGGGGCCCGGTTCGACGGCCCGGACCCGGCGGCCACGTTGGTGGACACGGTCGATTTCGTTACCGCTATGCTGGCCACGCACGAGCAACTCAGCGCCAGCCGGGCCGAGCGGGCTGCCACCAATTGGCGATTGATCATGCCCGACGTTTCGGCCAACACGACCGAGACCGAGCACGTGTTGGTGTACGGCAGCGTGGGCGACGAGCTATTGGCCGAAGTTACGCAGGTCGCCGATGAGCAGGTCGCCGAACTCGCCCAACAGTTCGGCGTGCCGGCGGAGCAGCCACTGATCAAGGGGCGGCTCACGCTCTACGTCTTCGACAAACGCTACGATTACGGCGAAGTTGGAATCATGCTCGAAGAGCGCGAAATCCCCGCCGACTGGCGCGGTCATTGGCGATTTACCGGTGTGGATGCCTACGGGTGCATCTTGCTGGGCGACGATACCGTGCCGCGCGGACTCATCGCGCAACAGATTGCCGGCGCGTACGCTGCTGGCCTGGGTCAGGTGCCTCGCTGGTTCGCCGAGGGAACGGCCCGTGCGATGGCCGCCACGCTCGAGCCGAGAGAGGATCGCGTCGGGGCATGGAATGTCGAGGCGCGTCGCATCGTGGAATCTTTAGAAGACCCGACGGCTTTTTTGCGAAACGAGCTCTCGCCCGAGGAGACCGACGTGTTGAGCTATGCATTCGTCAAGGACCTGACGACGCCGGCAAAGCGGTACCAGGGATTTCTGGCGGCGCTACGCTCGGGCGAGGCATTCGACACGGCATTCGAAGCGGCCTATCGGGCAGATCCTGAGGAGGCGGCCAAGCGTTGGGCGGCGGGCATCGCCAAGCGCCGGCGCTAGATTCGTTCCGCAAATGCCCTGCCGTGGCGGCCGATCAATTCGCGCCGCCCGGGCGAGTCAACGCCCCAATGTCGACCACGGCGTTCAGACTGCCGGACCGAAATCCCTCGAGATCAAGCGTCACATACTTGAAGCCGATCGCGCGGAGGCGTTCGACCAGACGCTGGCGTGTCTCCGCCTGGCAGATTTCCGGCAGTGCTTCGGGCGGAACTTCGATCCGGGCCATGTCGCCGGTATGGTAGCGAACGCGTAACGTTCGCAAGCCGGACTGCCTAAGGTACTGTTCCGCTTGATCGATCATCGCCAGCCGCTCGGGCGTGACTTCCTCGCCGTAGGCGACACGACTGCTAAGGCACGGCGTGGCCGGCTTGTCCCACGTTGGTAGTTCCCAATACGCCGCCAATGCCCGCACGTCGACCTTGCGAAAGCCGCACTCGGCCAGCGGGCTGACGACCCGATGTTCGTCGGCCGCGACCATGCCCGGCCGAAAGTCGCCCGTATCGTCCAGGTTGGCACCATTGAACACCACGGCAACGTTTAGTTGCTTGATGATGGCTTCCATCTGCGTGTAGAGCTCGGTCTTGCAGTGGTAGCATCGATCCGGATCGTTGCGCACGTAGTCGGGGTTCGAGAACTCTTCGGTCTCGATGACGGCGTGGCGAATGCCGATCTGCTCGGCCAGTTCGCGGGCTTCGTCCAATTCGCCGGCGGCCAGGCTGGCGCTGGTGCCGGTGACGGCGACCGCACGATCGCCGAGCGCCAATTGTGCCGCCTTGGCCACCACCGTGCTGTCGACGCCGGCGGAAAAAGCGACCGCGCACGAATCGTAGCCGCGGATCAATTGCAGCAGTTGGTCGCGTTTGGTTTCGAGATTGGACATGCTGGTTCGCACACCAGTGCGGCCGGCGCGGCGCTTGAGGACCAAGTCGTGCGATCGCCGGAGATGCACGACATCTGACCCGGCCGTGGGGGAATTGGGAACGCTATTGGCAATCGTAGCACGCGCCCCATGCCGCAACAAGCACGGATGGCGCGGCCGACGACTGCTGTGCGCACGCGCCGCACTAGACGTAACCGTACGCGCGGTATTTCAAATTGTGCGGTCGTGCCGAGGTGGTCGCCAAGACACCCAGTCGATTCACACCTGTGGCGTGTGGATTGGGGGTTGCCAGTGGCGTTCGGGCCGGTCGCGACGCCGCGCCACAGCTCGTCTGCAAACGTACGCCGAATCGCTCAATTCGTTGCGAGTTCGCGTCCCGGGCGGCTACTTGCAAGGGCTAAACATCTGTGGGATATTTTCTGGTTTGTCCCGTCTCCGTTTGGGTAGCAGTCCAGGACGAACGCATGCAGATCTGGCCAGCGATCGATCTCCGCGGCGGGAAATGCGTGCGTTTGCAACAGGGAGATTACACCCGCGAGACGATCTTCGGCGACAACCCGGCGGCGACGGCCAAACATTGGGTGAGCCAGGGTGCGGAGTGCCTGCACCTGGTCGATCTGGACGGTGCGCGGGCAGGCCAGGTCAGCAATTGGCCCAGCATCGAGGCAATACTGCACGCCGTCGACGTCCCCTGTGAACTGGGCGGCGGTGTTCGCGACGAGGCGACGATCAAGCGGCTGCTCGAGGCTGGAATCGCCCGCGTGGTGATTGGTACGCTGGCACTGAAGCAGCCCGACTGGTTCCGTCAAATGTGCCAGAAGTATCCCGACCGGCTGGCATTGGGGCTCGACGCGCGAGACGGCGCGGTCGCGACCGAGGGCTGGCTGAAAACAAGCCGCACCTCGGCCCTCGATCTGGCGCAGTCGTTCGCCGGCGAACCGTTGGCTGCGATCATTTACACCGACATCGACACCGACGGCATGCTTTCCGGCCCGAACTTCGACGCGATTGCCCTAATGAAGCAATCGGTCGGCGTGCCGGTCGTTGCTTCCGGCGGTGTTGCCACCGGCGAGGACGTTTCACAATTGGCAAGCCTCGGCGTGGCCGGCTGCATCATCGGCCGAGCGCTGTACGAAGGCACCGTCCAATTGCCCGACGCGGTGATGCGAGCGCGTCGCGCACCAACCACGTGACCACGAGCATCAAAGGCCCGCCGACGGGCCGTCGCAAGTCGTACACGAACAATTCGGAGAACCCCCAACCCAACCTAGCATGGCATCAGGCTGATCAGTCGCCGGCTCGGCCGGCAGACGACAGCGCCACAGCACGGCAAGGAATTCGACATGGCGCCATTTAACGTTCATGACATCCGGAACATCGCACTTTGCGGACATGGGTCGTCCGGCAAAACCACGCTGGCCGACCAATTACTCAACGTGACCGGCACGGTGACCCGTCCGGCCAGTGTGGACAACGGCTCGAGCATTTGCGACTTCGACGAAGAGGAAAAGGCGCACCACCATTCGATCGAGTCGACACTTGTGCAGTTCGACCACGGGGGCAAGCATTTCAATGTGCTCGACACGCCCGGATATCCCGACCTCATCGGGCAAGCGATTGGCGCGCTCAACGGCGTCGACACGGCCGCCATCGTGATCGACGCGCACTCGGGCATCGGCGTCAACACGCGGCGCGTGTTTCACGAGGCCGGCAGACTAGGTCTGGGTCGGGTGATCATCGTCAACAAGCTGGACGCCGACAACGTGGACTACCCTGCGCTGCTGAACAGCATTCAAGAACTGTTCGGCAATATTTGCATACCGTACAACGTGCCGATCGGGCATGGCGCGGACTTCAAGGGCGTGGTCAACGCGCTGACGACACAGGATGGTGCCGACGGGGCATTGGTCGACGTCGCGGCCACGCACGAAGCGCTGATCGAGGCCATCATCGAGGTCGACGAAGAGGTAACCGAGCGCTACTTTGAAGGTCAATTGCCGACCGAGGAGGAACTGGCCCGGTTGATCCCCGAGGCGATCGCCAAGGGAAGTCTGGTTCCTATTATTTCGGTGTCGGCCAAGACGGGCGTCGGCGTGCCCGAACTGCTCGACGCGCTGTCGATGTGCGCGTTGCCCGCCGACAAGATCGAGCGCAAGGGCAAGGGCGAATCGGGCGACGAAGTGTCGGTGAAGGCGGATGCCGACGGCCCGCTCGTGGCGCAGGTGTTTAAGACCCGCATCGATCCGTTCGTCCACAAGCTGAGTTTCATTCGCCTATTGTCCGGAACGCTGAAGAAAGACGACAGTGTGCAGGTCACCGGCGCCCGCAAGGCCGTCAAGCTGCACCAATTGTTCAACGTGCAGGCCAACGAGACTGACGCGGTGGATCAGGCCAGTGCCGGCGAGATCGTGGCCGTGGCCAAAGCCGAGGAGCTACACACCGGCGCGTCGCTGGGAGAAGTCAGACTGCCTCCGATCAAGTTTCCCACCCCGATGGTCGGACTTGCCGTGACGCCGAAAAGCCGTGGCGACGAAGGCAAGCTGTCCGGCGCGCTGGGCAAGATTGTCGAGGAAGACAGCACCGTTCAATTGCACCGCGATGGCCAGACGCACGAATTGGTGCTCAATGGGATGAGCGAGTTGCACTTGCAGATCCTGCAAGAGCGGCTGAAGCGGCGCGACAAGGTCGAGGTTGAGACCAAGGAACCGAAAATCCCCTACCGCGAAACGATTCAGGCCAACGCCGAAGGAAGTTATCGGCACAAGAAACAGTCCGGCGGACGCGGCCAATTCGGCGAGGTCCACGTGCGCATGTTTCCCCTGCCCCCGGACCTCAATCCGGAGGAGTACTGCAGCAAGGAACGATTCCCCAACATGCGCGAGTTCCACTACGACGAGGAGCGCAATTTTCTCTGGGTGGACTCGATCGTCGGCGGGACCATTCCCAACAACTTCCTGCCCGCGGTCGAAAAGGGCTTCAAAGAGCGATTGGACCGCGGCGTGATTGCCGGCTATCAAATCCAAAACGTCTGCATCGAAGTCCACTTCGGCAAGCACCATCCGGTGGACAGTTCCGAAGCGGCCTTCAAGACCGCCGGGTCGATGGTTTTTCGCAACGTGTTTCAACAGGCCAAGCCGGGCATCCTCGAACCGTTGGTCGTCGTCCACGTTACCGTGCCGGGCGATAAACTGGGCGACATCAACAGCGACATGTCGGGTCGCCGCGGTCGCGTGCTGGGGATGGACTCGGCCGGCGGCGACCTGCAAACCGTCACCGCCGAAGTACCCCTGGCAGAAGTCACCAGCTACGCGCGAGCCCTGTCCAGCATCACCGGCGGACAGGGTAGTTACACCATGGAGTTCAGCCGCTACGAACTGGTGCCCGGCAACGTGCAGAAAGAGATCGTCGAAAAGGCGGTTCTCAAGGAAGAGGAAGAGGACTAGACCGCCAGCCCGGCGACCACCGGCGTGTGGAATTCAGCCAGTCGACTCGCGTGCCAGCAGTCGGGTTGCCGGCGTCGTGCCACGCTGCCAGCAGGGCGCAAAACGCGGAGCGGGCCGGGGCCAAACGGGTGAGACCTCGGGTGGGTGCGATTTGCCTAAACTTCGCCCCTGCGCCCGGCCGAAGCCAATAACGGTTAGCTTGATTTTGCCGCATCCGACGCCTAGGATATGCGGCATCAGGCCACTTCAGCCTCCCCGTTGCGGGTGCCGCACGTGACGTCGTCGGCCGCCCCCTCCGGCAAATTGCCCACCAGGTCTGTTCCTCAGATGACCACGACCGAATTCCAAGTCGTTCGCGGTTTCGACTGCTCCTGTACGGGGTAGCCATTCGGCTACACACTCCCGACAGCGCTCTTTCGCCCCTTCCCACGTACACGAATTCGCAGCTAGCCGTGCCATGACGGGCCACGAGCCCCGGCACGGGCGAGCCTTCCAGGAGCAAACACGATGGCCTCCGACGTCCGCCTGAAAGAACAACTGCCTGAATTGACCGACCGCATTGTCCAGACCTATCAGGAAGTCGGCTCGATCAATCACCTGGGCCACTGCCCGCTGCCCAGCTACGACGTGATCATCGCGGCGATCGAGGATCTCAAGGAGATTCTTTACCCGGGGTACCGGCGCCGCGAAGGGTTGCACCTGGGCAACGTGACGTACCATGTCGGCGACCTGATCGACCGGTTGCACGACCGTCTGACGCAGCAAATCGCCCGCGCGTTGCGCCACGACGCAGGTTTTGCACAAGATTGCGGCCCGGACCACGACTTCGAGGCGCTCGGCCAAGCCAAGGCGATCCTGTTTTTGGAAGAGATTCCGGAATTGCGACGCATGCTGGCGCTCGACGTCGATGCCGCGGTGGCCGGCGATCCGGCGGTCAAGACACCCGACGAAGTGATCTTCTGCTATCCAGGATTGGAAGCGGTCACGGTGTATCGCATCGCGCACGCGCTGTACGCACTGGGCGTGCCGCTCATTCCGCGGATGATGACCGAATGGGCCCACGCCCAGACGGGGATCGATATTCATCCGGGTGCCACGATCGGCAAGAACTTCTTCATCGACCACGGAACGGGCGTTGTGATCGGCGAGACATGCGAAATCGGCAATCACGTGAAGTTGTACCAGGGCGTCACGCTGGGCGCTCTCAGCTTCACCACCGATGCCGACGGCAACCTGGTGCGCGGGCAAAAGCGCCACCCGACGATCGATGACCACGTCGTGATCTATGCCAACGCGACGGTGCTGGGGGGCAAGACGCGCATCGGACATCACTCAGTGATCGGGTCTAGCGTTTGGCTGACGCGCAGCGTCGATCCCAACACGACCGTGGTGCTCGAATCGCCGCGACTGAAAATTCGGGCTGAAGGCGACCTGCACCAAGACGCGAATTTTCAGATCTAGCGTGCCGTTGGCTGAGCGGAGCGGCTGTGCGATTGCCGCGCCGCGAAACTAACCGCGCCACCGATTCGAGGCGACCGCCACGAGACCGGCTGCCGCCAACAGCGCCACGCCCAGCGCGCTGATCACAGCACCCCAGCGCACCGCGGCGGGCTGGTAACGGTAGACCAGGCGATGTTCGCCGGGCGGCAACACGACACCGCGCATCACGCGATTCGCCCGATGGAACTGGGTGGCACGCGCCTGGCCGCCCGACTCCACCGTCAGCGTCCAATCGGGATCGTACGTGTCGGCGAGGATCACGATTCCGCCCGTCGCGAGCTTCGCGGCGATCTCCACTCGCTGCGGACGGCTGACTTCGACACGGCACGTCTCACCCGACCCGCGGGGTGCATCGTCGAGTTCCGCGGACAAGGGCTCGTCGGTTTCCAGCGCTGCAATTGTTCGCCAGTTGCGCGGTTGTCCGTCGGGGAACAAGACCTCCTCGGTGCGGCGTTTCACGTCGGACGGCGCGCGCGAGCGGAGCAACGGAAAGATTTCCGCCTGGTGAACGATCCAAGCCCTGGGCAGCGCGCTATTCCGCGTGACGGTAGCCAGGTCGTTGCCGTCGAGTGGCCGATAAGCAGGCGTGACGCCGCCCCCGCGGCTCGAGAGCAGCGCGTAGCGCGCCGCCAACAAGTCGAGGACCGAGCCGTCCGGCCGTCGATTCGGTTGCTCCGTGCCCGGGGGATGCCGGGCGACGTCCAGCAGCGTCGTGTAGTCCAAGCGGCTCAGTGTGCCGGAGGCTTCGACCAATGGCACCCTGAGCGGCAATGGGTACTTTGGCGAGAAGGTGCTGCGCTCCCAAAGTACGACCTGTTGGAGGCGCTCACCGGACGACGATTCCTGCCACATGCGCGGCACCCAGCGACGGTCTCGATACACGCGGAAACCCTCCGTGTCGTCGGGAAGTCGTCCGGCGGCCACCGGTTGCGCGGCCCAGGCGCCGGCCGGGGTATACGGCACCAGCCAGCGCTGCGCGACGGCCAGATCCGCCGCAACGACGACGAGGCCCGCCAACACGGCAACCGGTCCCACGCGTGCGCGAATCGAGCGCGCCGCCAGCACCAACAACAAGCAGGATATGACGACCGTCTGCAGCAGCCCCGCGACCACGTCGCGCCATGCGCCGTCTACGTCGAACGGACCGAAAATCCGGTCCGGGGCAATCGCGTCGAGCCGTGGCAGGAAGGCCGACCAAAACAACAGCACAACACCCAATCCACTGACGCTGGCGATCAGTGCCGCGATCAGCACGCGACGCAACTGGGGCGTTGGGTTCTGCCAAACTTCATCCCATCCGCGGGCCGCCAGCAGGGAGATCGCCAAACTGGCCAGGACGGTCAACTTGGCCGGGTACCGGAAGTACACGTAGCCGGGCAGCACGACCGTCATGAACCAGTAAACGCCGCCCACTTCGTTGCCGACAGGACCGTCGAGCGATGTGCCGAACCATCCCGCTACTTCGCGCGCGATCCAGACGAGGCCGTACCCGCCCAGGCTGGCCGCCATCGACCAAACGGCGATCCACGAAAACCACCGCATTTCGACAGCCGCACGGCGGCGGAGGCTGAATACCACGGCGGCCAACACGATCGGCAGCAGGCCCATGTACAACGTCGGCGTCCAGATCCGCCCTTCGGCCGGCAGCACGTCGAGCCAGCGGCGATGCACGGGGAACTGGCGACCGGCAATGTTGGGCCACACGAATTCAACCAGCCGCCACGGCCCTACCTTGAATTGGTAGATGTCGCGAGCGTGTGGGTCATCGGACTCGCCCAACAGGCCCGCGTACCACCACGCAGGGTCATCTGCGGCGTCGCTTCCGCGGCCCGTGGCCGTCGCGGCCAACTCGTAGATGTTGCGCGGCTCGTCGTACGCGGCCCGCACGCTCCGTTGCGTGGCTGACCAGGCGGGCAGGATCTGCACGGCAGCCAACGTGCACCCGACGACTGCGGCCAACGCCAGTAGCGCGACGCCGCGCGCCGTCGGCGAACCGTGAACCGCTGCCGAGTCCGCCGGGCCGGATGCCATTGCCGTGGAGTCGGTTTCGTTCCTGCTGTTGCGGCGCGCCGCCCGCCAAAGGATCAGGGCGTACAACAGCGCGGCCAGAGCCGTGTTGTAGGCCATTTGTGGATCGCCGCCGGTGATGATCAGGGCCAAAACCGCACCCAACGCCCGAGCGGGCAGCCAACGTCCTGCGTGCAACGTCCGATCGATCAGCAGAATGGCCAACGGCAACCACGCTGCGCCGATCAGAAAGACGACGTTGCAATACTGAAACAGCACGCTGCCGCCAAACGTGTAGGCCAACGCCGCGAGCCCTGCCCCCGCGACGCTGGCTTTGAAGTGCCGCGCCGCGGCGAAGCTCATCACGGTCGCCAGTACGACGTGGCCCACAATGTACGCGTTGTACAGCCGCGTGTAGCTTGCCGGCAGCGCAAATAGCAGCTTGCCCGGATAGAAAAGGCTCGACGTGGTTTCGCCGGCCAGCGGGACACCGATGTTTTCATACGGGTTCCAGAGCGGAACGCGGCCAGCGCGCCATTCGTCGTGCTCAAATTCGAAGAGCGGATGGTAGAAGTGGGCCGCGTCGCGAAACGCGAAGCTCGAACGTGCGAGCAACGCGGGCCCAAATAGCCACCCGGTCAACGCGGCGGCGAGCCCGACGACGAGTAGGTGCGACTTTGACACACAGACGCTCGTGGCCAAGAAGGAGCGGATTGGTGGGGCACGATGCTCCATCGTAACCGGCCGCTGGCGGATGTTTAACTACAATGGGGGCGCCCGTCCGCCGTGACGCGTATCGCCCGGGTCCATGTCGGGGCGGTTCGGTCGGTACGTGGTCGGAGCGACCGCCATCCTGCAGCCGCGCTGCCGACAGATATCGAAGCGCCGTGCGATCAGGCCGCAGCGCTCGTTGTGCGCCGGAGTTGGCCGCGAACTTTCCGCAGTGCGCTGTCCAGGTCCGTCTTCAGCGAAGACAAGTCGGCGGATATCTCGTGCGGCGTTGCCCAACGGACGGAGGATTGCATGCGATTGCGGCCGGCAAAGCGGGGTGTTGCAAGGTCGGTGCCGGACAAAGCGGGCACATCGTGCGGCGTATCGTTGGGCGCGACATCCGATGTGGCAAGCTGTGCCAATAATCCGGATAGGGTCGAGTCGTCGTCGCTGCGATTCCGGTCACTGCTTCGTTGCTCGTGGGAAGGAGGGTCAATCATGATGAGACCGACGAGACCACGAGCATTTGTTCGAAGCATGGGCATTCTCGAGCGTTGGGAGCCAGACCGAAAGTAAGAAGGTGCCGGTTGTGCTTGTGGGCACTTCTGCCGACTAGGGCCGCGACAGCCAGCCAAGGGCTGCGACCCCGGCCGGGCCCTGCTAAAGATTAGTGTCGGCCTATTGCTTCGCGTTGTCTGAACCGGATTGCGACCCCAGGCGGCGAATTGCCATGGCGCGGTTCGGGTGGGTCGACGTAGTGAAGATAGTCCGCTTGGCATCACCCGTTGCCGGTCCGATGGACGGCAGTGACGCGGGCAACTTGGGACCGCGATCGAGATTCCGGCGGGGGGTTACTTCGCGCGCGAGGCGACGCGCATCTGCGCCCGGGCCTGCTGCTCCATCCGTTCGCGGAGGGCAAACAGTTCTTCGGTGTTGGCCGTACGTTTCCGGGCTTCGGACAGGTGCTCGGCGGCCACGGCCGCATCGACGTCGCTGGCCGGCACGGCCCGATTGGTCAGCACCGAGACCACGTTGGACGCCACCTGCACGAACCCGCCGTCGACGTAAAATCGCCGGGTCGTGCCGCCGGTTGTCAGCCGCAGCTCGCCATAGCCCATCCGGCCGATCATTGCCGCGCGGCCCGGTCCGATGCCGATTTCGCCGTCGTACAGCGGCAGCGCAACGAAGTCGACCTGCTCGTCCAGGGCCGTCTCTTCGGGCGTCACCACAATGCACTGCAACTGGGCCATCTCAAGCACCTTTCCTCGCCACCGCCGGTCCGCGGCCGATTTTGACTACGCCTTTTCGGCCATCTTCTTGGCCTGTTCCTCGGCCTGTTCGATCGGGCCAACGTACATGAACGCCTGCTCGGGCAGGTGGTCCCACTTGCCGTCGGCGATTTCCTCGAAGCTGCGGATCGTGTCTTCGAGCGACGTGATTTCGCCCGGCTTGCCCGTGAACACCTCCGCCACCAGGAACGGCTGCGACAGGAAGCGTTCCATGCGGCGGGCCCGGTGGACCACCAGCTTGTCGGCCTCGCTCAGTTCGTCGACGCCCAAGATGGCGATAATATCCTGCAATTCGCGATAGCGCTGCAGCGTGGTTTGCACGCGGCGGGCGACCGCGTAGTGCCGATCGCCGACGTACTGCGGATCGAGAATTCGGCTGGACGAAGCCAGCGGATCGACCGCCGGGTAAATACCCTTTTCCGTAATCGAACGTTCCAGGTAAAGAAACGCGTCCAACTGGCCGAAGGCCGCCGCTGGGGCCGGGTCGGTCGGGTCGTCCGCCGGAACGTACACGGCCTGCACCGAGGTGATGGCCCCTTTCTTGGTCGACGCGATTCGCTCCTGAAGCGCTCCCATTTCGGTTGCCAGCGTGGGTTGATAACCCACGGCCGACGGCATCCGGCCCAACAGCGCGGAGACTTCGCTACCGGCCTGCGAGAAACGGAAGATGTTGTCGACGAACAACAGCGTGTCGGTTCCGGTCGAATCGCGAAAGTATTCGGCCATTGTCAACGCGCTAAGTGCCACGCGAAGCCGTGCTCCGGGCGGCTCGTTCATCTGGCCAAAGACCATGCAGGTCTGTTCGATAACGCTCCGGCCCGTGTCGCCGATCTTGGCTTCCTGCATTTCCAACCACAGGTCGGTGCCTTCGCGGGTTCGCTCGCCCACGCCGGCGAACACCGAATAGCCACCGTGCGAGCTGGCGATGCGGGCGATCAGTTCGGTCAGAATGACGGTCTTGCCCAAGCCGGCACCGCCGAACAACCCGGCTTTTCCGCCGCGCACGAACGGCGTGAGCAGGTCGATGACCTTGATGCCAGTCTCGAACAGCTCGGTCTTGGTGGACAGGTCTTCCAGCTTGGGAGCGTCGCGGTGGATCGATCGGCGTTCTTCGGCGTTGACCGGACCACGCCCGTCGACTGGCTCGCCGACCAGGTTGAACACGCGTCCCAACGTCTCTTTGCCAACCGGCACCTTGACCGGGGCGCCCGTATCGACGCACTCCTGGCCACGGACCATGCCGTCGGTGCTGCCCAGGGCGACGCAGCGGACTCTGCCGCCGCCTAAGTGCTGCTGCACTTCGCCTGTGAGCCGAAGTTGGACGCCCTTTTGATCCGAAGTGATCGTGACCGCGTTGTAAATTGCCGGCAGGCGATCTTCGGGATACTCGACGTCGAACGTCGAGCCGATTACCTGCGTCACGTGGCCGATGTTTTGGGTGGTCGGGTGATGGTTCGTTGCGGTTGCCATGTGTCTTGTCTTGGTTAGGAAGCTGCGGTTCGGAGTATTTCGATTCGTGTTTTCGCGTGGTCAGACAGTTTCGTGCGGCCAGACCATTGCCGGCCAAGCGGTTAGCCTTTCAGCGCCTCGACGCCGCCGATGATCTCCATGATCTCCCCGGTGATCTGCGTCTGTCGGGCTCGGTTGTAGGCCATGGAGAGTTGTTTGATCCGATCGCCGGCAGCCTTGGTGGCCGCCTTCATCGCCACCATCCGTGAAACTTGTTCGCTGACGGCCGCATCGAGAAAACACTTAAAGAGCTTGATCTTGAAGCTGGTCGGCACCACTTCTTCGAGGATGCTCTCGGCCGAAGGCAGGAATTCGTACTGCGCTTGGGTCGTGGTCGGTTGATCGTCGGTGCCGCCCAGCGCGCCCAACGGCAGCAGCGTTTCCACCACCGCGTACTGGCGGCTCACGTTTTCGAAGCACATGTAGGCCACGTCCAGCCGATCGAGCGTGCCGGCCGCGTACTGCTCGAGGAAACGATTGGCCAACACCTCGACTTCGTCGAACGTGGGCTTGTCTTCGAAGTGGGTGTACGTCTCGTGGACTTCGATGTTGCGGAACTTGGCCGCCGCGATTCCCCGCTTGCCCGAGATTTGCAGCTCGAACTTCGGCGTCGATGCCCGCAATTCAGCGGCGCGGGCGAATCCCGCCCGCTGCACGTTGCCGTTGTAGCCGCCGCACAGCCCACGGTTGGCCGTCAGCACCAACAACACCGAGCGCTCGACCGTTTCGCGCCCTTCGAGCAACGGATGCTTCACCTCCAGCCCGCTGTTGGCCAGATCGGCCACCAGTTGCGTGATACGCCGGGTATAGGCCGTGGCGGCGTGTGCCCGGTCCATGGCCTTCTTGAAGCGCGCGGTGGCGATGAGTTCCATCGTCCGCGTGATCTTGCGGATGTTGCGGATCGCCTTGCGGCGTTTGTCCAGTGCGCGGGCTTTGGCCATGGTCTACAGGTTTGTGGAACGGGTTGCGTGTCGGGCTAACTGATCAAACGAATCGTTAATGGGTATCGGAATGCGCCGCCGTTGCTCGCCCTCACTGCCGCCATGATGATCAACACGATGTTGGCCAACCAGATCGCCACCAACAACGGAATGCCGATGACGACGCACAACAACGGAAGGACCAGGACGGTGTATATCGTGATCGAGATCTGAAAGTTGACCGACTCCTTGCCGTGGTCGTCGATAAATGGGTGATCGTGGCGTTTCATCAACCAGACGACCAGCGGCCCGATGACGTGCCCCATCGTTGGCAGGACGATCATCGCGAACGCCGACAGGTGACAAAGCACCGCCCAGGTAATCGCTTCGTTGGTTATCTCCGGGTATTGCGCTTCGCTGCTGCCTAACTCCTGTGCGTCGTATGGCGTCTCGTCCATTGGACTTCCCCCTTGGCTTGCTCGGGGTTTGGTTCATCGCCGCGGGCAAGGTCGCTTTACCGGCATCCAACGCCCCGCGCTTGCGACACTTTGGCTCGTTTAGGCGACGAAGTTGATCCTTCTGGAATCTCGCAACGTAGTCGCTGTTCGTTAGCGTCTTGTCGTTTACCTCACGTTGCTGCTGTTTCGGTTTCCGACGGCTTGAACTGTGTCTGAAACTCCTTGATCGCCGCTTCGAGCGCCTTGGTCGTGTCGTCGTCCAGGTCCTTGCTCTCTTCAATCTTCTTGTGAACTTCCGACTTCTGGTCGCGCATGAATGTGAGAAACTCGCTTTCCCAACGGCCGACGTCCGTCACCGGGATCTTGTCCAAGTGGCCTCGCGTGCCGGCATAGATAATGCAGACCTGGTCGGTCACGTCGAGCGGCACGTACTGGCCCTGTTTCAGAATCTCGACCATGCGGTATCCGCGGTCGAGCCGGGATTGGGTTGCCGCGTCCAAGTCGGTGCCCAACTGGGCGAACGCTTCGAGTTCGCGAAACGCCGCCAGGTCCAAACGCAAACCACCGGCCACCTTCTTCATGGCCTTGATCTGCGCCGAACCGCCCACGCGAGAAACCGAAATACCCACGTTCATCGCCGGCCGAATTCCGGCAAAGAACAAGTCGGGCTGCAGGTAGATCTGTCCGTCGGTAATCGAAATCACGTTGGTCGGAATGTAGGCCGAGACTTCGCCTTCAAGTGTCTCGATGATCGGCAGCGAGGTGAGCGAGCCACCCCCCTTCTCACTACTTAGCTTGGCCGAGCGCTCCAGCAGGCGGCTATGGGCATAGAACACGTCGCCCGGATACGCTTCGCGGCCCGGCGGGCGCCGCATCAACAGCGACAACTGCCGATAGGCCTGAGCCTGCTTCGAGAGATCGTCGTAAATGATCAGCGTGTGCTCGCCGCGATACATGAAGTATTCGGCCATTGCCGTGCCGGCATACGGCGCGACGTACTGCAGCGGGGCCGGGTCGCTGGCTCCAGCCACGATGACGGTCGTATAGTCCATCGCGCCGTGCTCGCGCAGCACCTCGATGACGCCGGCGATGGTCGACTCTTTTTGCCCGACGGCGACGTAGAAGCACTTCACACCCGAGCTGCGCTGGTTGAGGATCGCGTCGACGCCGATGGCGGTCTTTCCGGTCTTGCGGTCGCCGATGATCAGTTCGCGCTGGCCGCGGCCGATCGGCGTCATGGCGTCGATCGCCTTGATTCCGGTTTGCAGCGGTTCCTTGACCGGCTGGCGTTCGGCGACGCCCGGCGCAATGGATTCGACGTCGCGGCGTTCGCTGGAGACGATCGGGCCCTTGCCGTCGATCGGATTGCCCAGCGGATCGACCACGCGCCCGATCACGGCATCGCCGACCGGCACACTCAGCAGCCGGCCCGTGCTTTTGACTTCGTCCCCTTCGGTGATTTCCAGGTAGTCGCCCAGAATGATCACGCCGACGGAGTTTTCTTCAAGGTTGAAGGCCAGCCCGATCGTTCCATTGGGGAACTCGACCATTTCGCCGGCCATCACGCCCGACAGCCCGTACACGCGGGCGATGCCGTCGCCCACCTCGAGCACGCGACCGACTTCGCGCACGTCGATCTGCGACTGGTAGGTTTCAATTTCCGCCTGAATGACGGAAGCGATCTCGTCCGCTTTGAATCTCATGGATACTCCTCGTAATCATTTGCTCTCGCACCTGGCGCAGTTGCCGTGCGATGGAGCCATCGTAGACCGTATCGCCGACGCGCAAGACGACCCCGCCGATCAACTCGGGTTCGACTGCCGCGGCCAGTTGCGGCTCGCCGCCGAGCAACTTGCGGAGGCTTTCCTCCAGTTTGCGCGTGGTGCCGTCTTCGATCGGGGTTGCCGTTTGCACCATCACCCGCACACGGCCGCGCTGCACGTCGTACAGACGCTCGGCCTGGTCGCTAACCGCGCGGAGGATGTCCAGGCGATCGTGGCGCGACAGAACCTTCAGCGCGTCGAGCACCAGCGGCGAAACCTTGGGTCCAAACACGCGGTCCAGCAGCTTGCACTTCTCGTCATGATCGATCAGTGCCGAAGCGAGCACGGCTTCGAGCTTGGGGAACTGGGCCACCGCTTCGGCCACCGACGCCAACTCCGCCACCGCTTCGTCGGTCTTGCCCGACTTTTCCGCCGCGCCCAAGAACGCCTTGGCGTACACCGCGGCGACCTGTTGGGCCGCGACGTTGATCGCGTCGGAACTTGTCTTGTCGTGCTGCGTGCTGTCGGCCATTGTGGTTCCGCCGTGCCTAGTTGTTGCTCGGGGTTGCTTTGGGGAACTTTTCCATCGCCTCGGCGATCAGCGTCTGATGCTCGGCCGGAGACAGCTTGGATTGCAGGATCTTGCCGGCCAGTTCGATCGCCAATTCAGCGCTGCGCTCGGCCAATGCCTTCAGCGCCTGGTCGGTCGCACTTTCGATTTCGTGCAGCGCCCGGGCCCGCTCGGTTTCCGCGCCGGCCTTGGCCTCGGCGAGGATCGACGCCTTGGTATGCTCGGCGTCGCGCCGCGCCTCTTCCAGCAAGTCGCGCACTTCCTGGGCCGCATCGGCCAGCTTCTGCTCATACTGGGCCAACAACGCCTTGGCTTCCTCGTGATTCCGCTCTGCTTCGGCGATGTGGTTCGCAATCTTCTCCTCGCGACCCTCCAGCGCGTCGATGATCGGCCGCCAGGCGAACTTGCCCAGCACCACGAGCAGAATCAGGAACACCAACAGCGAGAACAGCGCCAGGTCCGGGTCGAACGCGAGCGGATCGCTGGCCGTGTCCGGATGGCTGGGGTCCTCGTGCGCCGCATCTTCGAGGTGCTCTCCAGCCGCGCGCAGCTCTTCCCCGACATCTTGGGCCGCAAGCGGCGTCGCGACCACCAAGGCGGCGCAGCACGCAGCCGCGCAACAGATGCTCACTCGAATCCAACGCATAACATCTCCCAGCAATGTCCCGCGGGGCGAAGCGCTTACGGGGTGTTAAAGAGCATACAAACGATCAATGCGAAGAACGTCGCACCTTCGATCAACGCGGCGGCGATAATCATGGCCGTTTGCACGTTGCCGGCCACTTCTGGCTGGCGAGCCATGCTCTCGACGGCGCTCGCACCAATCTTGCCGATGCCGAACCCGGCACCCAGGATGACCAGCCCAGCGCCCAGCGCGGCCCCGAAGTTCAGCCCATGGCTCGACACGGCGGCGGTGTCGCCTTCTTGGGCCATGGCCGGAGAAGCCGTCAACAACACGACGAAGCACACCACGGCAATTTTCACAAAGCGGTTCACTGAATGAGTCTCCTGCGAAAGAGTGATAGAGAATAGTTCGTTGCGACCTGTGCGGCGCGTTAGTGGGGATGCACCGCCATGCCGATAAACAGCGCGGACAAGAAGGTAAAAATGTAGGCCTGAATAAACGCGACCAGCAATTCCAAGAGGCTCAGCGCGACCAGTCCGGCCACGCTGGCCGGAGTTACGGCGTACCAAACCGCGCCGGACGCGGCCGCGATGAACGCCAGGATGACCGCCAGCACGAGGTGGCCCGCCATCATGTTGGCCAGCAAACGCATGGCCAAGATGAAGTGCTTGATCAGCAGCCCCATGATCTCGATCACGAAGATCAGCGGCTTCAGCACGATCGCGATCGGTGCGGGCAAATCCATGTGGGGCACTTGGGCCAGCCAAAACTTGATCGGGCCCAGCTTCGACATGCCGGAAAAAACCACCACGCCGAATGTCAACGTCGCCAGCGCGCCGGTCGTCGCCAGGGCGCCGGTGGCACTGCCGGCCCAGGGCACCAGGCCGAACAGGTTGCAGGCCACGATAAAGAAGAACACGGTCAACAAGTAAGGCAGGAAGCGATCGGCATCGTGTTTTCCGATGGCGGGTCGGGCGATTTCGTCGCGAATGAATACGACCATCGACTCGAGCAGGTTGGCCAGCCGCCCGCGCGGCGCGCCGCCCCGCTTGATCCGCCCGGCGACGATCGTGCAAAACGCGATCAACACGATGGCCACGATCGCCTCGAGCACCATGAACTTGGTGAGCTTCAAGTCGAACGGTTCGATCCGGTCGTCGATCGGCTTGAACCCGATGCCCAGCGTGGCGATCGGCTCTTCGGTCTTGAACAACTGCGGGATGGGAACTTTGCCCCCCAGGGCCCGCGGAAACTCGAAATACTCAGCGTCCTTGACGTGGCTGATCAAGTGGGCCTTGTCGAACGGGTCGTGCGCGCCGTGATGGGCGTCGTCGCCGTGGGCCGCGGCGTCGTGCCCCGCGTCGGCGTGCGAGTGTTCGCCGTGTTCATCGGCATCGTGTGACTTGTCCGCGTGCTCGTGCGAGGCTTGGGATTCGTCGGCCATGACCGTCTTAGATCGCTTTCTGCGAGGTAGGGTCGTGCGCAACGCTTGCCACGGCAAGCACCGTTTCGACCGCCAACGTGAGCAAATAGAACACGAGCAGGTAGTAGATCATCCCGGCATCGGCCAGCATCGGCGAGGCAAAGTGCAGTGCCACGCCCAAGACCAGCGGAAGCATGGTGCGACCCAGCATGGAAAGCGCCAGGCCGTACATCATCGCTGAGGGTCCGCGGAACAGTGCCGCGATCGGCAGCGTGATCACCGCGCCGAACCAGCACACGCCGGCCGCCACGCCGACGGCCAAGAGCCCGTTGGTGCCGCGCAGCGCAAAAGCCAATGGGGTCGCTGCGATGCAAGCGAGCACCAGTGCAATGGTGAGCAGGCAGCAGCGAGCAGCCAGGCCCATGCGACCAATCCTATCCCAGATGATCGTTTTTTGACTGACCGACATTCTCTTGCTCGCCGCTTGGCTTCGAGCGGTCCTTTGCGATCCGCATCAGTGCCGAGGTGGCCAAAGCGGCACCGGCACCGAAACCGATCAGCAAGAACAACACTCGCGTGCAGAGCCACTGATCAAGCCAATAGCCCAGCAAGCCAGGAACGACCATTTCAGCCGAAATGGTCATGATCGTCGCCGACCATCCGAGGGCGATGGCCATGGGCGATCGATCGTCTGGGGGCTGAGTCACCTTCTTCGCCGCGCGCCTTGGCAGCGGCCCAAAATCGTGCCCTCAGACCGCCCAATTAACCCCCCGTCCTGGTCCGTGCGGGCGACTTCTCGTCCCGCAAGGCTGGACATCGTAATCCGCTAAAAAATGGGTGTCAATTGGCTGCGGGCCAAATTCGTGTTTTTTTTCACAAAGTCATTATCGCGGACCTAAGCCCCGTTTGTCAAATGCGTTACCCGGACGATGCCGCCCCGGCTCCGGCCGGTTCTTCGGCGGCGCGGCGGTTTGCGCGCGAACACGCAGGCTTTAAGCAATCTCCGCGCCAAGCCAAGATTCTGAAAGCCGCCCTGTTGCGCTTCGCACGACACCTAAACGCAATGACAGTAAGCGGTGCGGGCGAATAGCTGGGGCCCGGCCCGTTGCAAAAAATCGAGCCCTTGATTACACTTGGGCGTACGAGGTTGACGCGCTCCAAGTAGGACCCGAGCCTGCCCCCGAGTGCCCCACCAAGAATGGTGGAAAACCGTCGTGTGCAAGGCGCGTGCCGTTATCCCCCAAAACGGTAGCAAACGCACGAATGTCGACGGTTTCCGCCCTGACCGTATTCGGTCCGCGATGGACGGTCTGCCGCAGTCGATGGCAAGTAGGCTGCTGGTGTGTCCGTCACCTCATGCGGCTATGGACTGCCCGGGAGGGTTCGAGCGTTAATTCCAGTCACGGACGACGCTCAAACCACATTGCCCTACCCGGCGGCGCTTATGAAAAGCCCTCCGCCGGGCCATTGCGGAGGTAAGTCCATTGATCACCGCAGCAGCTCTTAAGTCTCGCTCTCACAAAGATTTGTCGCAGATGGCAAAGCAAGGGGGCGTACGCGGCTGGCACAGCATGCGTAAAGACCAGCTTGTGAAAGCTCTGCTCTCGGCGGCAAAAGCTAAATCGACGAACAAGTCAAGTCCCACGCGTACCGTATCGACGTCGAGCCGGCCGGCGGCAAAAAGCAACGGCCGAGCACGGTCCAACGGACGTGCCACAGCGTCCAAGCCGGCTAACGCGCGTGCCTCGCGGCACCTCAGCAAAATCAAAGCGAAGCTTGAGCGAGCGAAAAATCTCTCCATGGGCAACGGAGTTCCGAAAAGCGGCAAGGTCAAAGAGCGGATCGTTGTCATGGTGCGCGATCCGTTTTGGCTGCACGCCTATTGGGAAATCAAGCGCAAGAGCGTCGAGCGCGTGCAGGCGGCGATGGGCCAGCATTGGCACACGGCGCGGCCGTGTTTGCGATTGCTTGAAGTCTCGGATCCTGGTTCGAGCAGTGCGTCGGAGCGCGTATCGCGCGACGTTGAGGTCCACGGCGGCGTGAACAATTGGTACGTCCACGTCGACAACTCACCGGCCAGCTATCGACTCGAGCTCGGTTACCTGGGCGACGACGAAAAGTTCTATCCGCTGGTGCGGTCCAACGTGGTTACCACGCCCGAGCCCGGCTCGAGCGACGCGATCGACGAAAACTGGACCGACGTGGCGGAAAACTTCGATAAGATCTACGCCATGAGTGGCGGCTACTCGCCCGACAACAACAGCCGCGAATTGCAAGAATTGTTCGAGGAGCGGTTGCGCCGGCCGATGGGCTCTCCGATGGTGACGCGATTCGGTCCGGGGATGGACGGGCTCGCTCCGCAGCGTCACGATTTCAAGTTTGAAGTCGACGCCGAGATGATCGTCTATGGCGTGACGAACCCCGATACCCACGTCAGCCTTCGTGGCGAGCCGGTTCGGATTCGTCCTGACGGCACGTTCACGGTGCGGATGAGCCTGCCGAATCAGCGGCAAGTGATTCCCGTGGTGGCCAGCGCCGCCAACGGCGGCGAGCAGCGAACCATCGTGCTGGCGGTCGAGCGCAACACGAAGACGATGGAGCCGGTGGTCCGCGAGGCCAACGATTAGGGGCCGCGGCGATCGCGTCTCGTTCGGCCTGATGCGCTGTCGCAACAGCTCACAGTCTGGCATCGCCGTCCTGGCACGATAGCACCACGGTGATCTGGATGCGCGCCGTGTGGTCTTCGCTTCCAGTTCGTGGGTATTCGGCGGTCTGTGGCCGGCAACAGCGCTCTCCCACTTCGCACGTCTGCTGCACTTTGCGCAACCGCCGGGCCTCGACTAGACTAGGGCTGCTGCGGCAGACGCGTTTCGTCCGGCCAATTGCCGAGTTGCGCCCGCCCGGTCGTCGGTGGACCGAGCCTCCGAATCCCTGGGAAACAGCGTGAGTAAAGACATCTCCAGAATGCTCGAGGGATGGGACTACGATCCGGACAAGATCTCGGTGCGAATCGTCCCGGGCGAGGACGGTCGCGATAAACTCCAGTTGCGGCTTGATCTAGGGCTGATGCAGATGGAGTTCGATGGTCGGCCGGACGGCAAGCGCATCGAGGGCTGCGCCTCGTGGCTCGAATACTACCAACAACTGCAAGGCAAGCACGACAAGCGCCACCCGGATGGTCCGCCGTTTTTGCTGGAAAGCGACGACTGCCAGCGGCTATTGCGCGAGGGCGTGCAATTCTACCATCGCTACATCAGCTTCTGGCATTTGGAGCGGTTCGAACTGTGTGCTCGCGACACGAATCGCAACCTGAAGTTGTTTTCGTTCGTGCGCGAGTACGCACGCGAGACGAAAGACAAGCTGCAGTTCGATCAATGGCGACCCTACGTCACGATGATGCACGCGCGGGCCGTGGCCACGCCGCTGGTTGCGCTGCGTGATTTTCGTGCGGCGTTGGGCGCGATCGACGCGGGCATCGAGGCGATCCGTGCATTCCTGCGCGAGTACGAGCAACCGGACGACGGCGAGAACTGTGGCGAGCTGCAGTTCCTGTTGCGATGGCGCGAGGAGGTTGCCGGCCAGGAAGAGAATCGCGAAGTGGATCCGCCGTACAATCCGATCGTGCAGTTGAAGGCCGACCTGGAAGCAGCAGTACGCGAGGAGCGATTCGAGGACGCAGCCCGGCTTCGCGACACGCTGCGGCAGCACTCCGACCGCGGTCCCAGCCCCGGTCCGCCCAATCCGCTCTGAACGTCGCCTCTTGACGTGGTGCCGTACTGGCAATCCACCGTGCCGCAGGTCGCGATCGGTCGCCAAGATTCACGGCGAAAATACCGAGTGCAGTACCGGCCGGTCTCTTAGTTTGACACTCGAAAAGTCCCTATTTACAATGAGTTAGGACGTTTGCTTGGCTGCGGTCGAGCAGATCGGCCAACTCGGGAACGGACGTATCGCTTGCTCCTTTCGAGGGCAAAAGTTCGCCCCAGCGGAACGTCAACAGAGGTAACTGCGCGACATTGCCTCGCGTGCCACGAAGTGGCGCGCCAGCACGCATTGGGAGACACCGTCGATGGCCGCTCGCGAAAACCAGGGTCTGCAAATCGCGCTGATCATCTTCGTGATTCTGACGATCCTTCTGATCGTGACAACGTTCCTGTTCTTCCGCAACTTCCAGGAAGCCCAGGAGCGGATCAAGGGACTCACGGCCGAAAACAATACGAAGGACCAGGCGGCGCGCACCGCGCTGGAGGAAAGCGCCGCGATCCGCAGCTTGATGGATCCGTCGCAGGACAAAGTCGAATCGGTCCAGCAGGCAGCCGCCGCCGACTTCGAGGCCCACGGGAACGGCCTGGCCGAGGCGGATCAAAACTACCGGGGGCTGGTCGACCACATGGCGAAGCAGTTGGCCGACGCCAACACGCGAATCACCGAAATCACGGCCCACGAGACCGAGCTCGCTGACAAGCTGGCCGCCGAGGAAGAGGCCACGAAGAAGGCCATCGCCGAGTACACGCAAACAATCCAGAAGGTCACGGCGGACCTTGAAGAGCGCAAAAAACAATTCGACGAAGCCCGGGAGTTGATGAACCAGGAAAAGGGCGACCTGAACACCAAGTTCGCCGAAACACAGAAACGGTTCGACGAGTTATCGCGCAGCAGCGGCGAACAAATCGCGACGCTGACCGGCGAGGTGGGGCGGCTGACCAACCTGCTGACGGTCATCAACGACGAGAAGAATCGTGCGGTCAAAGCGAATGAAGTGCCCGATGGCGCGATCAGTTGGGTCAATCAGCGCACGCGCACCGTTTGGATCAACGTCGGTAGCGATGACGGCCTGCGGCGGCAGACCGCCTTTAGCGTGTTCCCCGTACACGCGGCCAATCCAATCGAATCGGACAGCAAGGGCAAGATCGAGGTCACGCGATTGATGGGCGGGCACATGGCCGAAGCGCGAATCGTCGAGGACGACTTGTCCGAGCCGCTAATGCCCGGCGATCGGATCTTTTCGCCGACGTGGGAGCCGGGTCGTCCGGAACGCTTCGGCCTGGCGGGTCACATGGACATCGACGGCGACGGAACCGACGACCGACAGCGGATCCGCAACCTGATCGAAATGAACGGCGGCGTGATCGACGAGGAGTTGACCGCGGACGGGACGCGAAAAGGCCGGATGTCGATCCAAACCAAGTATCTCGTCCTGGGCGATCAGCCGCCGGCGGTCGAGGGCAGTTCTGCGCTGGAAGGATGGAGCGAAATCCGCTCCGAGGCTCAAACGTTGGGAACTCGATTGGTCAACGTCCGCGAGTTCTTGGACTACATGGGCTACGAGCCGCAAGAGCGCACCGTGAACTTGGGGAGCAAGACGAAGCCTGGCGACTTCAAGCCCCGCCTGCCCGACGGTGTGCAGCGCACGCTTCCCGGGAGTGAAGGTCCCGGTGATCTGCGTCGTCGCTCGCCGCGGCGCGAAGACTACTGAGCCGTAGATTCCGTCGTGCGGCTGCGCTGTGCGACTTGATTTCCGCCGGTTGCGCGGTGAAACTGACAATCCACCGCACGGCGCACCGTCCGCCGTCCGGTGTTTCCCGCCCCGCGTATTTCAACGTGATCGAGGTCGAGCCATGACCATCCCGCTTACGGCCAACGAAGTGCTCGACCGCGAGTTTCTGGACGTCCGCTCCAAGCTGTTGCTGGTGGCCGCATCCCTTGATCGTCTGGACCGGGCCGAGGGCAACGTCGAGCGGGATCCGCGGCGCCGCGGCCTTGCCGAGGCGCTGGATATCTTGTCCGACGGCAAGGAGGATCGGGCCGAACGCATTCAGATGTTGTTCTCACGCCAGTACGACGCCGACTGGAAGCAGTCGCTCGACATGCCCCGATCAGGAGCTCCGCCCCGCTGACTAAGCGTGAACGCCAGCGGGCGTGGTCAAGCCTCACGCGCGGTGGCGCCGCATCTTTCCGAAACGAACATTGCATGTACTACATCGACCCGCATATTCACATGGTTTCCCGTGTCACGGACGACTACGAAACGCTGGCTAAAATGGGCTGCGTCGCGGTCAGCGAACCGGCTTTTTGGGCCGGATTCGATCGGGGAACCGTCGATGGATTTCGGGATTACTTTCACCAGTTGACCGAATTCGAGCCCAAGCGGGCGGGCTGGTATCGCGTTCAGCACTACACCTGGCTCTGCATCAACGCCAAAGAGGCCGAAAACGTCAAGCTTTCGCGCGAAGTGATCGCGATGATTCCCGAGTACCTCGATCGTCCGGGCGTATTGGGCATCGGCGAGATCGGGCTCAACAAGAACACCAAGAACGAAGCGATCATCTTCCTCGAACACTTGGACCTGGCCGCCAAGACCGACGAGCAGATCCTGATCCACACCCCGCACCTCGAAGACAAGTATCAGGGCACGCGGATGATCCTGGACATGCTCTGCGACGACCGCCGGCTCGACCACAGCCGGGTGCTGGTTGACCATGTCGAGGAACACACGGTTCGGCCCGTGCTGGACGAAGGATTCTGGGCCGGGATGACGCTCTATCCCACGACGAAGTGTACGCCTGAGCGGGCCGTCGACATGGTCGAGACGTATGGCCCCGAGCGACTGCTGGTCAATTCGGCCGGCGACTGGGGACCTTCGAAGCCGACGGCCGTGCCCGACTTCATCTTGGCGATGCGCTTGCGGGGCCATCCGGAAAGCCTGATCCGCCAGGTGGTGTACGAAAACCCGCTGAAGTTCTTCAGCCAGAGCCGCAACTTCGACTTCACGCCGCCCGAGGTGCTCGAGTCGGAGGTTCGTTGAGTTCCTGGTTTATGCCACCGACGTCCATCGGTCAACGAACCGATTTGTACTCGAATCGCGTGCCAGTTTCGGCGTTTTCTCGCCGTTCCGGAGCATTCGATGTATGATTTTGGCGCATCCCAGGGTTCACCATCTGAACGGCGGTCCTTGCCATGGGCGGATTCTACGGTTCACTTCAGATTCGATGTGCTGATCGTGATCGGGTAATTGCCGAACTTGATGAGCTTGCCGAGCGGCATAGTTTTCAATGTCTGGTTGGTCCAGTTCTTTCCGGTTGGATCGGCGTGTACCCCAGCGATGCAGGACAGAGCCACCGGCTCGGGCAGATCCTCGCTGAACACATTGGCGGAATTGTCTGGCACGTCATGGTACACGACGACAGCGTCTTGGCGTATTGGCTGTGGCGTGATGGCAGCGAAGTCGATTCGTATTGGTCGCTACCCGGGTATTTTGGAGAAGAAGATCGGCAAGCGCAGGAGCGGATGACGGGTGCCCCGGAAAAACTATCGCAACTTGTTGGCGGTAACAGCGACCAGTTGCGGGCTCTGCTGGCGCCCGAGTCACAAGAAGTGTTTGAGTACGTCCGTTTGCAAAAACTTGGCGATCTAGTTTCGGTTGAGAACCTGGTGACGTCATACGAGTATTTAAAGCGAGGGGACAACGGTGGCATCACGGGTCGCAAGAAATTTACAGAGTTGCCACGTTCTGCGTTGAAAAGGAAGCAAGACGCGAAGCGGGCCAAGCGGCGATTGATCAAGTCGTTTCTTACAAGTGGCATTTTGCTTTGCGATGAGGAGGTCGCGCAGGAAGGTATGCAACTTCGTGCGAGCCTCGCGCCCGATGGTTATATCGTTTTTCTGTCGACCCTGGCGGATGACCGACCGGTTCGAGTAACGCAATACAGCTCTCCGTCGTGGTCACCCACGGAGATTACTTGGGAACTAACGGGGCACGTCACTCATGTAGCGAGCGATGCTACTGGCTCGCGCATTGCGATCGCGCTGGGAACCCACTCCGAAATATGGGACGCGACTTCAAATCGAAAAATGCGGGACATACCGGCGAAAGAATGGACTCACGACGTCGCTATGAATTCGACTGGAACCACTGTTGCGACGATAGGCCGGCCGGGACTGACGGTTTACGATGTGGAAAGCGGCGAGCAGCTCTTCTGGGAACCTCCACAGAATCATCGGGCAATGGCTATCCATCCGTCTGGTGAATGGATTGTCTGCAATCGCATGGGAATGGCATTCGCGTCCGTCGATCACTCAAGCGAATGGTGCGAGGTGCCAATTTCCCTTGATATAGTCCCCGACGACTATGGGGCCTTGCTCGAGGCGGCAGTTTCCCAGCGGAGTGCTGCACATGGTCAATGGAACAGTTGGTTTCCTGATTCGGCGGACGAATTTGATACGGATGAGCGTATGCCATCGCATTTCGGGTTCTCTCAAAACGGCGAATGGCTCTGGTGCGGGACATCACGCGGCATTTGGGTTTTTCGATGGGCTGAAGTTGTTGCGGATCGTGAAGCCGTTAAGGCGAATTGGTGGTACCCCACATGCGAATGGAGCGTGATGGCCAACGAAAGTAATCACGTCTACGACGTTGCTGAGCAACCCGGTGGAACGTCGATTCGGTTTTGTACGCTGAACGGCCAACTGTTTGAATTGAACCTACTCGATGGTGGCGTGCGCGAGTCGTTCAAATGGCCGGAGGGCACGCCGATTCAGTTGTTCCAGGGTCCGAACGAACAAACCTTCGGTTGCATCACCACAACCGGAATGCGCAGTGACGAGAATGACCCGGAAAATGCTCGGAGCTCGTGGCAAATTTGGGACGGTACTAGACTCTAACTTGCGATCGCTGGAGTAGCAGCTATTGCGGAACAGTGCAGTCGCGAGGTGTCTTTCGGGAATAGTTCTGGGTAATATGGCTCACGACATTATTTCAAATTCGTTCATGAGGCAATCTGCAATGCGCTTCGCTTGTTTACGAACAACTTTACTGCTCGTTATTGTGGCCAGGCTGTGTGTTTCCACGGGCGCCGCTGAGGACTCTGGTTTCAAACAGATTTTCAACGGCAAGGACTTGTCCGGTTGGGACGGTCGCGAAGAGTTCTGGAGCGTCGAGGACGGCGCCATCACCGGCCGCACGACCAAAGAGAATCCGACCAAGGGCAACACGTTCATCATCTGGCGCGACGCGCCGGTCGACGACTTCGTGCTGCGACTCCGCTACAAGATTGTCGGCGGCAACTCCGGCATTCAGTATCGCAGCCGAGAGATCGATCCCTGGGTGATCTCCGGATATCAGGCCGACATCGATTCGGGCGACACTTTCTCGGGCATTCTCTACGAGGAGCGGGCACGCGGCATCCTGGCACAACGCGGGCAGAAGGTCACAATCAAGCCCGATGGCGAAAAAGACGCCGAACAAGTCGCCGACAGCAAAAAGCTGCAAGACGCCGTCAAAAAAGAGGACTGGAACGACTATGAGATTGTCGCCCAGGGCAATCATCTGATCCACAAGATCAACGGGCAGGTGATGAGCGAGGTGACCGACAACCAGTCGGACAAAGCCGCGCGTAGCGGACTGTTGGCGCTGCAGCTCCATGCCGGTCCGCCGATGACCGTGCAGTTCAAAGACATTCGCCTGAAGCGCACCCGGCTGAGTGACAACAGCAAGAAGATCGTGATGGTTGCCGGCACGCCGAGCCATGCGCCGGGCGATCATGAGTTCAACGCCGGTGTCAAGCTGCTGCAGAAGTGCCTCGACGAGACGCCGGGCGTCGTTACGGCGGCCTATCACAACGGTTGGCCGAACGATCCCACGGCGTTTGACAACGCCGACACGATCTTGCTGTACATGGACGGCGGCGGACGGCATCCGGTGATCCAGCGAAACCGGCTGGCCGAAATCGATCGGCTGATGCGGCAGGGAATCGGTATGTGCTGCGCGCACTACGCGGTGGAAGTGCCGAAGGAGAAAGGCGGGCCCGATTTGACCAAGTGGATCGGCGGCTATTACGAGACCGGCTACTCGATCAATCCGCACTGGGACGCGGAGTTCAACGAGCTGCCGGAGCATCCCGTGACGCGTGGCGTGCAGCCGTTTACGATCAACGACGAATGGTATTACAACATTCGTTTTCCCGAGGGCGAAAGCGGGATCGACGCGCTGCTGGTCGCAACGCCGCCGGACAAGACGCGTCGCACCGACGCCGCCAGCTCGCACCCGGGCCGGGCCGAAATCGTCGCTTGGGCCGTCGAACGGCCGGATGGCGGTCGCGGCTTTGGCTTCACCGGCGGACACCGCCACGTTAACTGGGGCAACGACAACTTTCGCAAGCTCGTGCTCAACGCGCTGCTGTGGACTGCCAAGGCGGACGTGCCGCCACAGGGCGTTGCGTCGACCGTCACGCCCGACGATCTGACGAAGAACTTGGATCCGAAGGGCCAACGATAGTGCAGCGCCGCGGGACGCGAGATGCATCGACGCGCGGGAGACTGGTTCCGCGCGGATGTGCGGCCCGTGGGCAATTAAGCCACGTTCACGGAATCGGCCAGAATCCCGACTTGTCCTGGTTTTCAGAGATTAGTTGCCGGATCGCCTCGGCCTGATGTTCGAGAGTTGCTTCGGCAGACGCGTAGACCCGATTGTCCGCGATCCGGTGCGCGAACCAGGGTGCGGTGGTGAGGATCTCTTGCGTCAGACGCATCTCGACGCGCGTTTCGCTGGGATCTTCGCCGGGCACGTATCGTGTCACCAGGTGGTACTGCAAAAGTCGCTCGGTGGGCTCCGCCAGCTTGATGTTGGAGTCGATCTCGTCACCCGTGATACTGACGACCTGATTCAAGTGCACGATGGGCCGACCGATGTAGTCGTCGAGCGATTGCACTTTGAGTTTCGCCCTCAGTTCCAGGTTCAGCGATGGGACCAGGCCGCTTGACAGATCGATGGCCGGCGTGATCCGTTCCCATTTTTCGTCCAAGAACTTGCTGTCGCCTGCCAGGTTCGTGATGGCCTTGGTCGCTTCGGTGCGCATCAGAATTCGGCGCACCTTCGTAAAGTCGACCGGCAGGTTGAACGCCATCTTTGCCGTCTGCTCGGTCGGATACTGGTTGGAGGTGACGAGCGTGCTGGCTGCCAGGACGAAAACGACCAGTGTTGCCATTCCGGCGATGCCCATCAAGATTCGTCGTGCGGATTTCGTCATGTCGGCACGCTTGGTTCGCTGACCGCCGTCGCGTTGCCGCATCGTACGGCAAGGCGGACAACCCAAACTCCTCACGTCCTAGATTCCGAACTGCCGCAGGACCAACTCGCAAACGTCGGTGTCCGCCATCGCTTTGCCAACCAGCGTTCCGCGTTGCGAGGCGATGATCACGCCGCGCTGCCGCTCGTCATGGGGAGGCGCTCCGTGCGAACCGCGCACCAACGTGGCATCTAAGGGCGTGCTCTTGGTTGCCATGTCGATGTGCATTTCGACCGGATCGTAGCCCGGTTTGCGGTGAATGTCGACGGTTCGCGCGAATTTTGGGGCCAGGGCGTCGTCCAGCCACCAATAGTAAGCCTGCCAACTATTAGGCTCGGAAACCAGAATCACCTCGCCGGATCGCGGATGATCCAGGTCGTATTTCTCGCGATCGGGTCCGACCAGCACTTCGGCGATGCCCGGCTTGCCGCGAAAGAGCTGGACCACTCGGTCGATGTCGCCCGAGTTGGCCACGAAGACGTGGGCAAGCTGATGATCGGCCAAGGCCCACGCGCCGCTGTTTTTGAAGTCGAGCCGTTCGCCGTCATCTTGCGTGTCGATGCCCAGCAGATCGGCCTCACGCAACATCCGGTTCGGGTAGGTCACGTGATCGACCGTGCCGATCGTGTACTCGCTGGCCACAAGCCACAACACGGGATCGTTTCCGTACGCGGATTCGAATCCGGCAACGAGCCGCGCGATCTGGGCGTCGAGGTCAACCAATGCCTTGGCTGCCAGCTCGCTATCGGGTCCGACTTTCTGAGCGGCGTAGTCCAGGTGCGGCAGGTAGATGTAGAAGAAATTTGGCCGCGCGTCGCGGGCCGCCCAAACGGCCGAGTCGCAGATCCAGGCCGTTGACGTGATGTTCGACATCGGCCCCCAAAAATGTTGCAGCGGAAAATGACCAAACGTATCGCGCAGCGTGCCGTACATCGGCTCGGGCTTGGTGTAGCACCACAGCGATTCCGTGCCGTCGGGGTTGTGGATGGGGGCCGGCGTGCAGACCAGGTCGGCGCCACAGCCCTTGCTGTGCAACGGAAACCACACGGCCGAGGTGATCGATGCGTCGTGCTCGTGCAACGTGTCCCAAACCTGCGGCCGTTCGATGCAGTCGTTCCAAGCGGTCCACATCTCCACTTCGTGCTTGTCTCGCCAGTAAAATCCGTTGGCGATCACGCCGTGTTGGCTTGGCGGCGTGCCGGTGGTCATGTTCGCTTGAACTGGACAAGTGACGCAGGGAAAACTCGGCACCAGTTCCATGACGTCACCCTCGCCCGCCAGCCGGGATAGTGTCGGCATCGCGGTGAGGTCCTGTTTCCGCAATCCGGGCACCGACAGCAGGACGACGTGTTCGCTCATTTCGGTGGTCTCTGACGTGGCTGGGCTGCGGTGGTGGTGGTTTCGTTGGACGTGTTGGACGCGGCGGCCGTACCAGGATTTGAGGTGGCCACGCCGATTCTAGCGGGGCGGCGGCGCATTGGCCGAGTCGCTTTTCGGCTTGGGCGGGTCTTGCTCGACAACCACGATTTCGTAGCCCTGGTCGTCCTCGGTCGGGCGAATCTGAAATCGGGTGCGGCGAATCTCGGCCACTTTTCGGTCCGCGTACTCGAGTTCGGCGCGTTCCATCGACTTTTGCACCGCGGGCGGGAAGAAATGGGTCAGCTCCTTGCCTTTGCTGCTGATGCCGGCCTTGCGCAGCAACCGGCGGTCGGCCGCGCGCAGCGTTCCGGACTGCCAGCCGATCCGCAGTCGATATTCGCGCTCGTTGTGACTGACGTGTTTTTCGGGTTTGTACTCAGTCACGTTCGTAACCGATTCGATCTTGCCATTCTTCGAAACCGCGGCGATTTCGATCCCAAAGTGATCGAGCTGATGCGCGTATTCATCCGAAGTAATCGTTTCGTCAAACAGCAATTCCCACAGGCGTTCCGGGCTGCGCTGGTATCGGCTTTGTGATGGACTGGCGCCCTCGGAAGGCGGTTGCCCTACGACCGCAGACGACATGCTTGTCGCCAGCGCGACGATTACTGGCAACAAAAGTGGCCACTTCATCACGAATGTCCTGTTACTTGCTGACCGAGTTCCGTTTCAATGTACTGCCGTCACGCGTGGGCTGAAAGGCGCCGAACGCCTTCTCGCCTAACGGGCGTGCGAGCGAGCTGGATGCCGGGAACTCGGTGCGGTGTCGGCTACGTGGAATATATCCACCGCCCCAGAGCGACGATCGGCAACAACAGCGCCAAGATCACCACCGCCCAAAATCGGTCCTGCACGGCCAGTACGGCACCAGCGTCGAGCACGACCAGCGCGAAGATGCAATTCCGCACCGCCGCCTGCACGAATGCGGGCTGCGGATTGATCACCGCGCGAACGCATCGCCACGCAATCAGCATGCCGATCAAGCCCCAGAAAACGTACCAACGATCGGGCACCGCGACCGGCGGCCATTCGTTGCCGGAGGCCCACCTGGGAATCGACGCCAACAGCCCAATGCCGGCCACCAGAATGATCACGCCGGCTGTCAGCGCGATTCTCGCGCTTGCGCGAGCTTCCGTGCGGGCAAACAACGTTACACCGACGATATACGTTCCAACGCCGCCGGCCACGACCCAATGAACCGGTTGCCATGGCTGGCCGGACACGCTCATTCCCAACAGCACGTTGAGCATGCGGCACGCGCCCATGGCGAGCGGGCCAAGCGGCGTTTGCTTGAGCGCACCGTCGTAGAGCAACACGGCGACCGCCAACAACGAGGCGACGATGCCTGCCCGCGTGTCGCCGGATAGTGCGGTCGCGGTCCACGCCAGCACCACGCCGGACAACAACAGGCAGCAGCCCAACAAAAGCGCGGTGGCCGCGCTGATGCGGCCCGAGGGAATCGGGCGATCGGGCCGCTCCTGAGCGTCCTTCTCCCGGTCGAAATAATCGTTCAACGCCATGCCGGACAAGTACAGCGAGCTACTGGCGGCCAGTAGCAGCGCGAACTGCGGCCACGGCTCCAGACGCTGGTGCGTGAACAGAAAGCCGAGCAGGATGTCGGCCATAGCCGTGAAGACGTTGGGAATCCGCACCAGTTGCAGATAGCCGCGCATGCTGGCCTCCAAGGCGTGGCCCGCCGCTCAATGGAGCTTCAGATCGAGCTTGGCAAACAAAGCACTGATGAATTCGAATGCCTCGCTCGCGGCCCCATCCGGGTTGTCGATGTACGGATAGAGCTCGACTGTCAGGAAACCGTCGTAGCCGGTCGAGGCAATCGCCCGCAGCGTTGCTTCGAAGTCGATGGCTCCGTGTCCGGGGATCAAGTGCCGGTGGACGCGAGTCGGCGCGATGTCCTCGAAGTGGTAGTGGCGCGTGTGCGTTTGCATCCGGCCGACCCAATCTTGAGGATCTTCGTGCACGCAGTAGGCGTGACCGATGTCGAAATTCAGCCCGACCCAAGGTGAATCGATCCGCTTCATAAACTCGAGATACTCCTCGAACTTCTCGATCATCAAGTCCGGTTCGGGCTCGATCAGCAGCAGCACTTCCAGCGATTCGGCCACCTCGACACAGGGCATCAACTCGTCGTAGAAAATCTGCGCCGCTTCGTGCCAGTCGCGCTCCGGCGTGAGGCGGCCGCCTGGCTCCGTGGTGATCGACGGTGCTCCCAGCTCCGATGCCAGCTTCAGGGCCCGCTTCGTGTGTTCCCGCCGGATGGCCCGGTAGTGACGATCGGTGTCGGTCCAGCCGGGGTACCAGTACGGTTGGCGCGGATCGGCCACGGCGTTCATCATGAAGGCGTTGACGTTCGAGATGGCCAGCTTGTGCTTCTCAAGGTGCTGGCGGATCGAGTCTTTCCGCTCGTCGAGCAGCCCGGCGGGCCAGGCATGCGGCACGTCGGCCAGAATTTCGATGCCCCGATAGCCGAGGCTGGCAATCTTCTCGATCGTACGTTCGATCGAAAAGTGCATGTATGCATTGGAACTGAAAGCAAGCTGCATGAAGGACCAGACGCTACGGGAGTCGGGGGGAGTTTATTCGGCGGGCTGTCGAGGGCACGTGGAGAGCCAGGCAATTGTACCCTGCAACCGCCGATGCCCCAACCGGAGCACGGCGATACGAATTACCGCGGGCGACTCGTTGCGCGGGCGAGCTTGATACAGAGCCTGCACGCGGCAACTACTGCCTATTCGGATCGCCCGGATTGTCGACCGCGTCCGACGGGCGAGGCGACGGTGGGTTCGCGGCCGATTGGATGCGCACGGCCATCGATCCGCGATTGTCGGCCAGCGCGTTCCAAGCATCGCGGCAGCGCAAATACAGGCGTCCGTTGTGCGGCGGACGAAACGAACCCGATGCGCCCAGCGCAAACGGTTGACTCAGCCGAAAGTCGTGGAGCACGACGGCTTCCAAACGTCCGGTTCCGTCGTCGTTGCCCGCGGCGCTGACGTGAGAGGCCTCTTCGGCGGTTCGCCAAGTGCCGGTGGCGCGATAGTCATACACCTGGTCAGCCGAGACAATGGCCCCCGACGGCTGCCATCCGCGCCGTGCCGCGATACGGGATGCGATTGGAGCATCGTCGGCTTCCTTGAAACTGCGATTCCAATTCCAACGGCACAGATCGACCCGAAATCCGGTGCAGACGTGCGTGACGAAAAAGCGGTACTCGAAAGCCAATTCGCGCCGCATGGCGCCGAATGCGTCGTTGAATCGCACCGGTTGATCGTTTAGATACCCTAGCCCAAGCGTGCGGAACCGTTCCGCATAATTCGCGTTGTTCTCTAGCAAATGGCAGAGAGCCCAACGCCATGCGTAGTTTTGCCACGAGTCGCCGGTTGCCGTCGCGGGACGGCCCGGACGATCCAGATCCTCGCCCAGGATCGCCCGTAGCGGTTTGGGCCGCGACTTGCGCAAAAACTCGATCACGTAGTCCGGACAGCGCACGCTGCTGTCGTTCGGCCGCCAGTAGGTTCCCAACTCGGCCATGCCTTCGCTGTACCAGAGCGGGCCGACGCGGCCGAACGTCTGGCCGCAGTAGGCGTGTACGGCCTCGTGCTGCGGGGTGCCGCGCGCGGCGGTCGCGTAGACAACCGCCTTGGCCGAAACGACGCGTCGACCCTGGTTGAGCGTTTCAACCAGCGTGATTCCGGCGTCCTGGGCGATCTTTGCCCGGCCTACCGGATCGAGCGAATCAGCCGGCCAATTGGCCAGATCGTCGACTACGTAGCACTCGATGATGCCCTCCGGCGGGCGGTCCCAGTACTTGGAAATCAGCCGCAGCATCGTCTCCATGCGGCGCAGCAGTCGATGGGCCTCGCGCGCCGGGAGATCGGTGTGGATCTCGAAATGGGCCGACTTGAAGTCCGCCGGTTTGCGCGCCGCGGAAGGCGCGGGTGAAACCGTGTTTGTTGCATCCGACGGGCCCGGCAGCTCGACTCGCCGACGTTCGTGCTCTTCGCCCATCGCGGCTCGGTCGCGACCGCCGGCCAAAACCAGCGCGCAACCGAGGACCGTTAACGCAATTCGCAGCAGCGAGAGAATGGGGGCGATTCGAGGCATACCATGCATTCTAGTTCACCGGTGGCGAATCGGCCAAACCGTGCCGCTTTGCCGCGGGGGAAGCGCTGGCCGGCGCGTCGGACGCCGCAACGCGACCACCGGCGGTCCGACCGCTGCCGCACGCCGTTCGACGAACAGATTCAGCCTTCCGACACGCGCGAAAAAAAACCGGCGATCCGCTCGGCCTGTTGACCTTGCGAATCACCGGTTCGGTTCGTTGGCAGCTTGCCACAGCGGCACGTTGCGACCGTGGCCCGAACGCCGAACCAGATGGCCCGGCGCCGGTGATCCGAACTTACTCGGGGTGCTTGTAGTTGAGCTTGAAGTTCGTCTGGTACATGTCGAAGAACGTCACGTAGGCCGTGCCCGTTCCGTCTTCCATGTCCTTGACTTCCAGCGCGATGGGCTGCGTGCCCGGTCCGACACCTTCGCCGATTTCGACGTCGAGCAGCGGCTTCTTGTCGGTGCCGTAGGCATACAAATGCCAGGTGTCGTCGTCGGTGTGGCGCACAGCCAGGGTCAGGTAGCTGACCTTTTGTTCGAGGCCGTCTTGCCCTTCGAACGTGATGGTGCGCATCTTCGAGTCGTCGACCGGCTTGTCGTCGATGACCGGGGCAAAGCCCTTGGACATGAACAGATGACCGGCCGCGCCGCCCGGATCGCTGTTGACGGCTTCGTTCTCCGGCGTGATGTCAGTCTGTGGAACAATGATCAATCCAACCGGCTCGCCGACGTCCATGAACACACCGCACGCCTTCTCCAAATCGGGCTCGACTTTCACTTGCAGGTCTTCAATTTCATCGGCCGATTCGCACAGCGCCTGGGCAAACGCCTGCGCGATTTGTGGATCCAGAATCTCCAGATCCATGGCCGATGCCGGCGCCGCGCTTATGGCGTACGCCACCAAGGCACTCAGGCCCAATACTACATTCCTCATTCCAACCCTCCGTCTCATGTGGGACCTTCAAAACGAATTGGCGCGCTTCAAATCTACGGCCGGCGACATGCCTGGCTATCGCGACCAACCTGTCGACACCACCCAGAATACTCTTGCCACAGGCCGCCGCAAGTATTTTCCGGGCTCTGCCAGATTTTCGTCGGAATTGGCCGACGAGCCATCCGGTAGGCGCGTGCAAGCGGCGCCCGATATTGGCCGGATGATTGCACCGGCCGTAGAATATCCGTCGGGCGTCGCCCTCGGCGCGCACCGCCCCCTGTCCAGTAGCTGATTCGCTGCAGCGTCACGAATCTTGGCCAGCCGCATCGACGGATCGCGCAGGAGGTTTTGCAAGTGACTGAGAAAACCGCTCAACAGCCGCCGCTAAACCCCGAGTCACGAACGGCGCGAACGACCTGGGCGCGGACGTTGGCCGTTGCGGCAGTGGTCGTCGTGGTCGTTTGGGCGGCGGTGCTGGCCGGGATTGTCGAGCCCGATGGTGACTCGAACAAGGAGCCTCGATTCATGCCGAAGATCAACAAGACCGACGAACAGTGGCAGGCCCAACTCACGCCGGAACAGTTCGAGATAACTCGACGCCAAGGCACCGAACGGGCGTTCACCGGCAAGTATTGGAACCACAAGGAAGACGGCACCTACAACTGCGTATGTTGCGGCGCTCCGTTGTTCGAATCGGATACCAAGTACGACTCGGGTTGCGGTTGGCCCAGCTTCTACGCTTCGTCAAATACCGACAACTTGCGCACGCTAGACGATCACAAATACGGCATGTCCCGCACCGAAGTGCGCTGCAACAACTGCGACGCTCACCTGGGTCACGTGTTCGACGACGGACCGCAACCGACCGGCCAGCGCTACTGCATGAATTCGGCGGCTCTGACGTTCGAGGCGGACGCGAACGCTGGCGAGCCAAGCGACGATGATACCAAGGCCGATCCCTGAGAGGTGATTGTGCAACTCGCTGATGGCTCGTTGCGCCGGACGGCGTTGACCATGATAGGGTGCCGTCGCTAGCTGCTCGCGCTACGGTAGCCGAGCATCGCCTTGCGGAAGATCATCCGCGAAATCCACAGCGCCGCCAGTGCGGCGAGCACCGCGAAGCCGGCCAGCGGCCAGTTCTGCGCATCGAACGGCTGCGCTAACAGTCGGGCGGGCACGTTGACGACCACGAGCAGCGGAATGATGAAGGTAAAGAACCAGCGCAGCGGCCCGCCGATCTCGCCGCGATAAATCTCCATCGGATAGCGCGAGAAGTTCGTAATGTAGAACCAGAACTCGTACAAAGTCTGGTTTCGGCCGAGCCAGACACTCGTGGCAGCCAGGCTGATCATCAGGCTGTAAAAGATCGCGACGCCGCATATCACGTACACCGGATAGAGCACGACCTGGATCGGCGACGGCATGTACGAGAGGTTCGTCAGCGACACCGCCAGCAGGGCTCCGCCGAAGAAGAAATTGGCCAACGCCGACCAGTTGACCTTGTGCAGCGAAATCAGGAATTGCGTGTCGATTGGCTTAAGCAACGCGAAGTCGAGATTGCCCGTGCGAATCAGCTCGCTGAACTCCTCGCAATTGGGCATGAAGAAGGCCTGTACCAGGCTGTTGACGAACAAGGTGGTCGACAAGAACACCAGGAACTGGTACTGGCCCCAGCCGGTGTCTTCGCCGATCGAAGGAGTGAACTGAAACACGAGCAGGTAATAGCCCAGGTTCATACCCATCCACGCCACTGACGTGATGCACTCGATCAGAAAGTTCGCGCGAAACGTCATGTCGCGGACGAGGCTGTTGCGAGCGAAGGTCAGAAACACCCGCAAGTACGACGGACGAACCGGCAGTGCCGCCGTATTGTCGAACGTTGGGTCGCTGATGCCGCTCATGGAATGGCTCCCCGTTTCGCTACCCGCCAAAACCGCTGTAGCGCTTGACGCCCAAGTGGAACATCAACCGGCAAAGAAAAACGAAAAACAAGACCCAGCCGAACTGGATCAACAGTCCCCAAACCAGTTCCGCGCCCTGCACCTTTCCGAGAAAAACTGCCGCGGGAAAATAGGCCAGGTACTGTAGCGGAATCACACGGACCACGGTGCCAAACACGCCCGGCAGCATGTCGATGGGAAACATGTGCCCGGAGAAAAAGAAATTGAACAACATGTAAACGAACAGCAGCGAGCTGACTTCCAGCCACCAGAAACCGATCATGCCCAGGGTGGCTTCGAGGAAGAACCCCAGCAGAAACGACATCAACAGCGACAGCACGTAGGCCACCAGGATCTGCGGCTCGGGCCAGCCATTGAAATAGCCGCGGCAGACGAAGAACACCAGCGCGAACGGGCCGGCTGCCACGAGGTAGTACACCAGCTTGTGAGCCACCCGACTGGCCAGCAGAAAGCCGATCAGGTCGATCGGCTGAACCAAGTACTTTTTGATCTCGCCGTTGCGAATTTGCAGCGCGACGCCGCTGGCCAATCCAGGCATGCTCGAAAAAGCGCGACTGACTTGCGTCAACAACAAATAGGCGATCATTTCCCGGTTCGTGTAACCGGCGACCGTCGTGCGGCCTGTCGCACCGGCCACGGCATCGAAGATGGCGGTCCAGAAGAACACCTGGGTCACCAGCGGCAAGAACCGCATCAGGGTTCCCAGCGCGAAATCGCCGCGGTAAACCAATCGCTCCTCGATCGCGATCCGCAAGACGATCCACCACGTGCGCAACGTCGAAACCGCCGCGTGCCCGGCGAGCCGGCCCGAGCCGTTCATTGCCGCGCTTCCCGGATCGATTGCCATGTGCGATGCCCCTCGTTCCTAGCGTGCCTCACGCATGAGGCCGCGCCACTTCTGCCTCAGTTCCGGAGCCGGCCTGCGAGAAAACTTCCGCGATCACGTCTTCGAGCGGTGGGTCTTCGACTGTGACGTCCTCGACGGCGTGATGCGCCAGGATCGACGACAGCGCGTCGGTGATATTACCCCGATCCACGCGGAGCTTTACCTTCGGCCCCTCTTCCTCGACGACTTCGCCATAGCGCTCAAGCCCGTGCGGGGCCGAGTCGCCGGGAAAGACGAGCGAAAGGATCTTGTGGCCGCTGAATTGATCCACGATGCCGCTTAGCGAGCCATCGTACATGATCCGCCCGTGCGTAATGATCACGACCCGTTTGCAGAGCGCCGCCACGTCTTTCATGTAGTGGCTTGTCAGCAGCACGGTGACCTTGCGCAGTTGCTGATAGTACCGCAGGAAGGCCTGGATGCTGTGCTGCGCCACGACGTCGAGCCCGATTGTCGGTTCATCGAGAAACAGGACCTCGGGCGAGTGGAGTAGCGCCGCAATCAATTCCATCTTCATTCGTTCGCCCAGCGACAGCTCGCGCACCGGTTGGGCCAGCAGCGTGCCGACTTGCAGCAGATCGACCAGCTCGTCCCGGCGGCGATCAAAGTCGTCCGGATCGATGCCGTAGATCTGCTGGTGCAGTCGAAACGACTCTTGTGCGGGCAGATCCCACCACAACTGATTCTTCTGGCCCATCACCAGTGCAAAGCGCCGGCGATAGCTATTTTCGCGCTTCCAGGGAACGTGTCCCATAACGCGGGCCATGCCACCGGTGGGATTGATGACGCCGGACAGCAGCTTGAGCGTGGTGGTTTTTCCGGCGCCATTGGGGCCTAGAAACGCGACGAACTCGCCCACCTCGACGCGCAAATCGATGCCGGCGACGGCCACCACCTCGCGATATGAGCGACGGAAAAGGCCTCCGATGGAGGCCAGCAGGCCCTCCTGCTTTTGGTAGACGCGGTAGGACTTTGCCAGCGAGTCGATTTCGATGATGGCCATAAGTGAAGCGATTATAGGACCGAGGCGATGGACAGGAAAGCGCGCCGCCGGGCCGAATCGCCGCTCGGCGGCGCGCCGCTCGGCTCGCGTTGTCGGCCGATGGGCGCTGCGGTATAATCCCCGCGCGAGCTAAGTAACGACTGCCAACCAGGATCAGGAGGCAACACCACGCAAGGCGCTCGAGTCGGAATCGGCCACGACACCCATCGGCTCACGCCTGGTGGGCCGTTGCGACTGGGCGGCATCGATCTGCCGCACGACCAATCGGCCGTCGGGCACAGCGATGCCGACGTGTTGCTCCATGCCGTGATCGATGCGCTGCTGGGCGCCGCGGGTCTGCCGGACATCGGGCAAATGTTTCCCGACACGGAGCCGGCCAATCGCGGGCGTGATTCCCGTGAGATGCTCGCGATCGCGTGGAAGAAAGTTGCGGATCACGGTTTCCGGATCGTCAACTTGGACTCGATCGTATTCGTTCAACACTGCAAAATCTCGCCCCACAAGCAAAGCCTCCGTTCCTCGTTGGCGGACTTGCTCGGCGTGCCGATCGAGCGGGTCAACGTCAAGGCCAAGACCGGCGAAGAGGTGGGCCCGATCGGACGCGGCGAAGCGATCGCGGCCCAGTGCGTCGTGCTGCTCGAACCGGATTCGCCGGCCTAGCCAACCAGCACACGGCCGGCGGTTCTGACCGCACGTGACATCAAGGACGAGCCAATCCACCTGCCTCAAAGGACTGAGATGGTTTCTACCAAAACGATACCCGAGAGGGCCACGCAAAGCGGTTCGCGTATGTCGATTCGAGTCTACAACACGCTGTCGAAGGAAAAGGAACCG
>ERZ869936.182-NODE-182-length-76594-cov-21.073191_pt1 | contig 76594 bp, 79 predicted proteins | sample MGYA00520876_ERZ869936 | MGnify/ENA primary metagenome ERZ869936 (study PRJEB32218, sample SAMN09650985) | biofilter metagenome | isolation source: enrty point of leading RO module | place: Saudi Arabia: Thuwal, RO plant located on Red Sea | collected 2016-02-17 ... | reverse complement strand
GAGCGTCGGCCTCCGGAGCCGAAGGTTAGAGGTTCGAATCCTCTCGGGGATACTCAAACGGCAAAACAACTTACGCCGCGCGACCCCTTGCCGAGTGCACAGAATTCTGCACAGAATAGCCGTGCTTCCTGCTCGCTGCCACGAGCAGGAAGCTTTGAGCGACCTTTCGGTCAGCCCTTGGTGTTTCCGCTTCCTTGGGTACTTTGATCGGAGGGTCTTTTCATGTCGCGAACACCAAAGCCTTGGTATCGCAATCAAACTGGGGAATGGATGGTCGTCGTGCGCGGTCGGCGCATACGACTGGCCAAGGCGCCAAATGATGGAGAGGGTCGCAGGCTGGCGTGGAAGAAATTCCACGAGCTGATGGCCAGCCTCCCGGACAAAATTGGCGACCCCAATCCGCGTATTGCATCTTTGCTGGAGGAGTTCCTGGACTGGTCGGCACGTAACCAATCTTCGGAAACGTATCGTGGCTGCAGCTTCTACTTGAATGAGTTCGACAAGTCCCACGGCGACCTTCGCATTCGCGACTTGCGCGTTCACCACGTAACACAATGGGCAGAGAAGGACACGTGGGTAAGCAGCTCGACTCGTTACAACGCGATCCGACATGTTGTGCGGGCGCTGAATTGGGCCGTCGAGCAACAGCTCATCGATAAGAACCCCATCAAGGGTATGCGTCGCCCAAAGCCGGGGACGCGTCACCGCGGGCTGGATCGCCGCGAGCTTGTTATGCTGGCGCGGGCGGCACATCCACGATTTCGGGCGCTGCTTATCGCATTGCGGCAGACGGGGGCGCGCCACATCGAACTGCGGCACCTGACGTGGGAACAGATCCACGGCGATCGGCTGGTCATTGCGGACCATAAGACGGCGGGAAAAGTCCAACAACCCCGGGTTATCCCGCTGACGCCGAGAATGCAGCGACTGATCAAGCGGATTCGATCGCGAACGGAGTCGGCCTTCGTCTTTGTCAATACTCGGGACAAGCCATGGACCTGTAGCGCGGTGAATCAACAAATCCGCCGGCTTCGAAAGAAGCTGAACCTTCCCGACGATGTGTGTGCCTACATGATACGACACACTTTCGCCACAGAGGGCATTGCAAATGGCGTCGATGTCATAACGCTCTCGAAGGTGATGGGTCATCAGAATACGACCATGCTTCGGAAACATTATGGGCACGTCGAACAGTTTCCGGAGCACATGGAGAGCGCCATGCGAAGGGCGGCTGGAGACGGACGCCGTTGCACCTGAGTATGCCGGTGGGGAGACCCGCGAGTGGACTACTCTTGGTGTAAGGGCCGATCGGAGGTCCGCATGGAGACGGCTGGAGATCACAACACGCCCTCCGTTCGTCGTCGGTGGCGTAGGTGTCTGAAGCCGGCATGGGACGATTGGGTTTTGCCGCGAGACGTGCACTTACTGGTCGCGGGCAGTTCGTTTGTGACCGGTGTTCGGCATTGGTCCCACCAACGGTTGGCAGCATCGACCGTAATTCGATAGTTCCCTTTTCGGGGGCCGATTCGGTGTGCTTCAAGTTCCCCCGCGCGGATGGCCGCATACACGGTGCTTACGCCAATGCGATAGCGAGCGGCAATCTCAGCGACCGTAAACGGGCCACATTCGGAAGACGGATCGATCACAGAACATCACCTCCCGCGCCGCTATGGGCACAATGAAGGCCGATGTCCTGCGAAGCCGAGAGAGGGACCCAATGGTCGGGCGCGAAAAACAAATTCCACGCCCGAGAGAAACCGCCCGCTTCGGTACCATCTTACTGAAGCACTTGTCAGAGCCGCCCGGGAGGCGACCAGGGGGCGGTATCTTCTTCGCCGGGGACAAACAGCAAATAGTTGTCAAAGACTCTACTCAAAGCTAATATATCATGCGGAGAATTCCTGTCAACCAGTAGAATTACTGGGAAATAGTAGAAAAATGCTTGTATTTCGCTTCGGTGAGCTGCTGCGTGCACGGGAACGGCAACTGAGTCGCCGCGTGACTCTGGCAGAGGTTGCTGAGGCCACGGGCATTTCCGTGCAAGTTCTTTCTAGCCTGCGTTCTCCCGGCCGGACGGTCGTGACGAATACCGCGTTTGTGGAATCTCTCTGCCGGTATTTCAACTGCAGCCTGGAGCATCTTCTCGAGTTTGATCCACCGCAGGACGCGGAAACGGCCTGCCATATTGACGAACTCTACCCTGACCGGCGCACGCGCCAGTAGGAATCATACGAGAGGAGCCCGAACTCCAGAAAGAAAGCACCAACCGATTTCGCGTGAGCAGCAAGGGGCGTCTGGTCCGAAGAGTGGAGACCGTGAAGGCGGCCCAAACCGGCGGCGTGAGGCAGTCAAATTGGTGGCGCCGGGCTGGTAACAGCTGCCAGGGGGTAACGGTGTGTCGCAGGCTGAACGAAGGCCCGACAGGTGTAGGCCATTCAGCTGAACGCGGGGGACGAGCTATGTGCCCACCCCGCCTGGACAGACACGTTAGCGACACAGCACTTCGCGACAGCGGCTGGCGAGGAGGCTCGCTAGGGGGGTAGACTAACTGGCTGCGGCCCGAGCAGCATCGGGCCAGCCCACGATCGCATAAAGGAGGATTAATGCTCCGCGGCCACCGCGGTGATGAAGACAATTTGAGCTGACGCGCGTGCGTCAGGTAGCTGTCCCTCGACGAATGACCAACTTGGGCCCTCGGGCTCTTGAACAGCAGAGACAGTCACTTGGCACGGCGTTTCCGCAAGGGAACGCCGGGGCCTTGTGCTGTTCTGCTGTGCCCTTTGGTCAGGGCGTCGAGGATGGCCTTGGTTTCCGGCGTTCTCTTTTTTGGGGAGTCCCCGCTATGTGTCAGATGGGTCCGATTGATTTTCGTCGGCTGAGGAGAAGCATAATTTTGCTAGCGGATGCAGAGGGTAAGCGATGGTGCACGCTCAGCATCGGCCCCAACACTTGGGCGGTTCGGACATACACCTCACACGAAGTAAGTCGCGTTGCGTACCAGCCCCAGCTTCGGGACTACCGCGGAGCGTTTCAAATATTAGTCCAACTATCCTTGGCGGAAGTTGGCGAGATCTGCGGAGAAGCCGTTGCTGGCATTAGGTTTGATGATGCGGCTTCTTGGTACCGCATTCTGGAACATGTGGAACAAGAGTACGGTGCCGTGGCCGATGGGGGTGACGGTCCGGATGAGGGACCAGCCCAAATCCCGCTGACACCCATGCGTCACGTCTATGACCAATTCAAGCTCTACACATCACTCGCTTGTCACCTTGAGATGGCCGGCGAGATCGACCGCGTGCCCACGCGATTGGAAGCACTATTCGAAGCAAGTGTGAATCGATTCAACAGCTATATGAATAGCGAAGCCTTCTTCCCGCAAATCCCGCCTCGAAAAGATCTGCCCGATCCTACCACGGTCACGAAGATTGGAACGACCCGCGATCTTGTCTCGTTGACGAGAGCAGCTGGCAATTGTTCTGTCACGAACGACCCGACTCTTCAATTCCGATACGTCGATCGTGAAATCGTTCCGGCTCGAACTACTGGAGGAGTCCAGTACGACAACGGAGATCCAGCCACATCGGGCCGAAGGTTGGACATGCTTCTTACGGACACTACCGCAAGAACACCCATCCTGGCCGAGGTAAAAGTTGGCAATGACAAGAATCCGTTCTTCGCTCTTATGCAGCTGCTGATGTATGCAGCCGAATTCGCCACACCGCATCAATACGAACGACTACGTGAGCACTACCCGGAGCAGTTCTGCCCCGCATCGGTTGAGTACGAAATTGGCGAAGAGACGAACGGTGTTCCGTTAATGGATCTCTACATTGTGCTGTCCGCCTACAACTTCCGCAGTCCTGTGCGGGCTGATTTGCTCGAGATGACAGACAGCATCTGTTCGAGACTCGTGGAGCTTCCGGGCATCGGCCGGCATATCCGTCGGTTCACCTGCCTGGAAGCCAAGCAGCCGAATGTGGGCGGTTTGGAGTTCGAGAAGCTTTTCTGCCATTCCACAATTGAATTGGAATAGACCCTCGTTCGAGGCCGGCCCGCGGACTTGTCAAAGGAGGTTGGATATGCCGCTGACAGCAGACTACGTGAAAAATCTTTCCAGAACTCCTGGGGGAGCGGAGCTTCTTGCAGCCGTGTTGTCCGATCACGAATTGGAGAATGATGGACAGGAGCACGTGCTTCGAATCAAACGAACGGGCGAGCCTTTTCTAACAATTGTGTGTGTTGGGCCGCATTTCTTTGATGTCCACTTTGACGACACGTACCGTACGGGATTAGACCCCGAAGATCCGATGGGGTATGAGACAATACAGCGGGACACGGAATTACCGAACAACCCACTCGATAGCATCAACGCTCAAGAATGGATTCGCCTGATGCCTCGCATGAAAAAGTCGGTCGACCGGTGGCTCGCTCGACGGCAAAGACTTCGACGAGGGGAATCGCAAGCTCCCCAAACTTAATCGTGTTTATGCACGCCTCGTTCTTTCTGCATCAAGCATTGATCGGATCAACTCAAACACGTACCGATTCGGCTGTCGGTAGCCGACAACTTCGGCCAGGTCGCAATTGAATTCGACTGCTAGTGCAGCCGCGACGGCAGGACTGCGACTCATGCCCTGTTCGCAGTGGCAAACGATGGCACCGACTTTGTCCTGGTGCTGTGTTACAAAACTCCACACGGCTTTGGCCTGCTCGACCGTCATCAACTGGATATCTCGAGGAGCGTCTCCATTTTCCATTGGTTCCGCATCATGGAATTCGAGATGCAGCACGCCACGGAAACCAGCTGATCTGCGCACTCGAGGCTGTCGAGATCCTGGGTCACTAATAGAGATTACGACGTAGGCAGACTCGACGACGATGCCCTCCTCGATGGACTGTCGATCCGTCACGATCACTTGCAGGTCGCTGTTCATTTGATCTCCGGGGTATGAAGCCGAGTTGTCGGGAGACGATGGCAGGTAGCTTGCGTAGACTTCATCCCACAGTTCTCGCTCCCACACGTAATTCGAGTCTTCCCACGACGGCTCATAGACGACTTGGCCAGATGGTTTCCGCTCGTCTCGCAGATAGTCGAATCTGGCATGAGTGTATTGCCAGGAGAAGTCCCGATTGATCATGCCCTGCAGGCCATACCTCTCGGCCAAGCGAACATCGTAGGGCGGACACTCAAACTGTTCGAAGATGTCCAGGATTGTGTTCTTGTCTGTGTTTGAAACGCCCAACAGATTGACAGAAAAGCGAAACCTTGCTGGGCTAATCTTGAATGACCCGCCGCCCTCCGGCTCACATAGCAGTTGATCGCCCCTCCCGACACAGTTTGGGAACGCTTCTCGCAATCGATCGACGATGTCAGCACATGGCAGCGACTCAACTCCAGGTGGTGTAATTCCACGTTTCAGATCTTCGTAGATGTCCCACGGCCATGAATTGCACTCATACGACTGCTTCCAAAAGGCAAACTCTTCGTAGAGTCTTGGCGGTTCCATTAACCATTGCTCCCGGAACACTCCCCAACTATCTGAAGCCGCCTAACAACATCGTCCGATGAACTCCCAGCAAGAACCGCAGAGAAACTCCCTCGCCGGTAGCTGGGCAGGATTGTCGTAAGGCCACACTTCGTTCTCATCCAACAGGTAAAACACGAACTCCGGCAGCCGCGTACATCCCTGCTCTTGCAGGACGCACTGGTTCACCTGTGGATGGGCGACCTCCAACTGCATCGACAGAATAGGTCGCGAGAGGCTGTGGTACATCTCCTCGAACCCGGGCTGCGTTCGCTTCAGTCGGGCCTGTTCTACCTCCAGGGCCACCAAACCCTGGAGTTCGATGAGCGTGATCGGCCGCTGCCACTCGAGGTATTTCAGATGCGGTGGCTGGTACCAACGAGACCTCGGGTCGAGATGCCGAACCATTTCCTGGAATTGAAGCACGTCAGCGTGAGACTCCGCTGGCATCGGCCCCTTAAGCTTGCTCCAATCGATACTCGAACTGTTTGGAGTGAACTCCCCTGGCACCTCAACGGCTTCGTTAGTCGGGGCATCATGCTTGTCGTCTGAACTACGTGCTGCTGTTGCGTTCTGAGCACTACTGGGCAACGAACCTTCTCGTCGACGGGTTCGACGGTCCTTGAAGAGCATCCCCGAAGTCCTTTCCTAAGGCTGGATGTGCCGCCGTTGTCGTGATCCGACCGCGACGATTGAGGCATACGCTTTATCGGCTGAGAAACGAGCCTCTAGTGGCTTCATATAGAGCCGAATTCCTTATCCGCGGATTTTTGATCGCGTAATTACATTAAGGGCCTTGTAAGCGAAACTGGGGAACCGTATTTCGAGCTCACGAAAATTCGGTGTCCGATTGGCATTGGCCATGATCGATTAGTGTTGGTTCATCTCTAAAGCCGTCTGGAGTTTCTCCACCACCAACTGTCTCAGTTCTACCGGCTTGATCACCTTCGCACGGCCGGACCAACCGAGTACCCACCAGACAATTTCTTCGAGACCGTCGACCGTGAACGTGAGTGTGACCCTGCCATTCGGATGACGTTTCACTTGCTGAGTCTTGTGCCAACGAGTTTCCGTTACCAAGTCAGCCGCGTCTTTGCTAAATTCGATCTCGATGTCGTAGGACTCATCGCCCCGAAAAACGTTCCAGGCGTTCCCAAAGTAGTCGTCGAGCGAGAAGTCCTCCGGGACAACTGCCTCCGCATCGATTAGCCGGACTGAGCTGAATCGGGCTACGCGGAATGTTTTAGGATGTTCTTCGTCCACGGGTCGGGCAATCAAGTACCACGCCTGGCCGCTCAGGCAGAGTCGGAACGGATGCAAGGTCAGCTGCATAGGACCATCGGCGTTTGGACTCTTGTATTCGCCCGAGATTTGCTTTCGCTCGATGAGAGCCCACTGAATATTCTTGATCATCTCCCGGTGTTGGGAATGATCGGCAAGCTTGAGGTCGAGGACTTGCATCACTGCTTCGGCATCGGCGAGCAGTTCGGCTTCGGCATCTCTGGACCGAGCAGCAATTCTTTCCGTCGTTGCTCCTGCATCTGCAGCGACGTCGAGTCCGCTAGCCTTCGTCACCACGGCAGCGGTCGCTTGTTCCAGCAGCTCATCACGACTCAGATTCAGGACTGGAAACTTGACGTCTGGTCGCACTCGATAGCATTTGGCGTCGCGGTCGTAGGTGTAGGGTACGCCTGCGTACTCCAGCACATTCAGATGCCGACGTATTGTCCGAGCACTACACTCGAATTCCTCTGCTAAGGATTGGAGATCCCACTTTCCTCTGCCGAGCAGTAGGTAGAGAATCCTGAGTGTCGTCGCCCACCGATCGGCCTGACGGATTCGGCGATCGGCATCAGTTCGCTTCGGGATGTCTGGATCTTTGGCCATTAGAACTCTCGAACAACAAGATGATTCTTCACGAAAGCATTCTCGTTATAACAGCGGTTTTGACCGCTCTTAGTGTCAGTCTACTTATGCCAATTTACGATGACCATTCTCCATCGCCGATCTGTCCCGAAGGTTTCCGAACTGATCGACCTGCCAAAGCTGGCCGCTCGTGACCTCCAATCCGGTCAACCAACCGCCATCACAGCAGCCTGTATCGATGCAAATCAAATGCCCCAGGTCTAACACTTCTGATTGCGGAGTATGGCCTAATACTGCAGTCTTCCGTGAGTAGTGAGGTGCAACACCTTGCTGCTTATCGAGGGGCTCCCATCGGCGTACATAGCCGTTTTCTTCGTCGAGGCGAAAGTTCGGCCGATAATTAGCATGTACGAAAAAGTGGGTTTCCGTTTCATAGTAATCGACACAGGACTTGAGGAATTCAACGTGTATTCGGGGTACGCGATCCAGGGTTCTCCCCTTTCCGTAGGAATCTAGCGCCGCCCTGCCTCCACACTGAAGCCAACGATCAAACTCGGACCCACCAAGGTAAGCCGCCAGCATCAGCTCTTCATGGTTGCCGAGTATTGGAATGAGTCGACAATGCTTCCTCAGCTCGATTAGCTGATCGAGAACGCCTTTTGTATCGGGACCTCGGTCAACGTAATCGCCCAGGGTTACCACCGTATCATCTGGCCCAGGGGCGATGGCCCCTAGCAATACGGATAAAGCCTTGGAGCAGCCGTGAATATCTCCAATTGCGATGAGTCGCTTAGTCAGATTATTCTCCTTAATGTGTTTGTGTTTGAGTTGATCGCTAGATTCCGCGGCCGCGGATGTTGAAAGCAGGCTGCAGCCTGGCGGTCTTTCGTTCGAGGTATCGGCACAGTCTTGAAACTCTGCTATTTGATCGACACCGGTCGTGAATCTGTTCCCAGGTGACACGGCGAAAGCGACCGCGGCGACTGGGGTGGATGAGCTGTCGGAATTCAGCGGCACCATCGTCTTCGTACCCGTCTCTGACGAGATTCAGATGGTACGCTTTCGTTTGCCGGTGATCGTTTCGGGCCATCCACTCCGCGAAGACGACGTTTCTCCACAGCTGGTAGTGGACCCGATCGGCGGCCAGAGAACGGCGAATGTTCATGATCCGCATGCCGGAAAATTGATAGATGGCCAGCAGTTCATCCAAAGTCAGCGACGCGGCGTCTTTTCGCGGTCCTCGCTCGTAGCACGTGTTGGGACTGGTGAACTTGGCCTCGATCAAAATCAAGTATTTCCCCGGCAGGTGCAGAGCAATGTCCGGCTCGGTGAGTGGCCGATCGACCGGTAGATTGGACTCGAAGTGGCCACGTGCTTCAACCAACAGATCCCAGGGCTTGTAGTCATCATCCGTGGAGCAGATTCCCCACAAATACAAGAACGGCTCGACCTCGATCCTTTCGCCCGTGAAGAGCTCCACGATCTTGTGCAGCACGCCGGCTTCTTGCAGAGATCGCCAGACATTCCAACTGAGGCTATCTTCCGAATTCTCTAGGCCCAGTCGGTGGCTTTCGTATTTGAAAGGGTTGCCGATGATGTTTCGAGAGAATTGGTCTGGAGAGGCGATGATATTCCGAGCCGGCTTCGCATAGGAGTACGTCGCCCCGGCTGAAGAATAATGGCAGCGAATTCCATGCTCCGGGCAGATGTCTCCCCGCCGGGTTCTCGTCGGGGTTCGCAGCACGTGATTGCAGCCTTGTACATAGCACCGGACCCGCCGTGCTCGGCCAGGGATCGGCTCGACTTCTTCGCTCAAGTCTCCAATCCCGTAAGGAAGTCGGAGATTCGTCATTACTCCAGAATACACTCTAGATTGTCCTCACTTTCTTTTGCTCGTGTTCAGCTGCGACGAGAAACTCTCGTCGGTAGTGTGCTTTTAGGAACGCCATTTGGCAGATCAAGAAGGCTTCCGCTGCCACATGGCTTTCACATCTGCTGCTGCCAGCTTCAGATATGAGCTTCTCAAACAAAATCCCCGCATCCATGGTGGCGATGCCGTGAATTCGAGCGCCGGACAGAAACGCTTCTCCGATTCTTGCGATGGCTACTGCATCTCGCCTGCAGATCGCTTTGACAAGCTCAAATGAAACAGCGGGCGGAATTCCCGCGATCCGATGCAGAATTTTCATCACCTGCTCTTGGTACAAGAGTACTCCACGACTTCTCTTAAGAATTGGTGTATAGAGTGGATGAAGTGCCGTTTGCCACCGAGGCCGCTGCTCTACGTAAGCCTCGGCCCGACGGTGGTCAGCGTAATCTAGGGCGGGTCGGCTTAGAGCGACACTGTCCAGAACATGGCGGAAACAGGTTGGCCTGATCTGTCTAAGCAGGTCCTTACTCCACTCGTCGTTCAGGCCAAAGATGTGATCGGTATCTCCATTGGCCAGCAGCTCAAATGTTGACTCGTCCGTCAATGGAACGCTGTCGAGATCAAGGCGGACTCCGTGGGTTCTCCTAACCAGATCAACGGTCCTAGCAAGAATTGCCAGCTCCCACAGGGTCACGAAGGTTAAGTGTGTTGCCGAGTCATGTCGGGCATCGGAGTTTGGTCCAGGTAAGACGTGTGCCGGACCGTCTCGTCGATAGCCAAGCTGTTCGGACAAGTGGACCACAATGTCTGCCGCCATCGTATTGGGTTCATCAGGGCCGCTACTTACATACGCCAGCATGGAACGCGGTGACGCGTTTGCTGGACTCAAGAACGGCTCCCATATGAGCCCATGCTCGACTGGGCAAACTGGGCTCACGCCCAGGGCATAGTTGACCAGCGAGCCGACGGCCGTGCCCCGTGCCCGCAGATAGCCGTGTCGGTTGCGTACAAATTGGACGATTTCATACAGACGCAGAAAGTCCTGGGTAGCGTCGACGCTTTGAATCACGGCCAGCTCTTCGTCCAGCCGCTCGATGACATCTCGAGACAGCTCTCCGCAACTAAACCTGATGGTATTTTTCTGATACCGCTCTTTGAGTCCGGTGATGCACAGCTCACGCAGACGACGCACCGCATCCTTCTCGGGTGGAACAGCGGTGGTACCCGCTTTGTTGGAAACAATTTGCGGCGGTACGCACATCAATGGTGCAGTCGCGGAAATCTTCAGGAACTCGCGTCGGTTGGTCATGGAGAGTCCTTTCTGTTGTCCGACGACAACCCGATCTTCGGATAACTCTTGCTCGTTGATGGATATTTTTCGACGCTCAATTCAACGCTGCTCCGATAATCGCAATCACCACAAAGATCACAAAGATCACTCCCACGACGTACGGAAAGGCGTAAAGCCACATTGCCAGCCGCATGTATAGGGCTTTTCCGAAGCTCGGCTGGAATTCACCGTCCACCAACTCTTGCTCGTAAGTCTCGTCGAGGTTTCCGGCCATGTAGTCTTTGGTCGTTCCCAAGAGAATCATCAGGATTCCCAGGATGAAGACCAGCAGAAAGATTCCGACCATTAATCCAGGATTCACTTTAGACCCTCTTTACCATGGCGATCAAAAGACAAAGCACGAACAGCAGGGCCAAGATGAGGACTCCCCACTTAAGAATCGCAGTTATGTTGCACCTCCCGCTTAGTTTCTCGTGACGCACCACCCACCGTCCGCATCGTCCTTTCTTGGGGTACTCGCGTGAGCCGGACTGGTGGCCATATTGCCTGGCCACGAGCCGCACCTTGGAGTGGGGTTCGCACACATTCTTAGCGATCCACTCGACCAGCATTGGGTCCCCGCCTGACAATAATTCCGAAAATTTTCTATTCGGCCGGTACGAAACTCCGCTGCCGAGATGGGCTTGATTTATTCGCACCACGGGCCTTGAAGTCCAGGTAGTCGCACAGAAACTCGGCCAACAGACGCTCCGACCGCGTCATAAATCGCCGTGTGCTTCGCAGGACACTGGCCAGGTTGCGATAGTTCAGATCGCCCACGAGAGGCGTTTCGGGTAGCCCGGCGAGCTTCCGTGAATGCGGAATGGCCGCCAGAAGCCGCCTGGTGCTCCGGTATCGCTTGACCAGATCATGCCCGTGTACGGGATCCAAGACAACGACCACAAATCGCCGTGGGGACGGGGCAAACATCCGGCCACGGCCGAACCAGCCACACTGCAGCAAGCCAACCCGGATGTTGCGAATGACTTGATCGGACGGAAACTCGCTCTGCTGCCGACCACCCTCGGTACGGGCTGCGAGCGGGGCCAAGTATTTGGCCTCGACGAAAACGGTCGTGGGCGGGTTCTCCCACGTGATCACCACATCGACCTGAGTGGATCCTTCCGACCACGGCAGCAGCTCTCTCGGATAGGGTGGATAGTTCTTCCAGAGCTCGACCCGGAGTCGCCGAAAAGCGCGTTGCCGAAACAGGCCCGTGCCAATGGCCGCGTTGAGGATCTGCGGCAACCACCATCGGGGATCGATCGCCGCCAGAGTCCCGAAGATATTACCGGTGATGGCGTCCTCGGAGGTCGGGCGAACAATGAGGGGACACTGAACCTGGCCCTCACGTGCTGGGCCACAGACGCGACCGCCTTTGCCGTACAGCTCCGTCAGCATGAGATCGCCTCCCGGGCGACCGACGTATTCAGGTCTACCACCGTCGTTCTCGACTTCCTTTGCCAATCCCGGCACGGCGCGTGATACGGACAGGTTGAGCAATTGAGTGGACTCTCGACCGGATAGAAGGCTCCCGCTTGAATTGCTCGGTCGACTGCTTCGATGGTGTCACCGAGCCGACCGGACTCGAATTCGGGGCAGTCATCGGTAAGCGTCTGAACCTGTGGCGTCTTCGTCTTGACGAGCACCGTGTACTGAAGCTTGACCGGCCAATCGGACCGCTCCCGCACGGCATGGACATAACAGTTTGCCTGGAGGGCCGTTTTCAAATCGAGTTCGCTGTATCGTCGACGGCTCGTTTTGAACTCGACGATCATGAGGGACTGTTGATCTCGGCACAGCAGGTCGAGAACAACCACTAGCGGCTTTTCCAAGACCGCACCCTGACTGTTGAAGAGGGGCACGACGACTTGTTGTTCAACCGCGACGATGTTCTCTGGCGGGGGTTCCCGGAGGTAGGCCTCCAGCAGGCTGAGTCCCAGGTCAATCAGCTCCACGGTCGATTCGCCTTCACCAAGACGGATGGGCCGGTCCTCATCAATGGCCCTCCAGGCCGCCAGCAACTCGTCCTCGATTTGGTGTTGAACGATCCGACCCCCTTGCAGGAGTTGCTCATGGTAAGCGGCCAACGCCGCATGGACGGCTGAACCCAGAGCGAGCCCAGTGGGTGTGAACGATCGTGGCAGCCGGACGATTCGCTCGAAGAAGTACTGCAAAGGGCATCGCTGGTATTGGGCCACCTGGCTGAAGGACCAGTGAGGACGAGTGAGGCGCTGTCGACGTTGTGCCGGGCTTGTTTGGTGCATAGGAGGATTTTGGCTGCTCTATAAGAAAGGCCACCCCGGTATTCCTTCACACGAGGTGGCCCGAAAGACATTGCTTAGATCTGCTCAGCGACGACTTCGACTGGCAGCTGCGGCATCGTTTCCGGTCAACTCGTCGATGACCGTTCCGGCCTGTCGTTTTGTCAGATCATAGACCCCCACGGATTCGCCGAGGATCTCTTCGATCCGGGCTTCGAGTTCGACCGTGGAGAGCCGCTGTCGCTTCCCGATGCTGAGCAGATATTGAATCTGCTTGTTTGTGGCCGGCACGCCGCCCTGATTGGCCTGGTGACCATTGCCCGAACGGTGATTCTCGTTTCGGCCATTGAAGCCTCGGCCCTGACTGGCCTGCTGTGTGTGAGATTCCTCGTCATGGCGAGCAAGGGCCGCTTCGCTTCGACTCCGCTCGATCTGAACGGCAAGGGCCTCCTCCGCCAGGTCGTAGAGTTGCTTGACTTCTTCGGTAACGGCCTCGGGATCGGTGACCGGTGAGGTTACTTCTCCCTCGACATTGATCGAGTACCCGGTGCTGTTGTAATCCTTCGACAGCTTTCGGCTCAGGCCGACGTTGACTCGGAGCATGGACTGGTCCTCCAGAAAGGGGTTGGTGCAAAGTGCTGCTAAGCACAGATACCCCTGCCGGAGAGGCTTCGACGTGGACGTCGTCACGCAGCCGCCATGGCTCACCGATGATGTCGGCGGAGCCATCCTGTGAGTGCCGGCCGCAAAAAAAAGAGCCCTCGCAGGTGGGGCAGAACCGGCGAGGGCCTGCGGGGATTCTAGAGGTCCCCGCAACACATGTGCCCTCTCATTCTGTCTCAGGGCACCGTGGCAATCAAGCAGCTAGAGGTCAGCGATCTTGCCGTCCGTAACCTGCTCAGATTAATCACGGCCCCAAGTCAAACTTTGCCGCCATTGCCAACCCACGGATATCGGCGAAATCGGCGGCCCATAATTTCCCTTGCCCATAGTGGTACACGCTTTTCCAACCCCTTACAATTGAGGGTTCTGGTCGCGAGTTGTTGGGCGCGCTGCCGCGTCTTTGTCGGAAAAGGGAGGAGCCGATCCGGAAGCGGGGGTGATGATGCGTACCGGTATCAAAGGCTGACTAAGGGGACTAACTTTGGCCTTTCGCTTCTTTCGACGATTGAAGATTGCACCGGGTGTTACGCTCAACATGAGCAAATCCGGACCTTCAGTGTCGGTCGGACCGCGCGGGGCGAAAGTGACTGCCGGCCCAAGGGGCACACGAACAACGGTCGGGATTCCGGGTACCGGTCTGTTCTATACAACCGCATCGAAAACGGGGTCTCGACCAGCGTCGAACTCTATACGCCGGCAATCACAGACGCCGTCCCTCGGGTTTCTGAAGCGGTTAGTCACGCCAGACGATCACGAGGCGCTAATAGATGCATTCGTAGCGCTTTCCCGCGACGACGAGCCCACCGCACTCAAGCACTTGCGACGCGCCGTCCACCTTGTAGATGGCGCATTTCTTGCAGGCTGTCTGTCTTTGAAGCGTGGTCGATACGCTGACTCAGTCCGGTATTTGAAAACAGCATCACAATCACCGGCCGAGCTTGATCGGCTGTTCAGTCAGTACGGTATCGATGCCACCTGGGAATTGCCGATTTCTGACGATGTCGTGGCAAGGATTAAACCGAGCCTTCGAGGTTCCTTATTAGCGCTCGTGGAGGCGTATCAGCGACTGAATCGATGGCAGGACGCGGTGGACACTCTAAGGCGTCTCCGCCGGCTCGAACCGAATGACATCATCATCAAGCTATCGTTTGCCGAACTTCTAATGACCTATCCTTCCTCAACCCCGAAGATTTGTCGGCGAGTTGTGCGTCTTGCCGACGGAGTAGCGAATGAGTCATCAGCGCATGCCGCGCTGATGCTTTACAAGGGAAGAGCACTTAGGCAACTGGGAATGCCTGAGGCCGCATACCAGGTGCTTACGGCTGCTCTGCGTCGGCGAAAGGATCGATCAGTCGAATTATTACAGGCGTTGCGATATCAGCGCGCTTTGGCGAGTGAGGAATTGGGGAATCATTCAAAGGCAAGATCAGATTTGGAACGAATCTATTCCGAGCAGAGCGACTATGAAGACGTTGCAGATCGACTAGGGCTCTAGAGTAAACACTGATCAAGAGAGCTTTGGCTATGTCGCATTTTACAAATGTCAAAACACAGCTCGTCAATTTAGAGTATCTCAAAAAGTCACTTACGGATCTCGGTTACGCTTACGAAGAGGGAAACGTGGAGATCAGCGGCTATCGAGGCAAGCGAGCGGGTGTCGAACTCAGAATACCTACCAATAGTCCCGGCTATGACATTGGATTTCGAAAGGGTAGTAGCGGATACGACATGATCGCCGATTGGTGGGGAATATCCGACATCGATAAGAGATCATTCCTCCAGCAAATCGGTCAGCGCTATGCATATAACGCGACACGCGACAAACTTGAAAAGCAAGGATTCTCCATTGCAGAAGAGAAAGTAAATGACGAAGGCAAGATTCATCTAGTACTGCGTCGCATGATTTAGATGATCGCGGCGAGAAACAGATGGGGGACATCTGGAAATGGAACTACAGGAAATCGACGTGTTTATCGATGAAAAGGGCGAGGTGCGCATCGAGGTTCGCGGCGTGAAAGGCAACTCCTGCCTAGAAATTACAAAAGATCTAGAGGCGGCGCTCGGGGGCCAGATCGTAAATCGTGAAATGACGCCTGAAGCTCTGGAAGAGTCGCAACAACGTACGGATGACCAGCAGTGGTTGTCGGGAAGCTGACGGTGTTGAGAGCAAGAATAAGACTGCATAGCTTTCTTCCTCACAGCCGCGCGAATGGCCCCGGTGTTCGTGCGGTCGTCTGGGTGCAGGGCTGTTCACTCGGTTGCCCTGGTTGTTTCAACCCGGAGACACATGACGTTTTTGGTGGTGAAGATGTGGTTGTCGATGAACTTGTTGACCGCATTGTAGGGCTGTCCGACACGATCGAAGGTGTCACTGTAACCGGAGGAGAGCCTCTTGAGCAGCGTTGGGCCGTTCAGGGCATTCTTGTCGGTATACGAGAACGTACAGGCCTCTCATCTATCGTCATGTCTGGATTCACATGGACGGAGATTCGACGATTACCCGATGCAGCATCCCTACTGGAACCGATTGACGTATTAATCGCTGGCCGATTTCAGACGGCAGGGCGTATTGCAATCGGGATGCGAGGGTCGGCGAATAAGACGATCCACCTTCTAAGCGATCGTTATACGTACGATGACCTGGCGTCAGTGGTGACAAGTGAGATCGTGTTGGACGTCGATGGCAGAATCACAGCAACCGGCATTGATCCAGTCAGATTACTAGCCGATTGAAGCTACGTGGAGTTTTACAAATGATCTTTGACCGAGAATTGGATATCTTTCTTCGTGCTCGCTTCACGTTAATGGTACTTGTGACCGGAGAAGAAGAGCGGGCCCTGCAAACGCTCAAGTCGGTTTGCGAAAGGAAGAAGCACCCATGCCTGTCTTGGGATATAGCAGCTGGCTTTCAGGTTGTGACGGGAGGCAGCGGGACGCTACCGACCGCACGCGATCCCATCACGGCGTTGGAAGAACTGGACAAATGGGATGGCGAAGCCCTTTTCGTGCTCAAGGACTTTCACGAATTTTGGAGCAATGAACAGATCAAGCGACGATTGCGCAATGTCGCCCAGAAGTTCAAATATGCAAAGAAGTCTGTGCTGGTAACCTCACCCAGTAACAAACTGCCGGTCGAACTTAAGGATGAAGCTGTAATCCTGGATTTTCCTCCACCGACGGAACGGGAACTCGAAGCCGTTCTCAACAAGTTAACGAAGGTGCCAGGAGTACGCGTTAATCTCACAGAATTGGGTCGGGACAAGCTCGTTCGCGCGGCTGTCGGTCTGACTACCGCGCAGGCGCAACGGGTCTTCGCAAAGGCGATTGTAGCGGACGGAGTGCTGGACGATCGCGACATCGGACTGGTTAATGAAGAGAAGAAACAAATTATCCGGGAGAGTCAAGCGCTGGAATTCTACGCAGTGACCGAAACACTTGATGACGTTGGAGGACTGGATGTGCTAAAGGAATGGCTCCGATTGCGAGAACGGGCGTTCACGCAAGAGGCAAGTGAATACGGCCTTCCCTCGCCAAAGGGCGTGGCTCTAATTGGGATACCCGGAACAGGGAAGAGCCTGACGGCCAAGATGATTGGCGGACTTTGGCGATTGCCGCTGCTTCGTCTTGATGTGGGAGCACTGTTCGGTAGCCTCGTTGGGGAATCAGAGGAGCGTGCGCGTCGTGCACTCAGAGTCGCCGAAACAGTAGCGCCCTGTGTGCTCTGGATTGATGAACTGGAAAAGGCCCTCGCAACTGGTGGTTTGGATGGCGGTACCAGCACTCGCGTATTTGGAACGATCCTGACGTGGATGCAAGAAAAGACGTCCCCCTGCTTTGTCGTTGCTACTGCCAACGACATATCAAAGTTGCCACCCGAGCTGCTGCGAAAAGGAAGATTCGACGAGATATTCTTCTTAGATTTACCCACACTGGACGAGAGGGAGGCGATATTTCGAGTGCACCTCAAGAAACGACATCGAATTGAGGACGATTTCGATGTTGCGCGACTGGCAGAGGAATCCGAAGGGTACGTCGGTGCAGAAATCGAGCAGGCCATCATTGAAGCAATGTACGTGGGGTTCGATGCGAAACGTGAATTTAGTACAGACGATGTGTCATTAGCGATAAAGCGCCAGGTACCACTTTCCGTATCGCAAAGAGAAGTTATTGAGGGGCTGCGCGCCTGGCTACGGGAAGGACGCGCTCAATCGGCGTCGTTTCAGGAAGTGTCCGATGCCGAACAGCAATTCGTGCCACTTCAGCTTGAGACCCTTTGACTTTCTGCCATGTCTCATTTCACTTCGATACACACACGACTTGTTGATAAGTCAGCACTTGTGGCCGCTCTATCAGATGTCGGATTTGACGATGTTGAAGTGCATGATCAGGCCCAACAACTGTACGGTTATCGAGGCGACAAGCGCCGCCAGACCGCCGAAGTGATAATACGCCGACAGTATGTTGGGTCGGCAAGTAATGATATTGGATTCCGTCGTCGCGATGACGGCGCATTCGATGCGATCATCTCAGAATATGACCGCTCCAAGTACGGCCCCAAATGGATAGAGAGATTGACACAACGCTATGCGTACCACGTTACGCGACATCAGCTCAACGAGCAGAGATTTGATGTGGTCAAGGAGGAGATACAAGCAGACGGCAAGATCCATCTGTCCCTTCGTCGAATGATCTAATAACGGGGTAGTTCGAAATCGTGGCCACTCGTTCCCCGAGCAGACATAGCCCTTGGTTGTTGCGCAATCAAATACCAGTGATTGGTGGCTGGTTGCGACGGCGGACTGCACGTAAGCTCGCTGACGAGAAATCGCAAGATTCGGTGGTCGTTCTTGCCGAGGCACTTGTACGCAATGAAGATCCTGATGTTCGACAAATTGCAGCTGAAGGTCTAACCGACCTCACAGATCAACGGGCGATTGACGCAGTGTGCTGCATCTGGGCGTCATCGCGCGATCCCACGATCGAAGCCATTTTGGTTAGTGAGGGATGGGTCGCGTCGCGACCGACTGACACAACTATTCTGTGTCTGCTCAAGCTGGGCCGAGTCGAAGTGGCGAGAGCCATCGGTGCTGATGCAGTTAAGCCACTGGTTAAAGCCTGCTTTGATGACGACTCGAAGATTGCCGAGCTGGGCAGGAGATCGGTGGTAGCCCTAACTGATCCGGCCGCAATAGATCGACTGTGCCAGTGGTGGCATGAGAGTCGTAAGACTGCGTTAGAGAAAATAATTGTCCACGCGCGCTACGTTGCAACAAATCCAATCAAAGTCCGGGTTCTCACAGCCCTATTGACGGAACGGCGCAATACGCTTGTTTCGCTCGGTCCCGACGTCGTCGCTCCGATCGTGTCAGCGGTACGCGACAGACACGCAACAATCAGCAGGCAGGCTCGATTGGCTTTGTCGGAACTTACGGATCCTCAGGCTCGTGCGGTAATTGCGGACAAGCTATGCGCACAATGGGCCGCGAGTCGATCACCACAGCTCGAAGAGTTGATGATCCGCGGACGCTACATTGCGAGGCAGCCGCCAGACGTCCGAGTGCTGAGTGCGTTGAAGTGTGGTGAGCGGGCGACTCTCACCAGCTTAGACAATACGGTCGTTTCTCCGCTCATTAGCGCCGCACAAGACGCGGACGAGACCATTCGGCAAGAGGCGGTGCTAGCGATTAGCGAACTCACTCACCCCAAGGCGACAGCAATTCTCCCGAATCAATTATGTGATGAATGGGTCAGGACCAGATCTCCATTGCTCGAAGATCTCATGGTCCGCGGTGACCACGTCGCAGAGAAGCCAACTGCCGTTCGCGTTTTGAGTGCCTTGCGTTGTGGAAAAGTCGATCTCATCTCCAGAGTCGACTCAGATGGTGCTCGTGAGGTTATCCAAGCTCTGGACGATCAACAGGAAGTTGTTCGACAGCGAGCGCGGGAAGCCATCGCGAAACTGTCCAATCCTGAAGCGCGGGTGATTGTGGCAAACTGGCTCTGTCCGGCTTGGGCAGAAGCGCGTGACGCTGAAAAAGAAGAATTGGTGCTCAGTGGCAAGTTTGTTCCTGACCAGCCTCTACACGTTCGCGTTCTGTGTGCACTCAAGACTGGGCAGATCAAGCTGATCACGGACCTTGGGCCCGAAGTTGTTGAGCACTTGATCGAGGCGTGTCGGGATGCCGATACCACCATCTCTGAAGGAGCTTCAAAGGCTCTTCGTCGGTTGCGCAACAAGGACTCCCAGGAGGCGTTTTGCAGACTGGTTCTTGAGCAGGCCGATCCGTCTGCCATGGCGATTGCTAAGGATACGAATTACGCGCCCAAGGACGACCTGGACAGAGCGCTGTATTTGTTCCTAACAGAGCAATGGGACCGATACGAGACTTTCGATTTTGATCATCGGCTGATGCGATCAGTATATGAGGCGGCGGATGCCTCCCTGCGAGGTCGGATCACCGAAAAGCTGCGGATCGCCGGTCGCACGGACTTTCTGACTGTCATCAGTGGAAGGGATTACCGTTCCCGCGCTGGCGAGATGACAGCGAATGAAATCAAATTCGTTGTCAATACGCTTGTGCGGAACCAGGAGTGGGACAGATTGTGGGAACTCGTCTTCGAGCTTCCTCTATCCTGGAGTATCGCTGTCGTCAGGCAACTTGCATCTACCACTTGGGTGCCGAAGAGTGAGGACGACCGTGAGACACTCGCTGTGCTGGCTTCGCTTGCCGCAGAAGAGTTACCGACGTCCCTGACGGAATTGGGTCAGCACATCCCGCCAGCTGTCCGTCGAGCGAGCGCACATGTCTCCGGGCGAGTTAGTGATGTAGCCTTCTCGCCTCATCGACCAGTGATTGCGATCGGCGGACGCCACCAGGCCGTTGTATGGAATTTCCAAACTGGCACTCCTGAGGCAATATATCGTGGATTCTCTCGATCGGTGGGGTCAGTCATGTTTACCGAGGATGATTGCGTCGTGTGCGCGGAAGGCCTGCGGCCTGGCAGGAACTGTATCCTGCATAGCTGGTGCAACGGTCAAAGATGCCGGCGCGAGCACGAAGACATGATTACATCGCTCACGCCCGCCGGCTCATCGCACATTCTTATCACGCGGCGGGACAGTCGAGCGATTCTATTTGATGTTGCCCAACAGACGGTATTGAAAGAACAAAGCTTCGACTTTTGGCCACGAGCGGCGTGCGTTTCTCCGGATGGTAAGCAAGCACTCCTATTGCACCAAGGTGTGACATTGATCGATCTACCGGACATGTCGATCCGGGCCCAATCAAATGGACGCCTTAGTGGGGGAGTTTCACGCTGCGCGGCATTCTCCCCCAGTGTAGATCAACACGTCATAGGTAAGTTCAATGGTGACATCTTCATTACAACACGAAAGGGCACAAGGTTGTGGTCTGAACGAGAAAGACTTACGAAGTGTGATGGGCGCACACAGGGCATTGAGATGATACCGGGTCAACATGTCGTCATCGTTGCGGGTGCCCGAGGTAGTGTTGAGTTTCTGTCATGGGAGACCCGATCTGCGATGGGCAGTGTGCATTCAGACGGCGAACGACTGACGTCATTACATATCGCGCCGGGCGGCGACTTCATGGCGATCGGAGACACCGACTCTTCAATGTCGTTTTGGGACCTGCGTGTGATGCAGATTCCCTTGTTGTTCTCGATGCCATTCGCGCGCGCACGACCGACCCATCTGGGCGCTGTGCAGGCGCTTTCGTCAGGGCGTCGGCTGCCGGATATCGTCAAGCGATGCGTTGCGTTCATGGAATGTGTGCTACGATATCGTTTTCGCTACGACATTGAGGTCGGCGATATCCAATCGATTCGCGTCGGTGAGTTCGACATAGAGATCGAGTGACGAAAGGATGAATGGCAAATGCTTGAGCGAATCGCATCTCTTTTTGGCAGAGGTGGTCGTCATTCAGAACACGCGCCACCCGTAGACGAGCATGACTTTGTGCGGAAGCTTAGGACTCTGGAGCTTGATCTTGCAGACCGTAACAATCTCATATCCGAGCTTCGGAAGGACTTGGAACAAACACGTGCCAAAACGCAGGTGAAGATAGACTTGGCGATCAATTCAAACTCAGAAAAGATGATCGCTGAATTGGCAGCTCCCGTATCACAGCTGCTCACACAGGTTTATCTGCATGAGACAATCGGAAAGGACGTTCAGATCGATAGTGTGTTTGCTGTCAGTCGGCGACTAGTACGCGTACTTAGCGAATTCGGCTTGCAGATCCAAGGAGAAGTCGGGGAAACAGTTCAATTCGACCCAAACTATCATCAGCCGCTCAGCCGCGATCATTCTATTCAGTCTGATGAAGCCGTTGTTGTGCGATTCGCAGGTATCGGATTCGACAACAAGGTTATTCAAAAGGCTGGTGTAGAATCGCTTGGGAGGTAGTTTGTGTCAGGTCGTCTCGGAATCGATTTTGGAACGTCAAACACGGTTGTCGCCGCGTGGGACGCAATTCGGGAGGTAGCCGAGCCGGTGCATGTGCCCGAGTACGGACGACAACTCACGTATCACCGCGGTAATGACGAGTCGGAGACCATCTCAATTATTCCCTCTCTGATTCACTATGCTGCTGTGGATCAACGCTGGCTTGGCAATCAAGTTCGAGTTCAAAACCTCGTCGAGTCCGATCGGACGTTTCGATGGATGAAACGATACATCTCTAATCGGAGTCCTGTGAAGCAAATACTAGGGGACTCGCAGCTATCTCATTTTGATGCAGGTCGTGATTTCCTTTCGGCTATTCTTGCGTTTGCCGCGGCTGAGCTACAGATTCAGGAGGAGGAGGTAGCATTCACCGTTCCTGTCGAGGCATACGAGCATTACGAGAACTGGCTCGCAGACGTTGCAGATGATGCCGGTATGCCTCGGATGCGACTTATTGACGAGCCATCTGCTGCCGCTCTTGGCTATGGTGCTCACGTCCAGCCAGGAAATGTCTATTTGGTCTTTGATTTCGGTGGTGGAACTCTTGACGTGGTTGTGGTTCTGATTGAGGAATCGGAAACTGCCGCACTTGGTCGTCGCTGTAGAGTCCTTGGGAAGGCGGGAGCCAGCGTTGGTGGAATGACGATCGATCAGTACATCTATCAAGCGGTGCTGGAGGAAAACGACCGAAGTGACTCGGAAGATGACGTACGACAGATAAGTCGAACACTGCTCGCAGAGTGTGAACGAGCAAAGGAGCATCTGTCTGCACATCCGAGAGCAGAGATCGCGGCGATGAATCCAGATACCGGCGCTATTTTGGGGCTTGAGCTAACGCGATCTAGATTCGAGGAGATTCTCGACGAACACAATGTTCTAACTGAGATCGATCGGTCGATTCGAAGTGCGATCAACGCGTCTCGCGAGCGAGGTTACGCCGAAGAGCACATCCACACCGTTCTCATGGTGGGCGGCAGTAGCCTAATTCCATGCGTCCGGCGGACTGTCCAACGGATATTCGGTCGCGACAGAGTTCGCCTAGATAGACCTTTGGATGCTGTGGCTCGTGGCGCAGCGGCTTTTGTCTCGGGAGTGGACTTCTACGATCACATACAACATAGCTACGCGATTAGGTATATCGACCCGAAGAAAGGCGACTACGCATACCGAGAACTCGTGCCGCGCGGAACTCCGTATCCGTCTAGAGATCCAGTCGCTCGAATGACGGTGAAGGGGTCGTTTGATGGTCAAACACAACTTGGAATTGCCATTTACGAAATGGGTGCAACGCGCCAGTTGCATGGCCAAAGGCCCATGGAGCTGGTCTTTGACCCGTCAGGCGCAGCACGAGTGATGCAGGTGTCAGCCGACGAACAAGAGCGGCGTACACACTTCTGGATCAATGAAAAGAATCCCACGTTTCTCCTGGCCGACCCACCGGCGAAACAAGGGGAAGCCCGATTTGATGTTGAGTTCGGTATCGACGGCAATAAGCGGTTGCTCATCACAGCACGTGACACTATATCGCGCAGCCTAGCATTGAAAGATGTTCCCGTCGTCAAACTGACGTGATTTGTAGGGTTCCCTTCGCCGCCACGGCCACTTGCGGAATCCACCAAAACCAACGATAGACCCAACGTTCACTCCTCCGTTCAGGCCGACGTTGACTTGGAGCATGGACTGATCCTCCAGAAAAAGATTTGTGCAGAGCGTTGCTAAGCACAGATACCCCTGCAGGAGAGATTTCGACGTGGAGGCCATCACGTAATGCCCAAGACTCATCGTTGACGGCAGCGGAGCCATCCTGTGAGTGCCGGCCGCGCAAAAACGAGCCCTCGCAGGTGGGGCAGAACCGGCGAGGGCATGCGGGGATTCTAGAGGTCCCCGCAACACATGTGCCCCCTCATTCTGTCTCAGGGCACCGCGGGAATCAAGCAGCCGGAGACCAGCGATATTGCCATCCGTAACCTGCTCAGGTTGCCGACACCTACGCGCCTTAGACCGGACCCTGGTGGCAGCTCAGGTTACCCCCACCTGTGCGCGTTAGCGGGGGCGACGACGGCGCTAACGCCGATCGCGTCCAATTGTCTTATTGAGAATCGCGGATCAGAGCAATCTTGGTTCCTGACTCATCATCTCGTAGTACCACTTTCTCCGACGTTACAGACAGAACTGCGTAGCATTCGGGTTGTGCTTTGGCTATATCATCTTGCATCTGACTTGCAATCTGTTCGCGTGTTATGGACGGTACATTCGACTCAAACTCCAATAGGTTTGAATCACTGTAGTGTTTGCAAATTTGGTTTTGCTTAACTGTCCAAGTGCCTGATTCTTCTGTGCGCATCGTCACAAACGGCTGATCTGTGTCACCGTCAATCAACTGCGATCGCGAGTTCGAGACAAATGTGCCGTCCCTTCGATAAGTATCGAGATTCCTGCCCGTAACATAATGCCCATTCGGGAGAACCTCTTTCGTGTCAATGCTCCATGTGCCCACCAGTTTAGATGATTCCAAGTCTTCGGAGTTGTTAACAGGTGCGTTCCCTCTGAAAAGCTGAAGGATGCTGAAGGACGCGAACACTCCATCCGAAATGAAGACGATACCCAAAAGGATACAAAGGAGTCCGATTGTTATTTTGGGTTTGCCCGTGATGTTTCTCTGTCTCGTTAGCGGCAGTCCTTTCGAGGTGAAAGCTTTTACCCCCAAAAGAATCGTGAAGACTCCTAGGATAATTCCGATCATATCTATTTATGCCCGTGCTCGTTAGACGCAACTGCTCTAGCGATATACGTGGAATGGTTCGTCAAACAGTTTTCTGGTATTCACTTTGTCCCAAAGAAAGGGGTTGCAGTGGGCCCCGCCTCCCGATGAGCATCGCCGACCTTCGCCCTGCCATTTTCACCGGCGCACGGAGAATAGACAAGCGGTTTCCGGCCCCATAGGGTCTTGTGAGTCGTAGGTCTTTACGCGCGTAGGTGAAATAGACCTCTGAAGTTTTAGGTCAGTCAAAAAAAGCCTCGATTTAGGCCGTTTTCGCCTCCTCGGCAAGATTTCAGACCCAGTTGTCCAGATTCCCAGATTTAGCGGTGATCCTAGAGACTCCACGTTCTGAGGCATCCGATGGAGATACTTGGCGACCCGTACCGTTAACGAGGCAACCTCTGCCGATGAGACGGAAACGTCAGCGAGCGATTGGACTTACGAGCTCAAATCCAAAGCGAGATCCCAAGCCGCGGTTTTCAGCCGGGCACCAGAGCCGAACCATTGCGACTGGAGCCGGCGATTGGCTCGTTCCGGTTCCGATCGAGCACGCGTGGGGCGGCGATGATCCACGTACTCGGTTACCGCGTTGTACGCCGCCCACCAAGAATGGCGGACCTCGTAGATATTCTGCCCACGGCCTGCTTCGAAGAGTTGAAAGAGCTCCTTGCGGGTGTTTCGTGCCCGGGTCTTGTTGCTCGCCTTCGGATTAGGATAGAGCGACCGAAAATACTCGGCGACTTGAGCCTTGGTCGGATAGCGGCTGGCCAGGCGATCGACCTTGACCTGCACATCGTCATAGAACCGTGCGGCCAAGCCGAGGATCTCTTGAGCCTCGCGGACCTTAGCACCGAGGTCGCCTTTGTGGAGGACGGAAACGCCCTTGTCGACGGCTTGTCGATGAGCGACGGCTAAGGTGTTGGCACAGACCACCCGGATCGGAGTGAAGAATACCCGCAGAGCCGATGTGCCGTTGTGACTATTGGACAGCAGGAGATACTTCTCGACGTGATCTTCGCTGGCCTTGACCCGGATGAACCCGGGGAGTTTCGCCAGCATCCAGACTCGTTCACCGTTGCCCAGGGCCCCAGCCGTGTGGTATTCGAGCTGCCCTTCGGCCACTACTGCATCTAAGAATTGAAAACACTCTCGGTTCTGGATCGGGCTGTAGCTGTTTCCGACGACGCCCAGGACTTCGTTGGCATCGGTGCGGATCACGGCTTTTCGTTGCGGCACTGTCCTACCATCGGCCGTGTAGAGTGAGGCCAGTTCGACCTCATAGTCGAGCCCCGCAACGACAATCGCTTCTTCGGCAGTCGCGGGCTGTTCTAGCCTTGTTCCCAAGCGGTGCCAGGGTGTGTCTCCGAAGTAGGCCATCGCTGGCCGACCGTTGGTGGTCGCGATCGCGTGCGGCATGTGGGGTACCTCCTAACGAGAAGAGGACGTCTCATGGAAATACCCCGGTACTACGCTCGTCACTGTCGTGAGCGTTGCTATCCAATGTCCGAGATCTTGCGAGGTGACTGCATCAGCCCACCCCCTGTACACAAACCCTACCTATGACTGGTAGACTATGTGTCAGTTAGGTTCTCTGGACGAGTTCGAATGGAGACGAAACTATGGGGTCTACGGGAAGCGGGCGTTTCACGGACTACTCCGGTTCTGGAAGTAGTGGGTCCGGTACCAGCGGGGCCAAAGGTAAAGGGAGTTCCTCGACGGGCGGGGCGTCGGGAGAAGATCGTTGCTCGCTTCCACTTACAGGTGTGCGTTTACAAGAAGTCGAGCGAATGGAGTACTACGAAGCACACGAAAACGTACCCAGGGAGGGAACTCAGGTCGTGATTCGGTCAGAGCTCTTTTCGGGGCGGATCGCAGTCCAAACCCGCAGTGGTCGCGAGATCCTCGGCGTTCTCCCAACGAGATTCAATTACATTAGAGGTTGTCTAGGCAGGGGATATCGATACTCTGGGGACGTATCGTCTTCTTCTCTCGAACCCACACCAACCGTCGTGGTGGACCTTGCAGTAGAGTGAGCGTGGAGGTGACAACACGCCCTGTCTGCATAATCGGCGAGGTGCTTGTCGACGTCATGGTGCCCGGTCAGGCGGACCATGAAGCCGAAGTTAAGATGCGCCTCGGGGGGGTGTTCCATGCGGCTCGTGCGCTCTGGGCCATTGGTTGCCCATACACGCTGGCGTATCTCGCTCCGTCCTACTTAGATGACCAAATTCAGCACTATGCTAAGCATCACGGTGCTACCTGTGTTTCCAAAGTTGGAAGCATCGTTGGTTGTCCCAACGTTATGCTCGTCCGCGAGGCCACGGAAGCCGGACCTCAAGGCTATGAGTATCTCTTGCGGGATGAGCACAACGCGGATGTCGATATCGAAGCTCTCACGTCCGCACTTCAGGAACAAAACTGTTCCGACGTCTTGGTCTTTCCCGGTGGATTCGATTTGCGGGCGGCCCTTGGTGCTGTAGCAAGTACGTCAGCTCGCGTTTACCTAGATGCAAACTTTTCCGACCCAGCGTTCGATCAGCTCTCACCGCTCGGACGGCCGCTCGATGTGTTTATTCTGTCTACATCGTCACCGCTTTTCTTGGACCACTGGGGCGGTGACGTCTCAACCTTTTGCCGTGACGTCGTTGGGAACTATGCCACCTCGGCTTTGCTCAAGGAAAACCGAGGCGGGAGTCGTTTCTTTCCTTCGTCCGACGCAAGCAAATTGACGAGGGTCCCTGCACAAGTTCAGCAGATAGTTCACTCGGTCGGTGTCGGTGATTGCTACGACGCCGTATTCGCGCACATGCGGCACAAGGTGTCGGACCGAGCGGCGTTGTGCTTCGCATCGTTGATTGCGGCGGAGTATGCTTCGACGACATTTCCAGATGATTTCAAGACCGCGGTACAAGGAGTGCTGTCCATCTCATCGGAAGAGATCGAGACCATGAGGGGTGTACAACTTCCTTGGGAAGATCGTCCGTCGTACCAGATTTATATGGCAGCACCGGACTTTGATTTCGTTGATACTCGGCCATTTGACCAACTGGTGCGATGCCTGAAGTACCATAATTTCTCGCCACGGTGTCCAGTCCGAGAACACGGCCAGATCGGTAAGGATGCCGACCCATCCGAGCGTCAAGCTACGCATCTTGCGGACATGCGACTGCTAAGACAGTCTCAGATGCTTGTTGCCGTGATGTTGTACGATGATCCGGGCACCTTAATCGAGATTGGTCTTGCCCACGAACGCGGCATACCTGTAATTGTTTATGATCCGTACCATCGAGCGGAGAACTTGATGCTTACGGAGCTTCCAGAACTCGTGACGTCTGACTTGGATGAGATCATCGCCCGCGTGTTCACTCTCGCTGCCGAGGCACCAGCGTGAACGAATCAGAAGAAAAAGCCAGTGTATTGCTAGCGTCGGGAGGGCTCGATTCAACCGTGCTAGCTTACTGGCTTCGCAAGAACGGCGTGCACTTCAGGCCAGTATTTATTGACTATGGTCAGCACTGTGCGGCCGCAGAACTTGCCACTCTCAAGCGGGTTCTTCCAGCAGATATCAGTTCACGGATTCAATGTATCAACGTTGGGGACATATACGCTGGCTCCTCATCGCGCATGATCGCCGAAGCCGATCTCTGGCAAGACCATGTAGAAGCGGATGATCTTTATCTTCCCTACCGAAATCTACTATTGTTGAGCATCGGATCGGCTTACGCCCAGGCACATGGATACGGCGCGCTTTACTCGGCGTTTATCAACAGCAATCATGCAAAGGAAATCGATTGCTCGGCGGAATTCTTTGGCCGGCTCGACTCGCTTCTCTCAGAATACGGTAGCGTACGTGTGGAAATGCCTTTTCGGGAATACTCGAAGTCACAGGTGGCCAGACTGGGAATTAAACTTGGTGTGCCAATAGGAGCTACCTATTCGTGCCAGGTTTCGTCCAACGTCCCGTGTGGAGTTTGTCCGAATTGTGTTGATCGCTTGGATGCCCTGGAGGAGTTATTCGCGGTAAGGTGGGACGAGATACAGAATTAGCAGAACCAACAGACAAGATGGAGCTTGTGGTTGACCATTCACTCTGACACATCGCGTTTGGTGCGGTACATTCGCTCGCTTTCATCCTTTCCTCACGATGTGGTGAACAACGGCCGCAGTTCTTACGGACATATGGGAGCAACGATTTGCGATACGATCCTTCAGGCCGGGCTTAACTATCGCACTGTGGTCGCACCACGTATCGACCGTCTTCTGATACGCTGGGCAGGGGCGACAACAACATCGGTTTTCGATCGGAACATTCGACGCTACGGGCTCGCCAATGTCTTGTCCTGGCGAGATCGGGAAAAGCCTCGTCGAATTGTGGAACTAACTCAACTGCTATTGGAACACTCGGTCGAGACAGAGGCCGACGTCGCCGAATGGTTGACCAGTGCCGAGAATGTAGAGTCACTGAAAATGGTCCGCGGAATTGGTCCAAAGTCGGTTGATTACTTTAAGATGTTGGTGGGCATCCCGGCTGTAGCAGTAGATCGGCATCTACGGCAATTCGTTGCAGCCGCTGGAATAGGCGTCAGAGACTACTCCGGTGTGCAAGATCTGATCAACAAAGCGGCAAGTCAACTCGGCGCCAATGCCGCGGGTCTTGACTATGCGATTTGGCTCTACGTCTCGTCACAACCACAGCAGGTGCGTCGTATCGCCGCATGACATAGCCCTAGGTTTGCCTTGAGTTCGTCTCGTTCCGAAGAGCCGGTGCCTCTTCCGCCAGGTCGTAGAGCTGCTTGACCTCCTCGGTGACGGCATCCGGATCAGAGATTGAAGAAGCAACCTTACATTACGTGTCTGGCTGTGGCTTTGCGGTTTCGCGAATCTCCTTGACCAGCTTGTGTAGCTGACCGTAATTTACGAGGCGAACATTGTGTTGATCCAAAATTCGTCTGACTAAGGCAGGAGATTTTCGGTCGTTGTCCCGAAAGCTGCCAACGACGACTAGCTGTACATCACCAAGCTGCGGATCAGCATTTTCAAAGAGTGATTTACCCTCGACTGCATAGGGACACGCCTGCCGCCCCGCGACATCTGGCCGTCCTGATTCAAATTGAACAGGATTAATTAGGTTACAGCTTCGTAGAAGGCCGATTTCTATCTGCGGATTTTTGGTTGGGTACTTTGACGACGATTGTTTAGAGCCAATCTCATTGATTGTCGACAACGCTGTGCTTTTTTTGCCGTTGATCGGGTTGTCCGCGATGGTCGAATTCGGGTCAGTTTTCGATCCGCAGTCCAAACTTTAGGGGATCACAAATCTCCTCAAGCTGAAGAGGCCTGTTCGGTTCTTTTTCCAGACGATTGAGGACGAGTTCCAGAGCTGGAAGGGCATCCCTGAGTTTGTCGTCGTCTAGCGGTGTCTGGTTTGACGGTGTCAGGAACAGAGCGGTGGCTAGTTGATCGTCGGTAACTGGTCGTCCGACGATGTCCGAGATCTCGTGAGACTTTGATTCCAAGAAGGCACGAATTAATGTTCCTGTCTTCACAACTCCATCGGTTCGCAGCGTGATCTCTTGGCATACGGTTTTGCCCGACTCACTGCAAACGAAGAAAGGCCTGGTGCATAACCAGGTGTCGGCGTATTTTTTGACACGGCAGTTTTCTGGATCGCCCGGTATGCAACTCAGTTCGAGAGCCATCGTGTTTTCTCCTGGGTTGGGAAACGTTGAAGTGGGTAATCATGTTTTCTATCACGGTCTCGCGACGTCAAAGCGCTTTCTTCTACCGGCTCACTGAGGATACCGGCTTCTAGATCCTCTTCCGTTGGGCAGGTTGAGCCCTCGAGCAGTTCTCGGAAGCCCGCCTCCGCTTGTTCTGCAGCCGAGTCATTCTTGGCGGGGTTCATATTGTGACGCTCCTGACTGATTCTGTTCTTGAACTCCTGGTGGCTTTGCATAAGGCCGATCTCTATCCGCGGGATCTTTGATCGCCTGTTTCCAATACGGTTGATAAGAGCCAATCTCATTGATTGTCGACGACGCTGTTCTGTTTTTTCCTGCCACCGACGGCGATTTCTATCGAATTCGATCAAGAGGTGGCGTCACAATCGGTATGCTCGAACGGTGCTCGGCCGCCGCACTTGGCATTTCGTTCCACACCTGCCCGTCCAACTCACGACCGTTCGCTTTCTTCGATCTTCGGACGCCATCGGGGCCAAAGGCGCCCCACTGCTTGAAGAAGAACGGAACCTCCATGGTGGTACACTCGTCGCGGATTTGGCGAACCCATTCTGGCTGCATGGGGCGTGCCCCGGGGCCCGACTCCCCACCGGCAATCACCCACTGGATCCCATCGAGAGGCAACGGATCGATTGGGCCCAGCAATGGCTCCAGTGAGAGAAATCGAACGGCAGCAGGAATATCCCGAAGTGCGGCAATGCGACCGGTGTATCGCTGGGATTCGACACTCGTGCCCAACCAGACGTTGTGGCTCCAGCACAATTTTTCGGCCATTTCAGCGGCACGCTCAGGTCGCTTAGTGAGTAGCTGGAATACGTGTTGGCTGGCCTGTTGCATGACGTTGAAGCATCGCTGGACGAACTCCGCGGGCACGTCGACGTGGAAGAGGTCGCTCATCGAGTTGACGAAGATCAATCGGGGCTTCTTCCAGTGGAGCGGTCGCTCGACCAGATCCTCTTGCAGGGTCAGCCGGAAGGCGTTCCGGTACCGCGGTTGGCCCATGCGCCGGAGGCGAAACGCCATCCGCTCTGCATAACAATGACTGCAGCCAGGACTGATCTTGGTGCAACCGGTTGTTGGGTTCCACGTCGCCTCAGTCCATTCGATTGAAGAGTTTTGTGCCACGGTGCGCTCCTCGATAAAAGAACCCGGAATTCATTTTGCAGCCAGTGTTTTTCATAGCTTGCACACGACCCTACTCCTCGCGCAGCAGGGCAAAGAGATCGTCCTCATCTGGTATCGCTGGCCGTCTTCTTTGGTACGCTTCGAGATATCTAGCCAGGCGTTCCAGCGATTCGCCGGTGCGGCGACAGACCCATTTCCAGTTTGGATTGTTGTATCTTTGCCCTCGGCGGGTGATACGACGTACGACTCGGGCGAGATCTCGGAGGAACCCGATGTCGGCAAGATTCAGCTGCAGAGAGATGTTCGTGCCGAAGTCGCCGTCGGCGATGTTCGGGCCACGCAATGCGATGAGTTCAGAAAGCTCGCGGTTGGTGGGGATGTTTTCCAGCGATAGCTCGAAGGCGTTGTCGCCGTTGACCCGCAATTGGATGTGGCAACAGAGATGGTATCTGTCTTCCGGGCCGAAGTCGTCGATCTGGAAGGCCTCGTCGCGTTCGACATCCTTCAGCTTCTTGTTGGCGAAACCGCCGTAGCGGTCAAACAGGAATCGTTTTAGCTCGCGGGACATGGGTGTTACGGGGCTCCTATGGGGTCTCTTTGATTGCGGAATCGCCCTCCGCGTAGAGGTTGTAGTAGCCCGATATAGAGCCGATCTCTATCCGCGGATTTTGACCGCTTGGATTTCAGTAACGTTGTTGTAAGCCAAACTGGCGAACGATAATCGAAGCTGGTCAATTTCTTGGACTGCCTTCTCGACATCGATACAGGGTTCGCTAAAACGCGTACTCACACAGAATCGCTGTTAGATTATTCAATGCTGATTTCAATAACTGCAGAACCATCATCCTCTCCCTCCATTCTCGTCCGCGGGAGTCCGCCGTGCTCTTTGCAGAGGTCTTTGAGGGCAGTCGCGACAACATTCTTAAGCTCGTCATCGTCAAGGGAGGAAACATTGTGAACTGACCCGTTGTCGACCGCCCACCACAGGGCCATGGCAACGTGATGCCATTCGATTGGGAGATTAAACTTCTGTTGCAGTGGTCCAACGAGGCTTTGAAACGTCGAGAGTGCTTCTTGTGGGAACGTGCACCCATTCGGGCCGAAAGTCCAGCAACGACCACTCACCATTTCTGCGATTTCCTGCGGAGTGATCGGTTCATCTGGCGCTCGATCGGTACGATCTAGCACCCAAGTCAAATCCGTTCGGAAGTCCCGCTCACTACAATCTTCTCGGGTTGTCATTGGATTCGAAAGAAACAGGGCGATACCGGCCTGCCTTTCGCTCACAGGCCTCTTCAAGACCCCGGACCAGCGTTTGGCAAGTATTTTCAAAGATTTGCGTGACCTCTTGTCGGCCAAGAGGTTTCCGTCTTCTGTCAAGTCAAGTCGAAAGTTCATTTGAAAAATGCCTTGTTTAGTTGAAGGTGAATTTGAAATACTCGCCTGAGAAGGTGGCATCACTCGCCGATTCCGCAGCTCGGCCCGGCGGACTTCCGCGACGGGTCATCCGGGCTCCCGCCAGCCGCCAACTCTTCAAGGCGACCTCGTGCGATGGGTGTGTGCTCAGTTATCCATTCCAAATTCTCGTAGCCCATGTCTAATTCCCCGCAGTACTGTTCGGCTGCGTCCCGACGATCCTGAGCTTCTGACCATATCTCTTGCGTGCGGGTCACCAATGCAGACAGCTGTTTTGCGACTCTTCGAAACTGTTGCTCGGTCAGTTTTGAGCCAGGACCTAGTTTGCTAGTCGCGTCTAATGTTTCCACGAAATCTTGAAAGTCGTCATCTAGTTCGTCCGCCTTATCACACCAGGCATTCAGTTCATTTCGGTATCCCAGAAAGAAGTAGTATGGGAGTCGGCAAACCTCTTTTGCGAACTCCTTGGTGCTTTCGGCAATTTGCCGAAGCTCCTCACGCTGGGTTGAGATTTCTTGTTGTTGGTCGGACGGAATATCAGTGGTCACTTCGACGGTCATTTTTAATTCTCCTACCTGGGAACAAAAAAGAGTACCTGCACACGAAGGAGCGGCAGTCCGAGCTTTGGTTGAGCTACATCGCTAGGTTCACTCAACCAAGAGTTGCCTCGGGCAATGTCTGGCAACGCTCCCGTGTAACAGTTGTTACTCGTCGCGCTGCTGGCTCTCTGAATGGTGGAGACAGCGGAGGGTGGGCATCAACTGAGAATGTCGATACGAAAAGACCAGGTTGCGATGAAGCGGGTGATCGTCCGCATCACCCGGAGCAACGCACCGGTTCAGACAGCCCCCGTACGTTTTCCCCGGACTCGAAGGTGCTCTTGATCACCAGTGCCTTTGGTAAGTCGGCAGGTGGGCCGTTCCGCAACACCCGAGGCACGTCACCGTTCGCTGGATGATGCATGATTTCGCCGTAGCGTTCCCAGAGATATTTGGTCAGGGCGAATTCGGTCCAGCTTTGCTGCTTTGTCCCCATCACGCTCACGAATACTCGGCAGGCATCTAGCGTTCGGTCAATTTCAGGACGAGCTCGCGATAGTTCTTCCTTGGTGGGACGCTCGTTGACAACGACACGAACCCCCTCGCTGAGGAAGCGGTCCCAATCGATTAGGGCGTCACACGCAAATCGGCCCTTTTCGGACTTGCCGTTACGGGAATATCGGAGTTCGGCCGTAAATCGGTTGTGGAAATTCTTCGTCTTTCCGACGTAGTTGACTCGATACTCGTCGCCGAAACGATAGGTCCACAGGTATAGTCCCCCGGTGTCTCGGTATTCACTGCCTCGAAACCTCAGGGCATCCTGGCTCTGGCCGAATGAGTACGGGCCGTGCCACGTCAGCGATAATTCGGTTTCCGAATCTGCATCTATCGCCCCGAGTACTGTCGTTACGAACTCTTGAAACGCACTGTCCAGCGTACGCAGTGATTGACGCATCGTTCGGACGGTTTCTCGAATCCGTTCTTTCGCTTCGTTGTCCAGCGTCACGAATCACCTCACTTACTGTCACTCGGGCGTAGTGCCGCCAAGAGAACCGATCGTACCACACTTTGTACGATCGCTGGATCGCGGGCAGCAGGTTTCCCTCAGCTCGCGATCATCGATGGAGGTTCCCGAGGATTCAGCTGGTACTGAAGGGAGCGGTGTTCAGCGATTAGGAAGGTGCGGCGCCGCTGGTCGTGTTCGTTCAGGTCGTGGGGATCGCTGAGCAGGAGTTGCCGTTCGCACGGTGGGCAGGTGGGGTCGTTTACGATCTGTTCAATGAGCCGCAGACTTCGTTGGAACGACTCGGAGTCGTAGCCCTCCTGAGCAGCTCGATCACGTAGTCTCTGAAGCGCATCCGCGATGCGGCCGCGTTCCGACGAGCGTGACACCAGATGTGTTCGGGGACGTTCCGAATGTTGAGATTCCAGGTCCGGATCGGGATGGTCGTTTCCTGTGGATCCTGGGATCGCCGCTGCGACATCGGCTGGCTCTTGGCCAGCAGTCGAATGACGTAGGCCTGGATCGTTGGGCCGTTGGTCGGAGCGGCCTCGATGATCTTCCAGTACAGGTCGTTGGGCACTCCCCGAATGTTGACGCTCCTGACCGTTTCGCATCTGGGGTTGAGCGTTGCTTTCATCGTCTTGTTTGGCCGGTGGGGTTATGTGCTGGTTAGTGGATTCTCTTCCTTGTGATACTGAATCTGTTTCCGGTTCGTTGGCTGAACTATCTGGATGTTTCCCTTTCAGGGAGACAATCCTAAATTCCGTGTCACTTTCGGCACCAACGAATTGCTTATCGCAAGGGCTGGCGTTCCACTTTTCAATCCGATCGTTGAGATAATCTACGGCCTCGTTGTAAGAGAATACCTGTTCGGCCTCAGATACCTTGGAAACGTGCACGCCAAAGGTTCGGGCCCGTCCCGGTCCCCGTGGGTTGTGCCAGCTGTTCTTGACGACAGAGATCAGTCCCGCTTCGCATGCGGCATCAAGCCTCTCTTTGTATCGCATCCCGCTACAACCTCTCCATGTGCGAAGTACTTCCTTCGTCGCCGCCCGGATCTCCCAGTGATCGCCGATGTACTTGCCACATGCCTTGGCAAGCCGAAGGAGGTTCAAACCAAACAAAGCCTGAAGCTTCCGCAAGCGTTTAGCGACGCGGAACGACGCACCGGCGATGCGATCCAGTTCGGCCGGTGCAAACTGCTTCGGAGGTGCCGCTGGTCCCGAGGAGCCATCGTTACCGCGTTGGAGAACGTACCACGCAACTATGTCACGGGTCTGCGCTTCAACCCTGCGTATGCCGCCAGCTAAGTCGGCACGGACATCTTGCGAGGAGGCATGACCCGTTCGGTAGACCCACTCCACTAGGAAATCTGCGGCCTCTTGCTCTCCCATTCTTTGTGCAAAGATCAGATGCCAGGCAATGTGCTTGGTCGCCTCTACCCGAGTACCCGCCGCCTGAATGCCGAGCTGCATAAACTCCTCGGCCTCATTGGTAGTTCGAACTCCACGTATAAGCAACTCGCGGTATCGGTCATTCGCACTTGTTGAAGGAGCCACCTGATCGACGTGTGGAGAGCTACGACGCCGGCACGCGTTCGCCCTGTCGAGTCGATCGGCAGATTTTTGAGCAGGCCCGGGCTCGCGCCCTGACCGGCATAGCCAGGCCGGAGGATTCTGGCCGAGGATTCTTTCTGCGCGAGCCACGCAGCGCTTCCAATTTACACGGGGAATGCGACCCTCCATCAAGTCTCGCGTCGTGCGAATCCAAAGGTCGGGGTCCGGATCCTGATTGGGGAGGTGACCGAACGGCAGTCGGATAGCGTTTGTCGCTGACGGGAAGACTTCATGTTGACCCGGCAAATGGTCGAGGCCTGCCACGCTGAGCACGTTCCTGACATGGAACAGGTCGACTCGCTGATAAAGGAAGAAGTAGTAATGCCGGCCCCCGGACGGTGACGGTGATTCAAGCAGACACTCGTTCCGGATTCCAAGCCGGGCGAGGATCTTCTTCACCTTCCAGCAACGCAATTCAAAATCGGGATGGTCGCCGCGAAGATCGACGTCGATGGCGACATACTTGGTCTTCTCCCAACCGAAAACGCCTACCCACTTGGTATTCCCCGAGGGAACCCGATCACCCAACAAGTGCCGGACGAGGTCGTCATCCCGCAGGCGATGATTCACGGTCGACCAACCTTGGCGAGCCCCATCGATTGCCAGCTGGGAGATGTATGGCGTATGCCTGGGGACAAACAGCTCCTTGAAGTGATCGAACTCTTGTTCATGTCCGAGCAGCTGCCGGCGGTCGGCAGCCCTGCTCGACGGATTGGTCGGCCTCACGGGTGCGATCATGACCTAACACATTGGATGGTGTAACGAACGAGAAACTTGTTCGATTTGTTACACTACCCGGTCGGTCCGAATCGCTCTGACTGACATTTGTTCTTCGAGGTCCGGCGGCCCGCCATTTCTTAAATAAGTCGAGCGCTGGCAATGTATTTGGATTAGCCCGATTCGCAACTGTCATACAGCAAGGCCAAGCATGTCATCAACGAGTTCGGCTGAGAGTGTCCGATCCTCTTCCTCAGCAGCAGCAGCGATGATTTTTTGACAGATTCGAAAGCTAGTGCCAGACTGAGACACCATGTGCGGAATCACACCAGGTTGGGATAGGATGTCCCACTCACGCATCTTCTGTTCGAAGAATTTGGAAATCTCATCGGACGAAGGGGGCACCAAGTGAAGAGTCTCAAAGCGCTCTCGTAGCGGCGGAATCACCTCTTCAAGGCGATCCTCCATGATTGCTGCGACAAATATGCCGTGAAAATCCTCGACAAACTTCAAGAGCGGCTCCTGCATGCGCTTTTCGTGAAAATGATGGAGCTCGTCCATGAATATCGCGGGTTTGTCGAACCTGTTGTCATCTAGATCCTCCCTCAACGTCTGGATTAACTCGGAGCGAGACATTGACGTGCAGTCGTACTCGTAACGCCGATAGGGATTTCCATATCCTTGATAAAGTCTGCCCGTGCAAACACACTGTTGGCAGACGTTGCATGGATCGGAAGTTGAGGGATCGCGGTCTTCGCAGCAAAGCGACCTAAAAAGCAGACGGGCGAGGGACGTTTTGCCATAGCCAAAGATCCCAACAAGCAATAGCGGCGAAGGCAGACGCCCCCTGCGTAACAGTCTTTGTACGCGTGCAATACGGCGCTGATTCGTCGCACCCACAAAATCGCAGAATCGAGCTGGCCGCCATTTTCTGATTTCTTCGGAATTCATATTCTTCTCCTACTTTATGGGCACACGCACACCCAGCACAACGCAAGCTGAAAGCGCGCAACACGTTCGGTTTGCCCTCGCGCCCGGGCAGGCCGAAGGCATTCAATGGAATGCATGATGGCCGATCAGATAAACCTTTCGACCTCTTCAACTGCTGGCAAGTGTTCAAACGGCGAGCGCTGCTCGGCCAACTCCTCCGGAATCCGGTATTCCAGCGAACCATTCTTGGCCGAGCGGCTGACTTCAATGAGTCCTTCTCGCCGCAGGTTCTCGAAGCGAGTCCGAACCTGCTTGTAAGACCAACATGGAATACGCTTCATTAGCTCCTCCTCAAGCTTTGTGGAACGCGATCGACGGCGTATTTCTTGGAATGTTTCTTCTGAAATACCAAGAAGCTCTACGTCTTCAGAACCACCACGCTTTACAAATTGTTTGACCAGGTTCTTCAAGGTATTGCTGCATGGATTGCCCAAGTCAGACAAGCAACACCGCGTTATCATTCGAACGGGTGGTTTTGGGCAGCTGTTGTCAGTTTGTGTTGTGCTCGTGGTGCCGGCCCTAGCGCCGACGGGTTTCGTGTTCGGAGGAGTACCTTTGGCGCACAGGGACAGTTGAAGGTTTGCTCTGGCGACCATGGCGCAAGTCAACTCGTCGTGCGGTTCGTTTATAGATTGAAGAAATGGTTTTTGAAGCAGGTCCCGCACAACAGCGTAATGGCTCGGCGATACCTCTGCTTTCTTTGATCGCGTGTTGGAGCAGCGCGACTGTGCATCTACAAGCGCAGCTCCGAGAGTTAGTCCCTCGACAATCTTGGTGTCGCGCACGGAAAGAGGTGAGTCTGATCGGCAGGACTCGCGCAACGCCCGCATCAAACAGGTTGAGGATATTTCTGGAACGGATTCAATCGTACGTGGCCCAGGGAACTGCTCCTGTTCTTTCAGCCAAGCCATCAGGCCGTCGTTGCATCCCGCTGACCCCGTTACAAGCAACGTCGAGTTCGGCGTATCGCCTGTTCGGGAGTCAAAATTTGACAAGACCGCCGGCAATGGATGTTGGATACCTCTGCGCCGTTCAATCATCCAATCGACTGTGTTTGTGAAGGGCCCCCGTCCATTACTTGGGTAGACGAGCACCAGACGGATGTTCCCGATCCGAGCATTGAGTCTTCGGACATCGGATTGAGACCAAACCTCGAGCACCTGCTCTGACGGAATCCCGGCCGCGAGATAACCCCACAGCCCCGCCGTAAGATCAGGCGGAACGTCACGGAACGCGATGGAAACGGGCCTGCCCAGAATCCCACCGCAGATTCCGTACTCCGCGAGTTCAACCAACTCCGGTGGGCCGCTAGGTGTGTGGCCGAGGGAGCAAGTCGTCATGAGGCGCCTCCCCGTGACTGAATACCGTCCATGCATTCGCGGCACCCGGACCACTTATGCTCGGAAAAAGGGAGCCGACGGCAAACGCTGAAATGAAAGTGCCCGTCGGAAATGGTGTCGTTAGTCAGCCCACTTTCGTTCGCCGTGTTGTCTGCGCGCGGTTCGTAAGAATGCCGGCGCTGGGCGAACGATCCAGTCCAGCGGTATGCACACAATCGTGTACAGAACCCTTGCAAAATGGAGCAAAGTATGCGATATGTGCAAACCGTAAAGGGTTGATATGCAAGGATTTCTTGCTGATTCGGTGCTCTCCGGAGCCGAAGGTTAGAGGTTCGAATCCTCTCGGGGATACCTTCCATCCTGGTTACGCAACTCGCTTGATCGGTAGTCGCGTAACTCGACGGACAGAGGCGTGGGGCGGCGGCCCCATGCCTGGATCTTGAGTTCACCTTCGCTCTGACCCTTCTCGAAGTTGAGCTCGATCTGCTTGACCAGCAAACGCACAGCGTATTGCCGCTCCTCGAAGTCCAGCTCCTCCCAGATCTCATCGAAGTGTTCAAACGCCTCCCGAATTTCGTCGGACGAGAGGCTCTGATCACGGCGGTCACGAATCTGAAGGGTCAAGTCGGTGATATGCGATTTGAGAGTCTGCTGCTGCCGCTCCAATTCGGTGAGACGATTCTTGATCGCGGTGATCCCCAGCAGATCAGGATCGGTGAGCCGATCGACGAGGGTCAATGACTCGCGCTCTGCGGTCGCCAGTTGCCGTGAAAGCTCCGCACGTTCCGCTTCAAGCTCTCCACAGCCCTCCTTTGACGCCGCTTCCGCCGCCTTTAATACGGCCTCGAGCTTGTCTGGCTCGCGGGCGAGGTCGCGAAAATACTGAACGAAAGCTTCGTCAATGAGGGTGGCCCTGAGATCAGCACCTTGGCAGGCTGCCGCGTCACGTCTCGATTTCGTGGTGCACTTGTAGTAATAGTACCTTCGCTTTGTGCCGTTCTTGTTCTTCTTGTTCACGAAGCTCGACGTATACGCACCACCGCAGAATCCACATCGGACGAGTCCCAAGAGTAGGGTGTCTCGCTGGTGCTGATCGCCTCGGCGTGGCTTGTCCTTCTTGGCTGCCAGTAGCTCCTGCACCTGAATGAACTTGCTTTCTGGGATGAATCCCTCCTGCTCGCCGTCGTACTCGACGTCGTCAAACCGCACCTTGCCGATGTACGTAATGTTACTCAGCATACGCTGGATATCCGCGCGGGTGAATTCGCGTGGTTTGAACTCTCGCCCATTCTTGCAGCTCACGTGTTTCGTACGGTAGCCCTTGAGGTTTGCCCATCGTGTGGTGCGGGAAATCGATGCTAGCTCCAGATACTTGTCGAAGATGGCCTCGACGATCTTGGCTTCGTCGCGGTTGACGACCAAGGTTTTCCCCTCGAGATCGTATCCTAGAATCGGTCGGCCACCACTCCATTTTCCCTGGCGAGCCTGTTCGGCCATCTTTTCGTACGTACGTTCGGCGATCATCTCGCGCTCAAACTGTGCGAAGAGCATGAGCAGGTCGCGAAAGAATCGGCCCATGGGGGTCGACGTGTCGATCTTCTGAGTCACGGAGACGAGCGCCACGTCGTGCTGGTCCAGCAACTCGTTCATCCGACACCAGTCGTGCATCGACCGGGAGAGACGATCCAATTTCGTCACAAAGATCGCGTCGTATTCATCGAGCTTGCCCAACATCCTGCGAAGCTCTTCACGTTCAAGATTCGTGGAGCTAGCGACCTCTTTGAATACCTGGAATACCTTGTAGCCCTCAGCTTCGGCTGCGCGCTTCAATCGGACTTCTTGATCTTCGAGCGAGCTGAAATCACCGCGGCTTTGATCGAACGAGCTAACGCGGCAGTAGATTGCGGCCTTCGGCTGTTTCTTGCGGGCCTCGGCCTTCGTTTTCCTCTTCACCATATTCGTTTTCCCCTTGTAACAAACTTCCATACCCCTCACCGGACGCAACCTCGTCGAGTATTGCTCGTACATTGGGGAGGACTGTCTGTCGCCATTGGCGACTGAATGTTGTCAGGTCTGTACCAAGTGCCTCCGCGGCACAGCGACGATCACCGCGAGCCTCGATTAGGGCGCTGAGCCTCTGGGCGTCACGAGGCTTGAGGTGTGGTAGGATCGCCTCCAGGATTTGCCATTCCTCGTTGCGAACAGCTCGCTCGTCGGGCAGTTCGGTGTCGCTGTCGGCGTGATTTCGAGCGGCTTCACGTGGACCTCCCGGAAGACAATCCGCGCGAAGCAAGCGACTGTCTCTTCGTTCCGAAGAGCGAGCGGTCTTACGCCGTCGCCGGAATTGTCCGAGTAAGTAGATGTACTGGCGCAGCCGCTCGGCACGCGCGGCGAGTTGCTCGGGCGTAGCGTCTCCCTCGTGGGCTTGCGTGAAGTCATTGATCAACTCGGCGAAAAGCGGTCCGCACCCGAAAAGCAGTCCCAGATTAATATCCCTCAACGCTCGACTCCCACCGTACCGCAATTCGAGCAATGCCTCTTCAGCTGGCGTGAAGGTTTCTTCGTCGTGCGTTCGGCGGTGTGCCCCGAGTCGCCTCATGATGAAGGCCCTCGCGACCAAGCCGTTGAGTTGACTGGCAAGCCGCACTGTTGCGGCGAGTACGCGCTTGAAGACCCGCCGCCGCTCTCGTACTGAAGGACGAACCTCGAGGTCGTGGAAGTTATCTGACCAGAGATCGGAAATACGTCTTCGTATCTCGGATACGTTTACGGTTTCACGGCCCGAGCCGGACGGTACGAGATGCAAATAGAGAGCGCGAACGAAACTAGACATGTCGGGATCTTCAAATTCGTCCGGCAGATCGGGCAGTTCTGTATGTGCGTCCCAGAAGATCTCTGCAAGTGAGTCCGCAGGTGGCTCCTCTCCCATCGTGACGACGCGGTAGTCCTCCGCCTGATCCCTAGCAAGTTCACGTGCGACGATAGTACGTGTGTCCTCGTACAGCGTGTCACCGCGGATATCAAGATCTGACCACTCCTCGACGACGAGGTGGCGACGATTACCCCGATATTCGAGACAGGGGACCAAAAGGCGAAAGAGGGACAACACCAACGACAACGCTGGTCGCGAGTTTGCAACTCGCTCCAGTATCGAAGTCGCCAGCTCGAGGCCCAGCAACTCCATCGGATTGACAGCTTCGGGGGTGCTACTGCCGCTATCGATACAAATGACGAAGTCGCGCGTACCGGACGGAAACTCCAGTACGAACAGATCGAGGTCATCCTCGCATAGTGTTGACATCTTGGACCTCCCTGTGGTCGTGGCTCACTCCCGTCTTTCCGGCCCGACATGAACGCCACGTAGCGCCGACGTTATCGAGCTACTCCGCCAGCGAGCGAACTGCGGCTGGCCCTTTCTCCGGTTTCGGTGGCTAATCTCCTGCTGTTTTTTCGACGCCCTAATGCTGCGCAATGTCTGCCTCGCTGAAACGAGTACCACGTTTCACGGAGCCGATGATGGGCAACTCAATGCCACCACCGGCAGCTGCCAGGGCGAGCAAGACCGACGCACCAGCGGGGATGTCAGTCAGCTTTCCGAAGGCCAACAGCCGACCTGATCCGACATTGCTCACCGACGAACAACGGATGAGCGAGTTCGGTCATCTAATCAGCCGCGCCATCGAGCGTCGTGCGGCAAAGGAACGATCATTATAGGACCGGACACATCAAAAACGCAACTATACTGCCTCACAACCTGATAAGTCGTCGTAACTCACTGTTATAAAGCAATTTATAGCTAAATTAGGGGCAGAAACACGTCATATATACATGAAGGCCCGCTTAACTCTTGTCGGCCTTCGCTCTCGCGATCCACTCCCCTCACCCGCGGCCTCCGCTGAAGCTCTATCAGCGATTTTTCGACGCCCTGTTCTAGCGCAATGTCTGCCTCGCTCTGAGGACGTCTTCATCGGAATCTGAAATCGACTCGACGGTCGACGGTCGCCATACGGCACACCGGCGAACGTCGGAGTGCGGGATCGCCGTGCGCCGTCGGGCCATCAACTTTGCACACAAGCGGGAGAAGTCCCGAAAGGAGATCTTAGGCATGTTCGCCATGTTGCTGACAATGGTTATCGTCATTTACACGCGCTTCTCGTCCGATCTGCAGTCTGCAAAAAGCTGTGAGGACCAGGAACGCGAGGTACGTGAGGCTCTCACGCGGATGGGTATCGACCATTCCAAGGCGATCGTAATTCACGACGAAGCCGAGAGCGCGACCAAGACGTTTCGCGATGAATTCGCGCGGCTCGAAGCCATGATGCAAGCTGGACAGATCGGGATTCTGGCGGTTGACGATCAGTCGCGCTTGAGTCGGGCGGACAACGCGTTCGCTTTCATTACCGATTTGGTCTATTCCGGCGGCCGGTTCCTATCGACCGGTGAAGGCATCGATACAGAGCAGACCGGTTGGGAACTACGAGTCAAGGTCATGGAGTTGCACAACTCCACTACGATTCGTGAACTCGGTCGCCGCGTCCGCCGTGGCCAACTGGGCCGCATTCTTGGCCAGCTTTCGGCCGGCGATTTTTGTTACGGTTACGAATCCTTCCTGGTCGACCCCGCAAAGGCGACCGAGCAACGAGGTCCCAAACCCGAGCGCGGTCTGCGTATCAATGAGGATGAAGCCAAGTGGGTTCGCAAGATCTTTGAGTGGTTTAATGAAGGTCGCTCGATAACCTGGATGGCTAACGAGCTGACGCGACTGGGAGCGGGCGTGGGTAACCGCCGCCGATCAAAACGGTGGCGAGCGAGCCATGTCCGAAAGATTCTCGCAAACGAGAAATTCATCGGTCAGTGGAAGTGGGGTACTACGCGTACGATTCGCAACTCTCAGGGAAAGAAAAAGCAAATCCCTGTGCCGGAGGATCAACAGGTTGTTGTCGATCGACCGGAGTTGCGGATTATCGATGATGTTACTTGGGAGAAAACTCAGGCCCGCCTCAATCGCCTCAAAGAAATCTACGGCAAGAAGCCCGGCCAGAAGCACCGTGCGCCCAAAGTCCATCATACGGCGCTTTATCCCAATGGTCTGCTGAACGGGCTCGTCTTCTGTCGCACATGTGGCGCCCGTCTTTGGCAGACTGGCATGGAGAAGCACCGGTACCTGCACTGCCCCAATCGCGGCACCGACGAAGGCTGCTGCCACATGACGACCCAGGTGCCTATTGCCAAGGCGGAGGAGAAGCTCTTGAAGTTTCTCGCCGATCTGCTGACGTCCTGGCCTGAGTGGATCGACAAGGCCCTGGACGCCATGCGACAGCAGATTACCGAGACCACGCGGCAGATTCCCGAGAATCTTGCCGGTGACGAACGGCGGCTCAAGGAGTTGGAAACGCAGATCGCCAACCTCGTTGATGCGCTGGCCGATGGCACCGTCCAAAGTCAGGCCGTGCGTCACCGACTTGATGAAGCAGAACAGGAGGCAGCGTTCCTTCGCAAACGGATTGACGATGCTCGCAAATTGTTGGCAGAGCCTGTCGAATTGCCGAGCAACGAGTGGATCCTCCAACAGATGAACGATCTGGCGTCCGTGATTCGTGAGGGTGGTTATCAGTCGGCATTGTTGCTGCGAAGTATCCTCGGCCGCGTCGAAGCCGACCAGATGATCCCACCGGGGAAGAAACGTGGATATGCCCGTCTGCACTTCCGCATCAATGGCTGGGAGGTGTTGAAGGCTGCCTTGCAGGAAACGGGCGACCTTCCCCGGATATTGGAGGCGATGCCGTCGGACTCAGGCAAGGAGGCTCCCTCAGACGCGTTCGTTCTCGACCTGGGCGAACCCACCTTGATGGACCGGTGGGCCCCGAAGATCGCGGAACTGCGTGCCGCCGGAATCAAATGGACGGAGATCGTCGAGATCACCGGACTGGACCTAAACCGCGCATATCGAGCCTGGAAACGTCACGTCGATGCTCAGCATGACATGGACGAGGACAAGGACGAGGCGACACCGGAGGAACCTGATTCCGACGACGACGAGTCAGATGACTCTTCTAAGACAGAGGAGGCGGCCTAGCTCGGAACGTCCGTCCGTTCGCCGTTTCAGAAATCTTAACTTCTCTCACAGGGCCCGGCTTTCCACCGGGCCTTTCTTTTTTGGAGACCAGCTCATGGACAATCCCTTCGATGACCTTGCAAAGCTCGTCGGCAAAGTGCTCGCGAAACGCTGGCTCAGCAGGAATACATCGGCGGACAAGACGACATCTGACGGCGGGCCGATCAATCATCGGTCCTCCGAATCGCCAACGAAGCGGTCTGTGGTCGAGTCTGCCAATACAGCAACAACCGATTCCGACTTCGACGAAGGTCACTTCAATGAAACGCGGCAACCCTGATTACAGAGCTAAATTCACGGCCAAAACACGTCATATATACATGAAGGGAGCGCATAGCTCTACGGACTCACCAATCGCGGTGCGACTCTACTTCTCTAACCCTGAAAGGAGATGCATTTGAATTACATCGTACTCACCCTTGTTTCTGTTGCCTTGTTGCTGTCGGTCGTGGCGCTCATCAAGGAGCGCCGCTTGCGACTCGCCCTGCAAGAAATTCTTAGACGTCTCATTGACCGCTGGGGGTCCCATGAAAACACTCATTCGCCTGACCATCCTCGTCTCCACGGTGGCGATCGCGGCGGCCCTGGGTTGCAGCAACCACGAAAACCATCGCCTAGCCGAGATGGCCGAAAAGCATCTGGAAGACCAAGTTGACCAAAATCGCCGAATGACCGAGCTACAACAGCAAGTTGCAGAGGGCTCTCGTCGGCTCGTCGAAGCCGACGCGAAGGCACGCCAAGAAATGATCGTCCTACAGCGGGAAGTCCAGGGCGAACGGACCGAGGTTGGTCGGCAAAGAGACTTATTGGAAGGAGAACGACGGGACTTGGCCGCCAAGCGTCGGATCGATCCGATCATCGTGGCGGCCATCACCAAGGTCGGCCTGCTCTTGGCCTGCATCCTGCCGCTCGTGCTTTGCTGGTATCTGCTCCGGCGCCCTGTGGAGCCGGCTGACGATCAGGTCATCGCTGAAGTGCTCCTTGAGGATCTCGTGACCAATCGGCCGCTTCCGCTACCACCGGCGAACCAAAACCACCATTACCTTGAAGAGGAGCCATGAAAGTCCAAACAAACCTCTATCAGTCAACGCATCCACCGCCGTCCACGAACATTGATCGAGTGCGTATTCTCCTGGTTGTCGAAGGCAGCAACGACATCGAATTCTTACGACGCATTTCGCGTCTGCTGCATACGCATGATCGATCATTGCCCAACCTAGAAGATTGGGAAAGGCGGGGCGAATTGATTTTCGTGCCGTTTGGTGGTGGGCGAGTGGCCGACTGGTCAAATCGCCTGGCCCCGATCGGTAAACCTGAATTCCATCTGTATGACCGCGAGATGCCGCCTGAGACCGACATCCGCCTCAGGGCGGTCAAGGAAACCAATCGTCGGCCCCGCTGTCGCGCGGTGCTCATGCGGAAGCGAAGCCTGGAAAACTATCTGCATCCTGAGGCGATTCGCACGGCTGGCAACGTCGACGTCATGTTCGACAACTCTGATTCAGTGGCGGAGATTGTGGCGAAACGCTGCTACCGGTCTGATCGGGACGATGCGTCATGGGATCGCCTGCCGCCGCGCACCCGCCGCAGGCTCGCTTACCGCGCCAAGCAGTGGCTCAACACCCTGGCCGTCGATCACATGACGGTCAATCTGCTTCACGCACAGGACCAGGACCGCGAGATCATTTCTTGGCTGCGGTCGATCAGCCTACTCGCCGATGACCAGTAGCGTCCGGTCCTTCCAAGTACCCAATGTAACACGGCTCTCGCACGTGTTTTCTCCGACTGCCGTGCCACGAAGCAGCAGAGACTTTCTTCATTCATAGGCCTCGTCGATGCGGGCTTTTCGACCGCGCCGTCGCGGTCTTTTCCTTTCTCTGAATCTCCACAGGAGGATTTGTCATGAAACAAACGGACCTTAATCGGGCTGTTGCCCGAGCGACGGGTGAATCGGTTGCGACCATCAAGAGGCTTGGTTTTCTCATAGCCGCTCCGGAGGAACTTCTCGACCCGGACTCCGAAGAGCACGGCCCGTTCGTCATCGACTGGGATGAATTGGCGGGCGAGCGATATGCGCGAACGACGGGAAGGCCCGATTATGAATCGGCTATCGCTTGAACAAGTCTCGCCAATTCCTTCGGTCCAATGGGGGCGTGTCCCCGGGGAATGCAGCGAGTCGTTAAGGCGGCTGCAACTGCGGGGTGGCCAACAACGCGGACGACGCGAGGTGAAACGTCCATCTTGCCCGCGGAATCGAAGAAGGATGGAGATCTAGGGTCACGAATGAATGCGTCTTAACCGCTACTTTTTTCACGAAAGGTTCTTCATGAGGGTACTCACGATTAACAACAACGGCGGAGGCTTCGCCGACTATGTGGAAATCGCCGATGGTACGACGGTCGCTCAGCTATTCGAGCAGCAGATCAGTGGTGCCAAGCCGAGTAACTACCTGATCCGAGTCAATCGTCAGCCCTGCTCGGAGGATCAGGTGCTGCAACCGGGCGATAGGATCTCCATCACTCCGACGAAGATCGAGGGCGCGTTGGGGTAAGTCCTCGAGTTGTCCTCCGGCTGCTGGGCGCACGTGCTCAGCAGCCGGCCGAAGGGAGACGAACGCCTTGGGAGGAATAAATGATGTGTCGTAATGACAAGCGGCTCTTGCGGATGGCGGCTGCCATTCGTGAGCGAGCCATGTCTGGAATTCAAAAGACCGCGGCCGTTTATCTGCCGGTCGCGATCTGGCAGCAACTCGTCGATCTGCACCATCAGTTGGAACGCGCGCGGGAGCGAGACTGGCAGATGGCGGAAATGCAATTGCAGCGCGACTTCAGCGCTGTCATGCAATCGCTACGGGCCGACCTAGAAGCCTCGGAGAGGGCACTCCAGCGAAGTCGTCCCGATAAACCGTTCGCATCTGTCGATGAACTGTATCAGGACTTGAAGGCCCTGCATGAAGAATTCGACGAACTTTCGTTCGACCGGCAAGATCGTACGCTCTCCGTGACCACCGAGCCGATCGAATTGGAGGGCGTTTATCTGGGCACTTTTCAGATTCAACTTGACTGGAGCGACCTTGGTTGTTCGGAGCGACAAAGCTATCGAGCGATTGCCGTAGAAGGTAACCCGTCCGCTGCGAACGAGTCGGTCACTCATCCGCATGTCCAAGATGGTTTCGTCTGCGAGGGTGAAGGTCGTCCGACGATTCGTGCCGCCTTGCAGCAAGGTCGACTATTGGACTTCTTTCTGATTGTGGCCAATCTCTTGCGGACCTACAACGCCGACAGTCCCTACGTGTCGCTCGACGACTGGCACGGCGTGGAATGTCGTGACTGCGGCACGACGGTCTCAGGCGACGATCGATGGACGTGTGAAAACTGCGAGTCGGCCGTCTGCGGCGATTGCTATTACAGTTGCCCTGATTGTGATCGGACGTTCTGTGCCGGGTGTGTGACTCAATGTGAAGATTGTGACGAGCACACGTGCTACTCGTGCACCAAGTGCTGTCTCGGATGCGAACGTGATCTATGCCCGAACTGTCTCGAAGAAGATGAAAGGTGTACTACCTGCCATGAGCAAGAAGAATCCGAATATGAAGACGACGAAGATAATAGGGAGCCGGTCGAGGCCATCGACGCCCACTCTCCGGTTTAGTCCCACCGCCTGGGCGAAGCTGCTGTTCTTGCGTGACTATGGACGAACGGAGATTGGCGGTTTCGGGATCTCACCAGCCGACGATCTGCTCTATGTCGACGACGTGCGGCTCGTCAAACAGACATGTTCCTGGGTGCACGTTGCCTTCGACGATACGTCGGTGGCGGAGTTCTTCGACGAGCAGGTCGATGCCGGACGGCAGCCAGAGCAGTTCGCGCGGATCTGGGTGCATACCCATCCCGGCGACTGCGCGCAGCCGAGCGCAGTCGATGAAAAGACGTTTACACGAGTCTTCGGCCGATCCGCCTGGGCCCTGATGTTCATCTTGGCCAAGCGTGGCCAATGTTTCGCTCGGCTGAGGTTCAACGACGGTCCGGGCGGTGAATTGGTGTTGCCGGCTGATGTCGATTACTCACGGTCCTTTCTCGGTTGCGACCACCAGATGTGGGAGCAAGAGTACCTGACAAACGTGTCTCCACAGCAAACCAACCTGGTCGCCTCGCGATTGTCGGAATCGGCCAACGGCTCACCGTTCGACGAGGAGGACGAATGGCTTGATAGCTGGTTCGACTACACCGACGACGGCGACAACGAAAAGGAGACGGCATGACAGCATATACAAGAAGTAGGGTGTCGGATCGATTTGATCGACAACGAGGCCTGGTGCCCACCGATCGGATGGCGAACGTCAGCGCGACCGTAATCGGCGTCGGCGCCGTCGGCCGACAGGTCACGCTGCAACTCGCGGCCATCGGCACGCCTCAAATACAACTAATCGACTTCGACAGCGTGGACACAACCAACGTCACGACGCAAGGATACTGGGCCAAAGACGTTGGTCGGCCGAAAGTGCTCGCCACAGCAGACGCCATTCGTCGCCTGGATGAAACCATCCAAGTTGAAGCGGTTCAGGATCGATATCGGGCCAAGCTCGACGTTGGTAAAGCGGTATTCTGTTGCGTCGATTCGATTTCGGCACGTTCGGCCATCTGGCGATCCGCGAAATGTCGTTGCCAGTTCTGGGCGGACGGTCGCATGTTGGGCGAAGTGATTCGGGTCTTGGCCGCTTCGGATCCGAACGGCTTCACGCAATACGCGGGTACACTGTTCCCGCAGGTCGATGCACAACATGGCAGCTGCACATCTCGCAGCACGATCTACGCCGCCAGCATCGGCGCGGGCCTTATGGTCCACCAGTTCACTCGATGGCTTCGACGTCTACCGATAGAGGGAGACACCATCATCAACTTGTTGGCCAGTGAGTGGTCAACGAATTCATCTATCTGAAAGAGAGGACTGTATGCAGACATTACTTGGAATTGGAATTGCTGTTGTGATAGCCGGCATGTTGGCCGGTGGCTCGAAGAATCCAAAGCAACGATCGGGTAGAGTTCGGAGCCGACAGAAGAACCTTCGCGGGCGAAATTGCACCTGTCACACTGGCAGCTGCTGGTGCCATTGACCCGGCTGTTCGCACCGCGAGATCACTATCCGTAAGAGGTCCGTAAGAGGGAGGTGTCGATTTGGAGAACATCTTGGTACTGACAGTCGTTGTTCTCAGCGGCTGGTGGCTCTACAAGCAGGGCAAGCACATCGGCAGTCGTAAGGGCTACAACGTCGGCAGATCGCGTCGTACGCGACGTAGACGTTGAAATCTGCCATGGGAGCAGGCATGCCGGGCCGGCAACTGCTGGCCCGGCCTACCGCCCCTTTCTTTTACCTATTTGAATTTAGCTCCCGTTGATGTCCCCGATTGATGTAATGTGCCGTTACTGCGTCGTTAGCGACAGCGCCATATCTGGTAGCGAACAATCGCGTCCGCAATTGAACGCGGAGGTTGTTCCGCCCACTCGCAAAAGGCCGTACCCGTGGCGCGTGGCCACGAGCGGGTTTTCCCGAGGAACGGTTGCACCGTCGGCGTGCTTGCGATAACCCGTTTGCAGTGTTAGGATTAGAGCGTCGAGCGTCGGCTGTTTTCGTCCGACCGATCCTTGGATTTAGTATCCATGCGTATAGAATTCACAGGTCCCTCGGGAATCGCGGCAAGTGGGAAAACCGTACCGAACCGAACTTGGAGACATCCCCCGAACCTACAGGTGGGCGACGGCAGAGCCTGTTCATGGACTCACTAGGGCATTGACGGAAATCGGCGGTTATCCGCTTGTCGCCATCGGTTCTGGTGGGTCACTTTCCGCCGCTGAGCTGGCAGCTCAGCTACACACGCGATTCACGGGGCAAGTTGCACACGCCATCACGCCATTGGAGGCATATGGCTACGCGAAGCGTTCTGGGAATGTCGCGTTTCTTCTCGTGAGCGCGGGAGGCAAGAATTCAGACATTGTCGACGCACTCCGGCACGTCGTTTCTCTTGAGCCATGTCGGATATTGGTTCTCACAGCAGAATGTGGAACCAAGCTTGGGCGACTGGGCCGATCCTCCGAACTCGTTGACGTGTCGGAATTCGATGTACCCCAGAAAGATGGATTCTTGGCGACCGGTTCGCTTGCCGCGTTTTCCGTATTGCTAGGCCGAGCATATGGTAGGGCATTTGGATTGGACGTAAAAATGCCCAGCGCTCTCTCCCGATGCACTCCCTTCCATCAATTCAACCCGCGATGGGAGATGACCATTGAGCGAATATGTGAACCGCTCTGGAAACGTGAAACTCTTACTGTTCTACACTCTCGCGATCTCCGTCCCATGGCGCGCGATTTAGAATCACGATTTACAGAGGCGGCAATCGGCCATATTCAGTTTTCCGATATCCGAAATTTCGGCCATGGGCGTCACAACTGGCTCGCAAAACACGGTGATACGACGGGAGTGCTCGCGTTGGCTTCTACGGCAGATCAAGCGATCGCTCGTCGCACACTTGACTTGCTTCCAGTCGACATTCCGCAAGCCATGATTGATTTTCCAGATGGTCCGGGCGAACCTGCTGTCGGTGGAGTGCTGTTGAGCATCTACCTAGCAGGCGTAGCGGGCGAGGCACGCGACATTGATCCAGGGAGGCCGGGAGTTCCGAGCTTTGGAAGAAAGATCTATCATCTGCGGAACGGAACGAAACGACCGGCACAGGAGGCCGATGCAGCTGCGGCCGCGATCGACCGAAAAATCAGTTCGGGCGAAAAAATGATTTGCTGCAAGAAGCAGCGAAGATTCTGGCGCGATGCGCATCGAGACTTTTGCGATGCATTAACGGATAAGAAATTCAATGGAATCGTGTTCGATTACGATGGCACGTTGTGTGCGAGAAGAGAGCGAATTGATGGGCCATCGGACCAGGTCTCAGCTGCGCTGACGCGTCTTGCCTCGCGCAGCATTCCGATCGGCATTGCAACCGGCCGGGGGCGCTCCGTAAGAAAAGCACTACGGCGTCGAATTCCCCGTGAATTTTGGCCTCTTGTTACGGTCGGCTACTACAACGGCGGCATGATCGGGCAACTTAGTCAGAATTCATGTCCGCAGCGTTCATCCTGCAGCCTGGAGCTGTCCGACGTTGAAAAGGCCATCAACCGAGACTCGCGTTTGCGTTCGCTCGCGGAGAGTATAGAGACCAGAGGAGGACAAATATCCGTACAATGCGCCAGCAATGTTTCGGCTTCTGTGTTGCGATCGATAACGCAAGAAATCGTGGAACGATGTGGACCTCCAGAACTGCGAGTTGTTTGGTCCACGCATTCTGTCGACATTCTTGCATCCAACGTCACGAAGGTCGATGTTGTTAGGGCGATCTGTGAAAGGCACGAACTCGCAGACCAAGCACCAATCCTAAAAATCGGTGATCTCGGTCAATGGCCAGGAAATGACTATCAGCTTCTGGCAGAAGCGGACTCACTGAGCGTGGATCAGATATCGCCGGCGAGGAATACGTGCTGGAACCTAGCCCCGCCCGGAACGTCCGGGACGGACGCGTTACTTTCGTACCTGGGTGCGATCTCGCCTCGCGAGGGCGGCTTCTATTTCTTCCCCGAACGCATTCGACGCAAACGAAGACGCTAATCATTCTCGTTTCAATCGTTCTAACACCCCAGATCTTGTACTATGGACCAGGAGTTCATCCTAAGGAAGATTGCGGAGGTCATGAACTGGGATGACGCTTCCGCGACGACGGAGTTTGCGCGTATTCGTCTAATGTCACGCATCAAATACGACGGATACCAAGACTTCCTTGCGGGTGCCAGGTTTGCGGAACGGCTACTTGACTGGCTGCAGCAGTTTCCGCCGAATCGGCGCGATGCAGCCTACGGTTTTATCCGCGACCGACTTGTCTACATTAGCGCTGCCGAAATGGACCATTTGGTCGAGTTGTTCTTTTTTGAAAACGTAGTACCTCGACTCGTTCGTGCCGTTGCCGACTCGCGGCGTGTGCCGTCGTACGCGATCTGGGGTGACGAGGACGCAAAACGCGAATTCCGCAAGTTACTGAGGAAATCGTTGTTCATTGAACTCAGTGATGGCGCTCGCATAGGAACCTTTCGGCGTGCAAACGCTGGATGGATAGATAACGAACAAGTTGTTACAGCACCACGCATCAATGAGGACAAATGGGGGGAACTGCTCGAAGACCTGCGCGAATCGGTTGGCGACGAGAACGCACGCTTCGAGTTCATATTCCTGATGGATGACTTTACGGCGAGTGGTACGAGTTTGTTGCGAAAACCCGAGAAAGCGTGGAAGGGAAAACTGTTCCGATTCCGAAAGGATGTGTCAAATGTCTTGGCAACTCACTTTGCAGATCCCGTAACGATCCACGTACACCATTACCTGGCCACCGAACAGGCGCGTGATTCTATTGATGCCCGCAATGCTCAAATTACAGACGAGCTGAAAGACGATTGGTTCAGTAGCGTCGAATTCTCGTACGGACACGTTCTTGTCGACGGTGCGATCGATCTAGTGACGGACGCGGAGTTTATCGAGATAGTCGACGAACACTACGATACATCGATCGACAAAAAGTTTAAGCGTCACATCGAGCAGAGCGGAGTCGACACTATGAAGTACGGGTATGGTGGTTGTCGGCTGCCAATTATCTTGGATCACAATGCTCCAAACAATTCCTTTCCAATTCTGTGGGCGGAAAGCCCCGGCGGCGACGGTGGACCGCCAATGAGGGCGCTTTTCCGTCGAAGGCAAAGGCACACGTAGAGGACTTTGGAGTGGAGAATCCATTTGAAAAACGTGCAACCGAGCATCTGCGGGATGATGTCGCGTTTCTTGCAGTTGTTACGCCCGAACCCGTTTCCAGGTTTTTGAAGCCTGCCGCCGAGGCTGGATACTTGTACGACCGGCTTGTGGTGATCTCGGGATCCCCTGGAAGCGGAAAGACGACTCTCGGCCGTCTCTTCGAGTATCCGTCGCTGAATACACTCGTGCGATTGAGCGACAACAGCGAATTTCGTGATCTGAATGTGTCAATGACAGGCTGTCGCGCGATCCAGGGATCAATACCGAAGTTGCTAGGGTGTCGTTTGCAGCTCGAATCCGATTATCGCAACTTCTGGGAATGTCCTTATCCCGAAAAACTCAAGACGGGAATGATGACCAGCCTGCTTCAGGCTCGGGCCCTATTGTCCTGGCTCCGAAATCTTACATTGGCAGGGATCTCTCTAGATCGAGTCACGATTGTTCCACGAAAGGAATCTGAAGCGGTTGTGGACGCGATCGGAGGTGTTCAAGCGGCAGAGATTCAATCGCGCGCGAGAGAAGTTGAAGCGGCACTTTATGGGGTTGTAGGTGCGCTGGTCCCGCCGCCGATCGATCAAATCGAAGACGATGCGACCAGTGCGTATCAGCCCTTTGACGTCATTGAGGCCTTTCTTATTCAACGAGAGTCTTCGACCCCGTTGGAATTACGGCCATTGGTCATTTTTGATGACGCACATGAGTTACATCGTGATCAGTATCAGCTCTTAACGCGATGGCTTGCTCGCCGCGAACTGAGAATCTCGCGGTGGATGTTGACCCGTTTTGACGTTCTGACACCGACCGAGGCGTTAGACGTTGCGTCGTCGGAGCCGATCGAGCAGAAAACGTACGCGGGCATTACCGCGGGTCGGGACCTCGTGTATATCGTGCTGCAAAGTTCGGGCGCAAGTCGAGCAAGTCAGCGAAGATCGTTCCGGAAGATGGCGAAAGATATGGCGAATCGCTATCTTCGTCGAATGCCATTTTTTAGTGAACTCGGCCTTACAAACCTATCGAGCATTCTCGGAAGTGAGCTTGCTCCTGCTTCAAATAGCACGTTGAAAAAGATGAAGGAGTCCGCGGACAAGACACAGGATCGTCTGAAGATTAAGCGTGAGCGTCGCGGAACTCTGGAGACCAGTGTAGACGAATACCTCAAAGGCGTCGCGGATAGACGTGGCTTGACGCCGGAATTCACAGATGTCAAATATGCGATGCTCAATATCCTGATGCATCGATATGCAAAGCGAACGAAAGGTCCGACACTCTTCGGAGACGATGATCCTGATCCGTCCCGGCCGCTCAAGGTCGATGCATCTGTATTTGACTCGGCCTGCCTGCACCTCTTGCATAGTGTAAATCGCCCCTACTACTTCGGCATTGATCGACTATGTGACGCTGGATCGGAAAACGCAGAGCTCTTCTTGCACCTAACAGGCACCCTAGTAGAGCGAAGCGCAACTCAGGTTATCCAAGGAAAGAACGCGGTGCTCTCCCCCGCTACGCAGAACCACCTCTTGCGCGAGCGCGCCTCCGACATAATCGAAAGATGGAACTTTCCGTCTTACATGGAAGTTCGGCGGCTGTTGCATGAGATCGGAACTCTATGCCGGGATATTTCAATGGAGCCCAATGCTTGGCTGGCACCGAATGCGTACGGAGTGTCCCAAGAGGAATTCGAGTCAATCGCCAGTAGCCATCCTCGATTGGCTTTCGTTCTGCAGTTTGCGGTGGCGTACAACGCCATTCACTTGAATCCGAATCATAGCTGCAAAGGTCAGCGCTGGTGCGTGATCGAATTGGGAGGAACACCCAGTCTGCGATACGGTTTAACACTCAATCGCGGTGGTTTTGTCGAGGGCGGACTTGCGCAACTTACCCGGTTTCTCGAGGGAGCCGAGTAATGTCGATTCGTAGTCGTTGGGAATTTTGCGTGCAGCATTGTGAAGAGGTGGCCGAGAATTTCATTCGCGAATTTTTTTCCGACAACAATCGAACAGTTTTCCTCATAACCGCAGCCGGATTCGACCCACGTTCGTGCGAGATTCCCGATAGGTTATTGGCAGCCGGTCATGAACGCATACACGGGCTCGTCCTCCGTGAGGAACGACTAGAAGGTCTGGAGCTAATGCCATTGGCGGATGAACACGCAAGCAAGTTAACGGGCTCATCTGACAACTTCGTCGTGGAACGTGTTCCCCTGTTCGCGGATGATGGTGCTGTTGTCGGCGGGCGTCATGTTGCGACGTTATTGTCACAACGCGATCTTGCACAATACACAGATATCGTCGTCGACTTTAGTGCGTTATCCATCGGAATCGCATTTCCCGCTGTCCGGTATCTACTTGAGGCGATTGATTCGGGAGCCGCAGCCACGTTGCCGAATCTACATATCGCCGTGATCGATGAGCCGTGGACGGATTCGGAAATCCAATCAATTGCGTCGAACAAAGCCGCGCCAATACATGGTTTTTCAGGTGTTTCGGGTATTGATCGGGCGCAGGATTCCGCAAGGCTCTGGATGCCACAACTGGGCAGAGGTCAGGACCTGCATGCCGTATTGGAGCTTATTCACCAGGCCGTACGCCCTCACGCTGTTTGTCCGATCTTGCCATTTCCTAGTACGGATATTCGGTTTACCGATGAACTAATCTGGCGTTTTCGCACCGAGCTTGAGAACACTTGGCGCGTCGACGATCGAGATGTGGTTTTTGCACATGAGAATCAACCTTTAGACCTATACCGATCAGTCTTGCGTATCCACGAAGTAAGAGAGCGAGTCTTTTGCGATGTCGGCGGTTCGATGACGGTGCTTTCCCCGACGGGGAGAAAAATGCTGGCCATAGGGGCCATGCTCGCCGCAATCGAAAAGGACTTTCCAGTGATGCACGTCGAGTCTGTAGGATATAGTGTAGACCTTGATCGCCTAAACGCGGCCAGAGATGGCAAAAAGGGGCGCTTGGCACACTTATGGATCGCAGGTGAAGCCTATTTAGGAAGCAGGGAGGCCTGAGAATGTACAAAAAAGACTCGAAAAGAAGATCTTGTGTACCGACATTGGTATCTGCCGGATTCATCGCGCTCGACGTCGTCCTCGATCAACATGTTCCCGGCATACAAAGGGTGTACGCGGGAGGTACATGTGGGAATGTCACGACCATATTGTCGCACTTCGGCTGGCGAACACTGCCCATAGGCCGGCTCGACAGAGACGCCGCAGGCGAGCGCGTTGTGCGTGACATGAAGAAGTGGGATGTCGACACGAAATACTTGAGTCTTTACCCGAGGGCCGCAACCCCGGTTGTTATTGAGAATCTTCGCTATCGAAAAAGCGGAGATTCGTATCACCGGTTCGCATGGACATGCCCTAGCTGTGGAGTTTGGCTGCCCAGCTATCGTCCAGTCACCAATAAGAGCGTACTTGAGTTGAAGGAAACACTACCGAAGGCAGACGTATTCTTTTTTGACCGAGTTTCTCGATCAAGTATCGAGTTAGCGAAGTATTACAGAAAACGTGGAGCATGGATCGTATTCGAGCCATCGGGTACAGGCAGTCAACGGTTGTTTCGAGAGGCACTCTTGTATTGTCACGTACTCAAGTACTCGAACGAACGCATGAGCGAGCTGAGTGGTCTGTCGGGAACGAATCGACCGTTGATTCAAGTCGAAACACTAGGAAGTGAAGGATTGAGATACCGATTGCAAAACGAAGGGCGAAGAGGAACAGGTTGGAATAGGCTTCGATCGATCTTAAAGGAACAGCCGGTCGATGCGGTCGGCGCCGGAGACTGGTGTACGGCCGGATTTTTGGAGCAGTTGTTGAAAGGTGTTCCTACTCCAGATTCGCACATCGAAGCTGGGCTTGTTGGCCATGCTCTTGAGCATGGGCAGGCACTGAGCGCCTGGAGCTGTCAGTTCGTTGGCGCGCGCGGCGGCATGTACGAGTCTAGTGACCAAGAAATCGAATCTCTCGGCTGCGATACTGCATACGAGTGCGAGCCATCTCAAGTGCGCCCAGTGGGCCGGAGGCGGCGCGGCACCGCTCTGCATTGTCTATCTGCGGCCTGTAACGGCTAAAGACATTTGCATCTGTATGCTATTAGATTCGTCACGGCCTCGTCATAGTGCTCTTCGTCGGCATTGACACCTCTGAAAACGACGTAGCCGGCGCATGGTACGGCATCACGACTTGCGTGGCCTTTATTCATTCATGCAGTACAGTAGCACCTTGAGTCCTCAAGGGGGCACTGAACCGGACTTCTTGATAAAGCCAAGATTCGTCTAGGTCGTATTTCTGCAATGGTTGCTCGTTTGAGTAATCCGATAATCCTGACGCAACGCGACCGTAAGTGGACTGCTGTTCCAGTCCGAAAGGTCATGAGTGTGCGGTATTTAGCAATCTCAGCCCGTTAAGAATCACGAGTAGCGACGCACCCATATCGGCGGCGATGGCGGCCCAGAGGGAGGCATAGCCGGCGAATGTGAGGATGACGAAGATAGCTTTGACGGCGAGGGCAAACGTAATGTTCTGACGAATGACGGCTAGAGCGCGACGGGAGTGGCCGATCAGCCAAGGCAGTTTCGAGAGGTCGTCGGACATCAAGGCAATGTCCGCCGTTTCGATGGCCGCGTCACTACCGACTGCTCCCATGGCGATGCCCATGCTCGCACGGCCCAGTGCTGGTGCGTCATTGACGCCGTCTCCGATCATCGCGACTTGGCCATGCTTGGCCACCAGCGCTTCAACGGCACGGACTTTGTCTTCGGGCAGTAGTTCCGCCTGGACTTCGTCGATGCCTGCTTGGTCGGCGATCACGTGGGCGGTGCCTTCGTTGTCGCCGGTGAGCATGACAATGTGGTCGACGCCGGCTTCTCGAAGCCGCTTAATAGATTCGGTCGCTGTCGGTCTCAGTGAATCAGCTAAGGTAAGAAAGCCGCAAACGTGGGAGTCATTGCCAACAACTACAACCGTCCGGCCTGCCTGCTGCATTGCTTCCAGACGCTCATGCACGTCCGCCGTTTCTTGACCACGTTCTTCCAGGAAGCGGTGCGAGCCGAGCCAGTAAGGTTTGCCATTGATGCGACCCATAGCCCCTTTCCCCTGAATGATTTCAAATTCCTCTGCATCGAGGATTGTCACGCCCCGGTCGTTCGCCGCGGCCACGATGGCTTGTGCGAGTGGATGATTACTATGCGATTCCAAAGCGGCTACTCGCTGAAGGAGTTCCACATCGTCATGCCCGCTCATGGGCACGACGTCCACAACGGAGGGCCGGCCCTCCGTCAGGGTACCCGTCTTGTCCATGGCAATCGCCAGCAGGCGAGCGGGTGCTTCGACAAAGACGCCGCCTTTGATCAACACGCCATTGCGAGCGGCCGCCGCCAGTGCCGCCACGATGCTGACCGGCGTTGAGATGACCAGGGCGCACGGACACGCGATCACGAGTAGGACCAAGGATCGGTACAACCAATCGAGCCACGGGCCGCCGAAGACCAACGGCGGAATCAGGAGAACGGCTGCTGCGAGGATCATTACTGTGGGCGTATAGACCCGCGCAAACTTCTCCACCCATTTCTCGGACGGGGCGCGGCGCGATTGCGCTTCGCCAACCATACGAATAATATGGGCCAGTGTCGTGTCGCTCGCCGGCTTCGTGCATTCAATTTCCAGCACGCCATTGCCGTTGACCGTACCCGCGAAGACTTCAGAATCGGGACTCTTGGCGACCGGTACGCTTTCGCCCGTGATCGGTGCCTGGTTGACGTCGCTCGCTCCACGAACGACGGTGCCGTCGAGTGGGATTTTCTCAGCGGGTCGCACGACGAAGATGGCGCCGATGGCAACGTCTTTTGGCGCAACGATCTGCTCATTGCCTTCGTCATCGCGCACGCGAGCGGTTGGCGGCGTCAGGTCCATGAGCGCGGCGACGGCACGACGAGCGCGACCAACACTCCACGATTCCAAGAGCAGCGAGACCGAGAAGAGGAACACTACGGTAACTGCTTCAAACCACTCGCCGATTGCCACGGCGCCAATCACGGCGATGGTCATCAACAAGTTCATATCCGGCCGGAAGCCGACGGCCGCTCGCCATGCCTTGGGTATGATTAACCACACACCGGTGACGATACCGATTGCGTAGAGCAAGATCGCGACAAGCGGCACACCATGGGCCACGCCCATCCCTTCTGAACCCAGTGCGGTCATGATGCCGCCAGCCAGCCAGGCATGCACCACCAAACCGCTCAAGCCACACAGACCGCTGGCTCCAGTCAGTACAGTCCGGGCGTGCTGCTGCCAGAATCCTGCATCACCCACCGCGGAGGCCGTGGCCTGCCAAACCTCAGCCCGCATTCCTGTGCGCGCCACGGCCTGGATGATTGCTTCGGTCGAGACCGAATCCGTACCCGACTCGACAACCAACTTGCCGTTAAGGATGTCGAACACCAGCCAGTCCTCACTTCCGACAAGGGGCCCCAGCTCCCGTTTGAGCACGGCTATCTCCTCGGCACAGTCCATGCCATGGATTTTGAAAGCGAGTTCTGGAGGTGTCGTGCTCATGCTAATGAAATCGGAGAGCCAATGTCGTGAAGTGCAGGACCGGACCGAAGTAGAGGCGATGCCATATCAAAAACTTGTCGGAATTAGGCAGTGACCGTAGTATTCTGGTAGTGCTGATTGGGTGGCACTCGTTGACTAGGACTTCTAGCCATGACGCCCCACGCCTATTTGCGGCTGTCCTTCCTCGTGACGGCTAGCTCGTGCTTCACGTTGCTGCCTGCAGGCCGATCTCACGCCGACGATGCACACTCACAGCCGAATCAGCAGCCCATCGCCGCTTGGCAAATCCAATCAAGCCATGAGCCAGTCGTCCGCTATGTTTCTGGCCGGATTAGTCACCGTGCGAAGCATTACGGCCAACGCTACGGCCGCACCGTGCATCACTACTACAGCTCTCCCTTCTACCAGTACTATGCAGGACGTACTAGTCACCGTCGGGTACATCATGGTCAACGCTACGGGCGCACTGTCCATCATTTCTACACTACCTCTCCCAACTACCGAAGATATTCCTGCGATCGACGTCCTTCATATCGGCCTTCCCCGGCGATGTCTGACCAGCAACCCATACCGAAAAAAGTCGATCGCGCTGAACGGACCACCGACTCTGGTCAATAACGTCCAGGTATGCCGCTGTCAGAATTGTGAATCATGTTCCGAGTCGGTTGTGCCCTGCCAAACCTCAGCTCGCATTCCTGTGGGCGCCACAGCTTCGATGATCGCTTCGGTCGCGACCGACTCCGGCCCCGACTCGACGATTAATTCGGCGTTGAGGATATCAAAGGTCAGCCGGTTCTCACCGCCCACGAGCAGTCCCAACGCCCGTTTGAGGAGGGCCACTTCCTCAGCACAGTCCATGCCGCATATTCGTAGAATCAGTTCTGCTTACCTTGTGCTCATGACTTGTGAGGCTTTGTACTTAGGTGAGCTCAATCACGCGTACATGGAGTTTATCCGTTTCGAGGATCACAATCGTGGGACGACCGAAGCTCCAGCCGCCAGTCTCGCCCGGATTGATGAATAGCCGACCGCATTCATCACGCCGAATCCGCGGTTTATGCGTGTGTCCATACACGCCGACATCAAACGCATTATCTGCGCCACGAAATTGCCGCTCCATGTGAGCGATAACAAACCTCGTGCCATCCGTTGCCTCAAATCGCACGGGTGGCTCCTCATAAAGAGTAGCCACAATCCTCAAGCCCGCCCGCAATCCAGTCTTGTTTCCTTCGTTATCGCCGAAGCACCCAATCAGCGGGCAATGCAAAGCGCGCAATGGTGGCACAGCAATCGTCGAGACGAGATCACCTGCAAAGATGACGCATTCGCACTCAGCCCGATTAAATTGATCCACCGCCAAGCGGATATTATCCAGGTGGTCGTGTGAGTCCGCAAAGATGCCAACTCGCATACAGCGATACTCCTCACGATTGACCGCGTCAATCACACAACAACGGCCGTTGGACGGTCATGTATCAGCTAAACGGACGACTGCTGATCGTGCCGGAATGTCCGTGTCCGGGATTACCATCGTCATTGATACTCTCAACTGTTCGCTGAGAGCAGACAGCTCAGGAATTGCGACGACAGCTGTCTCAGTATAATCTTATTCCTCAGGTTCGGGCGGCGCCTGGCCAAATTTCGCCTTGTAGAGTTTTGCAAACTTTTCCGCACGCGACGGATCACATTTGAAGCACTGCGACTCAGCTCGGTTGTGTTCCTCACACCAATCGCCCTTAGCCTTGAACGCCGCCGCAGCCTTTGAACTGCAAAGACTGCATTCTTCCTCGGGGATGGCGTGCTCAACACACCACCAGCCGCCGTGATCATGGTCGGCGTCGTGATCTTCCTCGCCGAGGTCGTGCGACGTCTTGGAGACTGGCCTCGAGCTGTCGTCACCCGCCTGTTGGCCGCAGCCAGTTGCTATTACGGCAAAGGCCAGTAACAGACCAAACATCGCACTTCGCTCGATTAACACTCTGCTCATAATTCACTCCTTTTCAAATCGTGCTCGGGGAACAGTGTCCAGCAGGGTCCACAGAAACCCTGCCTTCTTCTGTTCAAGTCAATCCGGTCTAACTCGGTTACGGGGGCTGGAAAATCTGTTACAGGGTCATTGGCTACTCGCTCCTACCAGTTCCATCTCCTCTGTTTCCGCGGCCGACTCGCGGCTCTCAACCTTTCTTCCGACTGGCCCGGCGAACACCATGTACAGCACGCGTAAGACCAGGAGCGACATGACCATCCCGCTGATGACGCCGCCGATCACGACCGTTGCGAGCGGTCGTTGGACTTCGGCTCCCATTCCGGTATTGAGCGCCATTGGTACAAATCCCAAGGCCGCGACCAAGGTCGTCATCAACACTGGGCGCAGCCGCGTCATCGCCGCCGTCTCGACCGCGTCTTCCAACCCCATGCCTCTCCGGCGCAAGCGGCGAATCGTGGAGACGAGAAGCATGTCATCCAGCACTGCAACGCCAGACAACACCACAAAGCCCACAGCCGCCGAAATGGAAAACGGCATGTCGCGAACCCACAGTGCAATAATTCCACCCGTCCAGGCGAACGGTACCGCAGTGAATACGCGAATCGCGTCAATCACGTTGTTGTAGGTCATATACAGCAGGCCGAAGATCAACACCAGCGCGAGGGGAACCACGACCATCAGTCGCTGGCGGGCGCTGATCAGATTTTCAAATTGCCCGCCCCACTCCAAGTGATAACGGCCGGGTGGCAGTTTCACTTCGTCTTCGATTCGCCGCTGGGCCTCGGCCACAAAGCTGCCCATGTCGCGACCGCGAATGTTGGATGAAATATTGATTCGGCGGTAACCCCATTCGCGTGTGATCGTCGATGGGCCTTCAATAAGCTGAATCGCGGCCAGTCTCGCAAGTGGAATCCGCTGACCACTGGGTGTTCGTAGTTGCATCGCGCCGATCGCTTCGGGGCTGGCCCGAATATCTTCCGGGAGACGGACGATTAGCGGAAAGCGGAGCTGGCCCTCGAAAACTTCACCCAACTCGAAGCTTCCCAGCGACTCGACGAGGTCCAGCACTTGTTTGGCCGATACCCCGTAGCGGGCAATTTCGTCCTGTTTGATTTTGATCTGCAGCACCGGTTGGCCCGTGATTTGTTCAACGGCCACGTCAGCGTTTCCGTCGATCGACCGTAATACCCTTTCAATCTCTTCTGCCTTGCCCACCAGCACGTCGAAATCGTCGCCGAATAGTTTCACGGCCACGTCGGAGCGGACGCCGGAAATCATTTCGTTTAACCGCATCTCGATCGGCTGCGTCATGGCAATCCGCTGGCCGGGCAATTCCCGCATGCTCTGTTGGATCAACTCGGTCAATTCAGCTTGCGTCACGGCGCGCGTCCACTGATTGCGAGGTGTCAGCGTGATGAACAAGTCACACAGTTCGATCCCCATCGGATCGGTCGCGACTTCGGCACTGCCAATGCGCGTCCACACGTGTACGACTTCATCCGGAAACTCCTTGAGAATCGCTCGCTCCATCTGCGTGTTGTAACGGATGGATTCGTCCAGGTTAGTGCCTGCCAGCCGCACGACATTGATCGCAATCGCGCCCTCGGACAGCTTTGGCACGAATTCCGATCCAAGGTTGGGAGCAATCAACCCGAAGGCGATCACGAGTAGACATAGCGCGAAGCCGATCACGGCCAGCTTGTGGTGCATCGTGAAGTGCAAGATTGGCTGATAGAGACGTTTGATCCAGCGGATCAGAAACGGCTCGCGTTCTTCCAAGCGCTTGGGCAGGACATAGCTGGCCAGCACCGGCATCAGTGTGAGCGACAAGATCATCGAGCCCGCAAGCGCGAAAATGACAGTCAACGCCATCGGCCGAAACAGTTTTCCTTCGACGCCTTCGAGCGTGAGAATTGGCAGGTACACGATCATGATGATCAGTTCGCCGAACATCGTGGGCTTCCGCACTTCGACAGCGGCGTCACGCACCACATCGATCTTCGTCATGCCTCGCGGAATCCCGTGCGACAGCTTCCGCACACAGTTCTCGATCATCACCACGGAACTGTCCACGACAAGACCGAAGTCGATCGCGCCCAAACTGAGCAAGCTGGCGGCGATGCCGAATCGCAGCATGCCAGAGAACGCGAACAACATCGAGAGAGGAATAGCCAGGGCAACTATCAATCCGGCCCGCAGGTTGCCGAGAAAGATGAACAGCACCGCGATGACCAAGAGGCCACCTTCCATCAGGTTTTTTTGAACGGTCTCGATAACGTGATCAACCAATTCCGTCCGGTCGTACACCGGTACAACTTCCACGCCGGGGGGTAACGTGGTTGTGATCTCGTCCATCTTCTCTTTGAGCCGGTTGGTCACTTCGTGACTGTTTTCGCCCATTAACATGAAGCCCAGTCCGTAGACGACTTCGCCGCGGCCGTCTGCGGTCACGGCACCGCGGCGGATCTCGTGGCCGATCTGCACGTCGGCGACATCGCGCACGCGAATGGGCACTCCGTCTTTCGCCTTGATGACAATGTTCTCAATCTCGTCAATGTTCGTCGTCCGGCCTATGCCGTGGACCAGCAGCATCTGGCTGTTCTGCGTGATGTTGCCGCCACCGACGTTGCGGTTATTTTCCTCGACGGCCTCGACCACTTCGTCAAATGTCAAACCGTGCTTGACAAGACGGTCCGGGTCGATGCGCACCTGAAACTGTTTCTCATATCCGCCCCAACTGTTGACCTCGGCTGTGCCACTGACCGTGCGCAGTTGTGGTTTGATGACCCAATCATGGATGGTGCGCAGTTCGGTGAGCTTCTCCTCCTGCCGCTCTTTCGGCAGCGAGGAAATGTCCACGCCATCCAGGCGGACGATGTAATGAAAGACTTCGCCGAGTCCCGTCGATACCGGCCCCATTTTCGGCCGTTCGATGCCGGCGGGCAGTTCGACGGTCGTGAGCCGTTCGTTGATCAACTGCCGCGCGAAGTAGATGTCGGTGCCGTCTTCAAAAACGACAACGACCTGGGACAGCCCGAACTTTGAGATTGACCGCAGCTTTTCCAGACCCGGCAAACCGCTAATCACCTGCTCGATGGGAAACGTGATCTGGCGCTCGACTTCTTCCGGCGACAGCGACGGCGCAGTCGTGTTGATTTGCACCATGACTGGCGTGGTGTCGGGAAAGGCGTCGATGTCGATGTATTGCAGGGACCACGCACCCGTGGCGATCACGGCGGCAACGACGATCAGCACTAAGGCCCGATTTCGCAGCGAAAAGTCAATAATCCAGTTCAGCATGGCGTGGTTCCATTGAGGCCGTGACGGCTAATTCTCACTTTCCTCTGGTAACAAAGCTGCTGGGCGGCGGTTGCCGCCCAGCAGGCACTCGGCCTCGGATACTAAAACCGCGGCTTCTCGCTGAACGTACCGCTCGGTCCCGCGAGGCGAACCGGCTGTTCGCCGTTCTTTTCGACGGTATCCCACAGCGCACGAGGCGAGAGCACACGGCCAGATGCGGGCACGACGACAAACGTCTTCGACTGGACATCCGCCTGCGCTTTCGCGACTCCATCAACCTGCTGTAGCTTTGCCACAATCTTTTTGGCGCACACGGGACACATCTTCTTGGTCGCGATCGCGGTCGTCGGGTTCGGACCCGCCGCCTGAACCACTGTGCCAAAACCGATGACCACCACCATCGCGGCGGCCATAAACCGCCGCCTCGACTTTTGAGGAGAATCCATTCTCGACCTTCCTTCCTGAAAACTGGGACACACACTTTGTCAAAGGCGACGCGCCTTCAACTCTGAATCACATTTCACCACCCGACCGGGCGGTCATTGTTCGCACAGTCACCCAGCGCCGAGGTTGCCTTTGAGCAATTCTGCTCGCAGCACCCCGCTTCCCTTGGTGACGACAACCTCGCCGGGCAATAGGCCGGCAATCATTTCGGTGGTATCATCCATTCGCACGCCAGGCCGAACCGACCGCGTGTGAAACACTTTGTAGGAACCCTTCTTCATGAAGTCCTTGTCACGAACGAAGACCACGTGGCAGCAGCCCTCCCAGTGAATCGCGTCGCTGGGAGCAATGATTGCGTCGTCTTCCTCTCGCAGCACGATTTCGCCCGCCCCGAATGTTTCGTTTCGCAAGTGCGAATCCTCGTTAGGCAACTCGCCGCGAACCTTGACGGTGCGCGTCTCCGCGTCCACGTCGGAGCTAATCCAAGTCAGCTTGCCGGTGTGGGGATGATCGTCACCATCGGGAATGAAAATGACTTTCTGGCCAGCGGCGACGCGCTTTGCTTCTTCCAACGGGACGTTGAGCACGAGCCACATGTGGCTCGTGTCGGCAATCGTGAAAAGCGTTCTGGTGGTGTCGATGACTTCGCCCGCAACCACATCGCGACTCACAACAATGCCGTCACGAGGCGCGACGAGGGGGATCAGGTTCGCCGTAATGCGTTGGGAACCGAGATCAGCAGAAACGGACTTTGGCAAGCCAAGGAATTGAAGCTGTCTCGCCAATTCGCTGTCCGTCTGCTGGTAAATGTCTTCTAGCGCGATCGGCAATCCCAGGTTTTGCATAGTTTGGACCGACTTGCGAACGGCGGCCTCTGCCTCCGTGCGTGCCGCTTCCGCTTCCAGCACACGCTTGCCCGCGACAACCCCTTCCAAACCAGCAAGTCGCTTCAGGGTTTTGTCATGCAACTGAAGTTGCGCGACGGCTTGCAGCAACTCTGCCTTGGCTCGTCCGACTTCTACGGCATCGACGAGCGCCAGGACGTCACCTTCTTTCACCTGATCGCCGACATTCTTTTCCACGCGCCAAGCTGTGCCTGGAGCGCGCGAAGACAGGCGCGCAACCCGTGTGGGGTCGTACACGACCTCGCCCGTTGCCGAGACCGTTTCGACCACTGGACCGCGGTCCACCAGGTTGATGTCGATGCCAGCCTTATCCACAGCGGCTTTCGACGAAAACTGAATCCGCCGCAAGTGCATTTTGCAGGTGGGGTCATTCTTCGTGCGCGGCCGCAGAGCGATGGCCCGCGCCGCCCGCTCGAAATCCTCCTGCGAAATCTCCGGAACTTCACTGAGCTGCGCAGTCTCTGGGTGGTGTAGTACGCATTCGTGAACACCGTGTTCCTTGCACCAGCCGTACAACTCGCCCTTGGGCATCAAGTCCGCGTTACAGGCGATACACTCGGCTTCGGGGACACCGTGTTCCTCGCACCACTGGACGCCTTCTACCTCGCCGTGTCCCGCCAATTCAGAAAACTTCGGTATCTTCCAGCCGTGGTGATGCCCGAAATACCCCAGGCCCGCCAGCGCGCCCATCACCAGCAAAGTCGGGATCGTTCGCGTGACCCATCCAACAACGGACCAGCGGCGCTGCGGCTCCGTACTTTCGGATTCCGCCGCCGGACGTTCACAAACTTCAGCCGGTCGCGTAGCCGCTTCATCATTGCCCTCGTGATCGGACGCGGACGCCTGCGATTCAGGTGGGCTATCAATCGCCTCATGCGTGCGAGTCTCGGTGTCGTTGGTTTTCGTACTCATCGGAATGGCCTCTGTAAGCGTAACTGCAAAGCGAAGATGCACGGGCGAGAGAGAATGGGTCAAACCACAACTGTCCGACGGCTCAATCGTGCTTCGTCGCGTCGCTTCGGTGCGCAGCAGATACTCAAGTGAGGATGCGCAATCGGAAACGCATCAGGGACTCGACTAACACGACTGGTCGAGCGGGATCGCTAGCAGAGGCGATTTAGAGCAAGAGCGCGCAGGTCAGCGCGCACACATCCCGCCCGGAGGAAAGCGGCGGAAATTGATGAGGCTGTTCAAAAGATATGGCCCAAAATGCTGATGAGGTCCCAATCGAGGACAGCAGCGAGTCGCCGCCTAGCCACGTAACGGCGACCGCCGGCGAATAGTCGAGATCTACAGAGCGCAGGCCATCCACGATCGCTCCATGGCACAGGCAATCTCCGCTATCATCGGCGGGCGACTGCGGCGCCTCACGACCGGAACGATCACCGTTGTGCGGGCACCTGCAATGATCAGCTTCACAGGATGCGACGGATGCGCCAGCTGCTTCACCCAAGCAAAGATACGGGCAAACCAACACCACGAAGATCAGAAGATAGGAAACGGTCGTTCGCAAACTTTTCCCCAGCTCGGTCGACGACATACAACACGCAACACGACACCCACGCTTCATGTTGTCAATTCTAGGCCTAGCGGAGTGAGGCGTCAAGTTAAGTTCACGTACCGTGTTACGATCACCGCCCTTTGTCCGGAGGTCGGTTCGTAATCCGACATTCGTGCATTTTTTCTTTCCGGCTCGGATGATCCGATCAAGTGTTGGGATCCGCACAACCGATATGTACACGGCAGTGGAATTGTTGTAGCTGTATGCGCAGGAACTAGTTTGATGCTCACGTCCCACATGTGGTCGAAATGGCTCGTCTGTTTTGCCGCTCTGCTATCGCCGATTCAGGCGTTGCAGGGGACGCCGGTTTTCTGCAATCTACTTGACCCGTGTCAGACGTCGCCTGCCGCCGGGGATCACCATCATGGGTGCTGCCAGCACGAATCGACTGGCTCCAATTGCGGCCAGGACGCATGCGACGTCAGCAAGGCCAGCGATGCCGATATCGCTCTCACGGTACCTCTTCCGCCGAACAGGTGCCCCCAAAGCTGCTGGTGTCACCGATCGGCACAACCACAGCCTAATCTGAATGGATCTACACGACTCAATGTAGTCGTTGATTTGGTCAACCTTGTCCTCGATCAGTCGGTCATATCTCAGCGCCCACTGGTCAACCGACAATTCTCAATCGAGCGTCCCGATGCGCTCGCCTCTGCGCAAGAAATCTGCGCCTCTCTCTGCCGCTTTCTGGCATAAGTCACTCTACGCCTCTGTGTGACATGGCGCTCATTCGCGTGCGCTGTCGTCTGTGAGGCGTTCGTACTTCGTGCGTTGTGCGTGTTGTGCCCTCGACTCGTCGTTTTACCGACAATCCTAGTCGATGGGTTGTCGCAGCCAACGCGACACATCTTGTTCCTTCCTTTTCAAGTTAGTGATGGGAGAAAACCATGAAATCTAAGATCCGCGTGGCTCTCGTGATCACCCTTCTGCTGGCCACCGCCAGCAGCGCCGTGGCTGCCGACACCGTCTGGACCAGCATCACGGTCAAGGAAATGCACTGCGCCGGCTGCGCGAAAAAGATGGCGGCCCGGCTCTACACGGTCGCCGGTGTAAAAGAAGTAAGGGCCGACATCGAGAAAAAGACGTTGATCGTAGCGCCCACACCTGGCGCGACGCTGTCACCTCGTGCCATGTGGGAGGCAGTCGAGAAGTCCGAAAACGAACCGATTCGCCTCGCTGGTCCGGCTGGTACGTTCACCCAGAAACCGAGGTTCTGACAATTCAGCCAAACAGACCGATCGCAAAAATCGGTCGTGGAGGCATTCGCCGAATGTCGGCGACATACGACAACCCAATTATTCGTTTAGGAGACAATCATGTTGCGAGCGACAAGCGTTATCAGTTTTGTGGCTCTACTGCTGACTGCCGTTGGCGGTTGTAGCGAATCAAGTCACGCAACGTCGACCGAAGCGGCGGCATCCATTGACAAGTCGCAGTTCCTCCTCGTCGAGGAACCGTCCGACGCGATTGGCGTAATGATTGCGCGGGAGGACGCAAAGGACAAAGACGAAATCGTTCTGCTCGCCCGCATCGGTGGCCGTCGTAATCCGTTTATTGAAGGACGATCTGCGTTCATGGTGATCGACGCCTCGATGACGATTGTCGACGATGGGCAGGAGTCAGGGAAAGGGCAAGTCTGCTTGGACGATTGCTGCACTACCCTGCGCAAAGAATCAACGATGCTCGTTAAGGTCGTAGGCGCGGATGGAAAGATTGTTCCGCTGGATGCTCGCCAACTTCTCGACGTCAATGAAAACGATCTCGTCGTCGTCAAGGGAAAAGTCGAGCGCGGCAAAGATAGTTTCTCAGTGGCTGCGACTGGAGTATACGTGCGCCGATGAGCATCTCGATTCGAGCAAGCCATCGCAGAAGTTCCTACAAGTGTCACGATTTTCTGTCCACAATTTCCTTTTTGCAACTTGCCATCCAATGAAGACTTTACCTTGGGAGTACGGTGTACGAAATCTGTTCAGACGGCCGACGCGGACCGCGCTGACCTTGGTCGGGCTGACGACGGTGATCTTGTTGATCTTCGTCGTGGTGGCCTTCATTCGTGGCCTGGAGGCGTCGCTGGCGGCAAGTGGAGATGAAGACGTGGTGTTGGTATACGCGCTCAGCTCGGGTGCGGATATCGAAAACTCCTCGATCCCCGCTCGAACCCCCGCCTTGTTGGCGGCCAGCCTGGACGGCATCCAGCGACGATTCGATGTCCAGCACATATCGCCGGAAGTGTACCTGGGCACGCGGATCACGGTTGCGGGTACTGACAAGAAAGGGTTGGGGCTGGTCCGTGGTGTTACGACCGCGGCCCCGCTTGTGCGAAGCAAGATGCAAATCGTCGAAGGCGAGTGGCCAGGGCCGGGAGAGGTGTTGGCCGGCAAACTCGCGCACTCCAAACTTGGCTGTCGTGAGGAAGCGCTGTCCGTTGGCAGCACGGTTACGTTCGATGGACGGGAGTGGCGCATTAGCGGTCGGTTCACCGCCGCCGGCTCGGCATTTGAATCAGAGTTGTGGTGTCCACTGCAAGACATGCAAACGGCTTTGAAGCGCCAGGACTTGAGCCTTGTAGCCATGAAGATGGCACCAGGTGGCTCGCTCGCAGAGGTTGAAATGTTCTGCAGTGAACGTCTGGATTTGGAACTCAAAGCGGTTCCGGAAGCGCAATACTATGCCTCATTACAACAGCATTACAAACCAGTGCGACTCTTGGGTTGGGTGGTTGTCTGGCTGATCGCGGGCGCGGGAGTCTTCGCCGGCTTGAACACCATGTATGGTGCGGTTGTGGGTCGGGTACGTGAATTATCGACGCTTCAAGCGATGGGATTCCGCCGACGCGCGATCACCATGAGCCTGATACAGGAGGCGGTGCTGCTATCGGTTGGCGGCTCACTGATTGCGGCACTCATCGCATTCCTGCTCGTCAACGGAACGGCCGTCCGGTTCACGATGGGCGCGTTCGCCCTTCGAGTCGATAGTCTGGCCGTTGTGATCGGATGCGGGACCGGATTGGTACTCGGTCTGCTGGGGGCAGTCCCTCCGGCGATGAAGGCGATGCGTGTGACGGTGGTTGAGGGAATTAAGGCAGTCTAAGTGGCCGAGGCACGTGCGGCTTGGGCATGGACGCCCATGCCGTCTCGGCCACGCGGATTTGATAAACCTCGGAACGAATTATGAGTAACGTCGACCTAAGCCAACTCTCTGTGGATCGCGGTCAGGAAACAATGGCCCCGACAGCGAACGTCAAGCGGCGCTGGATCTCCCGCTATGTATTACCGCTGATGATCCTGCTGACGTTTTCGGGACTTCTTGGTTGGGCTGCTAAAGACAGCATACTACCGTCGAAGCCCGTGACGGTCGTGCCGGTGATCATCGCCAAAGCTCAGGTACAGCAAGCCGGCACGACGTTGTTTCAGGCTGCTGGTTGGGTCGAACCTCGTCCTATGTCCGTTGTCGTTTCGTCGCTCGCTGAAGGTGTCGTCGAAGAGCTAAACGTCGTCGCGGGACAAAGCGTTAAGAAGGGAGATATCATCGCCCGGCTCATCGACACGGACGCCCTTATCGCGCTTGCCGAGGCTCGTGCGGACCTAAGTCTTCGCGAGGCAGATGTCACCGCGGCCCGTGCCGAACTGGAAAATGCCCGGGCGTCGCTTGACAACCCGGTTCAATTGCAGGCCGACCTGGCCGAAGCGGAGTCGGCACTCGCTCGGGTGGAGGGCGAGTTTAACGGCCTACCCGCCGCGATTGAAGCGGCGGAAACGAAACACGAGCTGGCGGAGGTGAACGTCGTGAAGAAGCTGCGTGCGGGTGACGCGGTCGCGGGCCGAGTGTTGCGGGATGCGAAAGCGGAACTGGCGGGCGCGGCGGCCACGCTCCAGACGCTACAATCGCGACAGCCGGTGCTCAATCGCCAGCGCGAAGCCCTGGTGCGCCGGCGGAACGCGCTCGCCGAAAAGCTCGAATTGAAACTTGAAGAAAAGCGGCGTATCGCCGACGCACAGGCCGGTCTGCAGGCTGCCGAGGCCCGAAACAAGCGAGCGAAACTGGCCGTCGAAACAGCGGAGTTGCGGATGCAGCGGATGACCATCGCCGCACCAATCAACGGCCGCGTACTATCAGTTCAGACCGCGCCCGGTAGGCGGGTGAACGGTTTGGCACCGCACTCGGAACAAGGAGCGAGTGCGATTGTCACGCTGTACGATCCCAGGATGCTTCAAGTCCGCGTGGATGTCCGGTTGGAGGACGTGCCTCAGGTGCAGATTGGCCAAGCGGCGCGCATCGAAACGGCATCGGTGCAGGAGGCATTGGTGGGTGAGGTCGTCTCGGTGACGTCGCTTGCGGACATTCAAAAAAACACGTTGCAAATCAAGGTTGCCGTTGTTGATCCGCCCGGCGTCATCCGTCCAGAGATGCTGGCGCAGGTCGAGTTTCTCGCTCCCGAGCAGCAAGGCGAACAGGAGGAGTCGGAAGACCGCATGCGGCTACTGATCCCCCGCCAGCTGGTCGCTGCTAGTGGCGGCGCATCTCAGGTATGGGTTGCAGACCAGGAAACACGAACGGCAAGAGTTCGCACGATTACCCTGGGTCGGGCGGGCACGGACGAATTGGTGGAAGTGACCAAAGGACTAACGCCCACTGACAAGTTAATCAGTGGTGGCCGTGAGGGGCTGACCGACAACCAACGGATTCGCATCGCCAGCGAAGACGGCATGTTGGGTCAGCACCGATAGCAATTTGCACGAAAGGAATCGACAGATGACGCTCGTACAGGTCAAGAATGTCACGAAACAGTATGCAAACGGCGAAGAGACAATCACGCCGCTGAACGAGGTGAACCTCGAGGTCCATCAAGGCGATTTCCTTTCGTTAATGGGAGCCAGCGGATCGGGCAAGAGTACCTTGCTGAACATGATCGCCGGCATCGACGAGGTGACGTCGGGCGAAATTCTCGTCGAAGGGACGGATATCACCAAGCTATCCCGCGGAAAGTTGGCCGACTGGCGTGCGTCCCACGTCGGCTACATCTTTCAAACGCATAACCTGATTCCGGTGTTGACCGCCTACGAGAATGTCGAAATGCCGCTGTTGCTCTTGAAGATGTCCGCGGCGGAACGACGCAAGCGGGTAGAGATTGCCCTGGAGGCAGTCAACCTGACGGACCGCGCAACACATTACCCACGGCAGATGTCAGGTGGCCAGGAACAGCGCGTCGGCATCGCCCGGGCAATCGTCGCCAGCCCGACGCTGGTCGTGGCCGACGAACCAACCGGCAATCTCGACGATGAAACGACCGAACAGATTTTGGAGTTACTGCAACGCGTCAATAACGAACTTGGCATGACGCTGTTGATGGTCACTCACGACATTGAAGCGTCTGAGATCGCCAAACGTCAAATTCGACTGGAGCGAGGCAAGCTGACTGAACGGCAAGCTGGATCCGCAAAGTCAACGGTTACAGCGGCTTAGGCAGAAAAGCAAACGAAGAAGGAGCAGCCCTGTCATGTTTCAATTCCTGCCCTATCTGTTGAAAGGGTTCTGGGGCCATCGTGCCCGAGCGATGCTGACTGTGAGCGGAACGGCGGTTGCGCTATTCGTGTTCTGCTTTGTCAGCGCCGTGCAGGACGGCCTGTTGCGACTAACGCAGGACAAACAGGCCCAGCGAACGCTCGTCGTTTTTCAGGAGAATCGCTTTTGCCCGACGAGTAGCCGGCTGCCGCAAGATTACACAAAGCACATCGCGGAACTGCCCAGCGTGACGGAAGTCATTCCGATCAAGGTCGTCACGAATAACTGTCGTGCAAGTCTGGACGCGATTGTGTTTCAGGGCATGCCGGCCGAAAAACTCAGGTCGTCTCGCGAACTGAATCTCACAGCGGGGAACTGGTCGGCGTTTGAGGGAGCCGACGATGGCGCCCTGGTCGGGCAAGCCGTCGCCAACCGGCGAAACCTGAGTGTGGGCCAAAAATTCACGATCAACGAAGTCACCGTATTGGTTACCGGCATCTTTCAATCGTCGACCACCGCAGAAGAGAACCTGATCTATACGCATCTCGATTTTCTTCAGCGGGCTCGTGGGCAGAACAGCGTGGGCACGGTCACGCAGATGGAAGTGCATCTGTTGGACGACGCGGACGTCGATAGCGTCGCGGCCGCGATTGACACACACTATCGAGGCGGACCCGTAGCCACGACGACCCGCACCAAGGGAATGTTCCAGGCAGACACTTTGGCGGACTTGGCCGAGCTGATCGGTTTTATTCACTACCTGGGGTACGCCTGTGTTGGTCTCGTGTTGGCATTGGTCGCGACGACGACGGTCATGTCAGTACAGGACCGCATCAAGGAACATGGAGTTCTGCAGACCATTGGACTGCGGCCCAATCGCATCTTTCGGCTGATTGTCAGCGAAAGCACCCTGCTCAGCACAGCCGGCGGTCTGCTGGGGATCGGGGCCGGCCTCGTGTTTCTCAGCTTCACCGGTCTTGCCGTCGCAGCCGAGGGAGTGACGATCTCATTTCGGCCATCAATGGATTTGGCCATCACGGGGGCCATCGTTTCCGTCGTTGTGGGCGTGCTGGCAGGCATCATCCCCGGAATTCAGGCGGCGCGCACGAAGATCGTCACGGCCCTGCGTCAAGCCGGATAACGTCGGTCAGGAGAGTCATCGAAGTCATTCGTGAACAGAGGAATGAGGAGTCAAGATCATGAATAAGTCCGTAATCAGTCTGGCAATGTGCTCGCTCGTACTCGTAGCTACCGGCTGCCGCACCGCTGAAGAAACTCCGATTGCTTCGATGACAAGTAATGGCTACGCGCCACAGGGTTTTGCGGCACCTACCGTGCCTTATCCCACACCCGCCTTGCCTTCGAGCTACGCTAACTCGCCGTACGCGGCATCGACAGGACAACCGTACGGTAACCCTTCGTATCCGCCGTCGGCATCGACTGGCTACGCAACGTCGCCGCCAGGCTACCCATCGCCAACATATCCGGCCGCTGCGGGGCATCCGTACGGCGCAAATCCGTACGCCTCGTCCGCCGGGCCTGCCGGCTACAGCCAAGTCTCTCAACCGGAATATGAGCGGTCGACATCGGTAAGCGACACGCTGGCCATCCCTCGTGATGTGTCGTCCAGCTCGTCGAGTTGTCCGTCCGGCTGTAACAACCATTAGTTTGAACAATGCGTTCGGGTCCGCCCGTAAAAAGGCACGCTCGCCAAACTGTTTCATGGAAGATGGACGTCATGCGATTCTTATACTCTTGCGTACTTGTGATTGGCATTATCACCGGTTACTGCCCGTCCGCGAATGGTCAAGATCCAGTCGTCGGACCGCCAATCGCGGTCGATCCGAATGCAACGGGCGAATGGGGTCCCCCTGGGCACCCACAACAAACGATGCCCGGGCCGATACCCGCAAGCCTCAACACCATGGCACCAAGGGTCATGGCGCACTCAGGCCACGGAAATGCCATTGCAGTGCGTCCGGTAGCATTCCGTCACGGCGTGGTGCAGCCGGCCGAACCGATTCCAACGCCACCACGGCAAGGATTACCTGTCTCTGAATTGCAGCTGGCCGACCTGGAGGCAATGGCCATTCAAAGAAATCCGGCGTTGGCGGCCGCTGCCGCACGTGTTGACGCGGCTCGCGGTC